>JACCDG011645836.1_pt1 | contig 14892 bp, 14 predicted proteins | sample 7442471 | NCBI WGS metagenome assembly JACCDG01 (sample SAMN15323444, study PRJNA562643) | freshwater metagenome | isolation source: river surface water | place: USA:Blue River Watershed | collected 2017-08-17
ATCACCTACATCCATGCCGAAGCCTATGCGGCAGGCGAGCTGAAACACGGCCCGCTGGCGCTGGTGACCAGCGCCATGCCGGTGGTGACGGTGGCCCCCAACGACCAACTGCTGGAAAAGCTCAAGAGCAACATGCAAGAAGTACGCGCCCGTGGCGGCGTGCTGTATGTGCTGGCCGATGGCGACACGAAGATCGAAAGCAGCGAAGGCGTCAACGTCATCCGCATGCCTGAGCACTATGGTGTGTTGTCACCCATCTTGCATGTGGTGCCGCTGCAGCTGCTGAGCTACCACACGGCGTGTGCGCGGGGGACAGATGTGGACAAGCCGAGGAATCTGGCGAAGTCTGTGACCGTGGAGTAGTTCAGCTAGTGAGTAATTTTGACAATCTGAAACAAGTGGTCATGGTCGTCAAACTCAGTAGCAAAGCGCTTTTCATTGGACCCTACTCAAACAGTCAGCAACGGCTGTTTGACAGGGTCTTTTTGTTGCGTGAAAGAGATTAACTGACATTTGAAGCGATTGCTGTGCTGTTGACGAAGTCAGGCACACGCTCGATCAGTGGCTGCTTGTTAGGAGCTGAGCATGTGTTTTCCATCTACAAGAAAGGGAAAGCCAGGATGGAAAGGCTCACACTGAAGGTCAATCCAGAGTTGCTGGACCTGTGGTTTGAATGAAGTTGATGGTGTCGTCATGTCCTTTCGAAGGACAAGACCATCTAGAAACGGGACGGTGTGAGATTCATTCCGACTGATTGGTGGTAAAAACTAGAAGTGATCGTCTGATCGGGAAATACGATGAAACACCTTGGTGCTCTGCTACTTTTCTTTTTCGGCAACGCTTTGGCTCAGAGTCAGTGCGTACCGTCATCGCCAGAAAACACAAAAGTGGTGGCTTCTGGAAGTTTGAAAACGGTGGAAGGCACATTGGCAGATTTCGACCCCTGCCATCGATCCGTCCAGTTGAATACGCCTTCACTTTTTGCCAAGAAGCGAGGGGATAAACCACCAGTGGTGATCATTGTTCACGGTGGTGGCGGCATAGGCGGCTATGAGCGAGAGTTCGCAAAGCTGATGAATCAGAATGGCTTTGCGACATTGCTGTATGACGCATTCGAAATGAATGGGCTGACATCTGGCTCTAACCTAGTGTTGAACGAGATGCGCAACTCAGCCCGTCAGCGCATGATTTACAAAGCGACAGTGGGCGCTTATCAGTGGGTGCTGAAAAATGACAAAGTCGATGTGAACAAGATATTTGTTCAAGGCTTGTCAAACGGTGGCAGTGTTGCGATCAACATGGCGGCATCGACCGATGGAAAAAATTTGAAAGGTGTCATTGCGGAAGGTGCTCCAGCTGCTGGAATTGGATTTCCGAATGCGACCAATGTGCCACTGTTGATGCTTTATGGATCGGCCGATGTCTATGGCGGAACAAGAGCCGATGACTACATGCCTTTTCGCGGCAATGCGTGTCTTCAGAACGATTTCTATGAGTTAGCACCTAAAGGTTTTTCGGAAACTTGCAATAGGAATTTAAACGCCAATGAACTAATGCCCAACCCAAAGGCATGGTATGAAAAAATGAAAAGTGATGGTGCTGATGTTAGGTTTGAGTTGATAGATGGTGGCGGGCACGGAATGATGTTCGATAGCTACTCGGCATCGGTGAGACCGTTACCAGGGGGGCGCAGTATGTACACATCACGGGGTGCCAGTGGTGATGCCAGAACACGATTGGAGAAGATGGTTATTGAATTCTTTGAGTCTAAGTTGTAATTTCTGAGGCTTGTCCAAACAGACCTGCTGCGGGTAGCAGGCTTGGCACGCAGTACGTTCTACTATCAGTGCAATGCAGTCCAGCGAGCAAACCTACATAGCGCTATAAAGTACAAGATCCGCTACGGATACAGAAGAATACGGTAGCGCTGTGCAATTCAATGAATGAACCGGTCAACCACAAGTGCGTGCAACGTTTGATGCAGAAGATGGAGTTGCGGGCGTTGATCCGGGCGAAGAAGTGCTCCCGACATGTTCTAGGTATCAGTGATGCGCATGTGCCAAATGTACTCAAACGTGAGTTTTGCGCATCGGCACCCAATCGAGCGATGCTTGCGCAGAATGGCGTCAAGCAACGCATGAGCTGAAATGATAACTGTTTTGACAACGCGGTAATTGAGAGCTTCTTCGGAACCCTAAAGGTCGAGTATTTCCGCCTTGTAGGACTCAATAAAGTTGATCAACTTGAAGCAGGCGTGCATGATACGTGCACTACTTCAACAATGAGCGTATCAAGCTCAAACTAAACGGACTCAGCCCGGTGCAGTACTGGCTGAGAAACACCGCTTAGTTGGCGAAACGACAAACGCCCAACTTCTGGGGGCAGTTCAAACTTGGGGCGATTCAGTGCTTGGAGAATTGACATGAGAAAAATCATCTATCAATTATTTTTTGTTATATTTTGTGTGGCAAATAGCCATGCTCAAGACTTCAGTCAATTAATAGAGGTGAGCAGAAAATTTGATATTTCAGAGTCATATAGAAATGCAAAGATATTCATTTCGGGTGTGTCCAATGCTTCTTCAGTTGAAAAATTAGAAGAAATCAAACCGAAGAATATTGTTATATATTTACACGGATGCGGGGGAATTGGTTCAGACGAACAAGCATGGGGCAAGTTCTTAAGTGAAAAGAATTTCGCTGTTGTGATGCCTGACTCGTTGGCAATCAAAGGTAGAAGACGAAATTGTGAAGTTGGTTCATCAACCAGAAATGCTCACAATGTTCCTGTCGGACCATTACGAGTCCTTGAAGCAAGACACGCATTAGAGCAAGTCTCAAAAATTAAATCAGTTGAGAAAATTTTTCTAATGGGACACAGCGAAGGAGGAGCAACTATCTTGATGGCACCACTTGGCAAATTCAACGGTGTCATCTCAGTAGGTTCATTCTGTTCAGGTCAAAACGTCAACATCAATAAAAACGTTCCATTGCTATTGATTAATTACGAATCAGACCCATGGTTCAAAGACATAACAAATCTATGTCTTCAAAAGACAGCACATCGTAGCGAAAATACGCGAGAGTTAGTGCTTGCAGGCGTAGGTCATGAAGCTTCGGGTAACAGCGATGCGAGGAAAGCTGTTCTTGAATTTCTGAATTCAAACCTTTGATGATTTCAAGGTGAGCTAAGCTGTTCTTTGATAAATAAACATATGAAGCTCTATGAAATCACAAGCCTACTAAGAGCATCCATTACCCGTGTCAGGCTTAAGAGCAGTGCTGGGGGCACGGCAACAGAACGAACGGAATCAATGACGTTTGCTAGGCAACTCTTTCAGCACAAATTCGGTGACTGTCGAATGACCCAGCTGTGACCTGCACCGCAGACCTCAGCGGAGATTCAGCAACGGGGCTCCGTGTTAGCCGCGGCCTTGTAAACATCGACACTCGACCGATGAGTCCTTACCAGTACTTGCATTCGTGACTTTCCCCCTCAATACTCCCATTTGGGTGCACTCGTCTGCTGTGCACGGTAAAGGCGTGTTCGCCACGCGCCACATCGCAGCGGGCGAAACAGTCATCGAGTATGTGGGGGAGATCATCACCATGACCGAGGCCCTGCGCCGTCATCCGCATGACGCGGCCAACCCCGATCACACGTTTTACTTTCACCTGGACGATGGGCGGGTGATTGATGCGCTGAAAGAGGGCAACGACTCCAAATGGATCAATCATTCGTGCCGCCCCAACTGCGTGCCTGACGAGGTCAAGGGCCGCATTTTCATCCAGACGCGCAGGCCAGTTTTCAAGGGCGAAGAGCTGACGTTTGACTATGGTTTGTTCAGCGATGAGCCCTTGACGGAGGACTTGAAAGCCCGTTACGCCTGCCGTTGTGGTGCCAAAAAGTGCCGTGGCACGATGCTGGCACTGCGCTGACAGGCGCATGGTCAGCGCCTCATCTCGCGCAGGCGTTTGGGGACACCATGGCCCTAAAGATTTCAGTGCGCCCGTGGACGCACCAGCCAGCTCACCAGTGTGGCGGCCACGGCCCCCACGCCTGCGGCAATCAACACGGATTTGAAGGGTGCTTGCTGAATGCAGTGTTCGGCGGTCGAGGTGGCTTGCTGTGTTTTGTGCTCCAGCAGTTTGCGGGTTTCAAGGGCCGCTTCCCGGCTGTGGTGGGCCATGTCGCTGATGCTGTCCGAGAGCCGGTCGGCCAAGCGCTCCAGGGTAGGCTTGGCCTCGTGCGCGGCCTCTTGCACGCTGGCCGATACGCCGGCTGCAGCCATGCCGATTTTTTCGATGGCGGTTTGAGGGTCTGTCATGTGAACTCGCTTTCAGGGTGGAGGAAAAACAGGCCTTTACCTTAAAAGCGACAGACACGCGTGTCTGTGGTCTGACGCACCGCGCCTCAGTCGCCCAGGGCTTGCTGGCGCTTGATGTCGCGCAACATGAACAGGTAAAGGCTTTCCACCTTGTCTCGCGCCCAAGGGGTTTTGCGCAAAAATTTCAGGCTGGAACCCACGCTGGGTTCGTGGGTGAAGCAGCGAATCGGTATGCGTGCGCCCAGATCGGCCCAGCCGTAATGGTCTGCCAGTTGGGTGACGATGGTTTCCAGAGTCAGGCCATGCAGGGGGTTGCGTGGTTGGGGCTTGTCTTGTGGGGCGTCTTGCATGGCTCGATTGTCTCTTGATTTTCAGCGCGTGCTGCAGCGCACGGACGCTTGTGTGATCAGCGCCTAAATTGGCCATGCCAAAGCAGATGTGGTGGCTATCAGGTTCACACAAAGGAGTCTCAATGCATGCTGAAACGCCTGGGGAGCCAGTCCGGTGGACTGAGCTGACGGCCGATCAGCTGCGCAAAACGGTCGACCCTGATGCACTCGGGTTTGCTGATACGTCCGAGTTGCTGCATAAGCCCTTGCCCTGGATTGGACAAGAGCGGGCCAGGAAGGCGGCAGAGTTTGGTATGGCCATGACCGAAGCGGACTACAACCTTTTTGTCTTGGGTGAAGCGGGCAGTGGCCGCACAACGCTGCTGCGCCAGATGATGCAGACGCAGGCCCAAACACGCCCAGTGCCGCCGGATCTGTGTTACCTGCACAACTTTGACGAACCCGGGCGACCACGCGCCTTGCGGCTCAAGGCGGGGCAGGGGCGTGTGTTGCGCCAGACCATGCTGGAGCTGGCCAAGCGGCTGCAGACCGAAGTGCCCAAGCGACTGGGGCAAGACGATTACAAGGCCGAGAGCAAGCGCATTGAGGCGACTTACAAGCGTGAAGAGGATCAGGGCTACCTGGCCTTGAGTGCGTATGCCGAGGCGCATCAGTTCGCCCTGATGCGCGATCAGGGACACATGGTATTCACCTTGAAGGATGCGCAGGGTGAACCCGTCACGGCGGGCAAGGCCCTGGCCTTGAGCCCGGCGCAGCGTGCAGAGATCAACAACAACGAAGAGGCGCTCAGGGCTGAAATCAGTCGCTATCTGGAGAAGATCCGTGCCATGGAACAGGTGATGAATGAGGGCTTGTCTGCTTTGCGCAGGCAAACCCTCAAGCCCATGCTGGAGCGGGAGATGCAGCTGATTGGCCATGCGCTCAGCCAGCCCCTGAGCGACATGGTCAAGCTGGGGGCTTTTCTGGAGCAGGTTCAGCAATGTGTTCTGGACAATGTGGCCTTGTTTGAGCCCGGTGACGATGAGGCGGTGCGGCAGGAGGCCCTGGCATCCGTGCTGAGCCTGTTTCGTGTGAATGTGGTGGTGGACAACCATGCCTTGCAAGGTGCGCCGGTGTGGGTGGAAGACAACCCCTTGTTCAAGCTGCTGTTTGGCAGCATCGAGTACGCCTCGGACAGCGGCGAGTTGGTGACCGACTTTTCACACATCCGGGCGGGTAGCTTGCTCAAGGCGCATGGCGGTTTTCTGATGTTGCACCTGCGCGACTTGCTGGCGGATCCTCATGTTTGGGAAAAGTTGCGCCGCTTCATGCGCAATGGCCGCGTGCAGATTGAAGAGCACGGCATGGGCTATGCCCCCATGGCCGCAGAGTCACTGGAGCCGGAGGCCGTGGCCGTGCAGGTGAAGCTGGTGCTGGTGGCGTCTGTCGACGAGTACTACGCGGTGCAGGAAGCCGACCCGGAGTTCGCCCGGCGTTTTCGTTGCAAGGTGGATTTTGCCGAGAGCTTTGCGGCGACGGCCGAGTCGGCAGAGGCCGCGGCCATTTTTGTGGGGTACACCTGCCAGCAACGACAGCTGCCGCATTTTTCGGCCGCTGCCGTGGCTGCCTTGATCGAGGAGAGCCACCGCGAGGCGGATGACCAACACCGCCAAAGTGCCATCTTTGCAAGCCTGGAGGCTTTGGTGATGGAAAGCGCGGCATTGGCCAGACAACAAGGCCGAGCCCAGGTCGAACGCGTCGATGTGCACCAGGCCAAACAGGCGTGGCTTCACCGGCACGACTACCCTGAGCAACGTTTGCAGGAAACCATCGTGGATGGTGAGCGTTTGCTGCAGGTCACTGGCGAACGGGTGGCCCAGGTCAATGGGTTGACGGTGATCGATTTGGGCGATTACCGCTTTGGCTTTCCTGTGCGCGTGACCGCTTGCACCTATGCCGGCGAAGAGGGTTTGCTCAACATCGAGCGTGAAGTTGAGCTATCAGGCCCGATCCACGACAAGGGTGTGTTGATCCTGCACAGTTATCTGTCCGCTTTGTTTGCCCATTTGGCCCCTTTGGCCATGAATGCGGCGGTGGTGTTTGAGCAGGAGTACAGCGGAGTCGAAGGCGATTCGGCTTCATGTGCCGAGTTTTATGCCTTGTTGTCGAGCTTGTCGGGATTGCCCTTGCGGCAAGGCATTGCCGTGACGGGGGCGGTGAACCAGCATGGGGAGTTGCTGCCCGTGGGTGGCATCAACGAAAAGATCGAAGGGTTCTTTCGAAGTTGCGAAAACCTGGGGCTGGATGGACAACAGGGCGTGTTGATGCCACGCCGCAACTGCAGGCATTTGATGTTGAATGAGCGCGTGGTTCAGGCCGTGGCTGAGGGGCGTTTTCATGTTCATGTGGCGGACACGGCCAGTGAGGGCATGGCTCTTTTGGCGGGGGTGCCGTTTGGCCAATTGGGCGTGGGGGGCTACGGGGTCGACAGCGTGTTGGGGCGTGCGCAGAAGACGCTGCAGCGTTTTCGCCACGCGTGTGAACACCTGGGCAATAAGTCGCCGATCAAGCCCAACCATCTGCGCCACCTCAAGCACAGTGATTTGCGCTGAAGGGGAATTGGCCATGAACTGGTTACCTGTTTTTGTGGGTTTACTGGTTTGAGCGTAGCGCAGCTCACCAATTCAGAGGATCACCAAGAAAGTGGTCGCGACCTATTCTGAATACAACGATGAGGTCGGGGTTTTTTCGATGTGACACGACCTTGGCCGGTGTAAAACCAGAGAGGACTTTATTCATGTGCATTGATCTTGTGCTGGCCGACCCGTATCCCGTGATGCTTGAGGGCCTGACCCATGTCTTTCAGGATTCGCATGATTTTTCAGTCAAGTCCTGTGTCAAAAACGGTGATGAGGCTTTGCTGGCTTTGCAACACCACCGGCCGCACATTCTGGTGATGGACTTGTCGCTTTCGCAACGAAATGGTCTGGCTTTGCTTGAAGAAATCAAGGCGAAAAATCTGCCGACACGTCCGGTGGTGTTCACGGGGGCACCGATTGGAGAAGTCATGCGCGCATTGGATTTGGGCGTGCCGGGCCTGGTGTCCAAAGAAAAATCAAGCCATGTACTGACCCGTTGCATCAAGTCGGTACATGAGGGGGGGACGTGGCTGGATCGGGACTTGTCCGTCAAGACCATGTCACTCTTGCTGGAGCAGCAAAAGAAAAATGCAACGGCCTCACAGTTGTTGACGCCCCGTGAGTTGACAGTGGCACGCATGGTCACGGAAGGCTGGCCCAACAAAAAAATTGCCAGCAAGTTGTTCATCAGTGAGGGAACGGCCAAGCTGCATTTGCATCACATTTATCAGAAGCTCAACTGTCCCGGTCGCATGTCTTTGCAACGCTACATGCAAGAGCATGGACTGCTTTGATAACAAAAAATTTTTGATACCGAAGGAGATTGTGATGAGTCAAGACAACCAAAGGCTTGAAATTGCCTATGCCCAGCACATCGGTGAACATTACCAGCGCGCATCGGATGAGCTGCTGCACGCTTACCAGCGCAACAAGGAGGCAGGCAGACACCACGAGGCAGGTGCCTTGAAAGCTGCGCTGCACCATGCCAAGCTGTCCAAGCACCACGCATTCAATGCGCATGAACATTTGAAAGAGGTGTTGAACATCCACGAAAAAATGAAGTCCGCCGATTTACGGCCCTCCTCAGCAGGGCCTGCCGCACCGGGTGGCGATTTGCTTCAATGATGAGCCGGGCAAAGTGTCTTGGATTTTTCCTTCATATGTGCTGCACCGCACAGTCAATCGCCAGGGCCCGGCATAGACTGTCTTAACAGTCGTCTGGGAAATGGCTGGACAGCAACAGGGAGTCGAAGATGAAGGGTTGTCTTGGTCATTGAAGGCCGGGTGCCCTGTCTGGAGACGTTGATATGTCAATTCGAGTTTTGCTCTCTTCCAAGCACAAGGTGGTGTCTGAAGGCATTGCTGCCGTCTTGCGCACACACCATGACATGAATGTTGTGGGGGTGTCAGACAGCGGCGACAAGACCCATGCTTTGTGCGAACAGGCGGATCCAGATGTGGTGTTGATTGGTATGCAAGCCAATGATGCGCAGGACTTGAGGTTGATGCAGCAAATTGCACACCAGCAACCTTCCAAGAACATGGTGGCGTTTTCCAGCGATACAGATCGCCATTCGATCATTGAAATCCTGGATGCGGGTGCCAAGGCTTATGTGTCCACGACCAGCAGCATGGACGAGTTGATGTCCGCGATTCGTGCGGCAGCTGCAGGGCGAGTGTATTTGTGTCAGGCCGCAGCCTCTGAAATGATGGAGAGCGTGCGCAAGGCCCGGTCGGGTGAAATCGTCGTGAAGGGGCACCTCGGGGGGCGTGAAGAGCAGGTGCTGCGCCTGATTGCCGATGGTTATTCGTCAAAGGAAATTGCGCGCAATTTGCAAATTGCCCCCAGCACCGTAGAAGTGCACCGCCGCAACATCATGCGCAAGATCGGCCTGCACAAGGTAGCCGATTTGACACGTTACGCGATTCGCAATCAGATGGTCTCTGTCTAGGCGCACGACCATTAGGTCGTTTTGTCAGGGTGTACTTAAATAGCGTCGTTCATCGTCACGGATGACGCTGTAACACTCGCAAGCGCGTTTTTCCAGCGCGGCGCGGTCCAGCACGGTGATGTGCCCTCTGGTGTAGCTGAGGATGTGGTCGTTCATCAGGCGTTTGGCGGCCTGGGTCACGCCCTCGCGCCGTACCCCCAGCAATGAGGCCATCAGTTCATGGGTCAGTTCGATGCTGGGGCTGGCTTGCCGATCCAGCGTGAGCAACAGCATGCGGCACAACTGTTGGTCCAACGAATGGTGGCGGTAACAAACAGAGCCTTGCGCGATTTGTGTGAACAAGGTTTGCGTGTACTTCAAAAACAGCTGCTGCACAGCGTTGCCTTGGTTGAAACTGCCCAAGACCACGCTGAGCCTCAGGCGTATGGCCGTGCCTGCTTTTTGAACGATCGCTCTGTTGTGCGTGTGTGCCGCACCCATCAGCAAATAAATGCCCACCACGCCTTCCTTGCCTGTCATGGCCACTTGGGCTGTGTCACCGTTTTTCAATATGCGGACCCAGGAAACGATGGTATCGAGGGGGAAATGCAAATGGCCCACCACGCGTCCTGGTTCATGCAGCACCTGCCCTAGTTTCAGATCGACCAGTTCAAAATGCTGAGCCCATTCTTTGAATACTTCGTTCGGTAAAAGATTAATAATCTTATTTAATTTGTAGTTGCTATTCATAAATTCCATCATGTAACAAATACATTTGAAATTTATCAAAATTTCGCCCGTCCCATGTTCGTGATCGAACATAAAATTCCCTAATTGGGGATTATTCGCATGAGTTTTGATGCGCGTCAAACGAGGCAGTGGGCGGGGTTCGCCGGGCTAATGCGAATGCATGCAAATCCTTCATATTCAGGATGTTGACAACGCCCCGTTGGTAGTCGATCAAGCTCTTGTCCTTGAGTTCACCTGCAGCCAAGGTGATGCTGACGCGTCGGACACCCAGCATGTGGGCCAGGTGTTCATGAGTCAGGGGTAGTCGCGTGCTGCGCGCGCGCTCGGCAGACAACAACAGCCAATGAGCCAGTCGGGTGGTGATGTCATCGAACTGAATGCTCGCTGAGAGCGTCGCGACGTGTTCGGCCAATTGCCACAGGTATTGCGAAATCACCCACAGCATGCCAGGTCTTTGGTGCAGCAGCAGTGCCAGGTCCTGGTTGTCTGCAGACCAGGCTGATCCACTGGTTTGCACGCGGTAATGCAAATGGCTGGGTGCTGGGTTCAGGACCGCACCCAAGCCAATAGCCCCCTCCGAGCCGATCAGGCCCACGGCCAGTGTGTGGTGCACAGGGCTTTTCATCAACAGGGCGACAGAAGCACCGGTCAAAAAATAAACTTTCGAATTGCCGCCCTGGCTGGGTTGGGCAAGGGTTTGACCTGCCGTGAGTGCGACCTCTTGGCAAATGTTTTGCACACGCCTTTGATCTTCCTTCGCCAGTTGAAAGAGGAGTCCGTTGGTCAAGATCGTCACTGAAAATTACCCGGTTGCACGTCAGTCAAAAGAAGTGAAAGGTTGCATAAAAGGCCAGATGGAAGCATGGTTTTTCGGCGCTCACAAAGTATATGACGCGAGTTCTTCGAGCGGCTCACAATGGGGGTGGCGTTTATGTTCGATAAAGAACATAAAATCAAGTCATGCCTAAGACGGCGACCGGGGTGCACCATTTGCTCACTGAAAAAATAGACAACGCCTTGCTGGCCTTGATGCACCGCGATGGTGCTGGGGCGGATCGTTTGAAGCCCTCCTTGGTGAATTTGCCGCTAGGTCCTATTTGTACCGATCACGAAGAGGGGGGCACTTGGATGTATTTTCCGGTGGATGCCTTGATTGGTCTGGCACCTGCGGATTCGTCACGGGCTGCCGTAGCGCTGGTTGGTCATCAGGGGTGCGTGATGTTGCCTCGGGGCGAACTGCCCATGCATGCGCATGTGGTGTCGCCGGGACAAGCTTACCGGCTGGACTGGGGGCCTGTACGTCAGGACCCCAACCGTTTTGCGCCGTGGCTGTGGCATGCGAGCGCAGCCACGCAAAGCCTGATCGGCCAAATGGCGCAGTGGTCATTTTGTGCCAAGCACCACAGTCCTGCGCAACGCTTGGCCAGTTGGCTGTTGCATGGTTTGGCGCAGACGCCCCGTGCGGAGCTGACACTGAGCCTGACGGGCTTGCCTCTGGATATGCGCCAGTGGCTGGCGCAGGCTGAACCTGCCGCAGTGGAAAAATCCGATGCGCAGGGTTACGTGGTGGGGCCTGATGGCGTGCTTGCCCAGTCCAGCGAGCGCTTGATGGCGCAGGCCTGTGCCTGTCACGCAGGCATGCCCAAGCTCCATTCGGATCCTCGTTGAGCTCAGTGTGTGGATGTCGCGCTGAGTCGGTGGCTGAGGTGTTTTGCGAGAGACTCAGCCACCTTGATGCCGTCGACCCCGGCCGACAGAATGCCGCCCGCATAGCTGGCCCCTTCACCTGCTGGATATAAGCCTTGGGTGTTGGTACTCTGGTGGTCGTCACCCCGTGGGATGCGCAGTGGTGAAGAGGTGCGAGTTTCCACCCCAGTCATCACTGCATCCGCCATGTCGTAGCCTTTGATCTTGCGACCAAATACCGGCAATGCTTCGCGCATGGCTGCCACAGCATAGTCGGGCAGTACAGTGGCCAGATCGGTCAGCTTAACGCCGGGTTTGTAGGACGGCAGAACACTGCCCCAATGGGTGGAGGGGCGGTTTTCCAAAAAGTCACCCACCAGTTGACCCGGAGCTTCATAGTTGGCCCCGCCCACTTCAAAGGCGCGACTTTCTAGTTGGCGTTGCAACACAATGCCTGCCAGCGGGTGCACGGTTGCTGGCTTTTGTGCAGCCAGCGCATGCGCTTCTTGTGCCAGTTGCTCGCCGTCTTCGTGGCCAAACGCGTCTTGCCAGGCGGCTGTGTCCAGCGGGTAATCGGGTGGGTCAATCCCCACCACCATGCCGGCGTTGGCATTGCGCTCGTTGCGCGAGTATTGGCTCATGCCGTTGGTGACGACGCGGCCAGGTTCGCTGGTCGCTGCCACCACGGTGCCGCCTGGGCACATGCAAAAGCTGTAAACCGCACGACCGTTTTGCGCATGGTGCACGAGCTTGTAGTCGGCGGCGCCCAGCAGAGGGTGGCCCGCGTGACGGCCCCAGCGGGCCTGGTCGATCACGCGTTGCGGGTGTTCAATGCGCACGCCAATTGAAAACGCTTTGGCCTGCATCGCCACACCCCGGCGGTGCAACATGACAAAGGTGTCGCGTGAGCTGTGGCCCAAGGCCAGCACCGCATGGCGCGTGACCAGTGTGTGGCTCTGCCCCGTTTTCTGATTCAGCACCTGCAGGCCTGTGAGCTGTTGGCCATGGCCTGCGGGCGATAGCAAGAGGTCGGTCACCCGTTGCTCAAAACGAATTTCGCCGCCGAGAGCGGTGATCTGCTCGCGAATCTGTTCAACCACCTTGACCAATTTGAAGGTACCAATATGCGGGTGTGCCGCAAACAGGATGTCGGCAGGTGCCCCGGCTTTGACGAATTCATTCATCACCTTGCGACCCAAGTGGCGTGGGTCCTTGATCTGGCTGTAGAGCTTGCCGTCGCTGAAGGTGCCTGCGCCGCCTTCGCCAAACTGCACATTGCTCTCGGGTTGCAGCACTTTCTTGCGCCACAGGCCCCAGGTGTCTTTGGTGCGTTCACGCACGGGTTTGCCGCGCTCCAGCACGATGGGCTTGAAGCCCATTTGCGCCAAGGCCAATGCCGCAAACATGCCGCAGGGGCCAAAACCGACCACCACAGGGCGCTCGGCCTCTTGCGTGCCAAAGTCTGCGGGCGCATGACAAGGCGGATGCCAGGTCATGTTGGGCGTGGGCTGGATGTGCGGGTTTTGCTCGAACTTTTTCAGCAGGGCGACTTCGGCTTGTGCATCGTTGAGCGTGATGTCGACGATGAATACCGCCAGCAGCTCGGTCTTGCGGGCGTCAAAGCTGCGTTTGAACACGTGCAGGGTGGCAATGTATGGGTCGGCAATGCCCAGCGCTTTTGCGGCCAATTGGCGCAGTGCGGCTTCGGGGTGCGGCGGTGGGATGCGGTCTTCGTCAGTTTCAGTCGGTGCATTGGCTGCACGACGCACTTCGACGGGCAGGGCCGACAGCGGGAGTTTGAGTTCGGAAATGCGGATCATGGTCGTGGCTTGTGGTTATCAAGCAAGAAGCCCTGATTATCCCCGCACTGAGCGCTGTCAACCCAACGGTGAATACAACGGTCACCCCGGACTTGAGCCGGGGTCTATGGTGGTGCCGTCATGGATCCCGGATCAAGTCCGGGATGACATGTTGAGAGCTCGCAGGGATGACGCATTCAGACGTTTGCCGGTTGAGATGTTGACGCGTCATCTGTCACGGCATGTTGTCTTGAGTCCGGCATGACGTGTCGATGCAGGAGCACTCAAGCAGGCAAGAACCCTTCGATCGACAAATAGCGCTCACCCGTGTCGTAGTTGAAGCCCAGCACGTTAGCGCCGGCAGGCAGTTCGGGCAACTTCTGAGCGATGGCGGCCAGTGTGGCGCCGGAGGAAATGCCGACCAACAGCCCCTCTTCGCGGGCCGAGCGACGGGCGTATTCACGAGCGGCTTCGGCATCAACCTGGATCACGCCGTCCAGCAATGAGGTGTCGAGGTTCTTGGGGACGAACCCTGCGCCAATGCCCTGGATGGGGTGCGGTGCTGGCGCGCCGCCCGAGATCACAGGCGAGGCGGCAGGCTCGACCGCAAACACTTTGAGCTTGGGAAATTTGGCCTTGAGCACGCGAGCCGTGCCGCTCAGGTGGCCGCCTGTGCCCACGCCGGTGATCAGGGCGTCAATGCCCTCGGGGAAGTCGGCCAGGATTTCCTGTGCGGTGGTGCGCACATGCATATCGATGTTGGCGGGGTTTTCAAACTGCTGTGGCATCCAGGCACCAGGCGTTGTGGCCACCAATTCTTCGGCGCGGGCAATCGCGCCCTTCATGCCCTTTTCGCGGGGCGTGAGGTCAAAAGTCGCGCCATAGGCCAGCATCAGGCGGCGGCGCTCGATCGACATGCTGTCGGGCATCACCAGCACCAATTTGTAGCCCTTGACGGCGGCCACCATGGCCAGCCCGATGCCGGTGTTGCCCGAGGTCGGCTCGATGATGGTGCCGCCGGCTTTCAAGGCGCCGGACTTTTCGGCGTCTTCGATCATGGCCAGTGCAATGCGGTCCTTGACCGAGCCACCAGGGTTGCTGCGCTCGGATTTGACCCACACATTGGCACCTGCGCCAAACAAGCGGTTGATGCGCACGTGCGGTGTGTTGCCGATGGTGGCGAGGATGTTTTGGGCTTTCATGTCAGGGTCTCCAGGCTGGAATAACAAAAATATTGATTCATTGTGCTTGAAAGCTCAGACCATTAGGGGCATGAGCTTATGCGCGCAGGCGATAATCACCCGGTGAAGCTCGCCAGACCGCCGCTGGTGCAATCTCCGAAAGGAGGCACTGGAGGAACGTCCGGACTGCACAGGACAGCGCAGGAGGTAACACCTCTCCACCGTGAGGTGAGGATCAGAGCAACAGAGA
>JACCDG010449755.1_pt1 | contig 14889 bp, 18 predicted proteins | sample 7442471 | NCBI WGS metagenome assembly JACCDG01 (sample SAMN15323444, study PRJNA562643) | freshwater metagenome | isolation source: river surface water | place: USA:Blue River Watershed | collected 2017-08-17
ACTGCGGGCCCATTGCGACCTTCATTGCATTCTTCTGTGACGCTGCCGTAGCCTAACTGGCGATGCAGACCGACTTTCTCATTTCTGCTGGCGAACAGCCGAAGCGGTTGGATCTCTTCCTCGTCAACCGTGAGCCGAAACTGTCTCGCGCGGCTGTGCAACGCATGATTTCAGCCGGCCGGGTACGCGTCAACAATGAGTCGGCCAAGTCGAGTCAGAAGATAAAACCAGGCGATGTGGTCAATCTCGACAAACCCGGGCCGGCTCCCTTACTGATTGATGGACAACCGGTGCCTCTGGACATTCTGTTCGAAGACTCCGCCTGTCTGGTCCTCAACAAGCCTGCCGGCGTCGCAGCGCATCCAGGCCCCGGCCACTGGGATGACACGCTCCTGAACGCTCTGTTTGATCATGCCGTACGGGCGGAGGCCGTCGTCATGCCGGGACTCGTCCATCGGTTGGATAAGGACACCTCGGGCGTGATGGTCGTCGCCAAAACAAAGGACGCGCACAGCCGGCTCGCCGTGCAATTCGAACGACATTCGATCACCAGACAATACGAAGCCTTAGTTCGCAGAGTCCCCGAACCAACACAAGGCTGTATCGCACTCGCGATCGGCCCGGATCGCGCTAACATCACGCGAACCTCCGCACGTAGTGAGTATCCCAAAGCCTCACTCACGGAGTATCGTGTCGAGCAGGCGTTCGGTATTGTTGCCGCCCATCTGGTGCTTACCCCGCGGACCGGTCGGACCCATCAAATACGAGCTCACCTTCAGGCGATCGGGCATCCCATCCTGGGTGATCTGGCCTACGGGTCTGGACGTGCCGGTCTTCTGGATGAATGCGCGGTGCCGCGGGTCATGCTCCATGCGAAGAAGCTGGGTTTCCAACATCCCGTGACCGAGCTCTATTGTGAATATGCGGTGAAACCGCCGGCCGATTTTCGAATACTGTATGACGCCCTGCATCTCGCCACGTTGCGATAGCAATGCCGACGCAACATACGGGGGTGCTGGCCGCGAAGAACAAAGCACGCTGGCTACAGCCTCTCTGTCACTAGATGGAGAGACTGGAAATATCCCGATGCAAATATTGTCGCTGTACGAGGAAGAAGGGGAAACGTCCGAAGGCCAAATGGCAGCCCACCAGGTAACATCCTTGCTGAGTGCCGAGGGGCAGTGAGGTGGTCCACCGGACTTCGAACAGGCTGTTCCCCGGTTGCGATTGCAGCGCCGGATTATGAAGGCTGAGGACCTGTCCGGCTTGTGGTTGTTGATCGAGTAACAACAGGATGCCGCTGGAACTCACATTCAACGAGTGTGCCTTGCCGCCGATCACCGGAGTATCACGGCGCTGCTCGCTGTCGAGTTCGTAATGGCAGGGAGTCCTGACGGCGAATCGAGCATCGAGCCGGCGTTCTCGGAGAACCTCCGCCAATGGAACGTCTGCCTTGTTGTCCACAATCAACGGCTCGATCGGCGCTGCCTGATCAACTGATGCTCGGAGCGATCTGAGGATTCTGTGGATAAAATGTAAGGCCATCAGACGGTTGTTCTCGCAGGCATGTGTGACGCAAATTTCTTCATATATGAAAGCAATTCAAGTGCCTCAACAACAGCAGATGATCGTATGGCTAACAGCATGATTTTTTGTCGCGGGCACGTTCACGCATGAACCGGGAGTCAATCATGACGCGTCATAGTCGTGTCACATTCGCCGGTAGGCCTGACAAAAAAGATTGCCTGCTGATGTATGGCCGTTTCGATCCGCGGACGCATGATGAGCACGAACATGTGGATGGATTGTGGATGACGTGTGGGTGGCCTGTGAAGGAAGGTGGATATCTCACTGCGCACCTTGTTTTTAGCGACCCCCTGTGGCAGCTTACGCCAGCTCATGTGTCGGTCACCGGTCAGGCAGTTACCACGTGAATAGAGTCAGCACGACTCCGGTCGAAATTATCGTTACCGGGGGAGAGTCGTCCAAACGGATCGACGTCTTTCTAGCCAATCGTGACCCGTCCTTTTCCCGTTCGGCTTTGCAGCGACTGATCGGTGAGGGACGCATCCTCATCAACGGTCAGCCAGTGCGGCCGAGCCAGAAGATCAGGCCAGGGGACCTCATCAGGCTGGAGGTGCCCCGCCCGGAGCCTCTTGATCTGACCCCTGAGGCCATTCCCATCGCGATCCTTTACGAAGACGCCGATCTGTTGGTGCTCAATAAGCAGGCCGGCCTGGTCGTGCATCCTGCCCCGGGGAATTGGTCAGGGACGCTGGTAAATGCCTTGCTGCATCACTTTGCAACATCGGGAGTGACGCCATCCCACATCGGCGGAAAAGAGCGCCCGGGTCTCGTTCACCGGCTGGACAAGGAAACGTCCGGGGTGATGGTGATTGCCAAGACCGATCACGCGCATCGTGCGCTGGCCGCTCAGTTCAAATCGCACACCATTACCCGTGTCTATGAAGCGTTAATCTGGAGAGTGCCGAAAAAAGGACACGGCCTTATCGAGCTGGCCATTGGGCGGGACACGAAAGAGCGAAAGAAGTTTTCAGCCCACACTACCAACCCCAAAGCCTCCGCGACGGATTACCAGGTTGAAGAACGATATGGAAAATTCGCCGCACGGGTGCGGCTGGAACCCAGAACGGGGCGTACCCATCAGTTGCGGGTCCACCTCACGTCACTCGACCATCCTATTCTGGGCGACAAAACGTATGGAGGCGCAAAAGTGATGACGGTGGCAGACATCCCAATCCCTCGGGTCATGCTGCATGCTCGCACACTGGGGTTCACGCATCCCACGGGCGGGGAGTATCAGCAGTTCGATGAGCCCTTTCCTCCGGATATGAAACAGGTGCAGGAGCTCCTTCGCGCAGCGACGATACAGGGGAAGCCCTCCGGGGAGTGATGTGAAGTTAACAAGACAGGCGGCCGGCCATTTAAGTCGGCGAGGGTGAGGAGAAACCAACGATGGAAATCAGTGCCGTGCTCGATCGGATCGGAGAGCTGATTGCGCAGCTCAAGGGATACGCCGCCAAGTTACCGGCCGTGGTGCATCTGGCGTCTGTACCGACAGGAGTCAAACCCAAGCCGGAGGCCGTGGAGGCGTTTGAGCAGGCGCTCTTGCGATTTCGAGAGCAAAGCGGCCGCTCGCCGTTCAAGGGGTTGCAGGAATACCTGCTCGAATCGTTAGAAGCGTTCGAAGTCGGCAATGTGTTGGGTACGGTACAGCCGCTGTTAGCCGTTCTCGATCAGGTCGAACGGATGCAGCGCGACAAGGAAATTAACGTCAGTCAGGCGGAGGACAAGCGGATGGGCGAGTACCGCGCGGCGCTAATCAAGATTCTGCCGGGCAATCAGCCGGAGTTGGAGGGCGCCGGGCGGGGCATGTAGCCCTGCAATCAGGAGTGCTCAGTGGTGACTGCTGAAATGAATCGGGAACCTGGCTTCAGCATTCAGAGAGCAGGGCTCGTCGAGCGGCTAGTGTCCCATTTTCGGTCCCGCAGCGTTGGCGCCGGCGGTGACCAGCTGAAAGCGGACGGTCGACTCGCAGTGCGGACATTTCGTGCGGACCGTTTCTTCATCGATCACGTCGTAGTGATCCTGCTTGAGCCACATCAATTGAAAACACTTCGGACAGCTTCTTACTTGCGTTCCCATGGTCTTCCTTTTACACTACGGTTAACCGATTGCCACGTTCGGAGGGATTAATTTAGTACAAGATGCCTCCTGCTCTCAAGACCGGCCAACGACCCATCGCATTTTCCGATCGCAACGATTTCGACGCGACCCAACTGATTCATTTGTACCGGCAGGCTGCCTGGGCCAAGCACCGCGAGCTGGCGCAGGCGCAAGCTATGCTGGCGAAGACCGATCTGGTGATTTCGGCCTGGGACGGTCCTCGACTGGTGGGCTTCGGTCGGGTGCTGACCGACTACGTCTTTCGCGCTTCCATTTGGGATGTGATCGTCGATCGCGACTATCAGGGGCAACGGATCGGTACCGAGATTGTGCGACGCATTCTCGATCACCCCACGCTGCAGCAGGTTGAACTGTTCTGGTTGTGCACGCGTATGCCGGGATTTTACGAACGTCTCGGATTCAGCGCGAAAGAGCAGACCGGCATGGTCTGGTCTCGGAAGAAATCCGAGCCTCAGGCCTGACGGACGATTCCCCTCCATCCCTTCCCTTCGCCCATTCCTCACACAGAGACCGCGACTGTTTATCGTAGAGGCTGGTCTGGCGGCTATAGACCAGCGCACAGGTTATTCGGCTTGAATACGATGCAGCCGCTTCGGTGAACAACAGACGGCCAGGAAGAAGAGGCTCGTGGCCAAGAGAACGATCGATGGCCCGGATGGCAGGTCGAAGGCGTACGACAGCAACACCCCGGTGACGGCACAGAAGATGCCAATCAGCATGGAGTAGAGGGTCATCTGCGTGAGGCTGTGGGTGAGCTGGTAGGCGGTGGAGGCCGGGATGAGAATCATGGCGAACACGAGAATCGCGCCGACCGTTTTTAAGGCGATCACGACGGTCAAGGCCACCAGTGTGAGAAGGAGGTAGAAAATCTGCCGCGCGGGCACACCTGACGCCGCGGCCATTTCCTGGTCGAAGGCGATGAAGTAGAGCTCTTTCGACAGCAGAAGAATCGTTCCCAGCACCACGATGCTCAGTCCTCCGATGGTCAGGAGCTCTTCGGTGGTCACGGAGAGCACGCTGCCGAAGAGGTAGCCGTAGACCTCCGGGTTGTACGTCTTCATGAGCCCCAGAAATAAGATGGCCAGAGCCATGGTCGCGGTGTAGAGGATGCCGATGGACACGTCCAACTTCATGCGGCCCTTTTCCTCGACCCAGCCCGTGATCCACACCGTGGCAAGTCCGAACACGATGGCGAGGCTGAGGGGAGGCAGGCCGAGCAGATACGCCAGCGTGACGCCGGCAAATGCGGCATGGGCCGTCCCGGCGCCGGCAAACGCCAGGCCTCGCAACACCACAAACACGCCGATCACGGAACAGACCGCGCCCACCAGCGCAGCGGCCAGCAGTGAGCGTTGCATAAAATCGTAGGCGAGGAGCTCTAGCATGGTGTCACGGAGTTATGAGCCTGTGAAATGCGCGCATGATGAACGGTGATTGAACATCTGGTGTCTTGAGGTCCGGTTCCCTTATCCGATCAGCAAGGCGTCAATGGTGATGATGGTAGTCTTCTACAATGATGAAGTCTTTATCGGTAATGACCAACTCTTTGCCATACACCTGGCTGAGAATCTCCGGCTTCAGGACGTCCTGCGGAGGGCCCGCCGCGAATAATTTGGTCTTCAGCAGGACCAATCGATCCACCCGCGAGCGAATCATATTGATGTCGTGGGTAATCATGAGAATCGTCAGTTTCAGTTCGTGGTGGAGTTGTTCGATCAATTCCACGACGTTATGTTGGGCCGTCAGATCCAGTCCGGTGGTGGGTTCATCGAGAAGGAGAATACGCGGCTGCTGCGCCAAGGCCCGCGCGATGAACACACGCTGTTGCTGGCCGCCGGACAAGGCGCCCAGTGCGGAGTCCCGGTGATGGTCCATGCCCACTTGCGTAAGTGCCTGGCGGGCGATGTCGCGATCCTTTCCGGAGGGCCGTCGAAACAGGCCGAGCGCGCCATAGCGTCCCATCATCACCGCTTCCAACACGGTCACGGGAAAATTGCGGTCGAGCATGCCTTTTTGCGGAAGGTACCCGATGAGGGCTCGATGGTGGCAACGCAATTCTTCACAGGCACAGTCGAGGACGCGGAGCGTGCCGCTCACCGGAGCCATCAAGCCGAGCACAGCGCGGCAGAGCGTCGTCTTTCCGGATCCGTTCGGGCCGATCACCCCGACGAATTCCGATTCGGGAATGGACAGAGAGATGTCTTCCAGGGCCACGGTGCCGGGAAAACCGAAAGTCGCATGGTCAAAACGGATAATCGGATGGGTCATGCGTGGCGCGTTCGGTGGAGATGCTGGTTGTCGTCGATGTCCGGGTCGAGGCGGCGGTTATGTCTGTTCAAGCGCGTGAGCCAATTGGAGCACATTATAGCGGAGCATGTCGAGGTAGGTCTCGGTTCCCGGAACACCGCCCGGCAAGGTGGTCAGCACGGCGATGTGCGCCCCGGTTTCCCGGGCCAACAGTTGTGGAACCTTCTGATTGAGTTGGACCTCGGAAATAATGACCCGGATGTGGCTACGCTTGATGGTGTCGATCAGCGTATGCAGATGCCGTGCAGAGGGTTCGCCTCCAGGTTGCGTGAGAATGGTTCCGGCGATCTGCAGATCGTAGCGTCGGGCAAAATAGGGCCAAGCCGGGTGGTGGACGATGACGGCCCGGTTGGGCACTCGTTTGAGCCGGTCCAGCGATTCCTCCTGAACACGCAGAAGAGCCTGGAGATAGTCCGCCGTGTTGGTGCGGTATTCTGCGGCGTGGGGAGGGTCGGCTTCCGCCATGGCCTTCGAAATATGCTGCACCATCGTGGCGGCCGCGGACGGATCCAGCCACACGTGAGGATTGCCACCCGCATGGTGGTGTGTATGGGCATCGGCAGTCGATTCGGGATGATCCGGGATCAATTCAATGTCCTTGGAGGTCGTGACCACCTGCAAGGAGGCGTTCCCGGCATTCTTGACCAAGGAGGAAACCCACACTTCGAGTCCCGCGCCGACCTCGAAAAAGAGGGAAGCTTTCCGGACGGCCACCAGGTCGCTGGGTTTGGGCGAGTAGGTATGCTCGCTCTCATACCCGGTCATAAGTGAGATGACATGAACATGCGATCCGCCGATCTGTTGCACCCAATCTTTCAGGACCGGGAGCGTCACCACGACGTTGAGTGGCTCGACCGCCGATGCCGTGCGGACCGCCTCGAAAGGGTTCCACAGCATCATGGAGAACATGAAAATCGTCAGGAAAATTGGGCGAAACATCCGGCGGACGGTAACACCCAAAGTACCCAAAGTCAACGCGATGGCCCATGCGCAGCGGGTCTTTGCCGCTTGACCCGTCCCGTGGTTTCGATTAGCGTAGCGCACCGGCAGTCAGGTCGATGCCTGGCTGCCATATTGAATGGAGGGCGGGATGAAGGTCGTCGGACTCATGTCCGGGACATCGGCGGATGGGATAGACGCGGCGCTGGTGAGTATTGTCCGGCGCGGGGGCAGACCGAAGATCACACCCATCGCCTTTGCCTCCTCACCCTATCCTCGAGCATTGCAGCAACGATTGGTGGATCTGTCGCTTCACGGGGACGTGGCGGAGATCTGCCATATGAATACGTACCTGGGGGAATTGTTTGCCAAGGCGGCACTCAAGGTGATCCGCGCGGCCAAACATCAGCCCGCCGATATCCATGCGATTGGATCGCATGGCCAGACGATCCACCACTTGCCGAACGGACGGCGTGAGCCGGGCCTGGGTCTGATTCGATCGACCTTACAAATTGGTGAGCCGGCCGTGATTGCAGAGCGTACGGGCATCACCACCGTGGCCAATTTCCGTCCGCGAGATATGGCGGCTGGTGGTGAAGGCGCTCCGTTGGTTCCCTATGCACATGCGGTCGCTTTTAGCCATGCACGTCGGGCGCGGCTGGTGGTGAATATCGGCGGGATCAGTAATGTGACCTATCTTCCAGCCGGAGGCGGGCTGGCCGATGTGCGGGCGTTCGACACCGGCCCGGGCAACATGGTGCTCGATGCGATCGTACAGGATGCGACACAGGGCACGCGTGCGTATGATGCCGGGGGCAGATGGGCGAGAAAGGGCACTATACATCGGCCATTGCTCACCGAACTGATGGCCCATCCGTTCCTGGCGCGGCGTCCGCCGAAGTCGACCGGTCGGGAAGAGTTCGGTGCGCCCTTCGTGCGTCAGTTGCGCGACAAGCAGAAGCGCGCACGATTATCGATGGAAGATCTGCTGGCGACCTGCGCGGCCTGGACGGCTGAGGCGATCGGCTCGGCCCGGCGCTGGGTTCCCGGCAAGATCGATGACGTGATTATCGGGGGAGGCGGGGTTTCCAATCGCGCCATCATGGCGTCGCTCCGGACCGTGTTTGCGCCTGCCCCCGTGCTCTCGTTTGATGAGTGCGGGTGGAGTAGCAAGGCGTTTGAGGCGACGGCCTTCGCGTTGCTGGCACATGACTTGTTGCAGGGGCACTGCACGAATGTCCCGCAGGTGACAGGCGCTCGTCGGCCTGTGCTACTCGGTTCGATAGTTCCGGGAGGTGCGGGTAGGCAGGGTATGGGCGTGTATGTGCCGCATTAACGACATCGCATGAACATGGATGTTCTGTATCCTATACTCGGTATCGGCGCGCTGGTCTTTCTGGGCAGCCTGGCGTGGGAGACATTCGGACGGCGGCGTGTGCCAAGTGCGCCGGCCGGTAGCCTGCCGTCTGGAATGACGTTCGCCCCCAAGCCTCTGCTGACAGACCAGGAGGTGCAACTCTACAACCTTCTCCGACTTGCGGTCGAAGATCGATATCTCTTATTCACTCAAATTCCCCTCTGGAGCGTGCTGGATTTGCGCGTTCCCTCCGGGATGCCGCCGGCTGAAACGCTGCGGGAGCTGGCGCTCACACGCGCCACCTTTGTGTTGGTGCATCCCGGCAGCCGGTTGGTGGAGAAGGTAGTGCAAGTGGAGCGACCGGCGTCAGAGGGGGAAGCGGATGGAACGCCGGACTCTCTCTTCGACAGTGCGTTGCGCGCCGCCGGCGTCCAGCTCGTACGCCTGAGTCCGTTTCATGCGTATACGGTTCCTGGTCTCGTGACGGTATTGGATCTGGCCGATCCGGACTGAGGACGGGGCGGTCCGCCGCCGGATCGACCCGTAGAAATCGCCTGCGGCGCTTCGGTCAGTTCGGCCCGGTCGCGACTGGTTCACCTTTTGCGGACGCGGCCTCGATGGCCTTACGCGCGGCTTCGGCTTCCGGGCTATCAGGATATTCGCCCGTGACCCGCTCGTACATCAGTTGGGCTTTTTCGAGATCGCCCTGTTTCGTATAGATCTGCCCGATTTTAAGGGTCGAGGCGGCCAGTTTCTGGCTCATCGGATAGTCTGAAATCAGTTTGAAGAAGGAGCCCAGCGCATCCTCATGCCGTCCCATACGGTACTGGCATTCACCCATCCAATATTGCGCGTTGGCCGACAACGAGGATTGTCCGTGAAGTTCGAGGAAGAAGCGGAAACCGGCGAGTGCTGCGGGGTAGTCTTTGTGGCGGAACTCGTCCATCACGCGATCGTAGAGGCGGCGTGAGGCATCCGGTGTTTGGGGCGACGCCGCGAACAGATCGGCCGCGCTCGCCAACATGCCGAACAACACCATTGCGGCCCCGATGCCTCGCAGCTTCCCAAGGGTAAGTTGAACCATGGTCATAGCAGCCCCTCTTTCTTCCGTAGTAATCGAGCCCGGATCGGGTTCATTGTCGTGGCCGTCGATATGAAAGAAGCGCACCAGACGCAGGTAGTCGAAGAACCTGTTGAGAAATTGTAGGGTTGGCCTCTTTGGAGTGGCGAGGAGGCGCGGAAGTCCTGTGCGGAAAGCACACAGAATTGTTCGGAAACGCGCCGCGTGTGAGGGTGAGGGCAGGCAGGTTGACAGAACGCACGTTGTCGTTTGTTGTCGGTTAGCGTTCCCTGTGTGGCGGTGATTGCGTGGGCCGATGCGAGTGTATAGAGGATTGAGACCGTCGTATGGATAGATCACATGAGTCTCCGTTGTTCGGCGTGAAGAAGGATCCCCTCACGGAGCCGCCACCGAATCCCAAAGGCGGCAAGACATTGATTGTCGATGCCCGTGATCCCGCTGCATACATTCGTCCCAGTGCGGCATTGAAAGATGCCGGTGAGGATGACCAAATCTTTATCCGCCCGGGTGTGTATGAGGATAAGGTGTTTGTCGCCGACAAGCCGGTGCTCCTTGTCGGGGCCGGTCGGGACCATGTGCAGATTTATAGTCGACGTGGCGGCCCGTTCTATTTGCAACGGGTGCCCAATGGGATGATTTCCGGGATTACCTTCCGGTATGTGGGGAGCGATCAGCATTCCGCCATGAATATCCTGGACTCGGTGTGCACCATTACGCAGTGCCGGGCTATGGAAGGAATTTTGTCAGGGGTGGTGATCTACGGCCCTGAAGCGAGGCCGACGTTTATCGACAATGAAGTCTGTTCCAACCGGGAATCCGGCATCTTTGTGTTTGCCGGCGCGCAACCGCGGGTGGCGCAGAATGTCTGCTACGGCAACCACCATTTTGGGTTGGCGGTGCGAGATCCGGGAAGTCATCCGGAATGCGTCCGGAATGTGTGTCACAGCAACATGCTGAGCGGGATGCTTCTGTTCCATCATGCAGAGGCCCTGCTGCTGGACAATGTTTGCCGCGACAACCAGCATTGGGGACTCGTGATGACGCCGGATTCACGTCCCACCCCATCGCAAGAGGAATTGGTGGCGGCGAACGTCTTTCTGCCCAATCCCCGCGGCTCATTAGTAGTGACGGAGCAGCCTCTTGCTGATATCGGGCGGTAGCGGTGAGCTCTGTTGAGTTGATGGATCGAACCGGGCTGAGGGGCTGTGGCGGGAAGCTGCCTGTTTACGGGAGCGGAGCGGGGACGTCGGACGGAGCCTGTCCGGCCGGCGAATGGAAGTGATACCGGCCTCCGCCTTGCTGTTTAGCGGCGTACATAGCCTTGTCGGCGTGCCTGAGCAGTTCGTCGAGATCTTCATCATCCGAGGGATAGAGGGTAATGCCGATACTCACGCCGATCGAGATGCGATGCGGCCCGATTTGAAATGGCGTGCCAATCGATTCCACGATCCGCTTCGCGACAACCAGTACATCTTCTTCGCCTGAGATCCCTTCGAGAATGGCGGTGAATTCATCGCCGCCCAATCGGGCGACCGTATCGACCTCTCGCACGCATTCCATCAATCGAGTGGCCACCTCCTTCAGTAACTGATCGCCGACATCGTGACCGAGCGTATCGTTGACGGCTTTGAAGCGATCCAGGTCGAGCAGCATCACCGCCAGGGGGTGATCCTTCCGCTTGCTGCGCGCCATGGCGTGGATCAACCGGTCACGAAACAGGGCCCGATTAATCAGTCCGGTGAGCGGATCATGCTGCGCAAGGTACGTCAGCCGCTCCTGCGCCTTCTTGCGTTCTATGGCGTAGAGAATCGAGCGTGCGAGAAACTCCGTCCCGCCTTCCCCCTTAACCAGATAGTCCTGCGCGCCGTGTTGGAGCGCCTGCAAGGCGAGCGGGTGGTCATCGTGTCCGCTCAGGACGACAACCGGAACATCAGGACTGGTCGCTAAGACTTGTGTGACGGTAGGCAGGCCATGCGTGTCCGGGAGCGAGAGATCGAGAAGGACGGCATCGAACCGCTCTCGGCCCAATCGGGCGAGTCCATCGGCCAGGACGGAGGCGTGGGTGATCTCAAAACGGTCCAGCGACCATTCGGCAAGGAGATCCTGCGTCAATTGCGCGTCGACGGCATTATCTTCAACAAGAAGCAGTTTGATCATGCGGTCTCGCTCAGCTTCCAGTTTGTTGCCCGATTCCATGGGCTGGTGTGAAGCGAGCCGTGAGGATAGATCTTTGGGAAACAATCAGCCATGAGTGCCGGTAGGGTCCTGATCTTCATATCTGAATGGCAAGACTGGGCACGGATTCGGTGCGGGCGTCTCCCTGGCCTCCGGCGTGTGCATGTGAGGGACCGGCTTGGACGGGATTCTAGCATGTCGTTTCGAACCTTCAAACAAGAGCCTGTTTCCTCGCGCGATCATTTTGTCGGGGCACTGTTCACGCCATAGCCTGGTGCTGTATCAGTCCATCCGCATCAGCAGCCAGGTTGCAGGGTTCATACCACCGAGATCAACGAGAGGATCGCCAAAATTTGGCCGGATGATGGCCCAAAATGGCTCGTCTCAGAATCCTGGCGTGTTCGACAAAGACCGGCCGTCGGATCGCCCCATGTAACCGCACGATGTTATTGGCCGTGCCCAGTTTTGTACGGTCCCATGAAGTGGCATGAATTCTGCGGAAGAAGGCGTGGTTCACAACGCAGTGCCCCGCACAAAAGGTGGCGGGGAAGGGGGAGGACCTATGGCCCACGAACAATCCGCTCGGAACGAAGGGAGTCTTCAGCGCCTAGCTTCTCGAGAAGATCGCTGTGATGGAGAGGCGCCGGCATCCGTCTCCTGGGCGCTGCCATTGGCTATCGCCAGTGTGTTGGTTGTGGGAGAGTCCGCTTCCGCGGACAGCGACATCTACGGCTATGTGGGAGCGAACGGCGTGTTCGAAATGACGAATGTCCCCAGTGACGGTCGTTTTCGCCCGGCTGATTTGCAACGGAACCGGTTTTCGCATCGAGCATCCGTCGCAGAAGTAGAAGAGGCCGTCGAACGCTATGCCTGGCAGTTCCACCTGCATCCCGCCTTGCTGCTGGCCGTGATCAAGGCGGAGTCGGATTTTAATCCCACCGTCATTTCGCGAGCCGGAGCGATAGGGCTCATGCAATTGATTCCTGAAACGGCCATTCGTCACGGAGTGCGGAACTTGTACGATACGGGCGACAACATTCGCGGTGGGGCGCGGCATCTACGGTATTTGCTGGATCGATTCAACGGCAATATACGGCTGGCTGTAGCGGCGTATAATGCCGGCGAACGCCGGGTTGAACGGTATCATGCCATTCCGCCCTATCCCGAAACTCGCGACTATGTACGGAAAGTGATGAGTTACTATAAGAGCTTCCGTGGAGATTACCAGGCGGCTCCGGGAAACGCGGTGTTGTTGGCGATGCATCATAAGCGTGTGCAGTTGGAGCCCCTGTCGGTTCCCGTCGATCTTCACAATGCCCGGCCGGCTGCGAAAAAGTAACGAGAGCACAGACCGCTTCAGCGCCAACGGTTTCGCCCGCGATAAGTTCATTCGACTGAAAGGCCGGACCGTAAGGTAGGCCTGTGATTTTCCTGCTACGATCCACATGGGAGCGCAGAACCGGGCGTTCCTCATTTCCTCAACAGATGTCTGAGTGAAACTCACGTATGCCCTGCGGGTACCGCCACCTGCTCACATGGTCTCTGCCAAAACGAATGATCTGCTCTCTAGACGCATGTCCAAAGCAGGGAGATACTGGCGGGCGTGTTTAGAGGTACCCGGGAGGGAGGGAGTTTAAGATTAGCGCATCTGGCACCATGCACAATTCACGGATGGTCTTATCAAGGGCCGTGGTGTCGTACGATTTCGCCATAAATGATTCTCGCTCTAAATAATAGGGATTGAGTCGAGAGAGAGTGTCGTTGATGTAGAGCGACGGATGGGCCATGAGGCCATGCCGCAGGACTTCATGGGGCAAGGTATCTGCATGATATTGGCAGATACCAGAGAGTGTCGGGTGTGATTGAAGAAATTCCTCCAGCCGCCATTCATAGTCGAGAAGTTTTGAGAAGTCACGTTCCGGACCAAACTCCACGGTCATATCACCCGTACACCAGAGACCGGTATACCCGTCATGCAATGCCTTGTTCAGCGTCTCTTCAAGCATTCCTAACATGCGATCAATATCGAAATGCCTATCCGTGAGATGCGTGCTGTCAGACGATAGCAAGAGACGGCCGCTCTCGACTTCCTCCGTGACATCGACGCCTCCCGCCAGCAGATAAGGGCGAATTGCAGCGACCATGGTGGAGGTATTGACGTACAGGCAGCGATAATTCTCAGCGAGTTTTTGTCGAATCACGACGGAGAGCCCGGAGAGATGTGCGGCAGGAGAGCCTTTGTAAATCAGGCACTGATGGCGAGGCGTTGGTGTCATGATAGCCCTTGGTGCAATTGCGGCGAATTCCGTAATGCATGCTACATGCAGACTACATACTACCTCATAGGGAATGTTTGGTCAGCATAAATTATCCACATCATCCCTGTGGGGCATCCGTAGTGCCGTCCGACTTTCGGTGCGAGGTACTCCATTCCGGAAGGGGATGCATGCCCCGCTTCTCGATCTGAGTGCTCAATGTCCTGCTTGCCGGTTGTTGCCTGCAGGTGGCTCCTCCATATGCTCCGCAGTTTTTCCGGACTTCAGCGATCAGAAGCCTAGGGAGGGACCTAGTGGGATTTCCCTCCGTCTCGTCTCACCTTGATGTGAAGATAAACGTCGAGGATCGCGTCTGCGGTAGGGGTGATTATGCCGGAATCTCTTGTCCGTTCAGCGAAGGTGCCGTCGGTATTGTCCAGCAAGCCCTCCCTCTGCCCAAGGGGCAGCTGTGTTGGGAAATTGGAGCTGGATTCAAGAATGGGATCCATGACTGCCATGGGGCTGCAGGCGCTGATGTGTCCGGTGTGTAAGCATAGCGGATATCGATCGCTCCAAGGCATTCGCGTACTATTTGCCACCAGACACGAACATGTATGCAATTATGGACCATCTCTCCAAAGCCTGACAGTCGTGTTTTCCGGTGCCGCATTAGTTTCATTGCGAGATAGGGGACTCTGCCCAACGCACTCGGCACTCATGGCTGCACAATGGGCATTGTTGTGTGGACAGTTGGTAGGCACGCTACGTGTCTTTCCGGACAGTCCAGCATTGGTGCACTGCTTCACCCATGTTCACCATGAGATGGTAAACGATGGCCTCGTCCCTTCAACCGACGTGTTCCCCGAGCCACATCCGTCGTTCTAGTTTCTACAGGAGACCACGATCGTTGAAAGCGCATGGCGGCAGGTCACGATTTGAGAGCCGGTCCGTGTGGGCGTGAATGAGGGATAGGCTGGCCCACTGTCTGTCAGTAGATTCCTCACCGACAGCCAGAAGGAACAGATGTTGGCCATCACTCTCCGCTATGTGGCTCCTGACCTGCATAG
>JACCDG011315221.1_pt1 | contig 14887 bp, 4 predicted proteins | sample 7442471 | NCBI WGS metagenome assembly JACCDG01 (sample SAMN15323444, study PRJNA562643) | freshwater metagenome | isolation source: river surface water | place: USA:Blue River Watershed | collected 2017-08-17
CCACATCGGAGGGTGGCGAAGAGCAGACATTCCCTTCCTTTGAAGAAGCGGCTGCTGCTGTTAACAAGACTCTACAGGATGACCTAGGTCTTCCAAAGGATTTCAAATTTGAAAAAGCTTGGTGGAAGGGTTTCGACAAGCTAACCGCTTTCAACAAGAACCCTAGAACCAAAAATAAGCGTAGCGGTCTAGACCTAGAACTCTCCCCAGAGTTTAAAGATCACATTGGCGTCGCTAGAAATATGGTGGAGCCTGCTGTAGCAGAGACACCAAAGCTTCCTGGCCTAGGCGAGAAGCAAGACTACAAGCCAGGCGACATGGTTGCCATCTTTGACGGTAAAAATGTCGCTGTTGGTGAAGTAGTTGGAATCGATCGCGATGAAGTAGGACGATTCGAGAATGCCTGGAAGGTAAGCACTCCTAACGGAGAGCAGACCATCGAGGCTAGCAAGATGATGCCTCTAGAGTCAGCAATCGATCAGATGCCGGAACTCGAGGAGGGCGGTTTCGAATCTTCTGACAATGGTGGCGGCGACATCTTTGATGACATCGACTTTTTTGATGAAGAGGAAAAGCCTGAAACACCTGAAAAGCCTGTTCCTCCTGTAGAAGAGGAGAAGCCTACTCCTCCAGTAACCCCTCCTACCCCTCCTACTCCTCCAGTAGAGCCTCCAGTAACCCCTCCTACTCCTCCAGTAGAGCCTCCAGTAGCTCCTGAAGGTGAAGAGGTTATTCCAGAAGAGATCGTTAGCAAGATTTCGATGGAAGAGCTGGACAAGCTAGGTAAGCCTGAAGACTATCTAATTGCCACCAACGGAGTTCTTCCGAGCCAGGAGCAGACCCGTGCTCTAAACGCTATTACCAAAACCAAGGAAGACGTAGTACTCGACGCTCTTGCTGGTGCTGGTAAAACCTGGACACTTGTTGCAGCTGCCAACGAAATCCACAAAAATGACCCTAAAGAACGTATTCTGATTCTAGCTTTTAACGCTAAGAACGCCGCTGACGCTAGACGTAGAATGTCTAAGGATTCCACAGCATCCATGACAACCCACGCTTTGGCTAGAAAGCTCCTAACCAAGAACCAGCGCGAGGCTCACACTAATACGAAGAACACAGCTACCAACGAGGTTCAGGTTGCTAAGGTTCTAGAGCTAGACGACACTCCAATTCCTGGAATTGGCAACCTATCGGCAGAAGACGCGGCCTACGTAATTGATCGAGCTATTGTCAACTTTTGTAACTCAGCTGATCTAGAGCCTAACGAGGGGCACATTATGAGGGTGCTTGAGTCAATGGAAGGTTTTGAGCCAAACCCCGACTTCAAGCTTCCAGAGAAGTTCGTTAAATGGGCAAAGGCCTACTGGGCAGATGTAACTAGTGACCGCCCAGTAAAAAACTGGATTAAGGATAAGGCTGGAAAGTTCAAGCTAGACCCAGGTATCCCTCAGCGCATTAGAATTAGCCACGACCACTACCTAAAGATGTGGTCGCTCTCGAAGCCAGACTTCACCGATATAAAAATCAAGGGGGAGAAGGTAACTCGCGTATTCTTCGATGAGGCTCAGGACACGAACCCGACTGTTTCTGCTGTTCTTCTTGAGAACCGAGGAAGAGTTCAGCAGGTGTCTGTTGGAGACCCTAACCAGGCAATCTACGGATTCCGTGGAGCCGAGAACTACCTAGACGAGGCAAAAAAGGGTGCCGGTGCTGTCGTCGACCTAACCCGTACCCGTCGTTTTGGTGACGGTATGACCGCCCCTGGAAACGGATTCCTAAACCTAATCGGAGCCCGACGTCGCGTTAAGGGTGTTGGTACCGGTGGTTTTGTTGCCTCCTCTGAAGAAGAGATTCCGGACGGCCAGAGCACTGCGTACCTCACTCGGACCAACTTAGGTGGAATGCAAAAGATTCTAGACCTAATTAATGAGGGTAAAACTCCTGGATGTCTTAGCGTTTTCTACAACGATCTAGAGAGTGCTATTTATCACCTAAAGTGGATTGCTACCGACTTTGATAAAAGAGGTAAGGCACCTGTAAACGCTGACGGGAAGATTGTATGGAGTAGCGACTTCATTGGAATCAATAACTTTAAGCAGCTAATGCAGCGTGCTCAGCGCGATCCTAAGAGCAAGGCCGCTCGTTGGCTTGACGCTTATCGTATGACCGGTGGCGGCTCTACGGAAATTTTTGAAGACATGCTCCGAGATCTAGTTATCGACAATTCAGATGCTGATCGCCCAGAAGAGACGCTGATTGCTGACCTAGACACCATGGATGTCCCTCTATGGACAGATAGAAAAGGCGAGTCAATCTATTACTCAATTGATGCGACTGGTCTTCTAAGTTTCCACGGCGGATATGACCCTATGAACACGAACGTATCCGGCGATACATTCATGGGACACCTAAAGAGTCGCGGATTTAGATTCAACGGCTCCGACAAGTCGTGGGGTATGCAGATCGTTGATGACAACGATCGTGAAACTATGTTGAATGAGATTGCAAATCTGATTCCTAATAGAACTGCCCCTGCTGACGACAGAAAACCAGACATGATCATCTCTACGGCTCACCGTGCAAAGGGCCTAGAGTGGGACAACGTAATTATTGGCGAGGACTTCCCCGAGCCAGAGTTGCTAAACGATGGCACTGCAGTTATGCCTAACACGGAAGAAAATAAGTTGGCATATGTTGCCCTTACACGTGGTAAGGATGCTATTTTCCCTGGGAGCCTGTCTTGGATTAAAGAGTATGAAGGTCGCGAAGGTCTAGAGAAGATTAACATCCTCAACAAGCGGGACCCTAAGAAGGGTATGGACGCCTGGGACTATCACGAGAAGCAGATAGCCGAATCTAAGGATGAAGTTCTTAACACCGACAATGATGAGGAAGGTTTCTCGTCAGCACTGACCAACGGAAGCTATGCTACTTCCTACTACGAGGATGACGAAGGAGAGGCTTACGGCTCTTCTGACGGCGGTCCACTGCCTCCAAAGGACTTCACTGGTTCATGGGCTCAGCAGGAGGTTCGTACCAACAAGTTCACCAAGAGCGAGGGTGGCGTTACCTGGGAGCTTACCAAGAACGCTGACGGAACTGTAACTCTACGTTCTCGCAATGACTCTTCTATCCCTACCAAGAAGTACGACAGCATCGAAGCTGCTGAAAAAGACTTTAAGAAGCAGGTAGAGGCTGGAAAGAAGTCGAGCCGCGAAGAGCTAAAGCGTGTAGTTGCACCATTCGACAAGGATGGCAAGATTGCAAAGATGATCGATAACGGAGCATCCGCTAAAGACATCAACGATGAGCTAAACAAGTCTGACGACTGGGAAGATGCAATCGACAACAACAAGGTAAACATCTCTAGCCTAGGACGTGCTCTAAGCCGCGTCGGCTCTTCGGTGCCTGCCAGAAAGTCGAAGCGTCCAAGCAAGCCTAAGACCCCTAGAGAGCCTGGAAAGCCTGTAGTGCCTTCTCAGCCTGAAGCTAAGTTCAAGCCTACAACTTACGCTCCAGACCCTGACAAGGAGTTTGATGCTGTTCAGTTTGCTAAGGATAAGGGCAAACTAGATACGGGAGCACCTATCGGTCGTATAGCCCTATCCTCTCGTGAGCTTGAAGAACAGCTCAAGAAGATGACCGACTCTTCTTCAAAGGGTGTTCTCAGCAACGCTCTAATCCTGAACCCTGACGCTAGAGTCAAGGACGATGGTTCTGTTGTTTGGTATCGCCAGACAAAGAAGGAAGCGGCTGGCCCTAGCGAGGGCAAGCTACTGACTACCGAGCTAAGCTTCAAGGAAGGTAAAGACAAGACTTACACAGTAATTCTTAAGGTTACCGACCCTGCAACAGGCGCTAGCAAAGAGTACTACCACTACTCTAAGCACCACAGCCTTGGCTCGCTTATCGGTGACCCTAAGAGTAAGAGTGCTGGTGTAGAGCGTCTTCTAGAGCAGTTCTTTGACCGCGATGTGAAGAAGTTCCCTCACCCTGACGAGCAGGACCAGCGCCTATACGGTGGAGTCATTGGAGCCATCAAGAAGCTACGTGCAGGTCGATTCGACCGCATTCTTGCTGACAAGGGTTCTGACGACACCTCGTTCAAACTACGTACCCCTGAAGAGCACGCTGCGTTCATTCTAAATGGACGTAACCGTCGATTCAACAAGAGCCTCCAGAACTGGTGGACACAGGGTCGTAAGAAGCGTGATTCGCTATTCGATGCCATTGAAAACAATGACACCGAAGCTACCTTCAACATTATTAACCAGTATCTAACCGGAATCCCTGACACCCAGGCCGCTAGAGACACTGCTATGAAGTATCTGACTTCGGCTATCCGTCAGCGATTCCCTCGTCTAGATACTCGCCAGATGACCGACCTTCTGGCTCAGGTTGACAGCTACGTTGCTGGAAGCTTGCCAAAGGTTGGACTACAGGCTAGCCCTCACTTCGACAAGAACAACGTCCCTGTTACTGGTGGATCAGTTGTTAGATGGACCAACAACAATGGTGGTCAAGTTGTCGGTATGATTAAGCACACTCTTCGAACAGACAACCCTAAGGGTGGAAAGAGCTCTTATAGCGACTACGCTATGGTTCTATTCCCTGATGAGAATGGCGTGATTACTGAGGATTCGTTTGGCGTTCGTCTAAACACCAAGAATATGGAAGTAGTCGACAAGTCTACCCCGCTAACTCAGTATCAAGGCTGGGTCGAAAAGGATGACGCTAAGCTTGCTCGTTACGAGGAAGCCGGCTGGGGCTTTAACCCTGAGACCGGCGAATTCTATGACAAGGTCACTGGTCAAATCGTAGACCGTCTAGGCATCACAGATGACGAAGATGAGATCGATGAGCTGGATGAAGAAGGAGAAGAGGAGGACATCGAAACTCCTAGCACTCCTATCACCAAGAAGGCTGAATCTATTGCTGTTGGAGACGAGCTATTCGACGAGGATGGCAACTCTCTAGGTAAGGTAGCCATGTCCCGCATGGGAATGAACAAGGCCACTGGTAAGACAGTAGTTGGTGTTCAGATGGAAGATGGTACTAAGAAGATCTTTGACCCTGCCGACTCTGTGACAACCGGTTTCGATGTCAAGAAGTCTCCTAAGAAGAATACTCCTGCAGAGGCTCCAAAGGCTCCTATTGTTAGAGGCCCTCGAGGCGAGCGTGCTGCAGCACTAGGTCTTGGCGGATCGGGTGGCAAGGTTATCAGCAAGAACGTGGCCGACCCTGACAATAAAGAGACCTCTGTTAAGATCCCTAACAGAAAGGGTATGGTTGCTACTCGACCTACTGAAGAAGCTGATAAGGCTCTAGCCGAGGCACTAGCCATCGGTTCTGAAGTTAGACAGGATGCTGACGAGCTAACAAACCAGAAGATGCGTGACATGGGATATGACATCCCTGATGGCACTGCCTATCTGGACCTTGTGGAGGCTTCTCAGAAGAACGAGGCAGCTGCTAGAGCAGACCTAGACGCTAAGAACCGCGACCTCCGCACTCTAGAGAATGACCTAGCTAACAAGGTTGGTAAGGAAAATGCTAAGAGCGTTGCTGCAACTCTTGAAGAGATGAAGGCAGAAGGCCTAGTCAACTCTAAGGGAGATGTAGATCGAAAGAAGCTAGCTAAGCAGCTAATCGATGCAGACCTCCGCTCTCTCGGCTACTCGGTTGAGGCAAGCCCTAAGAGCGATGGTAACGATCTATCTATTGCCGCATATCGAATCCTAAAGGGCCAAGACCAGGCATCGGCTGACAAGCTTCGCGAACTGGCAACTGCTCAGGATACCTCTAGACGAGCCTACAACGATGCTGCCGACCGCAACTCGCGTGTCACTCAGGACATGCAGATTGCCTCTGGTTCAGCATTGCTGGAGACTCTAAAGAAGGAAGGCATCGAGTTCGACAACGTTTCTTACAAGGAGTTTGGAGACCGAATCGTTAGTGATGACGCCGGACTTCCATTCCGCCCAGAAGACGAGTTCCTAAGTGCAAAGGCCGTGCAGGAAGCTTTCGATCACATGCCTTCAAGCTGGATCCGCAACTTCATTGCTAAGCTAAACGCAGAGAACAAGGTTCTACGTGTCAAGGCTGGTGTTCGTCGAGGACACTTTAAGCCAGTTCCAGGTGGCTACGAGATTCACATCTCGACCCACAACACTGGCCAGCGCGATGACCAGACTCGAGCCACTGACGTCGGTCTTCACGAGCTAACCCACTTCAGCCAGCGAGCTGTTCCTAACCTACGAGCCCTAGAGCACGCTTGGCTATTTGACCGTGCTGTTCTAGATCGAGGAACCGAAAACGAGCGCATGGTCGAGTTCGGAACTCTTCCTGGATACTCTGACAAGGAGCAAGGATTCGCTGTTCCAGGTCTAGCTCAGCCTTATGTCGGTAAGACATATGGTCGCTCTAACAAGAGAGTTCCATTGAACCCTAACGATGGCGGCTCTGAGGTTATGACCATGGCTATGCAGGACTTGTTCACTCACACTGGAATTGCATCCATCGGTTCTGGCGTTGTTGTGACTGCACGTCACCCTAAGAAAAAGGGTCAGAAGATTGTAGTCAAGAACCCTGTTTACGATCCAGAGACCGGTAGATGGTTCCGCGACGAGGCAAAGACCAAGCCAATTCCAAACGTAGAAGCATCTTGGAGCCGAAGCGTAGAAGATGGCGTTGACAACAACCTACGTGATTTCGCTATCGGAACGCTACTTGTTCTGAACGACTGGTCAGCTACCACTGGAACCGGACCAGGACTTGGTGTCCAGACTCCTAGCAAGAAAAAGAAATAGGAGATAAGATGGAAGCACAATCTAACGAAAGTAGCGATCAAATGGCTAAAGAAGAAGAAACACTACCAGAGTACACAGAGCCTGTAGAAATTAAAGTAGGCGACTGGGTCTTTGGTTGGCACCCAGAGAGCGATGTGCTGTATCCAGGTCGAAACGAAGATGTCGTTTCATTAGTTGAATCCATCGAAGACCTAATCCACGCATCCTCTGTTGGCGGTCAGATTGCAGTTACGCCTGAAGGTCCTTTTCTAAAGGGATCTGTCAGCGACCTAGCTGCAGTTATCTGGGCTACCAACTTTCTATATGGTAGCGAATATCGCATTGAAGTTATCTCTGGAGAAGCTCCTACAATGGAAGACCTCGGTCTCGACTTAGCAAGTAGCTATGACGAAACCGGAAACGAAATTATAAGGTAAAATAGGATAGATAACATCATGGCACTTGAAGAAATTAACGAACCTCCGCTTACCGAGTATCTTCCGGCTAGTGACCCTGTCTCCAATCTAACAAAACTAAGCCACAATGTTTTTATTTTTGTTGACCCTGAGACTAGAACTCCTGTAAGAATCTTGGCGCAGGGGCCGTTCGGCATGACTGAGTATGATAAAGCCGCCGGCCGTTATGTAGTTCTAGGAGATGAATCCTACGACTATGTATACGAGCTTTTTAATGACTTTGTCAAATACACGGTAGACTGGGATAATCAGGCTGCTTTTGATGAAAATGAAAAGTCGCTCGCCCTTTCAAAATTCTCTGATGGCACTCTAGATGAAGAGTGGCTGAAAGAGAACACCATTTTTGCTGGTGACGTATCTAAAGAAGAGTAAGAATGATCGAGTACCTAGGTAGCCACAACGGAAACGCCCTATTCTCTAACGGAGAGCTTAGTGCTATCATCGACACCAACCTAAACATGGTTGTTGAGTTCGGTGCCGTCTCTAACCTACAACACTCGAACTGGGACTCCAGCGTCTCCTACACAGACTCGACTTTCGAGCTAGCAGTAGCCGCTCTTTTAGAGATTGAAACATCCCTTACCGCATCTGCTGGCCGCATGTACACCATCCCTGATGGCGTAAAGAACGAGGCAATCAAGGCTCTAAAGTGGCGTAAAGAAGAAAACAGGGGAGGAACTCCTGTTGGTCTAAACACTGCCCGTACTCTTGCTCGTGGTGGTCAGATTGGTATTAAAAAGGTTCGCCACATCGCAAAATATTTCCCTCGTCACGAAGTTGACAAGAAGGGTAAAGGCTGGGAGCCAGGCGAAGATAACTTCCCGAGCAATGGTCGCATCGCATGGGCGCTCTGGGGTGGGGACGCTGCCCGCCGCTGGGCTTCTGCAATTGTAGAGCGTGAAGACAAGAAGTCTATGACCGCTGGCGGCTATGAAGACATCGAATCTTATGATGGCAGCTACTCGGATGTAGATGCATTTAAAGCAGCACACAACCTGGACGCCAACTACGGTCCAGAGTTTCTTGCCAGAGTTAGGCTTGACGGCTCTGGAATCGATAGGCTATACAAGATCGACATTAATGGGCAGGTCTCTGTTTGGGACGACTGCTCCTGGGACGATCTCGGCCACGTAGATGGCGATATCTACACCTATGACGCGTCTCTAGATGACCCATACGATCAGGTCGAGAAGACTCACGTTATGGTCGATCCTGATTCGGCAATTATGATTTCTGCGCTAATGCAGGAAGCCCCGTTTAAGACAGTTCAGGTTGAAGAGATTGACCCAGTAGAATCTGCTCTAATGTCTAGGGGCATGGATGAAATTGACTACGACCTTCTTGACCGAGTTATTACTGCAGCCGGAGCAACCCCTGTAGACCCGAGTAGGGATGGAAACTACACCCCTGAAGAGCGTAAGGCAAAAGCTAGCAAGCAGCCTCGTGACGCCGGAGGTAAGTTTGCCAAGGCCGGTAACAGAGTGGTTGTTGGTGGAGACTCCAAGAACGGGCTTGGAACTATCACCAAGGTAGACAGCAAGAGTGGAAAAGTAGACGTCAAGCTAGACAACGGAAAGTTGATTTCTGTTGACTCTAAAATGACCAAGGCTTTTGATCCAAAGAAGCAGGCTGCGATGGCCCCTGCTGCGCCTACCGAGGCGGAGAAAACCGAAGAAAAGAAGCCTACTAAAACTGTAAGCACCGAAGGAATTCTAGGCCAACCTAAGCCTGCTGCCGTAGGCCCTAAAGCCATGCTAGCCGACGCACCTGCTCCGCTAACAACTAAGTCCGAATTGGACGAAATGTTTGTCGAGTGGGCCGCCTCTGTAACGTCTGCTCGTGCTGCATCAAACAAGACGGTTACGGCCGCTGTGGCAGGCGATCAGCTGACCCCTAAGACAAGTGACGTAGCCCCTAAATATCTAGCTATCGTCTCGCCTGATGATCCTCAGGCAGTTATGGACGTTGTTGCCCTTGTTCCTGCCACGGCAACCACCACTGAACCTCTTATGTACTCACGTAAGGATGGCGAATGGGTGCCCGATGAGCAGACCCTAAAAGATCTTAAGTCTGCAACTCCTCCACCTGTAGTTGTTTTGGATACTCAGGACCTGTTGAACAACGTCCTTCGTCAAGTAGACAAGATCGAAAACGTATCTAGCGGAGCTAAAAAAGAAGAGAAAGCTGTAGCTTCTTCTGCATACCAACACCTAATCAACTTCTGGTCTGGCTCGGCTGAGGCACTTATCGCGGCTGGCGGCCTTGACCGTAACCGCGGCAATGCTGAAGAACTTCGCCGCTACTGGACTGTGGGTAAGGGTGCTGCCAAGATCCGCTGGGGGACTCCTGGTGACTGGACTCGCTGCGTTCGCAATCTTTCAAAATACATGGGTCCTCGTGCTAAAGGCTACTGCCAGCTTCGCCACAAGGAGGCAACTGGTGTCTACACTGGTAGCAGATTCAACCCTGGCAAGGACGATAACCGCAGTCTATCTGCCGACATGTTCGAGAACCAAGTGATCGAGACGTCATATAGAGCAGCAGAAGTTGCCTCTATCAAGGAACGCATGGGCTTAGTTGCTGCTGCACTTCCAATTAAGTCTGGTGCAAAGTTCACTATTCCTCTACTTATCCCAGAAAACCTAGAGTCTGGAGATGGACGTAAGTTCAACTCCGAATCTATCTCTGTACGAGAACTACCTCTACCGCTTCTATGGCAGATTAAGACCGGCGAAGGTCACATGGGCTCCGTTGTAGTTGGTCGAATTGACCACATGGAGCGAATCGAAAACGGTATCGGAAATGCTTATGGTGTTTTCGACAACGGACCATACGGCCGTGAAGCCGAGCGTCTAGTTCGGAATGGGTTCATCCGTGGTGTTTCTGCAGACCTTGACCAGTTCGAAGCAAAAGAAGTAGACACTGAAAATGCAGAAGATGGCGATGAAGTAAGCAAGCAGAAGCTTACTATAAATCACGCACGTGTAATGGCTGCTACAATTGTAGCTAAGCCCGCATTTCAAGAATGCTCAATCATTATTGACGATAGCAATGATGGTTTTCCAATATCCCAGGAGGAAGACGTGATCCCAGAGGACGGCATCTACGAGGAAACTGTAGATACCTTTACGCCAGCCGAAGCTTTGACTGCTTCTGGATTCTTGGCATCTCCTATTCCAGTAACTCCACCAGAGCAGTGGTTCCACAACCCAGGGCTAACTAAGCCAACCCCTATCACAGTCGAGCCAGACGGTCGCATCTACGGACACATTGCTGCTTGGCACGTTAACCACATCGGTATGCCTCGCTCGACTCGTCCTCCTCGCTCCAAGAGCAAGTATGCCTACTTCCACACTGGTGTCTGCCGTACCGACTCTGGTAAGGATATGCCTGTAGGTCAGCTAACTCTTGCTGGAGGCCACGCAGACCTACACGCAAACGCTGCTCAGGCCGCAAAGCACTACGATGACACCGCATCGGCTATTGCAGACGTTCACGCAGGTGAAGATGACTACGGTATCTGGGTAGCAGGTTCGGTTCGCCCTGACGCCACCGAGATGGATATCCGCAAGCTACGTGCTTCGGCTCCTTCTGGTGACTGGCGTCCAATCAACGGCTCGCTCGAGCTTGTTGCTGTTTGTCAGGTAAACGTTCCTGGCTTCCCGATTGCTCGTGCTCTAGTTGCTTCTGGCAAGGTATTCGCTCTAGTTGCTGCTGGTGCTAGTTACTTTGCAATGATGAAGAGTCAGCACGTTACCTCCCTAGTAGAACGTGCAGCAAAGCTAAGCGAACTTAGTGCAAGCTCCGAGGACCTAATGACTAGGTTCGAAACCCAATTTGGTTATGTCCCTCGCTCGAAGAGGAAGAAGCCCGAGAAGGCGATTGTGTCATCTGCCAAGATGGAAGAGATGCGCGAGCGTGTTCTAATTGCTTCTGCTGTTGCAGAGCTTGCAAAGATTAGCGAAGAGGAGCGCGGAACCCTTGCTGAAAAGGGCTATGCTATGCCTGATGGTGCTTACCCTATTCGTAACACCGAAGACCTAAAGAATGCCATTAAGGCATTCGGTCGCGCCAAGGAATCGGAGCGTGCTCAGGTTCGCCGTCACATTATGAAGCGTGCTCGCCAGCTAAAAGCTGGAGACTTGATTCCAGAGCAGTGGAAGAACTCCCACACGATGGCTGTTGCCGCTTCTAACCTAGAGCGCATGCGTGCAGTGGTTGCGTCTCTTCGTACAGAGTTTGCTGGCGAGGAGGCTCTCCCTAGCGACGCTGACATTAAGAAGCTAGCTGAAGCTAAAGAAGAAGCCGATAAGCAGACTGCTGAAGAAGTTCAGCGCGCAGAGGACATTGCTGCTGGTAAAACTACCACCGTCCCTACCTACGATGAAGAGGGGCGTAGCAAATACACCCCTAAGACTCAGCCTCGCGATGCTAAGGGTAAGTACCGTAAGGTTCTTGCTCGCCTAAAGCAAGACCTCGGAACCGCTGGTCTTCAGAAAGCCCTTCTTAAAGTTCAGGCCGCAGAGAACCTGGAGTTTGCTGGAAACTATGCCGAGTCGCAGAAGGCTAGCTCTGAATTGCTTGGAATTATTGACCGCCTAGATGCAAATGCCCTGAACCCTCAGGCTTTGGAAAACGTGCAGAACTCTGCTCGTGAGCTAGGAAAGGTTATCTCAAACCTTCCGCTACCTTTCGGTGCGGAAGCAGAGAAAATGAGATTTAGCGATCTCCCGTCTGGACTAAAGGATCTCATCGATCAGATGATTACCCGAGTCGAGTCGAAGATCGGTAAAGAGGACGCAGATATTGCAACCGCAGATCTAAAGTCCTACATGTCGGGATCCGATGTTTACTCTCAGGGCGAGGTACAGTCCCAAATGAGTAAGCTTCTCCGACTCCTTACCTAAAAAGTAAGGTAAAATTACTAATAGGTAGAGTGCCTCGCAACTTACGTTTGTGGAGTCCCTCGGCCTTGATTGTTCACCATGGATGGTAAAACATTCATTAACCAAATACTGGCCTAGGAGGTACAGTGTACGACCAGATCAAAACTCAGCTAGACACCATCGCTGAGCTTTCCGACGAACAAGTCGGCGAGCTACAGGGTGCAATTGTCGGCGAGTTCGAAAAGGTTGAAGGCGAAGAGCCTACTCCTGAGACAGTTGATGCTATGACGTCTCTTGCAGACTCTCTTGACATCGTGCGTGGTGAGCTAGCTCGCCGAGAGGCACAAGCTGAACAGCTTGCTGCTCAGGCTGCAGAAGCCACCGCACGCGTTAAGGGTGTCACTGAAGAGACATCTGGAGAGGAAATGGCCATGACCGATGAGGAAACTCCGGTAGAAGGCGAAGCTCCAATGGAGGAAGCTCCAATGGACGAGACAGAGGAAGAAGCCCCTGCCGAAATGGCAGCCGAGGAAGAAGCCCCTGTTGAGGAAGCCCCTGCTGAAGAAGCCCCTGTAGAGGAAGAGCCGGCTGAAGAGCCTGCCGAGTCTGCAGAGGAAGAGGAGACCCCTGAGGAAGAGAAGAAGGAAGAGGATTCTGAAAAGAAGACCGCTGAATTCAGCTCTGAAGAAGAGGCCGTCATTCCAGCCGAAGAAGTAGTAGTAGAGGCAGCTGACCTAGCTGTTGAAACTGAAACTGCCGCTGAAGCATCAACAACTCAGGTTGAAGGATCCGAACTTTCGACCGACGAAACAACCAACCAAGAAACATCTATTGAGCCTCAGGCTCAGGAAGAGCAGGCAACCGTGACCGCCGCAGCAGAACAGCCTTTCGAGGCCCCAGCTGACCGTCAGCCTGTAGTTGAAGTTGTCGAGACCGCTCCAGTAGCAATTACTGCCGGTGCTGACATCCCAGGCTACACCGCTGGCAGCACAATTAACGACATGTACGAGGTAGCTTCGGCTATGGAGAAGCGCATCCACTCGCTTCGTCGTGTCAACGGTGGAGATGGAGAGCAGCACATCGTTGCATCTATCACCACTCAGTTCCCAGAGGAGCGCGTCCTCACCGCCGACGCAGAGTCGAACGCACTAAAGATTGCAGCCGTTTCCGGCCCAGAGGCACTTGTTGCTTCGGGTGGTCACTCGGCTCCATTCGAGGTTAAGTACGACATCTACAGCATTGGTTCGACAGCAGTACGTCCACTTCGTGACGCACTACCTCGCTTCCAGGCTGACCGTGGCGGTATCCGTTACATCCTTCCACCTTCATTCGCCAACGTAAGCTCGAACACCACTAGCTACGCTGACGCTGTTGGTATCTGGACTGCTGCAAACGACTCTGCAGAGACCCCTAGCCCTTCGGCTAAGCTCTCTAAGACCGTTGCTGCTGCTTCGGAGACCACTGCTCAGACTGACGCTGTAACCCTACAGCTACAGTTCGGTAACCTAATGACCCGTGCTTACCCAGAACTAATCGCTCGCCACAACGAGCTAGCTCTAGTTCAGCACGCTCGTGAGGCTGAAGAGAACCTAGTATCGAAGATTGCTTCGGCATCGACCGCTGTTACCACAACCAACCTAATTGGTTTTGGTCGCGACTTCCTAGTACAGGTACGTCGTGCAGCTGTTGCTTACCGTGCACGTCACCGCCTCGACTCGAAGGCTCGCCTAAAGGCCGTAATTCCTTTCTGGGTTTACGACGCTATGGCTGCAGACCTAACCCTGTCGATGCCAGGCGACGGTACCCTTTCGATCTCTGAGTCGGAAATCAACGGCTACCTAGCTAACTCGAACGTTGACGTTGTTCCAGTAATGGACAACACTTCGTCGACCCTAGCTGGCTCGCTGAACATGTTCCAGGACGCTGCTGCTCTAAACGAGTTCCCAGACAGCTTCCGCTGGTTCTTGTTCGCTGAGGGAACATTCTTGTTCCTAGACGGTGGTACTCTAGACCTAGGTATTATCCGCGACAGCACCCTTGTTGGCACCAACGACTACAAGATGTTCGTTGAAACCTTCGAAGGTTTGGCAAAGGTTGGTATCGAGTCGCTCGCTATCACCTCGACCATCTCGATCAACGGTGCAGCTGCTGCACTCCGCGACACCACAGGCAACACTGCTGCCGCTACTATCGAGCTCTAAGCCTTAGTAGAAATAGCAGTATCGTTGAGGGGGGCCCGGAAACGGGTCCCCCAATACGAAACCAAATAGACTTTTTAATTTTTAAGGATCAGAAGTGGCTCTTCCAAAGAATGGTGTTATTACAGCACCAAAGATTGTGCCTTCGGCCTTCGGCCTACTCGCTGTGGTTGACACAACCACTGCGGAAGAAGACCGTTGGATCCGTGGTTTCTCTCAGGAATGGGAAACCGATCTTTACGCTCTCTACAATGTAGATGACACAAATGCTACCGAAGCCCAGCTGGCTGGTGCTGGAGATGTTAACTATTACGATGAAATTAAGCCTTTCTTCGTAGAGGTTCAGGAAGACCGCTCAACGCTAGGTTTTCTAGGTATTGACCGCCTAGAGCGCATCAAGCGCCAGTGTGACGCCGCCACCCAGCGTGCTGTCGAGGAAGAACTCTGGGATGGAGCTGTCCGTATTGGTGAAAGCCACTCAAACCGCGCCCTGGTCTCTTCAGGCGTGACTGTTCTTGACGGTACCGGGCTTTCAGCAA
>JACCDG011440474.1_pt1 | contig 14882 bp, 13 predicted proteins | sample 7442471 | NCBI WGS metagenome assembly JACCDG01 (sample SAMN15323444, study PRJNA562643) | freshwater metagenome | isolation source: river surface water | place: USA:Blue River Watershed | collected 2017-08-17
GAGCTAGTTAAGCGCTGGGCCGGAAACTAAACATCCGGTTATAAGGTAAAAGAGTTGTTGGCTGGTCGCTCAAGCGGCCAGCCAACACTTTTCTTAATGGGAGATAAGGCTTGAATCCAAACTTTAGATCACCGATGGTCAAGCTTTCCGATGGAAACTCGATTCCCATTGTTGGCTTAGGCGTATACAAGGTAGACAATGCCACAACAGGCCCACTGGTTACCCAGGCTCTTCAAATTGGCTATCGCTTGATTGACACTGCCTCGATGTACCAAAACGAAGAGGGCGTCGGCGAAGGAATTGCGAATTCAGGCGTTCCGCGGGAAGAGGTGATTGTTTCAACTAAGTTTTGGATGGATGACCTTGGCTACGACCAAACGCTTCGGGCGTTTGACAAAAGCCTGGGACTGCTGGGTCTTAGCTATCTGGACATTTATCTAATTCACTGGCCGGCACCCAAAAGGGGTTTGCTCTACGTCGAATCATGGAAAGCCATGGAGCGACTGAAGAACGAAGGACTCGTAAAGTCCATCGGAGTTTGTAACTTTCACCCGCATCACATCGATGAAGTTCTGAAGATGGCTGAGCACCCGCCCGTAATGAATCAAATCGAGGTTCACCCGTTTCTGACTCAGGACCAAGTCATCGCCTACAACACCCAGCATTCGATTCTCACCCAAGCATGGTCACCACTTGCTCGAGGGCAGGTTCTTGATAATCCATTGATTTCGAAGATTGCTGGCGAACATGGAAAATCGAATTCTCAAATTGTTTTGCGTTGGCACATCCAAAGGGGCACAGCTGTCATCCCGAAATCGACCTCAAGGGATCGAATTATCGAGAATCTCAACGTCTTTGATTTTGAGCTCAGCGAAGCCCAGATGCTAGAAATTAGTAGCCTAAATAGAAATTACCGAACCGGAGTGGATCCAGAGGATAGAAACTAAGTTTCCTAATCCGCCCAATCCAAAGTTCGAGTAACAGCCTTTTTCCAAAGGGCAACTCGTTTCTTACGGTCAGAGTCTTCCATCTTGGGTAGCCATCTCTTTCCTTCGCGCCAGCGGCTTCGAAGTTGATCCAAACTCTCCCAGTAACCGACGGCTAGCCCTGCAGCATAGGAGGCTCCAAGGGCTGTGGTCTCTGTCACCACGGGACTAATTACAGGCACGCCCAGTATGTCGGCTTGGAATTGCATGAGAGTATCGTTCTTCGTCATACCTCCATCGACCTTCAACTCGGTTAGTGGAACGCCTGAATCCGCATTCAAAGCCTCAAGAACCTCTAGCGTTTGAAAGGCGGTCGCTTCTAGTGCGGCTCTTGCTATGTGACCTTTATTTATGAATCGAGTCAGTCCTACCAGAGCGCCTCGAGCGTCTGGCCGCCAATGGGGGGCAAAGAGACCACTAAAAGCTGGAACGAAATAAGCTCCACCATTGTCTGGCACGGAAGTAGCTAAAGCCTCTACTTCTGACGCGCTGCTGAAGAAGCCCAGGTTGTCTCTCAACCACTGGATAAGCGATCCCGTGACCGCAATGGAACCTTCTAATGCATAGACAGGCTTTCCGCTACCAAGTTGGTACGCGACTGTAGTCAAAAGGCCGTTTTTGGAAAGCACAATTTCTTCACCCGTGTTAAAAATTAGAAAGTTCCCAGTCCCATAGGTGTTCTTTGATTCGCCTTTGCTAAAAGCAACTTGACCAAATGTGGCGGCCTGCTGATCTCCTAAAATTCCGGAAATCGGGACTCCACGGAGAAGGCTGCTCTCACTTACGGTCCCAAATAATCCTGAAGAAGGAGCAATTTCAGGCAACATATTCAGAGGGATTCCAAACTCTTTTGCTATCGCAACATCCCACTGAAGTGTTCGCAAATCCATTAGGAGAGTTCTGCTGGCGTTGGTGACGTCAGTTTTATGAATCCCACCCTCTGTGCCTCCGGTGAAATTCCATAAGAGCCAAGTATCCATAGTCCCGAAAAGAAGATCGCCAGCCTGAGCAGACTCTTTGGCACCTGGGACATTCTCTAAAATCCAAGTTATTTTTGTTGCCGAGAAGAAAGTGGCAAGAGGAAGGCCTGTAGTTTCCCGGAACCGATTGATTCCGCCATTCTGGGCAAGTCGATCAACAATTGGTTGAGTCCTTGTGTCTTGCCAAACAATCGCGTTATAAACCGGCAGTCCAGTCTTCTTGTTCCATACGACCGTTGTTTCGCGCTGGTTCGTGATTCCAATAGCAACAATCGAGTGTCTGGTTAAATTTGCCCGACTTAGTGCCTGTCCGACCACTTCCCTTGCGTTGTTCCAAATTTCCATGGGGTCGTGCTCTACCCAGCCCGGTTGAGTCATTATTTGCTGGTGTTCAAGCTGGCCCGAGGCTACATCTTCACCGGCCTCATTGAAGATAATTGCACGTGAGCTGGTGGTTCCTTGGTCTATGGAAATCACAAATTTGTCCATGATTGCGCTCCCTAACTTCCCTGATAGATTCAGCGCTCGGTTGCTAGAATACTTGACTTTTCTGCTGCTTGAATGAGCTTAAAAAGTTAGTCTTTAGTTATGCGCAGCTTTCAAGGGCTTTCCAGTTCCGAAGCCCTAGAAAAGCTGGCTCAGTACGGCAAGAACCAAATAGAAGCAAACAGGTCCTTTTCAAGCGCAAAGCTTCTGCTCTCGCAGTTCACCGATCCGATAATGATCTTGCTTCTAGGGGCGACATTGTTGGCCATGGTTCTGGGGCAAGTCATTGACTCTCTAATCATCCTTGGCATCGTAATACCTACGGCACTTCTAGGTTTCTATCAGGAGCGAAGAGCTGGCTTAGAACTATTGGCTCTAACCGAACGTGTAAAGCTAACCGCCAAGGTTTATCGAGATGGCCAAGAAGTTGAAGTTCCAACCGATCTATTGGTTCCCGAAGATATCGTTATCCTGCGGCTTGGAAGCCAGATTCCAGCGGATCTTGAGCTGTTAGAAAGCAACCAGCTACTTGTTGATGAATCGGTTCTCACGGGTGAATCCTTTGCAGTCGAGAAAACTGCGCCGGAACTTGTTTACCTAGGAACACATGTCGCCGGAGGTGGGGCGGTTGGCAAGGTCATTGCGACAGGCAAGGCAACCAAGTATGGGGAGCTTGCTCAGAAGCTTGCTTCAAGTGACAGTATGACCAGCTTCGAGAAGGGATCTGCTGACTTTGGTCGCTTTCTGATGAAAGTGATGCTGGTACTCGTTATCGCAATATTCATCGTCAACATTTTTGTTCAGCGTTCTCTTTTTGACTCACTACTTTTTTCTCTTGCTCTCGCCGTTGGTCTTACTCCGCAGTTCCTTACAGTAATCATCACCATCTCTCTCACTCATGGCGCTTCCAAGATGGCAAAGCAGAAGGTTCTGGTCAAGCGACTAGATGCAATTCAGAACTTTGGAAGCATGACGGTGCTTTGCTGCGACAAGACAGGGACTCTAACCAGGGGCGAAGTAACGCTGAGTGGTTTCTACTCTGTCGATGGAGAAAAATCCAAAAGAGTGCTTGAGCTTGGTGCGATTAACGCCTCGACGCAGGTTCATTACCAAAATCCTATGGATTCAGCAGTCTTAGTTGCCGCGGAAGAAAATCAACTGAATGTCAAAAGCAGCAAGGCCTTGGCTGAAGTTCCATATGACTTTGTTCGCAGACGACTATCGGTCGCCGTGCCAGACCTTACTGGCTCTGGAAGTCTCCTTATTACCAAAGGCGCTTTTCTGGATGTTCTTGCCCTTTGCACAAGCGCAAATGTCAACGGGGAGATAGTCGAGCTGCACCAGGTTCGAGAGAAGTTAGTGGCTGATCATCAGACTCAGGCAAGTCAAGGAAACAGAGTGCTTCTGCTAGCCAGCAAGAAAATCAGTTCCTTGGACAATTTGTCTGAGCAAGAAGTTGAACTAACAGCCGAGGGGCTACTGATCTTTGTTGACCCGATTAAACCGGGGGCCGCCGAGTCTGTTGAAAAAATGAAGGAACTTGGCATACGGGTTGTGGTCATAACCGGAGACAATCCACTCACCACGGCCCGGGTGACAAAAGAAGTAGGGCTTCAGTCAGAGCCATATTTCACCGGTTCCCAGGTTGAAGAGATGAGTGAGCAGCAATTAGTAGAGGCTGCCAAAACAGCTGCCTTCTTTGCCTCAGTAAACCCCATGCAAAAAGAACGAATTATCAAAGCCATGTCTGAGTCTGAGGAGAGCGTTGGCTACTTTGGCGATGGCATAAATGACTCTCTTGCTCTCAGAGCTGCGGATGTTGGCATATCTGTGGAGAACGCAGTTGATGTTGCCAGAGAGTCAGCCGACATTGTCCTTCTCGCGAAGGACCTAGATGTTCTTTCAGAGGGTGTTCGAATTGGTAGACAGACCTTTGCCAACACGATGACCTACATCAGGGTAACGATTTCTGCATCATTCGGGAACGTCGTTTCGGTTGTGGTGGCCGCGGCATTCCTTCCATTTCTTCCCCTGCTTCCAATGCAAATACTTTTACTTAACTTCCTTTCCGGATTCGCTCATCTTGCAATAGCAACAGATCGGGTAGATAAAGAAGATCTAGGTGCCCCAAAACGCTGGGATCTAAAGAGCCTGAGAAAGTTCATGCTGATATTCGGATTCCTATCATCCGCAGTTGACATCTTCCTCTACTGGTTACTTGTTGGTGTGTTTGATGTCTCACCTGAGGTGTTTAGAAGTGTCTGGTTTATTGAGTCCTTGTTGTCAGAATCGGTGGCAATGCTTGTGCTGAGATCAAAGAGGCCATTTTGGAAGTCTCGTCCGAGTACAGCACTGCTTGTGTTTTCAGTGCTATCGGGTGTTGTAGCCATTGCTATTACATTCACACCTGTCATTGGAACAACTCTGGGTTTTGCACCATCACCGGTTTATCTGCTGGGTGCCGTTGCAGTCTTGCTACTTGGATATGCCGTGGCCAACGAGGTGGTTAAGCGCAGATTTATGGTCTAGCTGCCTCTTTAACCACTCAGCAACCTTTATGGCTAGTGTGAGACTCTTAGGTATTCAAACGTGAGGAAGAGATGCGCAAGAAGCGTTGGCCACTAGTTCTAGCGGCTGCAGTAGTTGTGAGCGTTGCCGGAGGCATTTTGGCCGCTCCACTTTTTACCCCCACAGTTCAGTATGAGACCTATGGAGTAACACCAACCGAGGTGGTCAAGACCGTTTCAGCTAATGGGCAGCTCGCCGAAACTCAACTACTTGCGTATGGAACCGCCGAGCAGCCGATTCTTATTGCTGCAAATGGCAACACTCTGGCTATCGCACAGTTTGGAGCGAGCCAAGAAGTTGATGTAATTTCCGTTGAACTGGGGGAAGAGGTTTCCAAGGGAGATCTGCTTTTCACCTATCTGAATCCTCTGGGACAGGAGATTGAAGTTGAGGCTATGTCAAGCGGTGTTGTTCGCTCGATTGACTCATCTGACGGACTTCGCACATCAGCCTCGGTAGTGACCATTGGTTCAACCAAGCCTGTGGTTTCAGTTTTTGTCAGCGAATACGATGCTGATCTTGTGCAGCTTGGGCAAGTAGCGACGATTGAACTGGATGCCATTAACGCCGTCTTCGAGGGAACCGTAGAGACAGTTGGACAGGTCGCCCAGTCGGTGAGTGGGATAAAGCAGTACGAAGTTCTTCTCTCTGTCTCATCAGTTCCAAGCGGAGCTCGATTTGGTATGAGCGCCACGGCTGAAATTGTCGTTCAAACTAAAACTGATGTGCTTGCAATTCCACTGAGTGCCCTGGTTGGCGAAGAAGAACCGCAGGTGGATGTTTTGGTCACCGATGGTGAAAGCCAATCAATCGAAAGAAGGACTTTGAAGCTTGGCCTAATCGGGGATAGCTTCGCGGAGGTGACGCAGGGCGTCTTTTCCGGTGATCAGGTCATAACAGGAATCAGCGGCACTATTCCAGCTCCAATTAACTTTGGTCCTCCGCCAGGAGTAAGACAAGGTGGATAACTCAGTAGTCGAACTAATTGATGTTCGACGAGAGTACTTAGTTGGAGATCAAAAAACTATTGCTCTTGATGGAGTGGATCTAGTTGTCCAAAGGGGTGAGTTTGTAGCCATTGTTGGTCCTTCTGGTAGCGGCAAGTCAACCATGATGAACCTCATTGGCTGTTTAGATAGGCCAAGTTCTGGGGTCGTGAAGATTGCCGGTTCATCAACCTCAGACCTAAGCGATAACGAGCTCACTCAACTCAGATCTCGGTCAATTGGTTTTGTCTTTCAACAGTTCCAATTACTCCCAAACTCGACGGCCCTTGAGAATGTAATGGCTCCGCTGTTGTATCAGCGCCAGAGCGTGAAGGTCGCAAAGCAATCAGCCACAGAAATCTTGACCAAACTTGGCCTTGGGGAGAGGTTGAACTTTGATAGAAACAGGCTCTCCGGAGGCCAGCAGCAGAGGGTTGCTATCGCCAGAGCCCTGGTGACAAATCCAGACATAGTCCTGGCCGATGAGCCAACCGGTGCTCTTGATTCCAAGACCGGAGCTCAGGTGATTGATCTTTTCAAGCAGCTACATGCCGAAGGCAGCACAATCATTTTGATTACTCACGATCTCGACATTGCATCCCAAGCTCCCCGAAGGGTGTTTCTGCGCGATGGCAAAGTTGAAAGAGATGAGAGGGGAGCGGCATGAATTTCTTTGGAACCGCTCGCCTAGCTCTTTCTCGAATCTGGGCAACCAAGGTTCGCTCCTTGTTGACGATGCTGGGTGTCGTGATTGGTGTTGCGGCAATAGTTGCGCTCACTTCAATCGTTGATGGGGCATCCCAAGGAATCAATAGATCTTTGGCAACTCTTGGCACCAACCAGTTGAACATAAGTGCTTTTGGTCCCAACGCGCTGACGGAGCAGGATGCCCGTGCACTGGCTGAGCTTGAGGGCGTGTCAGTGATGTTCATGCAGTCACAAAACGAGGGAACAATTGCAACGGCAGACAACAGAGTCGAAGCTCGACTCGTTGGGGTTTCGGCAGACTACTTTGAAGCGGTAAAGCCAGTGCTCGCCATGGGTTCCTACCTCTCTAGCAATCCAGCGGCACTCAATTCAAGAGATGTCGTTTTCGGGGCAGATGCAGCTAATGATCTTGGTTTGACCTCAGACATGCTTGGCAAGAGTGTCAAGTTGAATGGTCAGGACTTCAGGCTTGTGGGTGTGCTCGATGACCAGGCGGGATTTGGAACATCGGGCCGCGTTTATGTGAATCTCGATGCGGCAAGAAAGATATTTAGTCAATATCCATACGTTTCCTCAATAGTCATTCAGGCAACAACTAGAGAAGGCGTTGACTCACTTCAGGTTGCGGCCGACAGATTACTTCGTGAAAGATATGGTCTGACTGCGGATGCTGAGACCCGCTACACCATCACTAACCAAGCGTCATTGATCTCAGCAGTCAGCAGCATCACGGACACCCTGGGACTTCTGCTCACTGGAATCGCAGCAATCAGCTTGATTGTTGGTGGTATTGGAATCATGAACATCATGCTGGTATCGGTTAGAGAGAGAACTAGAGAAATTGGTGTTAGACGCGCAATCGGCGCTCGTCAATCCGACATCCTCACCCAGTTCTTGATTGAGGCTGTTGTCTTATCAATTGCCGGTGGCATTGTTGGCTTGATTTTCGGTGAGATAGCTGCGTTCTTTCTGGCGATTCTTGGCGACTGGGAGTTTGCGATTCGCATGGACACGATCACCCTAGCCATGGGATTCAGTCTTGTGGTTGGAGTGGTCTTCGGTGTTTGGCCCGCCAGGACCGCCTCTAAGTTAGAGCCGATAGACGCTCTACGATTTGAGTAGAACTAGCTCTGACCAAGGAATGGTCTGAGTTCAACCTTTCGATTGCAGGCTTTAGATCCCTCGAGCGCAAGCTCCTTTGCCTCAGCTGCATCTTTTGCCTGAATAATCCAGAAGCCGCTATAGAACTCATTGCCGTTAAGCGATGAGGGAGTGGCAATGTTTGCTCCAGCACGGTTGTCGATAAGGGTGGCGGTCTGGGATGAACCAATTCCTGCGGCCATTACGAAGTGGCCATTCTTCTGTAGCTTGCTATTGAACTTATCGATTTCCGTAAGTTCCTGGGAGGTGCCGGAATTAGATGCGGTGTCGATTACGAGAATTAGAAATTTCAATTTGGCTCACTCAACTTTTCAAAGGTAAGACTAGCCGAGAGGAGTAATGTGTTGAGCATGAAAAAAGCACTTGGTTTACTTTCCGCTTCTGTCCTAGTCATTAGCCTGCAGTTCGCAATCACTGCCCAGGCATCGACCACTTTTGAGATGACAGTTGACAATGTCACACTCGGAATGACAGGGGTTTCTCCTCACGTAGAAAGACTCGATGGAAAAGATCGCGTTTGGCGGTCCGATGGTCCTCAGGGAACGGTTGTGAGTGATTGCACTGATGCCGGTGTTTGCACTTCTGTCACCGTTCCATCGAGACTGGGAAATGATGTGACCATTGTGACTTTTCCAAATGGAAGTAAGCGCGCTTACTTCAAGGATGTAGACGGAGGTTTTCAGCAGGTCTATTCAGCGCCTTGCACCGATTCCGGTTGCACAACGTTGGGGACAAAGACGGCTACGTCTGATTTGATGCGAGTCCCATCCACTCAGAGGGCCTGGGGTGTACCAGATGCTGTTTTGCTCCCTGATGGAAGAGTGAGAATTTATATCGTTGAGATGCCAACAATGGGTAAGTGTCTCGAGAAGATTGCTAGCTACATCTCCACCGACGGGGTCACCTTCACCAAGGAAGCTGGTTGGAGATTGGAAGGTGGCTACGTTGACACAGAGGTTCTAAGGGCCAAAGACGGAGACTGGATAATGATCATGGCTGACATAGCCTGCACCTCTTCGAATCGTCAGGAGCTTTTCACATCAACCTCGCAAGATGGTCTCAGCTGGAGCACTCCGGTGATGCTGAGAGGAGCCGGTGTCCATGGTCTAGATCCTTCGGGATACGAAGTTTCCAAGGATGTCTTCCGCGTCTACTTTGCACAGTCCACCGGTCCTGACTTTGTGATTAAGCGCGCGACACTTAGTTTGAAGCAGGCTTCCACACCTACCCCAACGCCCAGTGCCACACAAAAGCAGACGACAATCAGTTGTGCCAAGGGTTCCCAGGTTAGGAAGGTAACGGGTGTTAATCCGAAGTGCCCAACCGGCTTCGCAAAACAGACCACGATCACCTGCGTAAAGGGGACGGCCACTAGGACAGTCACAGCTGTGAATCCAAAGTGCCCATCGGGCTTTAGAAAGAAGTAGTAACTTTCGGCATGGGCAGCGTGGCTGAAAACCCCGCTGCCTTTCTGTCAATTTCCCAGTCTTTCGTGAGGTCAGTAATCATCTGAAAACCAAGCCCGGCTGAGATATCGCTCGGGACAGGCTTTCCATTATTTCCCGCAATCATGGCCAAATCGCCTTCCGCATTCAAATAAGCGTTGAGCCAGAACTTGGTCGCTCCACCATGCCTGCTCGCGTTGCTAACCAGCTCTTTCAATATCTCAATAAAACAGATGGTCGAAGTTGGACTTTGGCTAAGCGCATGCAAAGCCGACGCAGAGATTTGGTAGGTGAAATTACAAACCCCTTCCCAGGTGGCGGCAATTTCTTGAAGGAGCTCACTGGGATCACCGGAGAATTCCGGAGGGCTAGTAAGTGCCTGCTTTGCTCGATTGATGTCTGATTCAACCTGCACTCGCAATCTTTCGTCTGGTCTTTGGGCGAGTTCTAAGCGCGAAGAAGCAACGGTTAGAGCAGCCTGGACTGTTCCATGAATGAGGTAGGACCACTTTCGCTGGGCCAACCAAAGTGACTGATTGAGAAGGTCTAAATCATGCTTAGCTTCGCGATTAACTCGCTTTATTTCCTCAACAATTGCAAGCCTCTCTCGCTCCAGAGCAAACCAGCTGGTTGTCATCAGGCAGGTCAACAATAGGACTCCGCCAGCTGTAAAGACTGTCACGCTCAAGCTAGACCAATTTTGAGCAAAAATACTTATCGCATATCCCAGAGGTAGATAGCAGAAGACTGAAACCAGGCCACTGAGGAAAAGTGCCCTGGTTACTTTCATCAATTGATTTGGAAGTAAGTTTTGCACCAACCTTCCAACTATCGGAATTGAAAAAGACACCGCCAGTAACAAAAGACTTGTCGTGAAATCAGACTTACTCAAAAAAGTAAAAAACACATTCGGCATAGCTATCAAGTAGGAGACTATGTAACTTGCATCTTTCTTAGGAATAATGCGGAGAGTACTTAGTTTTGCAACTGGCGCAGCGGGGCTACTGAAGTTCTCGAGTACTTCGACCCTTGAGCGAAGCTCCCTGCTGAGTGGCCTGACCTGATTCCTCACCAGTCGCTGTATATCTAATTTCACTTCACTAGCTTTCGCCGAGTCCATAATTTCTCTAGAAAGGATGGCTAGACGATCTAGGTCTCCAAGTAAAACCGAACTTGCTTTGCGATGTAACTCTTGCTCAACTTCTGTGGCGGTTCTGAGGGTTACGTTTCGCTGTTGCACCAGTCGCTCAGAGGCCTTGTTGAGCTGGGCGAGAGCAGACACATGGTCTTCTGATGTTGAAAGGACAACTGCAGCAGTGAGCCAATAAAGAGCGGCTAGCGTTATGTCACCTGGCAGGCGCTCGAAGTAGTGACTGAGGAAAATCTCCGGACGGAACAAGTAAATAAGTAAAGCGCTCTTGCAGGCCTCAGCGATTATCACAACTGCAAATTGAAATATTCCTCTTGAAGTTCCACTCGGGATGTTTCTAGCTAGATAGACCAAGCCGAAGTAAATGGTAAAGAAAAGAGCAATTGATGTAGTCGAGAAAAGAACAAGAGTGAGTATTCGATCAGGTGAGCGTTGACCCTCGTAACCAACATCAGTTAGAAACAGCAAAATTGCAAGAATAAAGATGAGTCTTGAATTTAGAGGATTTACTTTTGTGAGAGAGGCCCAAACGAGACTCAGCAAATTTCGACTCTGATCAGGTAGAAACCTTAGCTTCACTTAGTTTGACCGATTGTCTTTAGGTACTTTATTGCGGCTAACACTCGACGCTCCGGCCCAAGATTTTCATCCAGACCCATCGATTGAAAGGCTCGAACTAAAATCATTCTCACTGCTCTGACTGTGGTTCCCCGTTCAGCCGCTATTTGTTCGTTGGACTTTCCCTGCGCTACCAAGCGAATTACATCCATTTGAGAGCGAGATAAGTCCCCAAGAGGATTAATAGCTTTTAGGTCATCACGAAATTCTCCGCCTTGGCCTCTCGAGGCTTCCTTTATTGCATGATTAAGTAGAGAAGTATCGGACATCCTGCTTTTTAGAAGGTAGGCATGCCCAGCTGGGAGGTCCTTGGAGGAACGTCCAGCAAGTTTAGGCTCAATCAAATTTGTGAGAAATATGATGGCGATAGCCGAATTAGTTACCTTGAGATTATTCGCTAGGTCAAAACCATTTGGACCTGCTCCCAGATCCACGTCAATAATGGCAATGTCCGCATCAAAAGACTGGCAGATTTTTCTTGCTTCGGCTGCGCTAAGGGCAGACTTGGTTTCATAACCAAGAGACCTTATTACTTCTGCCAAGAGTGCGCAAACAAGCGGATCGTCATCGACTATGAGAACTCGAAGCTTGAAATCCACCACTAAAGAATGGCACACAAACTGAATGGCAAAGTTTTGACGCGTTCCCACCTAGGAACTTTTAGGGAATCCGGCAACAAACAGCCAAGAGAATATCCCTATTCCAAGAGGGGATCTATGTCGCCCAGGCGCAATCTGAAGGAGCTTTTTCGAAAGTCTGTCCTGCCTCCGGCGACCCCAAAACGAAGTGCCAAATTCGATGAAAACTATCCAGAACACATCACAAGTTGGGCTTCTAGGCTAAAAAACTCTGTGGAAGGTCTCAGAGATGACTCGACTGATCTGCAGAAAAAGTATGAAGGAGCACCCCTTCGAAGAAAATCAAAGGCGAAGAAGCCCGTAAAGAAAACGGGCAAGAGGTAGGTCGCAGATTTTGAAGGTTAACAGCTGTGAACAAATTGCCTAACCTAATTAGGAAAATTTCAGCTAACCTTCCCTCATCACCAAAAAAAGGTGAAAATTACTCCAAAGTCTCTTGATTCAAGGTAGTCGTATATGGTGAGGAAATTAGCATTCTTCAGCCAGCTAAGCATGCCCGCCGGGGGTGATATGCAGCTCTGGACTGCACTTTCCCTTTTGGCAATTGCCGGATTTGTGATTTGGCTACTGTTTTTCAGCGGAAATGGTGATTTCAAGACATTTCTCGAAGACCTGAAGGGACCACCGAAGAAAGAGAAGAGAGAGCCTTTCCCAGTTCCAATATTTGATCGCAGCAAAATTGAAGTGCCGCTTCCCCCGAAACCGGAGCGGAAACCGGTGACCTATAAGAGAACTGCGGACGAGATTGATCTCAAGCTAGACACTTGGGCCAAGGATCTGCGTCAATCGCTCAGAGAGGTTCGAGCCGAGAGCCAGTGGCTCGTTGAGAAATACAAGGACGTGCCCCTAAAGCGCGCAAGGCCAGAAGGCGGGTCAAAGAAGAAAGCTTCTCCAAGTCCTTCAAAAGCCAAGCCCAGGCCTGCCGCAAAGACCACCGGAAAGTCCAAAACTTCGGCTACAAAAAAGACCACCTCCAAGCCAAAAACTGTCAAAAAACAAGCCAAATCCAAGCCAGCAAAAGGCAAGAAGTAGGTTTCCCTTTGCCCACGCTTTGGACTACCCTTTGAAGCATGACTGAGCCAACCAAAAAAGTCTTCAGCACTGCTGTCGGCGGTTACAGCCGAACCGAGGTTGATGAATACATCGCCTGGCTCAGAAAGACACTTACAGAACTTGAGCAGTACAACGCTCTTGCCGTTCGTGAGCAGAATTCTCTTCGCGAGAGAGTTGTTCAACTTGAGGAATCCCTAAAGCTTGCTAAATCTCCTGGCTATGCGCAGCTAGGTGCTCAGTTTGAGCAAACCCTGAGGCTCGCTGAATCTGAAGCCGCAAAACTCGTGAATGATGCCGGCAAGGAGGCAGTTCGCATCCGCGAGGTTGCTAAGGCTGAAGCAGAAAAAATTAAGTTCGAAGCTGAAGAGACCGCAAAGCCCATCGTGGATGGTGCTAATCGCGAAGCACGTAACTTGGTCATGTCGGCTCGCAAGCAGGCAGAGGAAATTTTAGAAAAGGCCGAGGATGAGCTGCGCAAAGTCCAGGCCGAAAGAGCTCAGCTTCAGAAGGAAGCCGCGGTTATTCGATCCGATGCAGACAACTATGTTGCAAGAACCAAGGCAGAGCTTCAGTCCGAGGTTGAGCGCATTCAGACCGAGAACGCAAGGCTCCTGAAGCGCAATGCGGACATCGAATCTGAAATCAAGAACAAGATTGACGAGGGCGAGAAGCAGGCCCTTGATCTATTCAGAAAGATTCAGCGCGAATCTGAAGAAATGCGCGAGCAGGCAGAGCGTGAACTACGGGCGGCAACCGATGAGGCATCCTCACTCGTTGAAAATGCAGAGCTGACGCTGGAGAACGCTCGCAAAGAAGCAGACCGAGTCGCGCAAGAGTCTCAGTCAATGGCAGCGGCACTTCTTGCCGATGCTAGAGCTCGCGCAGAGAAACTCGCAGTTCGTTCGCTAGACATTACACGTGAAGCAATTGCTGAGGCAGAATACAGACTCGCAAAGCTTCCATCTCAACAGAATTCAATTGAATCCTTCCTCGAGGAAACACGCTCGATGCTTACACCAGAGCAAGAAGTGATTATCGCAAGACGCAAGTCTTTGGAGCAGTCGTTTCAGCAGCCTCTAGAAGCAGAAGTTATTGATGACTCGACCCAGATTATCTCCGAGGTTGACGACAAGTAATTAGAGCAGCCCTCTAATTGAATTCATTGCCCCACCCATAACAGCCGGCATTCCGCCTCCGGGATGCACTGACGATCCAACCAGGTATAGCCAAGGCCTGAGTATCGATCTGTAAGAGGGCGAATGGAAGGGCCCCGACTGCCAAAGTGGATTCTTCTTGCCATAGATAGCCCCAAGAGGTCCTCCAATACTGGCGAAGTAGCTGGGGTGAAGGACCTCATAACTTTCGAAGAGTTTTTGAATTGGTGCATCTAGCCCCATAACCTCGGTGATTCTCTTGAGCTCTTTGGCCACCCAGGGTGTTTCAAGATCCGCTTTGTATCCATCGGCAGCAGCGGTTAGTAGCACTGCAACCGTTGGTTTTGAATTTTGATAAATCTCACCGGGCTTGTAGTAATTGACAAAGGCCATGGTTTGCTCGGGCTGCTGGTTCTTGTCAAGTCGTCGATAAAGATCGGAAGGGTCGTCCGGCATCACAACCGAGTGGGTTACGGTGTCAATGGGAAGCGGTCTTTTAAGAACCGCATAGATAGCAACACCGGAGCAGGAACGGTTTGGGTCTTTTTTCGGCGCTCGCCCAGAAACCAGCTCGAATGTCTTATCAGCATCCAGACCCGAAACCACCAGGTCACATTCATAATCCGCAGATGCTGTGGTGACTTTGCCTTTTTGAATTGCGGTAACGCAGGAGCCAAGAACGATCTTGCAACCGGCATCTGTGGCCAGTTTTGCTAAGTACTGCGGAAGCTCGTTCACCCCGCCCCTCGGAACCAAGATTCCCTGCTTGGCCATAATTGCTGTGACGGACGCGTAGATGGGGAGGGTTTGGCTTGGTGAAACTCCTGCATTAAGAGTGTGGATGGCGATTAGCTCCCTAAGTCCCTCGGGCAAGTAATCAAGTGAGTTTAGGTACTTCTCAGTGTTCAGCCTGAGCCCATAAACGCGGAGCAATGCCATCACAGATGCC
>JACCDG010722114.1_pt1 | contig 14879 bp, 11 predicted proteins | sample 7442471 | NCBI WGS metagenome assembly JACCDG01 (sample SAMN15323444, study PRJNA562643) | freshwater metagenome | isolation source: river surface water | place: USA:Blue River Watershed | collected 2017-08-17
CGTCACGCTGCGGAATGTTGTTGGTGAAGCACTGCACGCCTTCCTGATACGAGTCGTTCCACTGCATGGCACATTCAACCGACATGCCGTCTTTTTCACCCAGCGAGTAGAAGATGTGTGGGTGCAGCACCGATTTGTTGCGGTTCATGTATTCGACAAAGGCGCGCACGCCGCCTTCGAATTCAAACATTTCTTCCTTGCCGTTGCGGCGGTCGATCAGCTCGATACGCACACCGTTGTTGAGGAAGCTCAGCTCGCGGATACGCTTGGCGAGGATGTCGTAGTGGAATTCAACGGTGCCGAAGGTTTCTGGCGAGGCGAGGAAGTGGACTTCGGTGCCGCGGTGTTCGGTGTTGCCGACGACTTTCAGCGGCTCGGTGGCCACGCCCTGGCGAAACTCCATGCTGTGCACTTTGCCGTTGCGGCGGATGGTCAGGCGCAGCCAGTCGGACAACGCATTCACCACCGATACGCCCACGCCGTGCAAACCGCCAGATACCTTGTAGGAGTTCTGGTCGAACTTGCCGCCGGCGTGCAGCTCGGTCATCACGATTTCAGCGGCGGAGCGCTTGAATTCGTCGTCTTCCTTGATGTCGGTAGGAATGCCGCGGCCGTTGTCTTCCACCGAGATCGAGTTGTCGGGGTGGATGATGACCTTGATGTGGTTACAGTGGCCGGCCAGCGCTTCGTCGATGGCGTTGTCCAGCACTTCGAACACCATGTGGTGCAGGCCGGTGCCATCCTGGGTATCGCCGATATACATGCCGGGGCGTTTGCGTACTGCCTCCAGGCCTTTCAGGATCTTGATGCTGTTCGAATCGTAACTGGTGTTTGGATTCGCTACCGGTTCTTGTTGTTCCGACATGGTGCCCTCTACTGCTCTTTATTATCTGCCGCCACATGCTGCGGCAGTGGTGTCTGCTCAAAATGTGCAAATGGCGAAACAGCGCCCGCAGGCGGTTTCGCCGATGCAAACCGCGATACTGTTGGATTAAATGCGCATTGGCATCACGACATATTTGAAGCGGTCGTTGCCCGGCAAGGTTGCCAGTGCACTCGAGTTGGCGTCGCCAAAGGCAAAGTTCACGCTTTCGTTGGCAACATTGTTGAGTACATCCAGCAGGTAGGTGATGTTGAAGCCCACATCCAGTGCTTCGCCCTGGTAGTCAACTTCCAGTTCTTCCTGCGCTTCTTCCTGTTCGCTGTTGCTGCAGATGATGCGGAACAGGCCGTTCATCAGCACCACGCGCACGCCACGGAATTTTTCGTTCGACAGAATTGCCGCACGTTGCAATGCCTGCTGCAACTGCACGCGGTCGATAGTCAACAGCTTGGTGTTGTTGAGCGGAATCACGCGGTTGTAGTCGGGGAATTTGCCATCGACCACTTTGGAAACCAGTAATACGTCGCCAAAGGCAAAACGCACCTGGTTCTGGCTGACGTCTACCTGAATCGGCTTGTCCGATTCGTCCAGCAGTTTGTAAAGCTCGAGCACGGTTTTGCGCGGCAGGATGATTTCGCTGCGTTCCACCGGGCTGGCCAGTTCTACACTGGCAAACGCCAGGCGGTGGCCGTCGGTGGCAACCAGGCGCAGTTCCTGGCCTTCGGTGACGATACACAGGCCATTCAGGTAATAACGGATGTCCTGATGCGCCATCGCGTATTGCACCAGCGACAGCAGCTGGCGCAGGGCTTTCTGCTCCAGCGAGAAGCTGATGGTGTTGCCGGTGGCCGGGGCAATGCTGGGAAAATCTTCTGCCGGCAGGGTTTGCAGGTTGAAGCGGCTTTTGCCGGCTTTCAGCAGCAGCTTGTTGTCGGCGTGTTCCAGCAGCACCTGGGTGCCATCCGGAATGGCGCGCAGAATGTCCTGAAATTTCTTGGCCGAGGTGGTGATGGCGAAATCGCCGCCGTTCAGGTCACCCGGCGCATGGCTGGTGATCTGGATTTCCAGGTCGGTGGCCATGAACGATACTTGCTGGCCTTTTTTCTCCAGATAAACGTTCGACAGAATCGGCAGCGTGTGCCGCCGCTCGACGATGCCGGTAACGGTCGAAAGCGGTTTCAGAATCTGGTCCCGTTCAGCCTGGAGAAGTAGCATAGTGTCTTGTCCCGATTTGAGTTCAGGGTCGTTTGCCCTGAATTTATTCAAAAAAACCTGAAAATTCTATCAAAGCCTGTGTTGACGGTCATTCACCACGGCCGCTGGAGCGTGATCTCCAGCGAGCACGGGCGATCAGCCTTTGATCATCTGCATCAAAACCTGAAAATCATGCTTGATCTGCATATCCGATTCCCGCAGATCGGCCACTGTGCGACAGGCATGCAGCACGGTGGTGTGGTCGCGGCCGCCAAATGCTTCGCCAATTGCCGGCAAGGACATCTGCGTCAGCTCTTTCGCCAGCGCCATTGCCACCTGCCGCGGGCGGGCAATATTGCGCGTGCGTTTTTTGGAATGCATGTCGGCCACCTTGATTTTATAAAAATCGGCGACCACTTTCTGAATGTTTTCTACCGACACCAGGCGATTTTCCACCGCCAGCATGTCTTTTAATGCTTCTTTCACCAGATCCAGCGTGATCGGATTGCCGGTGAAACGTGAATAAGCCAGCACCCGCTTCAGCGCACCTTCCAGCTCGCGCACATTGGAGCGGATGCTGCGGGCGATGAAAAACGCGACGTTGTCGTCGAGCTTGAAGTTTTCCAGCTCGGCCTTGCGCAGCAGAATCGCCACGCGCATTTCCAGCTCCGGCGGCTCGATGGCGACGGTCAGCCCCCAGCCGAAGCGCGACACCAAGCGATCATCCATATCCTTGATTTCTTTCGGGAAGGTATCACTGGTGATGACGATCTGCTTGTGGGACTCGATCAAGGCATTAAAGGCGTAGAAGAATTCTTCCTGCGTGCGGGTTTTGCCGCTGATGAACTGAATGTCGTCGATCAGCAGCAGATCAAGCGAGTGGTAATAACGTTTGAATTCGTCAAACGCCTTGTGCTGATAGGCACGCACCACGTCCGATACGTAACGTTCGGCATGGATATAACGAATCTTGGCCTGCGGGTTTTGCTGATGCACCAGGTTGCCAATGGCGTGCACCAGGTGGGTTTTACCCAGGCCGGAGCCGCCATACACAAACAGCGGGTTGTAGGCTACGCCGGGATTTTCGGCGATCTGCATCGCAGCGGCGCGTGCCAGCTGGTTGGCCTTACCGGTAACCAGATTATCGAAGGTATAGGTCGGGATCAGGCGCGTGGTTTCATGGCTGGCGCCCATTTGTTTCATCGGCGAAGGCTTGCTGCCGGCTGCTGCCGGCTTGGCAATGGTGTCGTTGCTGCTGCTTGAGGCCGGCTTGGCTTCCTGGGCCGAGCCCAGCGCCAGGGTAATCAGTGTGGATTTGCCGAAATATTCCTTGGCAAGATCCTCGATGCGCGTCAGGAAACGATCCTTGACGAACTGGATGGCAAAACGGTTGGGCGCGAGCACCTGCAGGCCTTCGTCATCACCTTCCAGGCGCAATGGCTTGATCCAGGTGTTGAATTGCTGGGCGGACAGTTCACGCTCAAAAGTCGAAAGGCACGTCGACCAGAACAGCTCGGTTGTGGGCATTGCTTGCTAAAATTTTCGGTAGGTGGTGGTCGGGGCTGCCGATTAGCTGCAAAATTGAACGCAGCTGCTGCTCTGCTGGCATATATATGGTGGCGCCTGTAAGACGATTATTTTACCTATCTTGAGGCGAACTTATCCACAGCCACAGAAAAAAATAAGCCTTGACACGGACTTGTCTTTGACCGTCTAATCGCACGTTTAATTTTGTCTGGTTGTGGAGTAACACGTCATGAAACGCACATATCAACCTTCCGTGGTTCGTCGCAAGCGCACACATGGCTTTCTGGTTCGCATGAAAACTCGCGGTGGCCGTGCCGTCATCGCCGCACGTCGCGCCAAGGGTCGTCATCGCTTGGCAGTGTGATTGCCGTTGAGCGCCAGGTGCGCTTTCCGAGTCAGCTGCGCTTGTTAAAAACGGATGATTTTTCATCCGTTTTTAATTTCCGCTGCGTGGTTCGCGGCAACATCCTGAGGATTCACGGCAAGCCGAATGGTTTGCCGCATGCCCGACTGGGGCTGGTGATCGGCCGTAAACTGGCCAAGCAGGCGGTTCGTCGCAATTACATGAAACGTGTAATCCGCGAATCCTTCCGCCTGCAGCAGGCGTCGCTGGCCGGGCTGGACGTGGTTGTCTGGCCGCGCGAAGCCTTTGCCCGCGATCAGTACGCGCTGGTAGTCAGCGAATTGCAACGATTGTTTGGCAAACTGGATAAATGTCGCGCCTGCTCCTCGCACTGATCCGACTGTATCAATATGCAATCAGCCCGCTGCTCGGGCCGCGTTGCCGTTACACGCCAAGCTGCTCGCAGTATGCAGCGGAGGCAATCGGCAAATACGGCCCGGCCAGAGGCGGCTGGCTTGCAACCAAAAGAATTTGTCGCTGTCACCCCTGGGGTGGCAGTGGTTATGATCCCGTTCCCTGAATTTAAGGCTCCGAATGGATAGCAAACGCCTCATCGTCTTCATGATTCTGTCGATGTCGATCGTGTTCCTGTGGCAAGAATGGGAAACCCGTCGACACCCGCCGCAATCTGTCAGCACGCAGACTGCCACCCCCGCCAAGGCGGCAACCGGCCAGGCCGCACCGGCCGCAGCCGCAGCCAGCGACAACAACGCCAAACTGCAAAACGGTGAGCGCCTGCGCGTCACCACCGATATGCTGGTTGCCGAGATTGACGCCAACGGTGGCGATATCCGCTATCTGGCCTTGCGCAAACATGGCGCTTTCGGCGATCCGAAACAGCCGCTGGTGTTGTTTGAAAGCAGTGCGGAAAAAACCTACGTCGCACAGGCAGGGCTGCTGGAAAACAGCGCCGCCGGGCTGCCGACGCATCGCACGCTCTACACGCTGCCCGCCAGCGCAATGCAACTGGGTGAAGGCAAGGATCAGCTGCAGGTGCGCCTGGAAGCAAACAGCGCCAGCGGCGTCAAGGTTGCCCGTATCTACACCTTCAAGCGTGGCAGCTATCTGATCGACACCCGTTTCGAGGTCAGCAATGGCTCGGCACAGGCGATCAGTCCAAGCGCTTACTTCCGTCTGCTGCGCGACAGCCATGCACCGGATGGCGACAGCTATATGGTGGCCACTTTCACCGGCGCTGCCCAATATACGGCACAAAACAAGTACCAGAAAATCAGCTTTGACGACCTGGCCAAGGGCGACGCCAAATATACCAAGGCTTGTGATAACGGCTGGATTGGTATTGTGCAGCATTATTTTGTTGCGGCCTGGCTGCCAGAAAATACTGCAGCACCGGCAGAGGAGTGCGGCAAGCAGTCCGATCGCCAGTTTGAACTGAAGAAGCAGGGTGAGCTCAATTCGGTTGCGGTGATTCGCACCATGGGCAACATTGCACCTGGCCAGACGGCAAATATCGACATGCCGCTGTTTGCCGGCCCGCAGGAAAGTGCCGCATTCAAGACCCTCGGCAATCGTGGTGACGGACTGGAACACACCAAGGATTACGGCATGCTGACCGTGCTGGCAGCGCCGATGTTCGCCCTGCTGGAATGGATGCACAAACTCACCGGCAACTGGGGCTGGGCCATCATCCTGCTGACCATTGTCATCAAGGCAGCACTGTATCCGCTATCTGCCGCCAGCTATCGTTCGATGGCACAGATGAAGGCACTGGCGCCACGCCTGGAGCGCCTGAAAGAGCAACACGGCGACGACCGGCAGAAATTCCATCAGGCAATGATGGAATTGTACAAAACCGAGAAGGTCAACCCGCTTGGCGGCTGTCTGCCGATGCTGCTGCAGATTCCGATTTTCATTGCCCTCTACTGGTCGCTGCTGGGCGCAGTTGAACTGCGCCAGGCACCGTGGATCATGTGGATCAACGATCTGTCGCAGCCGGATCCGTTTTATGTATTGCCGGTGATTCTGGCGGGCCTGATGTTTGCGCAGACCTTCCTCAATCCGCCGCCAACCGATCCGATGCAGGCGAAGATGATGAAAATCATGCCGCTGGCTTTTTCGGTGATGTTCTTCTTCTTCCCGGCTGGTCTGGTGGTTTACTGGGTCGTCAACAGCGCCCTGTCGATGCTGCAGCAGTGGTTCAACATGAAGCAGTTCGACCACGACAAGAAGACCCATATCGGCAGCCCGGCAAAGAAATAGTCGCCCGTGCCTGAAGATCAAAACGCCGCATCCAATGCGGCGTTTTTTATTGCTGCTACGCACAAATCGAGTGGCAAACGCACATGCAGCCTGACTATAGTGAGAATTTCCGGCTTTGACCGATTCAGCCGATTTCGGTGAAATCCCCCTATGCGGAGCAACACATGGACAAAAACCCAGCCCCTCTGAAAATTCTGGTGGTCGACGATGATGAGGCCTTACTGGAAACCGTGGTCGACCTGCTGACAGTGAAAGGCGGCTGTGAAGTGCAAATGGCCAAGAACGGCAATGAAGCCCTGACACTGCTATCCAGCTTTACACCACAATTGAGCCTGATCGACATCCGCATGCCGGGCATGAATGGCTGGGAACTGGTGAAGCTGATCCGCCAGCGTACCACCGAGCATAAAATCATCATGTTGACCGGTTCGTATGCCGAAAACGATATTCGGGCCGCCTTCGCCAGCGGCGTTGATGGGTACCTGCTCAAACCGGTACGCGCTGCATTGCTGTATCGACTGATCGACAATGTCATCAACAACGTGCCGCTGGAGCAGCAATTTACCAGCACCAACTGGACCAGCGAATAAGGTATCGCCGGATTGCGCGCAGCACCACTCGGCCGTACGCCACAGCGCCCGCAGCAACTATGGCAAAGTGCCAGCCAGGGCCTGCTGGTCTTGTGGATCTGGGGGCTCAGCAGCCTGGCGCTGCTGGTGATGTACGGTGACGCCAAACAGCAGGCCTATCAATGGGCTGACTCGCTGACTGCGGTGATGTCCCGCCAGATCAAGGCGCAGGCAGAATCACTGGAACGGCGACTGCTGGCACAGGCCAATCTCCTCGGTAAAACCATCGGCAAACACGGCGCGGATGCAGAGCCGCTGTTTCAGGCGCTGCGCCCGCTGCAGCTGGCCGACCCGGCATTGAGCCTGCTGTTTATCGTCGACAGTCACGGCGATGTGATTGCCTCATCGCGCTCAACCCAGCCCGCCAGACTCAACCTCGGCGGCAGCGACTATATCGAAGTACATCGCCGCCAGGTTTTGAGCGGTGTGTTCATCAGCCATCTCTCGCAATCGCCGTTCACACATGATCGCGGGCAATCTTCAATGATTTACTCGGTGCGGCTGCAAAATGAGCACGGCGAGTTACTGGGTGTTCTGGTGGCAATGGTCAATGCCCAGCCCATCACCGCCATGTATCGCTCGTTCCAGCTCAATAACAAGGGTGAAGCCCGGCTGTTGGGCGGCGATGGCAGGCAGCTGTTGTCCGACCAGCTCCACGAGGACAATCCGCAACGGCTGAATCTGGGCCTGCTGCAACCGGATACGGACTGGCGCGGGGGGTACGTCGGCAAAATCGGCAACGATGAGCAGCCGCGCTTTTATGTGCTGCGGCATATCCCTGAATACAATCTGATCACACTGGTGGGCCTGGATCGGCGGCACCATCTGGCTCGCTGGTATCAGTTTCTGCTATTTGGCGGACTGACCTTGCTGGCGATGACCAGCTACATAGCGCTGCAATGGCGACGACAGCAATTGTTATGGCTGCAGCAGGATCAGAACCACGAACAACTGCAGGAAGCCGAGCGAAAAATTGCCGGCCTGCTCGACTCGGTACCGGATGCAGTCTGGAGCATGAGCCCCGATCACAGTCGATTGCGCTATCTCAGCCCATCCGCAGCACGCATCTACGGCTTCAGCCCCGCTGAATTTCTATCCCGGCCAGATAAATGGATGGAGCGCATTGTCGAAGAAGAGCGCCAACAAGTGACGCTCGTGTTCGCCAACACCCAGTTTGCCAACGGTGAACAGTTTGAGCAGATCTATCGCATCCGTCTCGGCAATACCACCCGCTGGATCAAGCACCGCGCCTGGGGGGTACAGAATGCGCAGGGGGTGCTACTGTCGATTGACAGCCTGGCCAGCGATGTCAGCGAGCAGATCAACTCGCTGCATTCCTTGCAGGAACGCGAGCAGGAACTGCAGGCATTGCTGGATGGCATGCCGCTGGGTGCCATGTTTTTCAAAAACAATCACTGTTACGCCAATCCGGCTGCCGCCGAACTGCTGGGTGCACGCCTGACCCCTGCCCTGACACCCGCCGAACTGTTTGGACTGCTGCACCCGGCCCATCGACAACAAGGGGTAGAGGCCAGCATTCAGGGGCAGACACCATTTACCTGCACACTGCTGGAGCCTGGCAAGCCCATCCGCTTTCTGCGGGTCAGCTGGCAATTTGTTGCACGCGGCAATTTGTGGCTGCTGCAGGACGTGACCGACAGCGAGCGCCAGGCGCGGCTATCGGCCGAAGTGGAGGCATCAGCCAATGTAGGTGGCTGGGAGCTGGATCTGCGCAACAAAACACTGCTCTGGTCGCCACAGATGTATCGACTGTATGGCACAGATCCACGCATTTTCACGCCCAGCCCGGACAATATGCTCCGGATGTTTACCGACGAATCGGCACGACAACTGCGCGAAGCCAGCAATCAGGCACTGCTGGCCGGCGGCGAATTCAGCCTGGATCTGGATGTGCGCCGTGCCGACGATACACCATGCAATGTACATCTGGTTGCCAAGGTGCAATGGCACGAGGGCCTGCCGATACGCTGGTATGGCTCGCTGCAGGACATTACCGAACGTGAACAGGCCACCCGGGCGCTGGCCCACCAGACACAGATTCTCAGTGCAGCCGAACACATCGCCGGCATGGGCAGCTGGGAATGGCAGCCGCAGTCCGACCATATTGCATGGTCGCAGGGCGCACGCAGCCTGCACTCCTTGCTGGCTGCCGACATGGGCAGCAGCGTGTCGGCGTGGGTGGAACGGGTGCATCCGGACGAACGGACAAAAATGTCAGTCATGCTGCAACAGGCACGCAACAGCCAGTCGCCCCTGAGCTGGAACTACCACGCACTCGATGCCAAGTTGCAATGGCGCGAAATTGTCGTCAACACCCTTCCCGAGCTGGATGAGCAAGGGCAGGTACGTGTGGTGCGCGGCACCTTGCACGATGTGACCGAAACGCGTGCACTGCACGCAGCGCTGCAACTGCGCAATCGCGCCATCGAATCGCTGTCGAGCGGCGTGGTCATCATCGATGTAGATCAGGATTTACAGCCCATCATTTACGCCAGCCCCGCCATGAGCGTGATCAGCGGCTACCCGGTAGAAGAATTGCTGCAACAGAACACCAGCCTGCTGTTCGGCTCGGATCGCAGGCAGGTAGAAATTGCCGTGATGGAACGGGCGATTCGCCAGCGACAGGCGATTCAGTTGACACTGCGCAACTATCGCAAGGACGGCAGCATGTTCTGGAATGAAATCGGCCTGGCGCCGGTTGCCGGCGACGACGGAATGATTCGCCACTACATCGGCATCATGACCGATGTGACCGCCCGCCGCCGCAGCGAAGAAATGTTGCTGGAGATGCAACAGCGCCTGCGTTCGATTCTCGATACGGCGGCCGACGCGATTGTGGTGATCGACCAGCGCGGGTTGATCCAGCTCTTCAGTCACGCGGCGGAGGTGATTTTCGGTTATAGCGCCGACGAAGTGCTTGGCCACAATGTATCCATGCTGATGCCGGAGCCTTTCGCCTCCGAGCACGACCATTACATCAGCCGTTATGTCAGCACCCACCAGCCCAAAGTGCTCGGCTTCGGGCGAGAGCTGACCGGGCGTCGCAAGGACGGCAGCCTTGTACCGATTGAACTTGCAGTATCCGATTGGCGCAGCGGTAACGAACGGTTCTTTACCGGCGTGATTCGCGATGTGACTGAGCAACGCAAATTGCAGGATCAGTTGCTGCAATCGCAAAAGCTGGATGCACTGGGCCAGCTGGCTGGCGGCATTGCCCATGATTTCAATAATCTGCTGGGTGTCGTGGTTGGCAATCTGGATATTCTTGCGGCACTGCTGGCAGAACAACCGGCCAACCTGAAACGTGTCAACACCGCACTGCAGGCGGCCGAGCGCGGTGCCAGCCTGACCAAGCGATTGCTGGCCTTTGCCCGGACCGGTGCCACCATTGCCGAACAAGCGCCAGTCATGGATCTGAATCAGATCATCCGCGATGTAGCGGACCTGGTGGGAAAGCCGTTGGACCCGCGCATCGAATTCACGGTCACACTGTCAGCCGATGCCCTGCCTGTGCGGGTTGATCCGGCCGAGCTGCAAAATGCCCTGCTGAATCTGGTGCTGAACGCACGCGATGCCATGCCAGAAGGCGGTTATCTGGCTGTGGAAACCCGCTGCGTGACCATTTACGAAAGCCAACCCGATCTTCCGGCCGGCAAATACGCGCAAATCAGCGTCAGCGACAGCGGCAAGGGCATCGAGCCAGCCGAGCGCCAACGTATCTTCGAGCCGTTTTACACCACCAAGCCCAAGGGCAAAGGCACCGGGCTTGGGCTGTCGATGGTCTACAGCTTCGTCAAACGCCAGCAGGGCAGCATTCGTCTGGATAGCGAGTCCGGCAAGGGCTCCACTTTTGAACTGCTGTTTCCGTATGTTACTGCCATCACCGAAAACCAGCCGGCCGAGGCCCACCCACACAATGGCCGCGGCAAACTGGTGCTGCTGGTGGACGATGAACAGGCATTGCTGGAAACCGTAGCCGACCAGTTGCAGTCGCTGGGTTATCGCACCGTGTGTGAACACGACCCGGAACAGGCACTACACTTGCTGCAGCGCCGTGATGATTTTGATCTGCTGTTTAGCGACATTCTTATGCCTCGGCTGTCCGGTACCGAGCTGGCCAGGCAGGCGCGCAGCCTACACCCGAGTTTGCCCATCCTGCTGGCCACCGGCTTTCCGGACCAATACCGCACCGATGAATTGCTCAACCTGCCACAGGTTCGACTCTTGGCCAAGCCAGTGCCGCGCGCAAAACTGATCGACGCGCTGGAGCAGTTATTGTCCTCGGACTCCGCCCCGCCTGCCTGATATAATTGCCGGTTCTTTCTGAATTGCGGCATCTCTCCGGCATCATGATTATCGGTATCGATCTAGGCACCACCAACAGCTTGTGCGCCATCTGGCAACAAGGCCAGGCGGTGATGATTCCCAACGCATTGGGGCATCACCTGACACCATCCGTTGTGGGCCTGTCAGACCAGGACGAAATTCTGGTCGGCCTGGCGGCACGGGAGCGACTGCTGACCCACCCGCAGCTGACTGCTGCCGTGTTCAAACGTTATATGGGCTCGGATCGACTGATGTCGCTCGGCACGCAAAAGCTGCGTGCCGAAGAACTCTCCGCACTGGTGCTCAAATCGCTCAAGGCTGACGCCGAGCGTTTTCTTGGCCAACCGGTGACCGAAGCCGTGATCACCGTTCCCGCCTATTTCAGCGATGCCCAGCGCAAAGCCACCAAAATTGCCGGACAACTGGCCGGATTAAAAGTCGAACGCCTGCTGAATGAGCCAACGGCGGCGGCTCTTGCTTACGGCCTGCATCAAAACGAACCAGAAAGCCGTTTCCTGGTATTCGATCTGGGTGGCGGCACTTTCGATATATCGATTCTGGAGCTGTTTGAAGGCGTAATGGAAGTGCGCGCCAGTGCCGGTGACAATTTCCTTGGTGGCGAGGATTTTGTCGAAGCACTGATCGATGGTTTTGTCGAAGCGGTGGGCAAACCGGCAGGCCTCAGCGATAAACAGGCAGACGCCTACATTTATCAGGCATTGCGCAAACAGGCAGAGCAAGCCAAACGCGCCCTGTCGGGTGCCGAGCAGGCCAGCATGACTCTCGAGTTCCAGGGCCAGTTGCTGAGCTGGACAGTCAGCGACAGCGACTTTGCCAAACTCGCAGAGCCCTTGCTGAAACGGCTGCGCGAGCCGATCGAACGGGCCCTGCGTGATGCCCGCATCCGCGCGCACGAACTGAATCAGATCGTGCTGGCAGGCGGTGCCACGCGCAAGCCACTGATCAAGAAACTGGTTGCCAAGATGTTTAGCCGGCTGCCGGCCATGCACCTGAATCCGGATGAGGTGGTTGCCATGGGTGCGGCGGTGCAGGCCGGCCTGAAGATGCGAGATGCGGCACTGGACGAAGTGGTGATGACCGATGTCTGCCCCTACACCCTGGGCGTGGAAATCAGCGAACAACTGGCACCGGGCCGCTACGAGGCCGGCTTTTTCCTGCCGATCATCGAGCGCAACAGCGTGGTACCTGTCAGTCGTGAGCAAACCGTCTCCACCATTCAGGATCAGCAGACCGCGGTGCTGGTGCGGGTGTATCAAGGTGAAAGCCGTCTGACTGCCGACAATATCTTCCTCGGCCAATTACATGTGCCGGTGCCGCCCAAGCCGGCCGGCGCGGTCAGCGTTGATATTCGCTTTACCTACGATGTGAACGGCCTGCTGGAAGCAGAAATGACGGTGCAGGACACCGGCAAAAAGCATCAGCTGCTGATCGAAGAAAACCCCGGTGTATTGACGCCGGAGCAAGTGCAGGAGCGTTTGCGAGAACTGCAAAAGCTGAAAATCCACCCGCGCGAATTGCTGGTGAACGCCGCCCTGATGGCTCGCGCCGACCGCATGTATCAGCAAACCCGCGGTGAAGACCGCTTGTATATCGGCCAGGAAACCGCACGTTTTCAGGCTGCGCTGGACACCCAGGACGAAACCATCATCAAGCCGATACGCGAAGAGCTGCAACGGATTCTGGACGAAATCGAAGGCGAGACCTGGTTATGAGTAGCTCGCCATGGCACATCCTCGGCATTGAGCCGACGCAGGATCAGCGCGAAATCAAGAAGGCCTACGCCCGGCTGCTGAAAACCATGCGCCCGGAAGACGACCCGCAAGGCTTTCAGCGCCTGCGCGATGCCTTTGAGCATGCGCAGTTTCTGGCCGATCACCTGCCGCCGCCCGCTGCAGAGCCCGAGGCACAACATGCCGAAGAGCGCGGTGAATATTGCCAACACTGCGGCAAGGTGCACGAACCCCTGGAAAACGTGCCGGAAGATGAAAAGCCGGTGGTGGAAACCCTGCGCCCCTGGATTTACGAGTTATCCGATCTGAATCGAGAGGACCAGGTGGAGCAGGCCATCCGCCGTCTGCGGCAAATGCTGGCAGATCCCTATCTGCGCGACAACGAAAAACACCAGCAGATATTTGAAGACGGCATGTTGTATCTGGCATGTGACGACCGACAGGTAAAAGACCCGTTTGTACAGGTGCTGATCGAGCAATACCACTGGACTGAGGCCGACAACTGGCTGGCCGAACGCGAGCCACAAACAGCGGATTACCTGCGGGTGCGCATGCTGGAGGCCGATGCGCTGGACAAGGTAGAACAACTGTTCCTGTTAATCGAGGAAGAAGGCGAAGACGCCGCCATCGCAGCCTTTGACCTGGCACTGGAAAGCGACACCTTGTTCAATGTCGATGTCAAAGCACTGTTCGAAGGCGAATTGATGGTCGGCCTGTCGGAATTCGAACCACTGCCGCCCACCTTCCTGCATCACATCGCCGCCCGTTTTGGCTGGCAGCAAGACCACCGCCACTTGCAGGCCTATCAACCCCTGGCCTGGCGCACGCTAGAACAAGCGCTAAACAGGCAAAATACTCCGCCTATCTATTAATTATCATATAGATACAAAACACTCCTTGCATAACGCATTAAAAAACATGCGTAACTTGCCGATAAGTGCTATACAAAATCATTAACACAGGGAGGCCAAGGTGGCGGATACAAAAATTGTGAGTCTCGTACTCGGCGGCTTGTTGCTTTGGGCCGTTTTGCTGGTGGTTTCATATGCTGAAAACGAGTCCGATGCACCTACCGTCGCACTTGCGCTACAAACGGCTGGCGATAACAACCAGACAAGCGTCAAGCCGGAATAGATAATAACGCTCGCTGCGTTTCAAGCCCCTGTGCCCCCACAGGGGCTTTTTCTTGCCCGCAAAAAATAAGCCCGGCAATTACGCAATGCTGCCTTGTATTCAAAGCCACTTCGTCTAAACCGAAAGAGGCTGCAAATCACAACATGACAGGGTTCAGCCGGCTTGATAACCAACAAGAACAGGAAGGGGGACGCATGAAAAGGAAGCTTTTGGCTTCGCTGATCAGCGCAGCAGTATGCCAGCCAGTGCTGGCCGCAGAAATAAGCGACTATGTACGATTCTCTGGCTTCGGCACGCTCGGCATTGTTCACAGCAGTGACAAGGATGCCGATTTTCGCGGCAATCTCGAGCAAAACACCGGGGCCGGACGTACCCACACTCATGATTCAGGCGTCGATTCGGTATTTGGCGCTCAGGCAGACATTCAATTCATGAAGAACCTGACGGGCACCGCACAAATTGTCACCCGTCGCCTGTCCGACTACAACAGCACCCGCCCCTATTTTGAATGGGCGAATATCAAGTATCAGGCCACGCGCGATCTGTCAGTACGTGCCGGCCGTGTCGTCGCGCCGATGTTCATGATTTCCGATTCGCGCATGGTTGGCTATGCGCAAACCATGGTAAGACCACCGGAGGAAGTGTATTTCATCAACCCGATCACTTTTATGCCAAGGTTACCGGCAAAAACAGCAATCAGCTGAAGGCTTACTGGTCGAAACTGGTTTTTACCGGCAGCGGCCAGCCGCCCAAAGAGGCCGAATCGACGCAGGAAATGGTGAACTTGGTCA
>JACCDG011516452.1_pt1 | contig 14878 bp, 13 predicted proteins | sample 7442471 | NCBI WGS metagenome assembly JACCDG01 (sample SAMN15323444, study PRJNA562643) | freshwater metagenome | isolation source: river surface water | place: USA:Blue River Watershed | collected 2017-08-17
ATAAACAAAATGGCTGTCAGGTAAAATTTGACAGAGATTTTCGTATCCTTTTTCTCTTGAACAGGAATACCACACTCATAACTTTCAGACTTAACCTGATCTGGTGCTGTTTTGATCCCCAGTTTGGAAGCAAGAAGCAACAATAGCAAGCCGAAGCTAACGGTAAAAAGAGCGATAAAAATGACCCCACCTAATGGCAAAGGCTCCTCCTTTTTTGAAATTGATATTTTGTAAATCTTTTTATTTATAGCGAGTGTCGTGAAAAAAAACAAAGATTTATCCGTGGAAAGAAGAATCGTTTAGTGGCAAGATCCCCACCCATGAACGTAGAACATCTTTCGCTTCATGCCGAAAAAGCCCTTCTTCGACAACTGGATCTCCATGCAAATCATCTTCGTTTGCTTGGAGGAACCAGTGTTTCCAGCCTCTCGCTGCTGATCAGTCAGCTGCAAGATTCACGCTTTCATCGGCGGCCTCATTTTATCGTAACACCACGTCACAATGATGCTCTGCGCTTGCATCAAGCTCTTCAGTTTTTTGATCCAACGCGAGAAGTTTTTGTTCTACCGCATTATGATGTTTCACCCTACTCGGGTCTTTATCCAAAACATCAGAACGTGGCCGAGCGTTTAGGCTTTCTTTTTCATCTTCAAAATGCAAAGCCCGGTCAAATTTTTATTTCCAGTGTGGGAGGTGTCCTTCAAAAGACATTGCCCTATCCCATTTTCCATCAAAAAACTTTTCATTTGAAAAAGGGCGATGAACTTCCCGAGGACTTTGCTGCCTTGGTGGAGCATCTTGGCTATATTTCTACTCCTTACACAGAAGACCATGGTCAGTATTCTCGTCGTGGTGGCATCATCGATATTTTTTCTCCCGCCCACCCATGGCCTTTAAGGTTGGAACTCTTTGGAGATCAAATTGAGTCCATTCGCGGATTTGATCCTGTGGCGCAAAAATCTCATCATGAATTATCATCCTGCACAATAATCCCAACACGTGAAGCCTTGTTTGATGATGATCGTCTTGAATCACTTCTGGAACAACTGCGCAAGGATCTTCTCCAACGTGAAGTTGCCCAAGAAGATGGTGACGAGCTGCTTTTTCAAATGACTCGTCAGCATTACTTTTCGGGTTGCGAATTTCTCCTTCCCTATTTTTACAAAAAGTTAGATTCCGTTTTTGAATATGCGAACTGTGAATTTTTTGCCTGGAATCTTGACCCCATTGAGCTGACAAAACACTCGGATGAAATTCTTTCCAACTTGAAAGAAGAACGGCTGACGGCGACCAAGGCCGCCATTTGTCCAAAAGTGGAAGACTTGTACTTAAGTTACGATCAATTTCAGTGGCCCATTGAAAATGTCCAATTTGATTTATTCGGAATTGATCTTTCTTCGGAAACAGAAAACGATCCTATCGCCATCCCCATTCCCTACGCGACGATTCGAGATCTTGCATCCACAACACAGCAGTTTCCACCCAATTCCACAGAATGGAACCATCGCTTCCAATCAAAACTTGAACTTTGGAAACAAGATCAAGACGCCATCTTTGTGGCTGTTCGAAATCAAAATCAAGCACAGCGGATTCAGTTGGCTTTGGAAAAGCTGGGGTGGAATGGACAAATTCTGCCTGAAGATAGCTACGTTTGGGATCAGTGGGTTCAGCTGCAACGTCAACGACCCAAAACAATTCATCTTGTTCCCAGAGAGCTTTTTGAAAGCTTTCGACTTTCGGAGGAAAAATTAATTTTTCTTCGCGATGAAGACTTTCTTGGAAAAAAACTTAAAACACGAAATATCTCTGCCCAACAAGAATTCCAGGAAAAAGCCAGCCGTCTCAGTTTTGGAGAACTGAAGCCTGGAGACTGTGTTGTGCACATGCAACACGGCATTGGTGTCTATGATGGTTTGAAGGTGATGAGCATTGGGGGAGTCGATAGCGAGTTCATTCAAATCTCCTACAAAGACAAGGATAAACTTTATCTTCCTGTTTATCGTATCGGCCAGATTCAAAAGTATTCCGGCAATGCTCAAACAACCAGTCTGGATAAACTGGGTGGAACTGGTTGGGAAAAAACAAAATCAAAAGTTAAAAACCATCTGCGCGATATTGCTTCAGAACTTTTGGAGCTTTACGCCAAGCGATCGATTTTAACAAGACCTGCCTTTCATTTACATTCGGAAGAGATCACCGCTTTTGAAAATTCTTTTCCTTATGACGAAACAGACGATCAGCTACGAGCACTGTCTGATATTAAAAAAGATATGACATCTGATAAGCCCATGGATCGCTTGATTTGCGGCGATGTGGGCTTTGGAAAAACAGAAGTTGCCATGAGGGCCGCTTTCATTGCAGCCCACGAGCGGAAACAGGTTGCTGTTTTAGCTCCAACCACAGTTTTATCCTTTCAACACTGGGAAAATTTTAAAAAACGTTTTCAGGGTTGGCCATTAGATATTCGTGCATTGAATCGTTTTGTCCCCGCTTCAGAAGTCAAACAAACCTTATCTGATGTAGCCTCTGGTAAGGTGGATATCTTAATTGGAACTCATCGTTTGCTCAGCAAAGATGTCAATTTTAAAAACTTAGGCCTTCTGATTGTGGATGAAGAACAAAAATTTGGCGTGACTCATAAAGAGCGTATCAAAAAAATGAAGACCTCTGTGGACACCTTAGCTTTATCGGCAACTCCAATCCCTCGAACTTTAAATATGAGCTTAATGGGTTTACGTGACCTCAGTATTATCAATACAGCGCCTGTGGATCGTTTGCCCACTCGTACTTTTATCACTCGCTTTGATCCTGAAGTGATTCGCAAGGGCATTCTCAGTGAAGTTCAAAGGGGGGGGCAGGTCTTCTTCATTCATAATCGTGTGCAAAGTATCTATGGTTTAGCTGACGAGCTTAGAAATCTAGTTCCAGAGGTTCGTCTGAAAGTTGCTCATGGACAAATGGATGAAGAAGAGTTGGAAAAAACAATGGTCGCTTTTTTCCATCACGAAATTGACGTGCTTGTCTGTACAACGATTGTTGAATCTGGAATTGATATACCAGATGCCAACACAATGTTTATTCATGATGCTCATATGATGGGGCTATCGCAATTGTATCAACTTCGTGGACGCGTGGGCCGAAGTAAAAAAAGAGCTTACTGCTATTTGATTCTTCCGAAAGAACGACAAATTGATAAGGATGCGCAAGAGCGTCTGAAAGTTATTCAAGAAAATTCAGCTCTTGGAAGTGGTATTCGCATTGCTCAGTACGATCTTGAACAACGAGGCGCCGGCAATATGCTGGGAGAAGAACAATCGGGCCAAATCAATTTGGTGGGTTATGAAATGTATATGGACCTACTGAATGAGACCATCCATGAAATGAAGGGCGATCCAGGAAAAGTCGACACTGTCGAACCAGAAATTAATTTGCGAATTCCTGCGATGATTCCAGAATCCTACATTCCTGATATTCGTATTCGTTTGTCTTACTATAAAGCCTTGTCAGAAATTAAATCATCAGAAGATCTAGATCGTATTGAAGATGAATTGCGCGACCAGTTTGGACAAATTCCTGAACCTACTCTGAACCTTATGGGCTTGATGTTGATCCGCAAGCAATGCAAGGACTTGGGAGTTTTAGATGTCAGTGCTGGGGTCAAGACATTGTCTTTGAAGTTTTCACCTACAACTCGCTTAAGCAATGAAGTGATCATCAAGCTAGCCATGAGAGAAAATAAGAAATACTCCATTACGCCTGATTCTCGATTGAATGTGCGAATGAATCAAATTACATGGCCTGCTGTGCACGAAGAGTTGGAGTATTTAAATCGTCTGGTTTAAAACTCCAGCACAACATTGGCTCCCCAATTTGCTGTGGATTCAAAGTCAGGATCTCCAGATTGATTCGATGTTGAGTTTTGACTGTAGTAAACACTCAGATAGGTGTTTTGCAATCCGGAGTCTCGTAATCCATTGCGTGCAGCATTTGGATCAGGATCTAAATAGTTCAGATTGAACATTAAGCCAAAACGAGGAGAAATCGCTGCAGAGGTTTGCCCTGCTTTTGAAGCCCCGTTGACAGTTTCATGATACGTGGTTGTGAAGTATTGAACTTTTATAAATGGCACAAGATAAGGGTCTTCCCACAAGCCATCTAAGTACAAACTGAGACTTCCTGCTTTTTTGATCAATTCCAATTCTCTTTTTGTTGTCGATGCCATCGTCACGCTGCCCATGGCATAGTCCAAAGATGCGCCCATTGAAAATGTGGAAAAATTTTTTCTTAAAGTCAGGCTGACTTCAGGAAGAGGAATCACTTTGTTTTCATAAATTGTAGAGTAAATATTGTCGTCGATAACAGATCGATATTTTTCAGGACGAAAGTGCTCGACTCCAACTGCGAAAAGAATACCAACGCTGGGTCGTCGATGAAGATAGGGAGCCAAATAATCAATCGAGGGCTCAACCTCAACAAGTCCTTCGTCAGAAGCTTGCGAACAAACACCTAAAAAAAGAATACCGACAAGAAGGAATCGAGACCAATGCCTGGATTTGTTGTGGTGATCTTTGCTGCTCATAGAAATTTCCATCTGTTATGTTAATCTGCATCTATGATATCGTTGACGAATCTTAGAAACAATTTGATCTTTCAGCTGGTAGCGTTTCTGGCTATTGTACCAGCTTCTAGCGCGATGAGCATTGCTTCGACGTCCTCTAGTTCTAGGATCACTGCAGATCAATTGGGACAACTTTTTATTTTTGGCTTTCATGGTCAAGCTCTTGATGCCAATTTACAAAATAAAATCATCAAGTATCGTCCTGGAGGTTTTTTATTTTTCAAACACAATATGAGCTCTTCGGAACAAATACGCACTTTGACTCATCAAATTCGTCAATTTTACAAAAGTCATGGTTGGACTCAGCCTCTACTTTTAGTTGATCAAGAAGGGGGCCTGGTGACACGGCTTCCTTCCCGTTTTCCTCTTCCCAGTGCTGCAACCTTTGGTATGTTGAACGACGACTCTTTAACCTATCAATACGGTGTTTTAACAGGACAGTGGCTGCGGTGGCATGGATTCGATATGAATCTGGCTCCTGTCCTTGATATTGCGGAATCTCAAAGACTGTCTTTTATCGGAAGTCGATCCTATGGATATTTGCCCTCTCGAGTTTCTTCACAAGGCCTCGCCTTTGCGAAAGGCCTACTGACTGCAGATGTCCTACCAACTGCAAAACATTTTCCAGGATTAGGAGGAATCGCACAGGATCCTCACCGCACTCAAGTTATTCACCCAATGACCATTCAGGACTTCACCCAAGTGCAAATTCCTTTGTATAAAAAATATTTTGAACTTCAGCCCAGTGCGATCATGATGAGTCATTTGATTTACAAAAATCTAGATTCTTCCATGCTACCTGCAACCTTTTCACAAAATTTGATACAGCAGCAATTAGAAAAAAATTTGAACTATCGCGGATTAATTATTTCTGATGATCTATTGATGGAGGCTGCAAAAATTGATTCAAGTTTTTATAAAATTCCAACAAAAGCCCTGATGGCAGGCATTGACATGCAAATGTTAACCTGGTCCACGATCAGCCAAAAAATGGCCTTTGAAAGCCTGTATCAATCAGCACAAAAAAACCCCTCTGTTTCGCAACTCATACAAAAAAAGTCTTTAAAAATTCGTCAGATCAAAAATCTCTTATTTGCTCAGTCACAAAAAAATGCGACCAGGGCAATCGATAAACAGGTCTTAGAAAAAAAATTTCATTCTTTCGAACAACAATGGCTTACTTCTTGGATGGGTTTGAATTCTCAAGCTTTGGAGTCTTTTCGGAAAATTCCGGCACCCCTCTTGGTCATTTCCACATCTCATTTCTACAGCCAATTACGTTATCAATTAGGACAAGGATCCAAGTTTTTAAATATTGCGAATTTGTCTGGCGAAATGGGGATTACGCAAAAGAAAGCTCTTCAGCAGGATTATAAAACTCTTGCTATCGTGTACGGAGAACAATCCGCAAAAAATATTTCTTCTTTTTTCAAGGAATCAAAATCTGGAAACCTATTGATTGTGAATCTGGGACAACCGGGTTTGATCGAGGGTAAGCTTCAAGAAAAAACTTTAGCTCTTTATTCAAACCCCCCAAGCCTTGCAGATCGGCTTGGGGTTTATTTATCAGGAAAATAAGATCGTAGAAAACTTAGTGCTTGGAGCGGACAAGTTCAATAGCCGCACGCACACGTGCAAGATCGCCTTGAACTTTATTAAACTCTTCATCAGATAAGATTTCATTGGCCAAACGAGCTTCATCTGTTTTTTGATGCTCCAAACATTTGTTCAAATCAATCTCATCTGCTGTTTCAATTGTTTCTGCTAAAACATTCACACCTTCTGCAGAAACTTGGCAATAACCCCAGCTAATCGCTGCATAGGCAAACTCAGGCTTTGCATGGATTTTATATTTCAGAATACCTGCACCTAAGGTGGTCATCAAAGGCGCATGTCCTGGCAAAATGTTCAATTCGCCCGCATATGCAGGCAAAGTGATTTCATCAATTTCTTGATCTGTAACAACCCTTTTTTCAGGTGTAACAAGTGTAAGTTTAAACATATTTGAACCCTTGCGCCTTTAACGTTGAAATCTGTCTTAAAGAGTTTTTGCTTTTTCAATAGCGTCTTCAATTGTTCCTACAAGGTAAAACGCTTGCTCAGGAAGAGCATCATGTTTTCCTTCAAGGATTTCTTTAAAGCCACGAATGGTATCTTTGATATCTACGTACTTACCTTTCATCCCTGTGAAAGCTTCTGCAACGAAGAAGGGCTGACTCATGAAACGCTGAACTTTACGTGCACGAGAAACAACCAACTTATCATCTTCACTCAATTCATCCATACCCAAGATGGCGATAATATCTTGCAATTCTTTATAGCGTTGCAAAAGAGACTGAACAGAACGAGCTGTATTATAGTGCTCATCACCTACAACTTGTGGATCTAAGATACGAGACGTTGAAGTCAAAGGATGAACAGCTGGGTAGATACCCAAAGCGGCAATTTCACGATCCAAGTTTGTTGTTGCATCCAAATGCGAGAAAGTTGTCGCAGGAGCTGGATCCGTATAATCATCCGCAGGAACGTAAACCGCTTGAACAGATGTGATCGAACCTTTTTTTGTCGAAGTAATACGCTCTTGCAAAGTTCCCATCTCTGTTCCCAATGTTGGTTGGTAACCCACTGCTGATGGAATACGACCTAACAAGGCAGAAACTTCCGCGCCCGCTTGTGTAAAACGGAAAATATTATCCACGAAGAAAAGAACGTCTTGATTTTCAACATCACGGAAATATTCCGCAACAGTCAAACCTGTCAAAGCAACACGAGCACGAGCTCCTGGTGGCTCATTCATTTGACCATAAACAAGAGCGGTCTTATCGATAACGCCGGACTCTTTCATTTCTTTCCAAAGATCATTTCCTTCACGAGTACGCTCTCCTACACCCGCAAAAACAGAAAATCCACCATGCTCAGCACCGATATTACGGATAAGCTCCATGATCAAAACGGTTTTACCCACGCCAGCTCCACCGAACAAACCAATCTTACCACCCTTTGCATAAGGCGCTAGTAAGTCGATAACCTTGATTCCCGTCATCAACATTTGAGTGGATGTTGCTTGTTCGTCAAAAGTAGGTGCAGCACGATGGATTGGCCACTTTTCTTTCGCTTTCACTTCTCCAGCTTCATCAACGGGATCACCGATCACATTGATGATACGACCCAAAACTTCACGGCCCACAGGCGCCATGATCATATTTCCTGTAGAAACAGTTTTTTCACCACGAACAAGACCTTCTGTTGAGTCCATAGAAATGGTTCGAACAACAGAATCGCCAAGATGCTGAGCAACTTCTAAAACTAGATTGTATTCTTTTTCATTGATTGCTCTGTTTGTAACTCTCAACGCTGTATTGATTGGAGGAAGTTCCGCTCCATCAAACTCTACGTCCACAACGGGACCCATTACTTGTTTAATTTTTCCGTATAGCATTGTTCCTGCTCCTAGCCTTTAAGTGCTTCAGCACCACTGGTAATTTCAATAAGTTCTGTTGTAATTTTTTCTTGTCGAATTTTATTGTAGGTCAATGTCAATGAGTCCAACATTGCTTTCGCATTGTTTGTTGCATTTTCCATCGAAGACATTCGAGCACCGTGTTCTGCCGCAATACTCTCAGACATACATCGATAAACTTGAACGCTAAAATGTTTCACCAACAACTGATCAATAATTATCTCAGGATTTGGTTCATAGATCATATCCAAAGAAAAACCTGCTTTGACTTCACTGTACAATAAAGTTTGTTTGCTTAAATCTACTGGCAATAAAGTTTCGCAAACAACTTTTTGAGAGATTGCTGATTTGAATTCATTATAGATCATGCGAATTTCATCATAATGTCCATCAACAAAGCTCTTCATCAGCTTTTCTGCAGTATTGGAAGCAAGTTGATATGAAATATCTTTGTCAAGGCGAGTGATTGCTTCAATTCCAGTCACACCCCTTCGGCCAAAGTAATCAGCCCCTCGACGACCGACAAAAAGAAAATCAACCTTTTCAAGGGAATTTTTGCTTTCCTTCCAATAGTTTTCTGCAAAACGGTTAATATTGGAGTTGAAGGCGCCGCAAAGACCACGATCGCTGGTCAAAACAACCAACAATACTTTTTTCACTTCCGCTGGAGGTGTCAAAAGCGCGTGCGACACACGCTGAGTGACCGCAATGTCGGCGATCACACTCATTAGCTTATTGGCATAAGGACGCATATTCACAATCTGGTGCTGCGCCTTTCGCAATTTCGCCGCAGACACCATTTTCATTGCTTTGGTGATCTGCTGAGTGTTTTTTGTACTGTCAATCCGCGAACGGATATCCTTTAAGCTGGCCATGTTTTACCCATTATTTGGTTGGTTGAAATACGGCTGCAAATTCTTTTAAAGCTGCAACAAGAGATGTTTTCAAATCATCTTTTAACGCTTTCTCATCTGCGATGCGCTTCAAGACAAAAGAATGTTTAGCCTTCAAGAACTCAATAAGTTCCTTTTCATAGCGGTGAACATCGATTTCTTTGATTTCATCAATATAACCGTTTGTCGCCGCATAAATGACTGCAATCTGATCTTCCACTTTGAAAGGTTGGTACTGACCCTGTTTCAATACTTCCACCAAACGACGCCCGCGAGACAATTGACGTTGAGAAGCTTTATCCAAGTCAGAAGCAAATGCCGCAAAAGCCTCAAGCGCGCGATACTGCGCAAGCTCAAGCTTGATGGTACCAGCAACTGATTTCATCGCTTTAATTTGGGCAGCTCCACCCACGCGCGAAACTGATTTACCAACATTGATCGCAGGACGAACGCCTTTATAAAATAAATCTGCTTCCAAGAAAATTTGTCCATCTGTGATCGAAATCACGTTGGTAGGAATGTATGCAGAGATATCACCGGCTTGTGTTTCAATGATTGGCAAAGCCGTCAAAGAACCGCTGCCTTTGTCTGCACTTAATTTGGAAGCGCGCTCAAGCAAACGAGAGTGAAGATAAAATACGTCTCCTGGATAAGCTTCACGACCTGGAGGACGACGAAGCAACAAAGACATTTGACGATAGGCTTGTGCTTGTTTTGTCAAATCATCATAAACAATCAAAGCATGGCGACCAGAATCACGGAAATATTCCGCCATTGCCGTTCCAGAATATGCAGACAAGAATTGCAATGGAGCGGGGTCAGAAGCGCCTGCAACGATCACAGTTGTGTAATCCAAGGCGCCAGCAGCGCGCAATTTTTCAACAACCACAGCCACTGTTGACTGCTTTTGTCCAATTGCTACGTAGAAACACTGAACATTCTGTCCTTTTTGATTGATAATTGTATCGATAGCGATTGCTGTTTTACCAGTCTGGCGATCTCCAATGATCAATTCACGCTGACCACGACCAATTGGAATCATCGCATCGATCGCTTTGATTCCCGTTTGCAATGGTTCTTCAACTGGATGACGATAAACGATACCAGGAGCTTTCATCTCAACCACGCGAGAATGAGGTGTTTGAATAGGGCCTTTTCCATCCACTGGATTTCCAAGAGCATCCACAACACGACCCAAAAGCGCTTCACCCACAGGAACTTGAACGATACGCTTTGTGCGCTTCACAAGATCGCCCTCTTTGATGTGACGATCTTCACCGAAAATCACCACCCCAACATGGGTTTCTTCTAAGTTCAAAACCATCCCGAAAATTTCGCCTGGAAACTCAACAAGCTCTCCAGCCATTGCATTTTCAAGACCATAAATACGAGCAACCCCGTCACCCACAGAAAGCACGCTTCCCGTTTCGGTCACTTCAAGTTTTTTATTGTACTGATTGATTTGCTCTTTCAATACGCGGCTAATTTCGTCTGCGCGAATTTGCATTTCCATGGTTAACTCATTCTCCTATTTAAATCTTCATTTAATCTTCTCAAATGGGACTCAAGACTATCATCGAAGGTCCAACCACCAACCTGTGCGACGGTTCCTCCGATAAGTTTGGCATCTTCTACAAAAGACAAAATAACTTTTTTACGAGTTACTTTTGTCACAATATCTTCAATTTTTGTGCGCGACTCTTGCGCCAACGGACTTGCAGAACGAACTGTTCCACGTTGAACACCATGATCTTCATCACTGATAAGACCATAGGCATAAATCATTTCTTGAATGTTTTCTAATCGCTGATTTTCCGCCAAAGTTAAAAGGAAACTTTGTACCTCCGCCGAAAAAGCAAGCTTAGCAAAAGAGGCTTTTAAGGCAGCTGCTTTTTGATCAGGTCTTACCATGGGGTTAAAAACAAAATCACGGACTTCCTTCGATTCGTCCAAGGCAGCAGACAAAGAACGAAGCTCACCAAATACTTTATCGTTTGTTTTGTTTTCTTTGGCCAATGAATAAAGGGCCCTTGCATATCTTCGAGAAAGCTCACTGACTATCATCGCTGAACCGCCTGCATATGTTCGATAAATTCGCCTTGAAGCTTCTTGTGCTCATCACCAGAAACTTTCTGGGCTAACTGAATTTTTGCTGTTTGAATGGATTCTTTTATAAGTTCTTCGCGAAGCTGGTTTTTTGCACGCTCAACCTCAAGTCGAGCCGTGGACTCTGCTTCTGATCGAATTTTTTTAGAAAGAGCAGCGGCCTCTTCCAACATTTGCTTGCGCAAATCTGAAGCTTCGGCTTTTGCTCGTTCTCGAGTTTCATCTGCGCTGGCAGTTAATTTTGTCAGTTGGATCTGAATTTCCAGATGAGCTTCTTCTGCTTGCTTCTTAGCTGTTTCTGCTTTTTGGGCCCACTCAACGAATTGAGCATGTTTCGTTGCAAAGAATTCCTTCACGCCATCTTTGAGAAAATAAATCATGGCAGCAACCAAAACACCAACGTTGATAAACTGAAAAATGATGGTGTTCACAGGAATGCCGCCATCACTATGATGAGCATCTCCTGATGCAAAACTCATTGCCGCAAAACTAAGAACTAAAATGAAATAAATTCTCTTCAGCATGAACTACCTCGAAAGAAGTTTGGAATTGATCGCCGCAACAACCTCTGGAACCTGGTCTTTCAAGCGAGTTTTTGCTTCTACAACCTCAAGCGAAACTTTCGCGCGAGCCTCTTCGATAAGTTTCTGAGACTCTAGGCGAGCCTTTGCAACTATCTCTGAATATTCCTTATTGGCTTCATCTCTGTACGAATCAAAAATGGTTTTGACCTCTCCACCAACCTGCTTCGCTTTGGATTCGTATTGCTTGCGCAATTCGCTGGCCTGACGATGCAGTTCTGCGGCGACATCTTCGCCACCCTGTGTGCGCGCTTCACGTGCCTGCAGGGCTTTCGTATAGGGACCGAAGGCAAAGGCCCATAACGAAATAAATGCAAATCCGAAGATCAGAAATTGATAAAGTGCTGACTCATTAATGCCTAGTTGTTGAATAATCGACATTGCTTTGAAATCCTTGTGTTTTTGCGACTTCCGTGAGGTAACATTAAGATAAAGTTGAGGTCAAGATATTCTTTGTTCGCGCATTTCTTGCGCGTTTCAAAAATTTTCAGAAAAAAATTGGGCCTGCGAAACAGACCCAACAAAGTCTTAGTTTTTAGGCATATAACTGGCACCCTCAAAAACAACACCTTCATCAATGCGAAGACTTGGTGTTGTCACAGTACCTTTAAAAATTGCGGGCGGATGCATCACAACTTTGCGGCGCGCAAACAAATTTCCCTCAACCCTACCGCTGAGAACAATTGTATCTGCTTCGATCTGTGCCTGCACAACAGCTTGTGGTCCAATGATCAACGTATCCTTTGTGAAAATTTCTCCGCGAAACTCTCCGCCGATTTGCACGGTGCCTTCAAAGGTCAGCTTCCCTTCGAAGTTTGCTCCGTGGTCGAGGATTGCGGTAACTTGCCCACCTAATTCGTCGAAGGATTCGTATTTTTTTAATTCCTCCATATTAATCTTGAAGCCTTTCAATCAAAGCGTTCAATTCGTCATTGGAATAATAATGAAGAACAATGCGGCCTTTTCCTTGAGTGTCTTCAATGCTGACTTTTGTTCCCAAAGTTTTTTGCAATTTTTCAGTGATGTTTGAAATAACCTTCTGTCGAATCAATGCTTTATCATCCATCGCCGCAGGTTTTGTTTCAACTTTTGTCTCGACAACTAGCTTTTCAAGTTGGCGAACAGAGATCTGATCCTTCTCAACTTTTTTTGCTAATTCGATTTGTTTTTTTCCATCAGATAATGACAACAGAACCTTCGAGTGACCTACTGAAATTCGTCCATCCACCAGCATCTGACGAACCTGAGGTTCCAAAGCTAATAAACGTAAAGCATTGGCAACAGTGGCTCGATCTTTTCCAACTTTTTCTGCAATTTGTTGTTGTGTGAGTTGAAATTCTGCGGCCAAGCGCTGATAGCTTTCTGCTTCTTCAATGGGATTTAAATCCTCCCGCTGAACGTTTTCGATGATGGCCAGTTCCAGAGCTTCTTTGTTTGAAATTTCTTTCAAGATAACAGGAACTTCATGCAGCCCAGCAAGCTGTGATGCTCGCCATCTTCTTTCGCCGGCAATGATTTCAAAGGCACCACTATTCAGTTTTCTTGCAACAATTGGCTGCAAAATTCCATTTTCTCGAATGGACTGAGCTAACTCTTGAAGCTTTTCTTTATCAAAATACTGGCGCGGCTGATAGGGGCTTGGCACCAGTTTATCTATACTCAATTTCCAGACTCGACTTTCGGCTGGTACATTGGGTGCGGCAGGCGTAGTTGTCGCTGTCGGGGTTGCCGCAACAGCCGCTTTCCCAGCAGGCACAGATCCTGATTTTGTTTCCTTTGTTGCCGTTGTTGGAGCAGACAGATTGCTTTGAGCTGCTCCTAATAAAGAGCCTAAACCTCTTCCTAAACGTGGTTTTGATTTTGGATCATGAACTAAATCAGACATTCGCTTCTCCTTGAGTATTCACTGGCGACCGTTTCGACTGTTTTTTTGTTTTCTTATCAAGTTCTGTTGCAAGCTCCAGATATTTGATGGCTCCAATAGATTTTGGATCATATTCAAAGATCGATTGCCCATGGCTTGGGGCCTCACTCAAACGCACATTTCGCGGAACAACGGCAGAAAAGACTTTATCTCCAAAGTGATTTTTAATTTCTGAAACCACCTGATGACTTAAGTTGTTTCGAGTATCAAACATCGTTAATAAAATGCCTTCGATATGCAGATGCGGATTCAAATTCTTTTTAATAATACCTGCTGTGTTCAAAAGCTGACTTAAGCCTTCTAAAGCGAAGTATTCACATTGCAGTGGAACTAAAAAACTATCTGCAGCAGTTAAGGCATTCAAAGTCAGAAGCCCTAAAGAAGGAGGGCAATCAATAATGATGTAATCAAATTGTTTACTGATGGCTGCAATGGCTGTTTTAAGTCGATATTCGCGCTGAGGCATATCCACCAACTCAATTTCAGCTCCAACAAGATCGGGAGTCGCGCTTGCAACAAATAAGTGGGAAAAACGCGTTGGACGAATCACATCTTGAAGGCCCAGTTCTCCAATCAAAACATGGTAAATATTTGTCTCTTCCGCCTCTTGTCCTTTCAGACCCAAACCGCTGGAAGCATTTCCCTGCGGATCCATGTCGATCAGTAAGACTTTCCGCTTGAGCGATGCCAAGGCTGATGAAAGATTCACGGATGTCGTTGTTTTCCCAACCCCACCTTTTTGATTTGCGATGCAAATTGTTTTGGCCATGCTGTCACCTCTTTGGATAAAACTTTAAATTTATTTTTTCATTTTTTGAAGGCTTTTTGCCCTGTCATTAAAAATACATGGAGCGGCATTCAGTTTTCACCAATTTGGACTGTAGTTTTTGATTCATTCTGCCGATGTTCCACGTGGAACAATGAAAAACTTGATCAGAATTCTCTTATTCTCTGTTTTGTTTTTGTTTGGATGCGAAAAGCCGAATCCAAATCCTGAACTATCTGATCCCATCTATTTAGACCTCAAAGCTCAAACAGATGAATTATCCAAGGCTCTAGAGTCAGAAAAAAAAGGAATTCAAGAACACTTGGATAATTTAAAGAAAGCTGTGCCTCAAACAGGTCAAATCAAATTCGCTCAGAAGCGGGTCAATGATGCGAAAGAAAAAATCCAAAAACTCGAACAAGAGTATCTCTGGTTTGAAGTTCGAACAGAATCTCGGAAGGCTTTTGCAAAAAAAGAGTATATGTCTGCTTGGAGAAAAAAACAGCCATGGCCTGACCCAAAAGAGTTTG
>JACCDG010418806.1_pt1 | contig 14876 bp, 13 predicted proteins | sample 7442471 | NCBI WGS metagenome assembly JACCDG01 (sample SAMN15323444, study PRJNA562643) | freshwater metagenome | isolation source: river surface water | place: USA:Blue River Watershed | collected 2017-08-17
GACATAGAAGCGTAGGCAACTCCAGACGTTGTATCATATTTACACGTTGCATTTTCATTGGTGGTTACTTGCAAAGCGACACTTGTCGTTCCAGCCGGTTGCGCGGTGGTTGGTGCACCGGCGGAGATGGTTGGGGTAGTGTTGTCTACAGTAATAGCTTCATCGAACACCACAGACCAATTATACAGATAATTACCCATTGAAACTGGAACAAGCGAATCTTGATAGAGTGCTTCAGTTGTATCAGAGTCTCTGAGATTGCCGCGAGGTGCTCCCGCTACACTTCTACCGGCACCAGATCCAAGGGTACTTGTATATGCATATCTTAGCTTAGGACTCGCACCTGTTGGAGTACCACTTAGGGTTATACGTACTGTATCTGGAGCGATAATACTCATACCAGCTTCGTTGGTGATCGAAGCAGAAGATGTGCTATCGCTGTAGACAAAACCATAATTTGTTTTTGCTAAGACAATACTGGTATCAAAGACAAGCGGAGGAACCGGAACATTAAATCTGGCAATAATGATATTGCCCGACATTCTTATTTCTCTAGGAGAGACAGGAAGCCACGATTCACCATCAACCAAAACTTTTTTCATCACCTTTGCGTAGTATTCACCTAGTCTGCGATAAGAGTAGTTGGTCAAATGAACGCCGTCGGCATAGTCAAGTATATATTTTGGTAACACAAGAAATATTTTTGTTGGATTATCTCGTGCTGCTACCCACTGACCGAGAGCAACTGTTGGGGCAGCTTTATTATACAGAGACCATGAAGTTGCTTGATCTGTAAAAAAGGGCAGGATTCCAGTTTGCCCTGTTATTGCCCAAATGTCAGTTTGTAAATCATTTTGCCACTCAACAAGGTACCCTGCATATGTAGCTGCAGAGACATTGTTTATCTGGTCTGTCTCACCGTGAACAGCTGTAATAGCCTGAACTCTATGTTGCCGACCAGAGGCTTCAACTAAAGTTTTTCCGCTCGTAACATGAGTCATTCCTAAGTTATATTGGGTTGTACTCTTTTTTAATCCGCTGTATGCAGTAGCATCTTTACCGTGTAAAGTAACTAGATAATTATTCACTACACCCTCCTCAGCAGAAAATTTTGTTAGGGAGTTCGCCATTGCACTCGACATAGTTTCAACCGATGGACTACGAGCATTATTGATCGCCTCTACAAGAACGTTCAGAGCCGTATTTGCTAGGTTTATACTTTTATTATTATATGGTTGAGTGATCGTAATCTTAGGAAGTCCCGCAGTACCCACCGAAAGACTTTGTCCTGTAGAAACAATATGATTGAAATATGTAGCAACTGGTGTCGCACTCAAAACACTACTCGGTGACCCTGTTCCTGTTGTGTTCGTAGCGCTTACACGAAAATCATATGGGGTGCCATCTGTTAAACCGCTAATAGAATACGAGGCTAGTGTTGAAGTACCGTCAGCAAATGTTAACCATGTTCCGCTGGAAGATGCTTTGTATTCTAGTACATAGTCGGTAATTACTGAGTCTCCCGCATACGATGGTGGTGACCAAATAAGAAGCGCCTGTCCATGTCCGCCAATAGCAGATGTAAGGGTTGGAGCATCTGGAACAATAGCCGCGGAGACTGATTTAGCCAAAAATACCAAAGAAAAAAGGCAAAAAAGTTTTAGGGTTTTTTCTATCACTTCCTCATAGTATCATTAAATAAGGACTATGCAAAACCTGAATTTGAAGCCAAAATTATAGATATTCGCGCCATAATCAATCATTTTTTATAAAAAAGTGGTAAAATGGAGATATGGAGGGTAACCCAAAAAATTACAACGAAGACCCGTTTATGAGAGGCTGGGAAAGTAGGGTTAACTACTGGATCGCAAAAATTCGTACATCTGGTATTCCTGATGAGTACGCGCAAGAATTAGAGATACCAATAACTGAAATATTTCTCAAAAAATATGTACAAGACTTAGGAAGAAATGAAAAAGAAATTCATATGTTTATCGAAGATTTAGGAAATCAACTAGACAAAATTCCTGCCAAGTTTCAAACGGAAAAAGATACTATCGAAAACATGATAGAAGAAGATACATCTTCACTGTTAACGTCTCAAAGAAACTAAATTTAGCAGATCGACATGTTTAATACTCGGATGAAAATGCATCAAAGAGCGTTTATTCCACTTCCCCACAATATAGATTTTCTTTTTGAGAGAAGTGGCAATACCGAGCTCGACAAACATATCAGTCCCGGCTCGATCACTGATGAGAACAAAGGTATCGCACTTTTTAATTTCGCTCTCTATCTTTTTTGCCATTAATCTACACTCTTTTTCTCTATGTTCGTAAGGCTTCAAAGATGGCGTGTATACCCACGAAGAAACAAGTATGTGTTTATGCTCTTTCAGAATTTCAGAAAATGCCAGAATCTTTTCTTTTTACTTCATTCGGGCAGCAATGTAAAATTTCATAGATACTATTTGTCAGATGAGCGGAGACGCTTCACACGTTCTTCAACGGGCGGATGTGTTGACCATAGGTTTTGAAACCATGTTGTCTTTTGCTCTTTCCCAAAAGGGTTTGCTATAAACAAGTGTGCTGTTGCATGATTTGCTTTTTGCATTTTTCCGCTCGATGCTGAGATCTTTTCAAGCGCAGATGCCAAACCTTCTGGATACCGAGTAAGAAGTGCACCCGATGCGTCAGCGAGAAATTCTCGTTTACGTGAGATAGAAAGCTGGATGAGTGTGGCGATGATTGGTGAAAGTATCATGAGGAGCACTCCCACAACCATAAGAACAAGTTGAACTTGTCCGCCACCGCTTCGATTATCATCTCTATGACCTCCGAAGATCTGGGCTCGTAAAAACATGTCTGAGAGAAGGGTGATAAAACCAACCAACACAACAACGAGCGTCGAGATCAGTATATCTCTATTGCCAATATGAGACAGCTCATGAGCGATGACACCTTCAAGTTCTGTGCGATCGAGTCGCTCTAGGATCCCCGTAGTAACCGCAACTACGGCATGTTCTTTGTTCCTCCCTGTAGCAAAAGCATTCAGGACAGAGTCGTGTATGATGTAGAGTTTTGGCATCGGAAGTCCAGCGGTAATAGAAAGATTTTCAACAATATTCCACAAATCTCTATGTTCTTCTCGTTTTACTTCTTTTGCACCCGTCATCCCAAGGACTATTTTGTGTGAAAACCAATACGAAAAGAAAACCTGAAAGAAAGCAAACCCCACCGCAATATAGAGAATATCTTGTGATCCAAAGTAGATACTCAAAAACCAACCAAGGCCGATAACGACAATCAAAAATAGACTTATTAAAAGCCATGTCTTTCTGATATTTGAACTTTCATGAGTATAGAGTGTTTGCATATAGAGTCATTTTACCAAAAATGGACAAAGAAAAATAGCCCGAGATTTTGGGCTATTTTTCTTTCTATATTCGATTATTTTGCTGAATTTGCAATTTTTTCAAACACAGCAATCACTGAAGGTGATGTATAGTTTGTTCTAAAAATGTAACCATTTTTCTCAACTGACTGTGCAGCATTTGTTTGCAAATCTGCATTGTCACAGCCAACATTATATACAAGCGCAATTGAAACTGGCTTTCCATTTGAAATAGTAGAAATTGAAGTCACATCACAGTCACCAATTCGTGGTCGTGACACATAGTAGTCAGCAGGAATATCAAGTGTGAGTTTGTCTTCAGAAACTTCTTTTGGCATCCATTCAGAATCAGCAGGCATTGGTACGTATACGTTTGCACTTGATTCTGGTCCAACAAGAGGGTCAACGTCGGTGAGCACGTCATCGTTAACCAGTACTTCATCCTTTGGTTTTTTTGTGGCAAAAAATACCACGGTAAGAATCACGAGTGCAAGTAATACAAGAAGTCCTCCTTTATTTTGTTTAACAGTATCCATATATAGTAATTTATTTTTTAAAATTTAACTTTTACATTCTCTCGCTCTTCTGGTTTACCTTCGAGATCAAAGAATGATTGTTCTTTAAACCCAAACATTGTTCCGATAATATTACTTGGGAATGTTTTAAGCTTAATAGAGAGATGCTTTACGTTATTGTTATAAAATCTTCGAGCAGCTTGAATTTTATTTTCTGTATCAGCAAGTTCACGCTGAAGTTCAAGAAAATTAGTGTCAGCCTTTAGTTGCGGGTAATTTTCCGCAACAGCAAACAAAGATTTTAGCGTGCCTGAAAGAACATTTTCTGACTCTGCAACAGCTGCAAGATTTCCGGAAGATTCTGCAGAAATTGCAGATGCTCGTGCTTTTGTCACCGACTCAAACACCCCTGATTCATGAGCCGCGTATCCCTTTACTGTTTCAATCAGATTAGGAATAAGGTCATATCGTCTCTTGAGTTGCACATCGATATCTGCCCAAGCCTCTTTTGTATGAGCAACCAACCTAACAAAAGAGTTATACGAAAAGATAACCCAAAGAACCAAAACTCCTAAAATAACAAATAAAATTGTCATAATGTTATATTTCCGCTTATTGCAGAATAATTATAGATAACAGTTTGAGTATAGCAGAAAAAGTCGGTTATTACCAGTATAAAAAGCCTTACAAATTAAGGCTTTTTATGAAAAATCAGAGACTAATTTTCTGTTTTCTCAGCGTAGACCGTCTCGTTCTTTTTGTCTTTAAACTCTCTCTTTACTGCAAAGTAATAAACAATTGCTCCGATAACTCCGAAAATGAGAAGGATGAGGATCCAAACTGCTTTACTCTTGATTGGCTTTGAGATGGCATGCACCATCATAACGATCCAGAATACACAAGATGCTAGCGCAAGAATGAGAATGAAAAATATAAAACCAAGACCAACTGCAATAATTCCCCCGAGACCACGCGCATCATCATAATGTATTTCTATATTTTTTCCGTCAAACCCCTTTTCTATCTCTTGGAATTCATCCGAGAGCTTATCCATATCTTTGAACTCAACGGTGATTGATGGATGAGAGTCTTTATTTTCTACTTCAGTAGAAGCACTTCCCTTACCTGTTTGTGCGAATGCCGCCTGAGCACTAAGTAGTATCACAAGAACAAGAGCACTTTGTACTATTTTTTTCATAATGGTTACTTATAAATTAATTAATCCTCTTGTACTTTTTGATATTCTTCAGCGACAACAAGAAGTGGACTCGCGAGGAAGATTGATGAATAGGTACCAAAAAACATACCAATCGCCATGGTCATTGAAAATACTTTTGTTGACTCTGGCCCAAAGAGAAAGAGTGCAACGAGCACGATCACCGATGCAAGTGAAGTGTTGATAGAACGAGTAAATGTTTCATCTAAACTTTTTCCAACGATTTCTTTAAAATCATTTGATGATTTACGCTCTAGGTTTTCTCGAACTCTATCAAACACAACAATAGTATCGTTGATCGATAGACCGAGTATAGTGAGTACCGACACTACAAACAACGTATCCACTTCAGCGCCCATAACCTTTCCCATAACAGCAAACGCACCCGTTGCAATAGCGACATCGTGAAGCAAGGTAATAATTGCAATAAAACCATATTTCCAAGAAGAGACCGGTTTTGAAACCTTTCGAAAGGCATATGCAATAAACAAAATAGTAGAGATTGAAACAATAATAATCGCTATTGCTGATTTACTTTTGAGCTCCTTTCCAACTGACGGACCAATCGACGTAAATGATTTTTCCACCACTTGGTAATCACCCACTGAAAGTGTTTCTATCATTGTTGCTCTTTCTGCTTCAGTCAGACTTCGTGTTTTGACAAACACTCCATTTTCTTCGGTTGGTTGTACGAGAAATTCACCAAAGGCAAGAGGTTCGAGAGCCGCTCGTATGTCAGAGACTTCTGGTCTCGCTCCTGTATAAGAAACTTCAGTGAGTGACCCGCCCGTAAATTCAATACCAAGCTTCAAACCATTAGTAAAAATAAGTAGTAGTGCGCCAAGAACAAACAGTCCTGAGAGTGCAATAAATATTTTTCTTTGTTGTATAATCCACATATTATTTTTTAAATCCATTACTGAATAAAAATCTGAGAACTTTTGTGTTCTTTGATGGTAACGCAAGTAGAAGCACTTTACTTACAAAAATCGCTGAAACCATACTCACCAACACACCAATTCCGAACGTAAGAGCAAACCCTTGAATAAGAGATGTTCCGAACCAGAAAAGTATTACCGCAGAAATCATACTTGAGAAGTTTGAATCACGAATTGATGACCATGCTCGATCAAACCCTCGCTCTAATGCATCGGTAATAGTTTTGCCTGATCTCATTTCTTCTTTCATTCTTTCAAAGATAAGAATATTGGCATCTACTGCCATTCCAAGCGAAAGAATAAAGCCAGCGATACCAGCAGCAGTTAGGGTTACTGGTACGAGTTTAAAGATGGCAAGCATGAGCGCCGAATAGATAATAAGTGCAATGATTGCTACAAGTCCTGGCAACCGGTACCAGAAAAGTATGAGGATAGACAGTACTGCAAAACCAACAATTGCCGCAAAGACACCTGCAGATATTGCTTCGGCACCAAGTGACGGTCCGACGCTTTGTGTAGAGATAAGTTCGATCGGTACTGGAAGTGCTCCTGAATTCAAACGACCGACAAGCTGTTTAGCTTCTTCTGGATTAAAGTTTCCTGAAATCACCGCTTCACCACCCGTAATAGCTTCTCGCACCACAGGAGTAGATATTGGTGCACCATCAAGGTAAATCGCTACAATTTTATTGACGTTTTCTCCGGTAATTTTTTCAAATAGCTCTGAGCCTTCTTTGTTGAAGTTAAGCACCACCATTGGTTCTCCACCAAAGGCGCTACCGCCACTCATTCCTGCTTGAGAAAATTCAAGCGACGCACGCTCGAGGTAACGACCAGTAAGAGGTGTTTCTATGAAGTAAGGATCTTCGATTGATGAAAGCAGAACTTCCCCTGAAGCGATTTTATCTTGGACTGCCTCAAAATCTGCAATGAGTTTATCTTGTTCTGGGCCTGCTGGTCGTTCTGTTTTAAATTCAAGTAGAGGTGTCTGTCCGATCATGGCAACAGCTTTATCAATATCTGTTACACCAGGAAGCTCTATTACGATACGATCTTCACCGTCGTTAATAAAGTTTGCTTCTTGTACAAGTACCGTTGTTTCAGAGACCCCGAAGAGATTTATTCTTCGCTCAATAACATCACGAAGAGAATCCATAGCATCTTTTATTTCAGATGCGTCAATATTTGAAACATCAGCTCGATACACCAAACTTGTTCCTCCTGAAAGATCGAGACCTAATTTAAAATCATATTTGTTAGGAGTGGTCGCCCCCAAACCGCCAGTTGTACTATAAATAAAATAACCGATCGCGGCACCGGCGATCAATACTAATAACCCCCATATTCTTTTCATAATCATGGGATATATTGTACACGCATACGCCGACCTGTTCAATCTTCACTTTTTTAGGACTTGTTTCTTAATATACCAAGGTAGCCGTAGCTTATAAGAACCAGTAGTGATCCAACGAGAAAGCCCGCCAAAATATCATGCACATAGTGCACGCCGGAAATGGCGCGAGCAAGACCTATGAGTAGTGCGGCGATAATGTAGATGAACCCAAGCTTTTTGTGCTCAAAGAAGGTTGCCAAAGCAAGAGCCGAGAACACGGTTGCATGACCAGAAGGAAACGAGTCATTACTACCAAAGCTAAAGAGTGGGGTTATTTCAGAGAGCGCCATGAATGGACGCGGATGTGCAAAGATAAATTTTAAAATTTCTGACAATGCCCACGATGAAAGAATCACAAGAGAAAGTCGAACAAATGTAACGATGCTTCTTTTGATAATAAGAAAATACACTATCGTAACACCAAATAAGATAAATGGTAATATTTGCGCCAGGAAATACACTATCGTATCAAGATATGCGTACTGATGTAAAAAAGAGTTTAAAAAAATTGAACTTTGCCCCGTGAACACAGATTAAGTATACAATAAATTTCTAAATAGTATTGCAATGGTGATTGGACCAACACCACCAGGGACCGTAGAGAACAAAGAAGCTTTTGTCTTGCAGTTCTTGGCAATATCACCAACGAGAACACCTTGTGGTGCACTTGCCCCAACATCAATCAACACAACACCCTTCTTAACCATATCTTTTGTAATGATATTAGGAGCACCTACACCCGAAATAATAATGTCTGCACGTTCATAGATATTTTTTTTATTTCTCGTCACATCAGTAACAATGGTAGACTTAAGCGAAGAAAGAGTGAGCCAGTCAGCAACAGGTTTGCCGACCAGTATACCATTGCCGACCACTGTGATTTTTTTACCCATCAAATCAACGCCGTAGAAATCTAGCACTTCAGAAATTGCCCCAGGAACTGGAGGAAAGAATGTAAGATCCCCTTTTGTAAATTTTTTGTATTGTTTATCCCCCAGTACATCAATATCTTTATCAGGAGGAACACTATTCAATATTTTCTTTTTATCAAGATGAATCGGAAGTGGTAATTGAACAATTACACCGTCAAAATCTTTTGAAATATCTTTAATTTCTTGCACGAGCTGTTTGGTGGTTATAATTGCCTCATAGCGAAAAACACGTACACGAACACCGATGCGCTCTCCAAACTTCTTTTTAAGTCCTATAAAATTATCAATCACTGGATCATTACCAACATAAAAAATAGCCAGACTTTTCTGAAGACCTTGTATGTGAATAGTGTCTTTAAGATGCACTTCAATACTCCCTGCTATTTTTTTACCGTCAACAATCATAGTATTAGATTCCTAAAAATTCATGTTTTAAATCGTCACGATGAAACACACGCTTGTCTCGATTCATACTTGAAAGAATACCGAGTGCAATAAAACTCGTAAGAAGGTGTGATCCGCCATAACTCATAAACGGTAAGTTGATTCCTGTGACGGGCATCATACCGATATTCATCCCCACATTAATAATCACGTGTGACATAATCATCACCGACACACCGACACCAAAAAGCATTTCGAAGTTTGTGGCGCCGTATATCGATTGTCGCAAAATCCTCCAAATAATTAAAAGATAGAGCACAAGAGTAGTGAGAGAGCCAATAAAACCCCACTCTTCTGAGAAAGCAGCAAAAATAAAGTCTGTTTCATATTCGGGAAGAAACTTAAGCCGTGATTGTGTTCCATAGCCAGCACCCTTACCAAGGAGCTGCCCTGAACCAACAGCAATCGTTGATTGATATGCATTATATCCGGTATTTTGAATATCGGAGAGTGGATTCAAGAATGTTTGGAGTCGTGCTTTTTGGTAGTCCTGAAAAACAAATGTCCAAAGAAATAAGAATGCAACAAGTCCCATTCCAAAAACAGCCAGCAAATGTTTTTTAGATATTCCGGACACAATTGCCATACCAAGCCAAATCATAAAAATAATCATCGCTGAACCAAAGTCAGGCTGCAAAAAAACAAGGAGAAACGGAACACCTGCATACAACGCTGAAATAAAGATAAGTTTTAGGTTTTTAATTTCAACGTGTCGACGAGAAAAATATTTTGCCAACACAATAACAAGAAGCAACTTCATAAAGTCCACTGGTTGAAATGAAAAAGCTCCAAAGTCAAACCAGCTCGTAGCGCCCTTATTTGTTGCACCAAATAGAAAGAGGAGCAACAAAATACCAATAAGCAAAAGATACAGCACGCTAATTACTTTTGTTTTTTTAAGGAACTTAAAGTCAAAAAATGAGATAACAAAAAACACAACAAGACTGATAACAATCCATGTTACTTGCTGATAGAAAAAGGGTGTCTCTCCAACAAATGACTTCATAGTAATAAGCCCTGCACCAAGAAGTGGAGCGACTAACAGCAACAACACCCAATCAATATGTTGGAAACCTATACGATTCATGTCTAGAGTGGCTTAAATGCCTAGTTCAAATATATTGACTTGAGGGAATATGTCAACTCTTTGTGGATTTTTTGGTAACGACTCAGGCCATGTAAACACAACAGGATATCGACTACTTTTTGGTAAATATTCTATAAATGTCTTACTGACATTGATAACGTTTTCTTCTTCATCGTAAAGAATAATGAAAGTATCAATATTTCTGATATTAAGCAGCGTTTTGTTCACAACATCTGCAGTAACTTTTGGTGATTCAAATGGATCAGAGAGCACTTTATTTTCTACAGAAACAGACAGGGCATTTCGCTGTTCCCTATTCACCTTAATCCAGACAGGAGGGCTCGTAAATGTAAAATCAACTCGTGAAGGAACCCGATTACCTGCTTCAATACCACCTTCGAAGACTGCTGTTCTGTCATTTGAGGTTATAAATGTTACCCCTTCGCGACGAGCAAGGAAAATATTGTTTTCATCATAGACTCTAAATTCATAATTAATACGAGCGATACCTGATTCACGATTCTGGTTTTCAACGTATGCCATCAGGTTATACGTTCCATCGGTTACTGGAAATGCGCGAGACCAAAGAGTGACAAGTCTATAATTTTCAGCACTACATACCAAAAGACATGAGCCACCACAATCAACCCCTGACTCATTACCGTTTTGTTTACGGTCAAAACACGTTGGCTGCTTGTTAACATATGGCCAAATCATCATAAAACCAATTCCAAGGACAGTAACAAGAACTACGACAAGATAGATGAGTTTTCTCTTTGAAGACCACGCAAGTGACATATCAGCATTATATCATTATATTGAAAAAACATTTCCAATATACCCATTATGAACTTTAAAGGTTGACGAAGTATATGTATGCTCATATCTATCTTCTCCTGTTTTTTTGTAAATCTTCACAAAATATTCACCACGAGGAACAAGTGCGTAGTATCGTCCAGTTGTGCCAATAATAGAATGATTAATCTCTTTTTGAAGGGTACTTGAGAATATTTTGACAAGACCAAACGACAAGGGCTCTCCTGTTTCGGAATCAACCACGTGTCCTGGTTTTTGAGGTCCAACACCAAGGACTTTTAAGAAAGCAAGAATATAGTAAACAGCAAGTATTAAAAAGTTAATGAGGGTTGGAGACATGATTGCCAAGACACATGACAAAACGCCGCCAGCAACAAAAACAACACGAGCGGTACTTGAAAGGAAAAGATCTGTTTTTGAGAAAAACTTTAGTAATTTTTTATTTCTCGACTTTTCAAATTCATTCCAGTTAAACCGAATAGGGTCCATAGGAATATTTTTAATAAGCAAATCATCTGCGTTTTGAATCTCGACAGTTTCTTTAAAGTAAAGATTTTCATACAACTCATCTTTTGTTTTTCCAAAGAGTTTCTTTGAAGGAAATTCATAATCTGATTTCGTAACGTGTATAGTATATCTCCCTGGAGCAACAATAAAACCGAAGCGACCATCAATATCAGAGATCGTGCTTGCAACTTCTTTACCTGACTCATCGACAAGACTAACATACACAGGATCAAGAGGCTGTTTTGTCACCGAGTCATACACGGTTCCCCATGGACGTTTTCTTCTTTTAATACCCAAAACTGTTGGGATAATGCTCCACACTCGAAGAGGAATTGAGAAAAATGCGCCCGGTTGTGTAAGAATAAAAATAGCCAAGGGAGTAGCAACTCCAGCAAGAACGCCATATTGTAAGTGTTCTTCTGGAATGTCTTGAAGTAGTACAGCAAGAAAATCTGAGGCTTTTTTCACAATATCACGCACTAGTAAGAGAATATCATTTGGTGTAGTACCAATTTCAGGATATTCAAACGCAGGGGTTGGATCTTCTGGAGTAATTGGTTCATCAATAGGGTCTTCGGGAATAACTTCTTCATAACGACAAGAACCGTCATCGGTATCTGCAAGAGCGTTGTGGTTAAGAGCTAACGCATCGGTACAACCATAGGTCGGTTCGATGGGATACTGACAAGAATTATCAGAAGTATTCGCCGAAGGGTTGTAATTTAGCGCAGATGCATCGAGACACCCCAATACAGGCACCGCTGGATATACACACGAACCATTACTTCGCGTAGCCAGTGCATTAAAATTGGTTGCGGTAGCATCCATACAGCCAAAGACATCTTGGGGTGGATACACGCAAGAACCATTGTCTCTTGTGGCATTGGGGTTAAAATTTGTTGCAGTGCTATGAGTACAACCATCAACAAGTGGCGGATTTCGGGGATTGCTTCCACTTGAAGATCCTCCACCTCCTCCAGAAGACGGTTCGTCGTCGTCAGTCACCAGCACCTCCACAGGGTTTGGTGTAAGAACTGAATAGTTTGGATCACTTGTATCAACAGTATGAGAAATTTCTCGTGAACGATCGCCGTCATCATTATTGTTATCAACCGCACTTACTGTAACAGTTTGAGGTATATACCAATTCAATGTAGTAAATACAATTGATGATGAAGAAACGTCAATATCACTATCACTTGGGTCAAGCTCAATAGTCACAGAAGAGCTTGGCGCCTCTCCTAAAACAATGTCGTACGTGTCAGTACCGTTCGGTTCAGCCACCGTTGTATCTCCCGATGTTTCGGTAATAATAATTTCTACATCACCCGTATATTCATAAGCGCCAATGTCACAGGTACTTCCATATGGTCTTGGAAAACCACGGGCATCCGTGTCTGGACAGCCGAGTGTTCCAGGAAGTGCCGTGTCAATAGCATTACTTCCAGAAGACACCGGAAACGTTTTCCATAAACCACCTCGTTCTTCAAGGGTATTGGAAACATTTGATGCAGGACTAGCTATTCCATCTTCAGAACAAGCATTGACTCCAGATGCATCATTTAAGTTATTGAAGAAAGAAACATTTTGCATATTTCCATCACAGCTATCATTCAAAAATATATTGTTTTCAAAAAAGATATAGTCTCCAATAAAAGGTGTTTCATCTTCTGGTGCGCCGCCATCGCCAATACAAAATACCCCATCATGAATACAATTCAATAACACGGAACTACCATCTTCACCTGCAAAGCTACCCTCTTCTGTGTTGTGGTAAAAGTTTATTTCATTAGGAGCTCCTCCAACTGCGTCTTGATAGGATGCAATAATACCTCCCGAATCAATGGCAACACTCGATAAAAAGCTTGAATTATAAACATCAAGTTCTGTACCATTTACTAAATAAAAGACACCACCACTACCCGACACATTATTTTCGAAGGTTGAATTACCAACTTCTATAGCCACATCCCCTGTTGCATAGAAGACGGCCCCTCTTCCTGTGGTTGGTCTATTAAAGTAAAAATAACTGTCGTTTACCGAGACCGAAGATACTCCATCAAGATAAAATACTCCTCCATATAGTCCACCAGGAGATGTTTTATTGTCAGTAAAATATGATTCTGAGACAGTGATCGTTGCAACATCCGCAGCATGTATTGCTCCACCATTTCCCTCTGACTCATTTGACTCGAATGTTGATTGTGAAATAGTAAAAGAACCTAAGCTTCCAATGCCATTCTCAAAGTAGATGGCACCCCCGTCTTGAGTAGATGTATTACCAAGAAACAATGAATCATTAATACTTAGGTCAATGGCTGATAGACCATATTCAATAAATAATGCTCCTCCATGTACTGCACTATTTTCTTCAAAAGTAACATTGTTTAATACTAAAGAATGAAGAGACACACTATGGAGCGCTCCACCTCGACCAGTAGTGGAGACAATGTTACCCCCACGCACAGTTAAATCATTTATTTCAACATCAATACCTCCACTGAATGAAAAGATTCGGAACTCGTCAGCTCCGGTATCCCTTTCTAGGGTGTGCCCATTGCCATTAATAACCACGGTGCCTGAATCTGGAATACCATAAGGGTCACCACTTCCGTCAGTACCAAAAGGAGTATCGAGAGTAATATCAGTTTCTATGGAAATCACGTCGTCACCCGAGCCACTCGTACAGTCAATCGAACCTGATCCATCGTCAGCGCCTGCATTAAACATCGCCTCGACAATAGAGCAAAGTCCATTGTCTACATCGTCGCCAGTTGGATCATTAACTGTAATCACATTTGCAGTAACTTTTTGAGAAGCAAAAAATATAAAAGCAAAAAGTGCAAATATAGCAAAAAAGGAAACAAATATTTGATTTTGTTTCAAACGCATGGCTTTATTTTACCATAGTATGTATGCAACACATGAAAAATAAAGAGGAAAAACAAAAAACACCCAAAGATGGGTGTTTTTTGTTTAAGATCTTTGTGTTGGCGACTAGCTACTTTCCCCAAAGAGTATCATCGCCACTACAGTGCTTAACTTCTGTGTTCGGAATGAGAACAGGTGTACCCACTGCGTCGAATCACCAACACAAAAACCTTAAAAACTTATTTTATTTGAAATCATCGAATGACGTGATGGGGTCAGGACTCCTTGGAGTCCTGACGAATTGGCGGAAGGTCACTTTTCTGTGAGTGGATTCTGGTCGTTAGAGTTAAGTCTCCGAGTTTGGTCAGAGAAGCCATCTTCAGAACTCTTTGGTCAACCGTGGGTCCGCGAGCCATGGAGTAGCTTGTTTCCACGCGGTTTTTCCATAAACCTTTCCTCAGCGCTCACATGAAGCGACCTTCCATGAAATATTGGGATATATTAAACCCCATCACATCATTCGATATAAGAGCAGTATAAAACATACTCTCATATTTCAACGTCACTCGGATAGTGTGAAAATAAATTTTCACATATTCCTCGTTTGTTGAAATAAAATATAGCAGGTGCAGTTGTGAAAAATCTAAACAATATGTGACTTCCAAAGTTCCTATTAGGAATCGAAACATTAGTACTCCTCCGCTGAACACATTACTGTGCTTACACGTAGAGCCTATCAACCTAATCATCTCTTAGGTTTCTCA
>JACCDG010188608.1_pt1 | contig 14873 bp, 8 predicted proteins | sample 7442471 | NCBI WGS metagenome assembly JACCDG01 (sample SAMN15323444, study PRJNA562643) | freshwater metagenome | isolation source: river surface water | place: USA:Blue River Watershed | collected 2017-08-17
GAGGAAGCAAAGAACCTCAAAGCTGAGCGCGATGCAATCATGGACCAGGTGAAAGGGTAGTATTTGACTTTTAATATAAGTATTGTACAATTAATACATGATTGAAAATAAGCCTTCAGCTCATTCTTCTAACGAGGAAGAAGTTCCAAACGCAGCACAACAAGTAAGTGAAGCTATTTCGTCTATTGAGAAAAAAGATGTAGCGGATTTGTTTAATGTTGTACTTTTGGGTCAGCTCATTAAGCTTGTTCAGGAAAAAAATATTGTAAAAATTGAGAAGTTAATCGACCAGTATAAAGATAACGCAAGTCCTTCGGTTATCAAGAAACTTAAAGAAGATGTTCGAGCAATTGTAGAAAACCAGAAAGAAGAGGTAGTCGTACAAAAAGAAAAACCTAAAAGCATTCCAGCGAAAAAAGAAATTCCTTCTGTAAGCCTCGAAGCTGCGGGTATTCATGCTGGCTCGGTTTTTTATAATGAAGACGGCGATCCTATTTTAGTAAAACAAGCAAACACTAAGGATAACTCAATTAATATCGTCAACAGCTGGAGTGACTATTTGAATGGATGCAAAATTTCTTCAGCGGACTCAAATCGCATCACTCTCAAATATGGGAAGGATACGCTTACGTACCAACTCTCAGAACCTGCATATACAGAAAACACTGGGCTTGACCTTGCAGTTGGCAAAGAAAAAATTGCACTCGATGTTGGGCAACAATTCCTTGATGGAAAAAACAAACCATGGACCATTTCAAAACTCCTTGAGTACAACGATTCAGTTGTTGTGGAAGTCGAGGGAGCAAACGGAGAACAATTACGAGTACATTTGAGAAACTGGGAAAAAAGAAACAATCAGGAAATACTGCATACGCTTGGTGATCAGATGGTGCTTATACGAAATCTGCCATCAAATCATGAAGAAAACATTCCAGAGAATATTGCAGTGCTGCCTGAGCCTACTACTGAATCCCAAACAACATACAAAGATCCTCGAGGATTTGAAATGCCGCAGTGGAAAGAAGATGAGGAAGAATCTGGATTCGGCTGGGACAAATTTAAAGAAAAAGATGAAGTAAAACCAAAGACTAAACGAAAGGAGAAAGTAATTCGCCACAAGGAAACGTGGACAATAGGCGGCAGAAACATCGACGGCATCCCTCAGTCAGAATTCGGAAAGAGTATGGCGCAATCATTGCGAGATGGATACGAACAGGAAATTCAGAATCTTAAAGAAAAAATTGCTGAGGCGCCAAAAACTTCCGTTGAGACTTCTGAAAAACCGGTTCTCAGCCCTGAACAAGCAAAGCTTGAACGCTATCAAAAAATTCTCGATCGCATTAATCGTGTGCTAAAATAATACTTATATATGCCATCAAAGAAAACAGAAGGTGGATCGTCTGTCGATCCCAAAATCTTAGAGGAACAAAAGTTTAAGAAAGATGCCGATGCTCTTCTTAAGTTAATTAAGAAAGAAAGTTCCAACTTTGAAAATCAAAAGGCTCTCTTTGATGGCGACCCTGAAGGATTGAATGAATTTATTGCAGCACAAAAAGAAGATCCGCTTGAAGCGGCTGGCATTTGGCTTGCAAAATCCGGAGAATTAAAAAAAGGCAACAAAAAAGAATTCGACAAAATAAAAGAACAGCTCCAATTGTATGCAAAAATGATGAGCGGTGAAATCGATACGCTATCTGGCAAAAAGGAGATTAAATCTCCTGAGCCCGAACCAAAGAAAGAAGAGAAAAAAGAAATCGCGCTAGAAACCGAAGAATCGAAACTCGTTGCTGAAATGATCGCCCTCGGCGCAAAGAAAGAGGATGCGGAAAAAACCATTGAGCAGGGAATAGGTGCAGCGCTTAACTGGATTCATGAAAAGGAAGGATTGTTTGAAGAAGAAAAAGTAGCAAAGAAAGGAAAGAAAGAAACTATTGCTGCAGTAAAACCGAATCAGAAAGAGGAGAGCGAAAAACTCCTTCGCCAAATTCGCTTGATCGAGCTTGAGCAGGCTGGATATAAACCAGAAGATCTTAAAGACAAATCAGACGTCGAGCTTTTGGCGCTTGTCGGAGAAGTAAAAACCTCAGTTGAAAAGCAGCTTAAAGCTGATGCATTTATCGCTCTCCAATTTCTCAAGACTAGAATTTCAAAACGAAAAATCGAACTACTTAAAGACCCGGTGGCAATTATTCGAAAGGCAGAAGAAATTTCGAAAATGTCCATGGTTGAGATCAAGCAATACCAGATCGACCGCAGCCCGACTGCGCGCGAGCTTGATCGAATTCTCACCCCGCAGAAACTTGAAATCATCCGCCGCATGATCGAGAACAAGAAGACTCGAATCATCACCCACAAAAAACCCGACCTGGATTCCAAGGCGGCAATGTACATCCTCCAGATTTTGGGCGGAGCTGGTGAACGAACTATTGAAGAAGTTGAAAAAGGAACAAAATTTGAAGACAAAGAAAATCTGAACGCAATTCTCTTGGATGTTGGAGGCTCGGAAGATATTGCAACAATCATGAAGGGGTACTGGGAATCAGACCACCATTTCGAAGATGCGTGGATCAAAACTTCTACTGCTGAAACAATGCTTGAGACACTCAACCGTTCAGGCAATATCGAAAAGATTGAACCGTGGATGCGCGAGTTCGTTACTTTCGTAACCGATGTCGACAACATGTCATATCCACGAGGAGACAAGGAATCATTTAAGACAGTGTACCCTCGAAGTATCCTCGGATTACGAGATATGCTTTCCATTGAAACAATTGCTGACTTCTTTAAGGCAGGCAAGAGCCCGTATGAACCTTTGACTGAGGCTGATCTCACTCTTGAGGTTACTGATGCGCGTGGTCAGAAGAAACCGCTTGGCCAGCTTGTGAAGATCATGGAATACCGCACACGACAGAGCATCCGCGCAATTGAAAAATATGAAGACAGGAATATCGCCCTCGGCCAAAAGACATTTTCAAATGAATTCGGCAAGGTTCTTTTCTATGAACCAATGGAAGGAGATGACTGGAATATTCCACTCGGCTCACATGCTGTATATAACATGGGATACGACCTCTACGTTCGCTACGATCCGAAAGAAAAATTCTATTTCGTTTCATATGCAGGTGAAGATCTTACTCGTCTCAAAACACGAATGAGCGTAAAGGATCCAAATATAAAAATTGTCCGTGAATCAATGCTCATCAGCCAAGGAGACAAGGAAAATCCAAAGGCCACTATCGCTCTTCAGGAACATGAACTAGTGAACTACATCGGCATCAACATGCAAAAGAATCCATCTGGTGTGGAAACTGCAGTTGAGTATGAAACAAACCGAATTCTTCGCGCACAGGCAAGCCGAAAAACGGTATTCGCGAACCAACTGGAAGGAGTGAAGGAAATGTTTACATCAAACATTATCCGAACGGCAGAAAATATCCGGGCGATTGAAGCGTGGATAGCCGAAAAAACTGAAAAACCAACCAAGGACTCAGCAAGCAAAATGAAAATGCTGGAATCACAAGTCGTCCTTCTCCAGCACGAAAAAAATCTCTGGGAAAAGAAACTCCTCCAAGCTGAAGCCATCAAGAAAACATCATACGCAGAATTTTGGAATCTCCGCGACAAGAGCAAACTTGGCAAGAAGGAAACTGGTGCTCCAAAAGAAAACGAAGCTGCAGTTACTGAGCGCATCCAGTCTACTCCGGAAGAAATCGCAGCTCAGCTCGAAGAAGTTCAGCGAGAATATGATGCTGTCACTGCAAAACTCGAAACCGATCCAGGCCGCGAAGTCACCATGGAAGAAACCATTGATCTCGTTGTACAGCGATACAATCTTTGGAAACTGGGCTACTTCCTTCAGGAAGGAGGTCAGGGTGAACCGCCTGAGGCATTAACTTGGGCAGAGATCCAGCCGATCCTGGATCAGGAAGACGCAGAAGCTGGTGCTGCTGCTCCAGCTAAAGCAGAAGAAAAGATTGAAGCAGTTACTCCGGCTGTAGAAGAAGTACTTGAGACCCCAGTAGTTGAAACAGTAAACACTCCTGAAGAAAATCTAAATACAAAAGAAGAGACAGAAACACCTGAATTGATTGATACTGACGAAGTTCTTAAAGAGATCGCAGATAAAATAAAGAACCGCGTTGAACTCTCCGCACCAGAAGCTAAAATCTATTCTGAAAATAATAAAGCGGTAAATGATTTGATTATCACTGGCAAGACAATAAAAGAAAACCCGAATGATTTGTTTCCTGGGGATCATGAAGAGGAGCAAGAGAATGTAATAGAAAAAACTATTGTTACTAGAGAAGCATTCGAGACTTTCATTAAAGAAACGCTAGTAGAGATGGTTAAAGAACTGACAAGAGGCAATATTGCATATAAAAACTTTGTTCTCGGTCCAATTATGGATGATACCGGCATGCTTCGATTCACTGGGTATAAAACGATCGGTAAATCTGATTATGTGATAACAGGCAAAATACGAATACCTGACGAATCAGAACCATTCTTCATACCGATAATCGATCCAAGCGATATTAAATCAAACTCAAAAGGAAACTTTATAACTAAAGGACTTGATAGCTTAAGTCTTCAGCTAAGCAGCTCTACAAGAGAAGATATTGCTAAAATTGAAAACATTAATATTGGGAATGCACTTAACAAGGCATTAAAAGAAAAATTTAAAGACAAACTTCCGGTAATAGCTGGGTAGCAAGAAAAAAGGCCAACAACGTAAACGTTGTTGGCCTTTGTATTTTAGATATCTTCTTCTTTGTTTAATGCACCGGCTGTGCAGGTTGCTGTGCTGGCGCAGGTTTCTTTTTTACTGGCTTAGGATCTGTACTAAAACGTACAGGAGAATTTTCATTATTTTCTTTAAAATCCTTTATCAGGATATTGGTATCGCCTCTTAACTTGGTTAAGTTACTGCTTAATAACCATAGGAAAATAATAAACATAAGTGCAAACACTCCACCGGCAATCTGAGTATTAGTGATCTTGGTAGATAAACTTTTTGCTAATGTATATGTTTCTTTTACCCATCCTTCAAGCTTGTTAGCCTGGCGAGTTAGGGTATCAGTAGCTGTTTTTGCCTCTTCTGCGGTTGTTTGTGCAGTACTTGCTGCAGATTCGGCATTACTAGCTGTAGAACTTACTGTTTCAACTTCGGACTTCAAATCAGTTATGCGCTGTGCATTACCGGCATTGGCGTTTTTTATGCGCTGTATGCTTGCCTTCAGTTCTTCAATTTCTTCCGTGTTAGCAGCATTACCTGCTTTAACCAAGGAATCAATCAAGGCCTGATTTGCTGTGATTTGTGCCTCTTGCGCTTGTTGTGCAAGTGCAGCATCAAATACTGAATCTTCAGTTGCGTTAGTAAGTTCTTCGGTATCGTTTTCAAGCGATACTGTTGAAGTGTCGGCTACTTGTTCAGTAGCTTGTTCGGTTTTAGCTTTCTTGTTCTTCTTTGCTTTCTTATCGCCTTTTCCGGCAAAAGCATCATTAGAAAAAGAGATTAACAATAACAGGGTTGCGAGGATTGCGGTTAACTTCTTCATAAGGAATCGTTTTTGGTTTTGTTTTTTGAATATGGTTTAAAAATGAGAGAAAAGCGGAGCCAAAACGCGTTCGCTGCGCTTTTCTCTCACTAAACGTATATCAATGAATGTTCCCTGTAGTATAGCATACTTTACCACCCCTTGTCAAGGGCTACTAAGAGGTATATAATTGAGGCTAGGGGAGAGAAAACCTATAGACAGCTAGGCGAAATTGGGGTCGTTGGTATATACTTATAAGTATGAATCAAAGCTCGTCGAAACAAGAACAAATCGATGCCATCTATCAGAAGGGAATACTGAAACTCGAGGAAATCTCTAAACGATACAAAGAAGAGATGGATGCGTACATTGAGGAACTACGACAGGAGAAGATACGCAGTTTAGAAAAAGACTTACAAGCCTAATTAATCATTTCATCAAAACTACTATGGCACGAGAAAAAATTAGAACAGAAGACAAGAAAAAGGAGGTTCTGAAGAAAATCGGTGAGGCAGAAAACGCAAATGATCTAAGAAAGCTTCGCAAGGAAGCTGCAGGCCAGAAAGTTGGACTAGAATTCAATGCAAAAATTGATGATCTAAAGTTAACTATCCGAAAAATTGGCGCAGAAGGTGAGAAAAAGGCTCGTAAAAATGCTGGTGAACAAGGCGTAAAAGGAGTAAAGAAAATAGAAGAGGCAGCAATTAAAGAAACAGAAAAAACTGAGGCTCAAATCAAGCAAGAAGTTGCCGCAGTAGAAGCCGGAAGTTCATCTCCTGAAAAGAAAAAAGGTTTTGAGGCTAAGCACGCTCAAGCAAACTATGCTCCTGCTCACAAAAAGAATCTTGATGCTGCACGAAAGCAATCTGCGAGCAGTTCTTCAGGTGCGGGACCAACTGAGCCTGTTGTAATTGTTGACCCAAAAGATGTAGAAGAATTCCATGCTAATGAATTTCGAAATGATCAGCCGATTGAAATCGAACTTAGCACGGTAGTCACAGCTCCGGGTACTTCGGCGAATTTAAATAATGTCCCAGGCGCAAATGACGCCACTGGCAAAAAGACTGAAGATGTTCAGGAAGATAATGAAACACTGAAGCCACTTAATCTTGAAGATAATGGTGGTGAACCTACTGATCCCGAAAATCCAGACGCAGAACCAAAAAATCTTGAAGAAGCACGCGCGAGATTTTTTGAAGCATACAAACAGGTAGAAGGGGCACGTAGCTGGGGATATAAGGCAGAGAGATTTTTTACTGGAGAAGATAAATCTTATGGTGGATACATCCCAGGTTTGGGAAAAGATCATTTTACTAACAAGGATTTTGTACAAGTTTTGTTTGGAAAAGGAAGAAAATCTCGAACTGAGTCTCCGGAAATCGCGAAGTTGCGTGAAGAATATTTAAGCACTCAGGCTTCATATCGTTCATATTTATCACAGGAAGCAACAAAAATGTTGCAAGAGGGAAAATCTCAAGTTGAGGTTGAAGAAATGATCTATAACGAACTCAAGGCCAAAAAAGAGGTACTTGATCCAATCATTCCTGAAAAAGTAAAAGATATTTTCGGGAAGGCTACTAGCTGGTATACAAACATGGATAAAAAGAAGCGCATGGTTTTATCTACCGCAGTGGCAATGACTATTGTGGGCACTACAGGGCATATTGCTGGTGCTCTTGGATTGGCAACGTACGGGGCAACACGAATCGCACGACTTGCCGCTGGTGGTGCACTTGGACAAGCGCTTGTGTCTGCAAAGAACAAATGGGTTGGAAGTGCTGAAAAAGATATTCAGAAAATAGGCGAAAAGGCTCGTGAGATTGCTCAAGATAGAATTCAAAATCTCCAGGAAGAATACGGAGGAATGTATCCTAGTGATATTAAAAATCTAGAATACGTAATGGAAAAGAGGCTTGAAAAAGAACATAGCGCTCGCGTAAAACACCTCGCTATCGATTTCGGTATTCGCATGTTTGCGATGGGAGGAACTACTGCTGCAACGCACCTAGCAGAAAGCTATGGGGTTTTGGGAATGGGTGGTGCACATGAATCCGTTTCAGCTGATGAACATGCTGTAAAAGCACCGGAAACAGAAAGCGGTGGATGGTGGCAGAGTATTAAAGATAAGTTTACTGGTAAGCCCGCTCCTACTGAGTCCACAGTTCCACCAACAGAGACTGAAACTGGCGCTGGAAATGATGCTGCAGATAATTCAAACACTGAAACAACTACTGATCCTACGAATACAGAAACTACCCCGCCAGCAGGAGACACACCTCCAACAAGTACCTATGAATTTAAGGATATCGAAGATGTTAAGTACAGCAATGAAGGTGCTATCGCTACTTGGGTAAATGTAAAAGCAAATCTCCGTGAAGCATACGCCGAAGAACTTAAGAGCGGAGACTTGAGCAGGATTCCTCCAGGATATCAGCACATTCTTACTTCTCGTGCTGATGATTTGGCAAAAGAGTTTGGTGGATATAATGAAGCAGGGCAGAGCTTAAATATGCTCGCGGGATCAAGCATTTCATTTGATGATCATGGAAATGTTATCTCTCATAGCGCATTCAATGCTGACGGTGAAGCAGAAGAACATTACTTGGTAAAAACAGATGGCACAGGTGCGCCAACATATGCAGCTGAAGAGAATGAACGCTACCTGGATTTCAAAAAAGCAGCAACTCCTGATGCTTCAGCAGATGATGCTTCACAATTCGGTGATCCTAATCAGGCACCTGCTCAATTCCAGTCTGGTATTGATACTCATTCCGGTGATTCACAGTTCGGCGATCCAGATAAGAATGGTTTTACTGGAAAGAGCACATTGAATTTAAATAAATTTGAAAGCCACAGTGGTGGCGGAGATCCTACTCCAGAAACAGATGATCCAAACGATCCTCGTGATCATTGGGATGGAAAGCGTCACAGCAAACTTTGGTACAAGAATCACGCCGGAGATGATGAAGGTACTGGAAAGCATTGGGATAAAAACCATGATCGTCTCGCGGAGAAATTGTACAAAGCTGAGATGAAGGATATGGAACGATTGCACAAAATAGAGCAAAATGTCGCCAATGAAAATGCTGGTACTTACCAAACTGGTGGACAGCCAAACTATTCCGGAAATATGGATGACCGAATAATGCGCTCTGGAGCTCAGTACGGACAAGACCCTCGAATCATGCAGTCTGGAAACGCAAGCCCGTATTATGGATACCATGGCGGCGGGGAATACTACAGCTACGAAAATCTCTTTGGTCCTCATCATGAAGACTTCTTCGAACACTATCCAAAATTGGCACCTGAGCGAGTAGCGGCAATCATGGGAAATCCAGTACGAGAAATTGATAAAGAGTATCTACTCCACGCAGCACAAACAGACGACCGAGCACTTCCGCTCTTCAAAGTCGTTCATGACCTCCAGGCACGCGACTTCCCAATGGTAAAAGGAGAAACTATGGGTGAGTTCATCCAGCGTGCTCATGACGAATCTCCTCGATTCTTCCTCAACATGGACCGAAATCTTCGAACATGGCTCCGCATGAATGGATTCTTTGGACAAGCTGAATAGTTACTTCAATAAAGAACACTCTCACATTCGGGAGTGTTTTTTAGTTATGGTATGATAGCTCTCATGCAACCTCATCTCGCAACGCTCAATGAACCACAAAGAAAAGCGGCCGAAACATTATCCGGTCCGCTTTTAATTGTAGCGGGCGCAGGTGCGGGAAAAACAAAAACAATTACGTCACGCATCGTGAACCTCATACACCACGGCGTCGCTCCCCATAACATTCTCGCAATTACGTTTACCAACAAAGCGGCTGCAGAAATGCGCGACCGCGTTCGCAAGGCATTGGAAGGGGATCGACTTTCAACATTGCCGCATGTTTCAACATTTCACTCACTCGGCGTTCATATACTTCGCGACAACAGCACACTCGTTGGAAGAAACAGACACTTTGGCATTCTCGATGAGAGTGATGCGATCGGAATAATTAAAGAGTGCATCATTTCATTTGGCCTTGATCCAAAAGTACATGATGCAAAAAAGTTCAAGCATATTATTTCCCACGCAAAGGGAGATTTCATAACAGCTGCTTCATACAAGGCAAAAGCAAATAGCTTCGTCGAAGAAACCGTTGGTAAAGTATGGGAGAAATACGAAGCACGATTAAAACTTGAAAAGGCATTCGACTTTGACGATCTCCTGCTTGAGACGGTTTTGTTATTAAAAAAACATCCGGAAGTTCGCAAGCATTATCAAGATCGATTTAAATACATCCATATCGACGAGTACCAGGACACCAACGAAGTGCAGTATGAGCTGACAAAACTTCTCACTGGGCCTGATGCGAACGGCGAATTCAATATCTGCGTTGTGGGAGATACTGACCAAAATATCTACAGCTGGAGAGGAGCACGATTGAAAAACATGCTGCACTTTGAAAAAGATTTTCCGGGAACGAAAGTCTTTTTCCTCGAACAAAATTATCGCTCAACAAAAACAATTCTCGCCGCGGCGAATGCAATCATAAAGAAAAATACCGTGCGTGTAGACAAAACATTGTTTACAGAAAATCTCGACGGAGAAAAAGTCGGCATCTTTGAAGCATATGATCAAAATGACGAGGCGGATTTCGTTGCAACTACTATTGATAAGCTCGTAGAAAAAGGTGTTCGCGCAGGGGATATTGCAGTCTTGTACCGAGCGAATTTCCAATCTCGCGTGCTTGAAGAAGCGTTAATCGGCAAGAACTTGCCATACCAAGTATTAGGAACTAAATTTTACGACCGAAAAGAAATTAAGGATATGCTTGCGTATATCCGTGCTGCGCGAAATCCTGACAATCTTTCTGATATCAAACGCATCATCAATTTCCCAACAAGAGGAATTGGTAAAACAACATTGGCAAAATTATTTGCAGGAGAGCAGGCAACACTGCCGCCAGCAATGCAGAAAAAAATAGAAGCGTTCTACGGCATACTTTCAAAAATAAAAGAGCTTGCGGAAACATTGCATCCATCCGAACTCATTCGTGAAGTAATTAAAATTTCCGGCATTGAAGCAGAACTGAAAGCAGGTGATGCAACCGATCTTGAGCGATTGGAAAACATTCAAGAAATGGTTTCGCTGGCAACTCGCTACGATGTTTTTCCAATTGAAGAAGGCATGGAAAAAATGTTGGACGACGCTGCGCTTGCATCTGATCAAGACGGCATCAAAGATGAACATGAAAGCGTTCGTCTCATGACAGTGCACGCGTCAAAAGGTTTGGAATTTAAATATGTGTTTGTTACCGGACTCGAGCAAGACCTCTTTCCGCACGCGCCACGGGAAAATCAGAGCGCTGAACACCGAGAAGAAGAACGCCGACTCTTTTATGTTGCCATCACTCGTGCAGGAGAAAAGTTATATCTCACATATGCAACGATCCGCACACTCTTTGGTATGCGCCAAGTTACTACACCATCAGAATTCTTTTATGATATTCCAGAAGAACTCACCGAGCGGGAAGTCCGCACTGGTGGTAGAATGAAAACAATCTACTTAGATTAAACCAAAGCATATATAGACATGGAACACCACGCAAAAAAATCCCTCGGGCAAAATTTTCTCAAATCTAAACCAGCTCTCAAAAAGATGGTGTCTTCAGGCAATATTTCAAAAGGGGATACGGTTCTTGAAATTGGACCAGGCAAAGGCGCACTTACAACAGAACTTTTGGAAACAGGAGCAACAGTGATTGCGATAGAAAAAGACGATCGACTCATTCCCGTACTCCAGGAACTGTTTGCCTCACAGATTAAATCTGGCCAATTACAGTTGATTCATGGCGACGCGCTAGAATTTGATGTTGCGGACCTCAAGCTTAAGCCTGGAAAATGGAAGCTCGTAGCCAATATCCCTTACTATATAACGGGAATGCTCATCCGCCGGTATCTTGAATCAGCAAATCAACCAGAATCTGTGACTATTTTGGTCCAAAAGGAGGTAGCTGAGCGGATCGTCACTAAAGATGGGAAAGAAAGCATTTTATCCATATCTGTAAAGGTTTTCGGGCAGCCAAAGTATGGCGGAACAGTCTCAAAACGCTACTTCAGCCCGGCTCCAAAAGTGGACTCGGCTATACTATATATAGGTAATATTGCCCATTTATATGGAGAAAAGGATGAAAAAGCCTTTTTTGAGCTTATAAAACTGGCTTTTGGACATAAACGTAAGACGATTATGCATAACCTAGGAGAAACATACCCAAAAGAAGTAATAAAAGGAATACTTCAAAAACTTGGCAAGGGAGAACAGGCGAGAGCAGAGGAACTTGGGATCGAAGATTGGAAAGGATTTTATAAATTAATACAGAAATAACTGCTAACCAGTCTGACCGACACTTCCCATTAGTATTGCGTATAAAAATACGTTATACTTATTTTACTTATGGCGATCAATATCGGAGCATATCTACCAAGCAAAGCATTCGTTACCAAACTTGCTTTACTCATTTTAATTTTAGCAGTGTGCTTCGGTGCCGCTTTTCTTTTTAGATACATTGCAAAACGACAAGCAATGAAAGCTGCCGGTATAACAAGTGGCGATGTAAAACCTATTCTTTTAAATGACATTGCTGTTCTCGATTCAAACCAAAATTCAGTTGCAGACTGGATTGAATATTTAAATGACGGAACCGTCCCAGCACAATCAGGAGATCAAGATATTGAAGTTAATGAGACGGAACAGCTTGCTCGAGACATTTTTACAACAGCAGCAGCAACAGGCCAGGTTGCTCCGTTGTCTGAAGAAGGAGTAAATGATCTTGCAGCACAAGTTGCAGATCGTATTGCAGCAACACAAACAGGCGAGACATTCGATCTCAGCGACATAAAAACTATCCCTGACAGCAAAAAGGCAGAAGATACATATGTCGCAAACATCGTGAACCTGTTGGACAAGAAATATCCACTCAGCCTTGATACTTCATTGGTAATCCTCCAAACAGCGCTTGATGCTGAAGATCCATCAAAGCTTGCGGGACTTGCTCCAATCTCAGAACGCTACAAAAATCTCATCGATGCTTTCAAGGCTATGTCAGTTCCTATGTCACACCAAGCAGATCACTTGGCGTTTCTCAATATTCTCGGAAAAGCTCGCGGACAGGTTGAGACTATGCGCAACGCTTTTGTAAATCCAGTTCTTGCAATGAGTACCTTCGTAAACTATCCAGAAACGCTGAGCAGCCTCGTTGAATTCATCAGCCCATTCACGACAAAAATTCCGTACAGCACCCTTATTAACGTAGATGGTTCCGCTAATTAATAAAGATTGCTATACTTAGCACACACGTATGTTTAAATACTTCTCTCCTCTACAAAAGAAAATCGCGCTCGGCATCATGAGCGTCTTTCTTGCGGTCGGACTTTTCACTGCACCAGCTGCACATGTTGTACAAGCTGGTTGGCCAGTTACTGACGTAGGAAACGCAGGAACTCACGGAACAAACTCTGGATCACAAGCATCAAACACGGCAGCGACATGGAAAGACTTTGCACTCCAGATGATTAAGCAGGTTGGTATGGCAATTGCTAAAGTGCTTTTGAATAAAATGACTGAAGCGACCGTGAACTGGATTAATGGAGGCTTCCAAGGAAGTCCTAAGTTCGTTGAAAATCCTAAGTCATTCTTCAAAGATATCGGGGACACTCAATTGAAAAATCTGGTGGATACTATTGGATATAATGCGGCACAATTCCCTTATGGACGAGAAGTAGCGAAACTCCTCATTTACGACAGCATTTACAACAATGGGGATTTCAAAAATAAAGCAAAAGCAACACTTGACCAAGTTGTTGGTTCAGAATGGAAAAAGTTTTCTTCAGACTTTACCGTTGGAGGATGGGATGGATATGAAGCATATACTTCGAACCCTGCGAATAATCCGTTCGGAATGCTCTTCCTTGGCGTAAGCGAGGCAAGCAAAAAAGTAGCAAAGAGCCAGGCAGCTATCGACAAAGAACTCAATCAAGGCCAGGGATTCTTGTCTCAGAAAACATGTACTAAATATCGAGATCCAGTAAACTACAACAACAATATGAGCGCCGTTGAAGCGGGTGAAGCAGTAGAGGCTCCACAAGTACAAGCTGGCCAGCAGGAAATTGAACTTGGAGGAACTGGCGGCGGAACAGCACAGTGGTCAGGAGGTGGATCAGGATTCACACCACCAGGAAGCGAAACAAGTGGAACTACAGGAACAACTGGAACCACTACAACAGGCGGATCTACCGGTGGCTCAACTGGCGGCAGCACAACCGGGGGAACACAGAATTTCCTCCTCGGCGGTGCACAGACAGATGCTGACTGTTTGGAATGGAAACAACTTTCACCAGGATCAGTTGTTCAGTCACAGATCAACAAAGCACTTGGATCAAAAACTTCTCAGGGAGAACTTGCTCAAGCTTTGGGTAACAGCCTTTCAAGCATCATCAACGCACTTACCACTTCACTTCTCAATAAAGGCTTGAGCGCTCTCTCAAGCATTGGAAAAGATGATTCAGTCGACAGCTCAGTATGGAGCTACGACGGTCTTACTCTCACTGGAAGCCAGAACGATGGCCTGAGCGGAGACGACTGGGCAAGCGCTCCGGACCGCTACGTTGATTTCCAGGCACTCTTCTATACAGGAGAAGATGCTGGCTTGACCGACGACAACGGCATTCCAATTCGTACAACCATCATCGAACAGGCACAGCGCCAAGTCGATGCATACAAAGCTCTTGTTCGTCTCCTTACTGGAGACCAGACAAATCCTAGTTTCGCTGGCCGAATTCGACAGCTTGATTACGCGGTTCCAGGACCAAAATTCGGATGGGAACGCCGCCTCGGAGACAAGATCTCATCAGCTCAGCAGCGATGGGCACAGAAAGCTCAGACATTGGTAATCAAAAAGAACAAAGAGAATGCTGCAGAAATCGCAGACTTGCTCGGAGATCTTACGACGGAAATGCCGCAGCAGATCAAACTCCAGCTTTTGTCAGCAAACATTCCTTCTTATCCTGACGCACAAGCATTGATCCGAAACAGCCGAGCATTCAGCAACAGAGAAGATCAGTACGTTGAAAACTACACCAACTCTCTCGCAACGCTTTCTCGATTGAAGAATATCAAGAGCCGTCTTGATTCATTGATTGCAAACAATTTGAGCCCGCTGTACACAGCACCTACGGTAGACGCCGATCTTCAGCAATTCTTGGCAGAACACCCAGGAACATTGCCGCCGACACCGAATCCTTTCAACTATCTCGATGTTGGGGGACAGCAAGTTCTTAAATCAATTACCA
>JACCDG010730693.1_pt1 | contig 14871 bp, 26 predicted proteins | sample 7442471 | NCBI WGS metagenome assembly JACCDG01 (sample SAMN15323444, study PRJNA562643) | freshwater metagenome | isolation source: river surface water | place: USA:Blue River Watershed | collected 2017-08-17
CCCGTGCCGAGCACGTGAAGCCCCGCTCTCCCTCACCTGGGGAACCCGCGACGCCCAGGGCTCAACCCAGATCCCCAACCTCCCGACGCTCGGAATCGCCAACGAGAAGTTCCGCAGGCCCATCCACGTCCACGCCCAGACCATGCCCTATCAGGTCACAAAGGCGTGGGTAGACCCCGCCGGCGAAGGCGAGGACGAAATCGCCGTCGCCAGCATCGGACACCTCGCCGGCCTCTTCCACATCAAAGCCTGTACCGGGGTCCTTGTCCGCGAATGCACGCCCCCGATCGACGCCCCGCCCGAAGCCTCCAGCTTCCTCATCGCCCTCGACCGAATCGTCAACATCCTGCGCGACACCGGCGTTGACGAATGCTTCTACGAAGACAACATCGACACCTTCGGCTCGTTCGGCGCAGCCCTCAAGCACGCCATCGCCAAGGGCTCACTCAAGCCCGGCGTAGACCCCCTCTACCCCGAAGGCTGGTCGTGCCGGCTCACCGGCGTCCACTCCGCCCAGTTCCGCATCGCAACCCCCGATGGCACCGACGTTCGCGGCACCCACAAGTCCATGCGGATCTGCACGATCCTCGCCCCCCTGCTCGATAGCCACCGCCTCGTCATAGACCCACAAGTCCTGATCCCGGACGACAAAGACGTTCGCTACCAGCTCCAGCACCAGATCGCCTGGATCACCCGCGAAAAGAAGTGCATCAAGCACGACGATCGCATTGACGCCCTCGCCATGTGCCTGCGAATGCACCAAGAGTCATTCGTAGTCAACCCCGCCACCAAGCCCGACATCATGGCCGAACGCGATCGCCTCAAGAACTGGGAAAAGCAGCAGCGAGCACGCGGGCTCAAGGTCAGGGAGCCGAACTGGATGAGGCATCGGCAGGGGGCGTGACAGAGGCCACAGACCACTGGTACGCGGCTTCGGCGACGGCTTCCATGGGGGTGTATCCGACGTAGGCGATTTGATTTGCCACGCACAACCAGACTTGGGTATTGCCATCATCACCGCGCGCCATCCTCTCGAATGTTGGCAACTTCTCCATCACCTCCACCATCGCGGCGGGGTCGGTGAAGTAGTCGGGGATCTCTGCCAGTCCACCTCTCGTTGTGCGGGCAAACGGCCATTGGTACGGCTTTTCTACGCGCACGCCGTCAACTTCGCCCATTACAACAGAGAGGCCCATCACCCTCTCGGCGATCACGCGACACCTCTCGGCTTGACTCACTTGGGTTTCAGGCATGACCATCATCATACCCCCCTTCCAGTTTTTTGGTGGGAGTTTTGGAGGGGGTCAATCGACGATGAAGGAGCCTGGAACACCCCCCCGTGGCCCCCTCGCGCCCGCGTGCGTGTGCGTTGCACCCTGGTAGCACCTGCACGCTCGCTGTGCTAAGTGCTTATCGCACATGGCATTGCGTGATGCGTATGCCACCGTACCAAGGTACCGTTGTGCTGCACACCCCATCGCAGGCCATTGCACGTCCCCTTGCGTGGTACACGCGCGTCTAGTGTCCGACCCCCTCCCCTTCTTTCGCTCAATTCTTGTTCCCCATCACGTTTTACTGTTTGACAGTAACGCTCCTGCGGCATGTTCTTGCCGGCTTCGGATGGATTCTGTCGTGTTTTCGTGGTTGCACGCGCGCTTTGACTGTGTGTGTTCCCTTGCTGGGTCACTGGTCACGGGGTGCGGTGCCTGGGCAGGTCTGCGGGTGTGCATCCTCTATCCCGGGCGTTGTCCATGTGGAGCATAGCCCGTGCGATGGTGGCCGGTTGCCTTGCTGGGTTTGGTGGGTTGCTGGCCTACGGAGGCGTTCTTCGCGCATCACGCCAGCGAATAAAGATTGATTGTCTGGGGGCAAAACGTGAAAATCAATGAGAATTCGCGTTGAGAATGAGTCTCAATTGGGTGGCGAGGGGTCAATCGCAGAAAATCTTTGGTCCTCCCTCTTGACACCGTACACTCTGTCCGATACAGTGTCACTGCCACAGCAATGGCAAGGAGAAACGATCATGACTTACAGCGAGTGCGAGGCCCTGTGCAACGCCTACAACACGGAAGAGGCTCGGCTGGGCACGGGCAGCGACTGGTATCCGTCGAATGACGGGTTTGGTGGTTGGGAAGCAAAGTGCGTTGAGAACGCCGAGCCGGTCGATATCAGCGAGGACGATGGCTCGCTCCCGAACGATGATGATTCGTTCGACGCCTGCGATCTCTCTGAAATCCTGTGACTTCCTCTCCCCCACCCTACCGGGTGTGGGCGGGTTTGCCTCATGGCACGTGGCGGCAACCACGAACAAGGAGAATCGAACATGGCAAAGTCCAACGATCTGGTCTGGCTTCATTTTTCGGCGTCTGAGTCCTCGCTTCTCGGTGGGGGGAGCGTCATGAAGATCGAGGCATCTCTGAGTCTCAAGGATGAATCGGACGACAGCCCGCGCGGGATGCAGACCTACTCGCTTGACGATGGGGACAATCGCGGTGGGCTCATGCACTGCCGGGTGGTTGCCCGAATCTACTCGGAGCATCCGGAGTGGGCTGTGGAGGCATCAATCGAATGCGTCGGGCTCGATGACAAGGCAGCCTCTTCTCTGGAGAAGGCATACGAGTCTTACAAGTGGCTGAATCGGAAGATGGCAAAACTCGCGGAGATCGCGGGGCCTGCGACGGATGCGGCATCGGTTTTCGTGCGGTTCAGCAATATCTGCAAGTGCAAGGGACTGTTGCGACACTCTACGGGGAACTGGCGCACGGGTCAGTGGAATACGATGGGGACTGACATGCTGGGATACATGGTCAACGATTCGATCCGGACATTCCGCGAGAAGCACAGCCCCGCAGCAGTGGTTCCCGCCTAATCCCCTTGCTCTATGCCGAAAGGCATGGGGCGGGTTTGCCTCATGGCACGTGGCAGCAACCCACGAACAAGGAGAATGGACGATGAACACGACGACGTATCACCCCAACCTGCTGGCGGCACTTCCCGTTATCAACGAGGCTACACGCGGCTCCATGCGTGTCGAACGCCTGACTGGTCCGAGTAACGCAGCATACCGCGTGTCGATTCTGGCGATTCTTCGTGGTATCTCGAAGATCCCTAAGAGCGCGGCAGGTATCAACGCACTCATGTCTGAGTGCTACGCCATCACCGGCGTTACTGGATCATGTCCCAGTGTGCGGCATCAGAATTTCGCCGCGTACTGCAAGACTGCGATGAGTGAATCCACAATCTAAACCTCCCACCCTCGCCTCCCTCACCGGGGCGGCGCAGGGCTTATCGGCCACGGATTGCAGTGGCGGACTATGGAGAATGGATATGACGACGACGAAAATGTACGAAGCTCTCGAACTTCATCACGCCACGACCACTCGCACGGGCTGGGACATTCAAACTGTCGGCGGCGACAGGCTCTTGGCCTACAACATCAGGGACGAGCAATACGCACGTCTCTTCGCTGCGGCTCCCGCGCTTTACGCGGCTGTTGCGCATGTGTTTGAGGCGGCAGAAGACGGTGGTGATATGAACGACATTGATTGGGACAAGCTTCGCTCCGCCCTCGCTCTCGTCGAGTCCTAATCCATCTCCAGCCCCACCGCGCCCGTGGTGGTGGGGCGTTCCCAGCCGTCTCGGAGACGAGAAGGCGTGGGATTGTCCTCAACTCTCACGCGGGCAGCAAACTAAGGAGAAAAGGCATGGCAAACACATGGAAACCAAAGCACGCAGTGAAATGCGATAAGTGTGGATGGACAGGTTCACGCGCAGTCATAGCCCGATCATGTCCATCGTGCGGGCACTGGCACCCCATGCGAGCGGCGGCGAAGCCCATCCTCGTACTGTGGCATCCCGAAGGAAAGCCGATGCTTGCCAAGCAGGTGTGCGTCAAGGTCGATCGAACATACGCCCGCAGCGAAAAGGGTGATTGGTGGCTTTTGTCAGAGCCGTCATCGAAAAACTGGCGTTCTCCGGTCCTCAAGATCAAACGCGATCGGCCCTGCCCCTCCCCGCCCCCTACCGAAAGGCACGGGGCCGGATTGAACTGTCAAGCCGTGCTTGACGGTTCGCGCATAAAAGTGGGGCAGCGCCCAGCAAGGCCCGCCCCGTGTCACAGCCATAAGGAGATGACCGTGAGCAAGAAGCATATCCCCGAAGGCCCGTACACGATTCCTACCGACTCGGTTCACGAGTACAGGGATGGATCTACATGGGTCGTCACCGTGTTCGCCAACAACGCCCCATCCGGCGAGAAGATCGTTTTCGAGGCTCGCAACCCCGACCGCAAGGTGGCCCGCAATCTCGCAAAGCTCGCATCCGCCGCTCCCGACATGCTGGAAGTGCTCAAGACCATCCTCACGCGGTTCGACCTGGAACCCGTGGAAGCCGTCTTCCCCTGCTCGGCCATGCGGAAAGACATCCGCGCCGCCATCGCTCTCGCAGGGGGTGGGGAATGAACATCAAACAAGCTTCGCTCTCTGATCTTGCAAACGAGCTTGATCGGGCGGACATCGCCTTGGCCGTTGGGTTCAGCCGAAAAGTGGAGCGGCAGTGGAAGGAGTACCGCAAGGCCGTGTGGTCCGAGATCAAGCGCCGGACTCCGATAGACGCCACCGCCATGACAGACGCAGAACTGTTGCGGCAACTAAACGAGTAGAACCACCCTCCCCTCTCCCAACGGCGGGGGGAAGGCTTATGCAATTCACGATTTCAAGGACTATCCGATGATCGTGTGGTACGGACGGGTCAGCTCCCAATTGCAGGCCGAAAGGCACGGCGTCGATGCCCAGCGCCATGAAGTCCACGCATGGGCCGCAAAGAACGGCCTAGACGCCTCCAGGATCGTTTCCTACGTCGATGAGGGTGTCAGTGGGTCAACCATGAACCGCCCCGCGTGGCAGGCCCTCCAGGCCGATATACGGGCCGGGAAGGTCAAGACCCTGCTGGTGTACTCGCTGGATCGGATTGGGAGGTGTACCGGCGCGACCATCACGGCCATCGAAAACCTGAAGGCACGGGGCATAAGGCTTGTGATCGTGAAAGAGGGGTGGGACCTTGACTCCCCGATGGCAATGCTCATTGTGTCGATCCTTGCCGCCGTAGCCGACTGGCAGCGCAAGGACATCGCCGAGAAGTCGTCGGCGGGGGTGAGGACGCGGATTGCGATGGGAACCGCGTGGGGGGGCCAGCGCGTGCCCCTTGGTGCCAAGGGCGGGGCCAAACTCACGCCCGAGCAGTGGAGGGCGGCAATCGACAGGGTGAAGGCCGGCGAGACACCCCACGCCGTCGCCAAGTCTGTGGGCGTGAGCAGGACGGGGCTGGTGAAAAGGCTGGCGAGGGGGTAATATCTCCTCGCGTCTATAGCTCAGTAGGCACGAGCGTCGGCAGCAAGCGTCTAGGCCCCGTGAAGTACAAACGGACGCCCCCGCCCAAGTGTCGAAGGTCCCGAGTTCGAGTCTCGGTAGGCGCTTTCGAGGCCCACGCCTCACCTAACGACCCGAGTGGAATTGGGCCGTTGGATTCTTTGCGGGTTGGCGCAGTCTGGTAGCGCGGCGGGCTCATAACCCGTAGGTCGCTGGTTCAAATCCGGCACCCGCAATTTGCAAACCTCCACCTTTCCATCCAAGCCGCTGGGCCACAAGTCCTACGGGACGATCGCCCATCTTCCCGGCAGCCGTCAGGGACGCGATGACGTGGGCATCAACCCCGGGCACGGGCGGATCTGCATGGAGAAGGCCCGGGACAAGCACGACCGCATCATCGTTCTCGAAAAGCTCGATGGAACGAACGTGTCGGTGGCGAACATCGACGGCGCGATCATCCCCCTGATCCGCGCGGGATATCCCGCCGTGTCGTCGAAGTGGGAGCACCACCGCCTCTTCGCCGCGTGGGCACACGAGCGATTGGACCTGTTTTCATGGCTCAAGCCGGGCGAGCGTCTTTGCGGTGAGTGGTTGGCGCAGGCCCACGGCACGCGGTACGTCCTGACCCATGAACCGTTCGTTGCCTTCGACATCATGCGGAATCGGCACGAGCGCGCCCCGTGGTCGGAAGTTGCGGAACGATGCATCACCCTGCCTACGGCGCACGTCCTGCACGAAGGTGATCCGCTGTCGATCCCTGATGCTCTTGCCCTGCTGGGCGAACATGGGCACCACGGGGCGATTGACCCGGTGGAGGGTGCGGTCTGGCGGGTGGAGCGAATGGGCGTGGTGGATCTGCTCGCCAAGTACGTTCGGCACGAGAAGGTGGACGGGAAGTACCTCCCGGAAATCTCCGGCGGCGAGCCGGTGTGGAACTGGCGTCCGCATTGAACCTCCCCACCCCCCAGTTTCAGTGAACGCGGGGGGATTGAAATTTTGGGCCGATAATTTCAATCGGCACCGACGACATTGAAACGCACCACCGGGGATAGCATCCCCGGCCCGACCCGCAAGGGTTCTCGAAACCCCGGCTCACCCCGGGGTTTTCTTTCGGGTACTTTGACCCGTCGATGGAAGAAATGCGGGCGGCGATTTCAAAATTTCAGAAGCTCCTACCAGACAAAGACTTAGACGGCGAAAAGCCGGAGCCTATAACGCCACCGGATTCGTTTTCTTCTCAAGTCGGCTTGCACGATCGCCGATCAATGGGTAGAGTTTCACCAGTCACACGGTCCACCGAACAACCTGAGTCCGCTAGACCCCCCAGCCCCAGCCCGTCTTCTGGCCGTGTGACAACTTCTCGGGAGACTGTGGCTGCTGGGTCCTGTGGATTTTCGGCGTCTCAAGGCCCTGCGGGCCGCGATGACGTTGAATCCAGCCTTCAAGGGCTCCGATCGGCACTTGCCCCCTTGAACGGCTTGGATTCGACCGCTCTCGCGGATCTGTTTGAAGCTCTTGGACGCCCACTGCGGAGTAGGTCCAATGAAGCGGCCCAGAAGCACCACAACCAGCAAACGCCCTAAACCAATCGACGACGGCGGCGCTGCCAGTGCGATGTCGCTTCGTGACTTTCTGGCTGCGATGGTGATGGTCGGAGACGTGGCGAACCCAGATGGCGGGTGCCTGTCTCTGGACACGACCGACGACGAACTTGCTGTCAACGTCGCTCAGTATTACCGCCGTGCCGATTCCATGCTCCTTGCCCGTAAGGCGGTGACGCCATGAGCGAACCGCGTAAGGCCAGCGATGCAGCAACCCGTGCCGCTCGCAAGTTGATGGAACGCGGATTCCTCGCGTCCAAGATGGGAGTGATCCCCGAGACCGCTCGCGTGATTGACGAGGAAACCGCCGCCCCGGACTTGCTGGCGGCGTGCGCCTCTGCTGTCCAGATCATCGAGCAGTTGATCCCCGAGCCGTCCGCTCGCGGCGTTGCGGACGTGGTGCTGTTCATTCTCCGCGCCGCCATCCTCAAGGCAACCGGAGGTGCCCAGTGAGCAAGCCCACCGACGCGGCGATGAGGGCGGCGAGAGCGTGGTTTCACGAGCCTAACTGCGAGGCCGCTATCTGCGACCTTGCCCCCATTATCGACCGCGAATTTGCGGGGCTGGTGGAGGCGGCGAGAACTATTGACTCCATGCCTGTGGACGGGTGCTCTCCGGCAGTGATCGAAAGCATGTTGCGGCAGGCAAAGACGCTTGTCGATGGTGACGGCTCCCGGGAGAAAGAACGATGACGACGGCAACGGACAATTCGAGAATCGTAAAGGTGATCGAGGAATCAGGCCTTGTGCCCACCAGCGCCGACGCGCTGCGGCTGGCCTTTGAGCCCATCTTTGACAAGGCCCGCGCCTTGGTCGCCGAGTCTGCGGAAATCGTCGTGACCGACGCAACGCAGGTGTCGGCCATGAAGGCGGCCAAAGCCCACCGGCTCGTGCTCATGAAGCACCGCGTGGCCTGCGACAAGCTGCGGAAGGATCTCAAGGAAGACTCCCTCAACTATGGGCGTGCGGTACAGTCCGCGTACAACGTGATCGCCAGCATCATCGAGCCCGAAGAGGCGAGGCTTGAGGAGGCCGAGAAGTTCGCCGAGCGTGCGGAAGCGGCCCGGCAGGAAGGGCTGCGGAAGTCTCGCACCGAAGCCCTCGCCCCCTACGCGATCGACGCCAGCATCTACCCGCTGGGCACGATGACCGATGCGGCGTTCGGGCAGCTTCTGGAAGGCACTCGCCTTGCACATGAGGCCCGCATCGAGGCCGCGAAGAAGGCGGAGGAAGACCGCATCGCCCGCGAGAAGGCGGACGCGGAGGAACGAGCCAGGGTCAAGGCTGAGAACGAAAAGCTGAGGGCGGAGGCTGAGGCCCGCGAGGCGGAGGCCAGGGCTGAGCGCCTGCGTTTGCAGGCCCTCGCGGACGTTGAACGCCAGAAGGCCGCTGCTGCGATGGAGGCCGAGAAGGAGAAGGCCCGCAAGGAACGCGAGGCGTCTGAGGCTGCGGCCAAGGCCGAGCGCGAGAAGGCGGCGGCGGAAATCCGCAAGGCCAACGAAGCTCGTGCGGCTGCTGAGGCCAAGGTGAAGGCGGAGGCTGAGGCGAAGGCCAAGGCGGAGGCGGAAGCGGCGAAGGCTGTGAAGAAGGCGGCTGCGGCGCCGGACGCGGAGAAGCTGCGGGTGTTGGCCGACGCCTTCCGTCAGGTGCATATGCCCCGCGTGTCGTCGCCGGAGGCGGAGGCGTTTATTCAGCAGATTCTGACGTGGCGCGAGGCTCTGGCTGGTCGCATCATCGAGGGTGCGAACAAGATCGGCGGTGCGGCATGACTACCACAGCAGTCCTTGAAGAATCCCCGTCGATCAAGCGTTCCCGCGTGGTCCCCCCGCCGCCGGGCATCTACCCAGGTGTTCCCTTCGCGGTCTACGCGAGCTGGGCGGCCCTGAATCAGTCCGCCCTTAAGCACGCCGACCGCTCGCTCGCGCACGTCGCCCACGCCCTCACGGTGGTGGACGACGAGCCGGGTGAGGCCCTGGTGCTGGGGCAGGCGACGCACACACTGGCCCTCGAAGGTGCCGCGGCATTCGACGAGCGATTCTTCGTCATGCCCAAGGTGAACCGCTCCACGAACGTCGGCAAGGCTGCTCACGCGGCGGCGCTGGTGCAGGCGGCGAAGGATGCCCTGAGTGTCCATGACGTGTACAGCACGCCGGAGACCCCGCGGCTGCTTCCAGATGTGGCCGAGAAGCTCCGCGCCGCTCTCTCCCAGGAGGGTGCGTGATGCCATCAACCACCGGCATCGTCGGCAGCAACTACCCCGCAACGTCGCTGTGGGCGGCGAGAGACATCACGCCGGCAACCGGCACGCTCAGGGCGAAGGTGCTGGCCTACATCGCGGGCTGCGGCGACACCGGGGCGACCGACGAGGAAATCCAGGCCGCGTTGAAGATGAACCCCAGCACGCAGCGCCCGCGCAGGATCGAGCTTGCACGCGACGGGCGAATCAAGGCGTTGGAAACCAACCGCAAGACCACATCGGGCCGGTGGGCGCAGGTGTGGGTAGTCAACAAGGGAGCATGACATGAGCACGACGACAGACAAGGTGATGGGCGGGTACGGTGAGGCGGAGCACAACAAGGCGTTGGGCAATCTGCTGGCCGACGCCAAGGCCATGCCTGCGGCGGAGGCGATGGATTGGAAGGCCAAGTGCATCATCAGCAAGTCGGCAGATGGGTTTTGGGATGTCCTGAGCGCCTGCCGTGGGTGGTGGTGGCACGACATGGCACAGAAGTGGTTTGAGCAATCTCCCCATACAACGTGCGGGGCGTATGGAACTCGCCAAGACGCAGAAGAGGCCCTCGCCGCCTGCCCCACCCCCTACCCCAACTTCATCCCATCCGCCATCGAAGCCGCACGCGAGGCCGACATCGGCGATGGGCTGGGGCTCGACCACGACCAGTCACGCCGCACGATGGGGGCGACGCTGGCGAAGATGCCGGAACTGAGCGTTGCCCAGCAGACCGAACGCGATGGCATCCGCTTCAAGCTGGAACGCGAAGTGGAGCATTGGCGCAAGGCGTACAACGAGCAGGTCATCAAGGCCCATGAAGCCTGTGAGCGTGAGCAGGCGTGGAAGACGCAGTACCGGGCCGAGCGGAACATGCTCCGCGACATGATGTCCACGTACTGCCCGAAGGAAGTGTTCAAGGAAGAGTTCCCCGACTGAGCCCCACGAGCAGCCTGCGGCGTGTGTTACGTCCAGGTGCGGTGACCTCGCACGCCAGAAATGGCGGGCGGGGTTTTGGAGACCGACATGATCCGACCCGGCTACACGCAATTTCGCTGGTTCCTTCACGGCTGCGATATGGGGATCTGGACCCTGCCCGAGTACAAGGCCCTGCTGCTGATGGGCGAGGACGGTTGGACGGTGGAGAAGCCATGAACAACGAGATCATCACAGCATCGAAGGACGCGATTGAGCTTGTCGAAAGCGGACTGGCCGATGCCGACCACGTTCTACAGGCGATCGAGTTTGTCAAGGCGCTGGGCAAGCTGCACCGGGATCTGGATGCACGCCTCAAGGCCGCGTCGATCGAGTGGATCAAGAAGAACGGGCGAATCGTGAGCGGGACCAGGACGGTGTACGTCGCCCCCGACAAGACGGTGAAGTGCGTCAACGTCAAGGCCACGGTGGAGGCCGTACTTACCAAGTGCGGCGGGGACATGGATTCGTTTGTCGAATGCCTGTCCGCCAACGCCTTCAAGCCGAGCGCGACCCGCAAACTGCTGGGCGACGACGGCAAGGACCTGTTCAAGGAAGAGATCACGAGCAAGGTGAAGATCGAGGGAGAGGAAGTGGTGGTGGAGAAGCTACAGGACTTCGACAGCAAGGTTCTGGAGAACCGGCGATGAAAAGTGAACCAACCGACATGCCCACGCGGCCTCTGGAGAGGCGAATGTGGGAGCGTCAGATGGAAAGAAGCCCAAGCCAGCGTGGCACGGGGCATCCAAGTTACGAAAGCGAAAGGAAAGACGATGGCACTCATCAGCGAAACGTTCAAGGGATCGAAGGACTGGATCAAGGCCGAGATGCTGGGGGACGAGGACGTACACGTCACGATCTCCGAGGCATGGATTGAGGAGCCCCGCGACGACGCACCCGAAGGGACGAGGAAGCAGGTGATCCTCCGCACCAAGGAGTACGGCGACAAGAAGTTTGGCCTGAACGTGACCAACCGCAAGACGCTCGTGAAGCTGCTGGGCGACGACACCGACAAGTGGGTCGGCAAGCGCATCACGCTCTACACCACGGAAGTTGAGTATCAGGGCGACACGATGCTCGGCATCCGAATCCGCCTCAAGCTCCCCGCCGCAAAGCCGGTTCAGGGAGGGACGGTGTTGGGCGAGAAAGCCGCTCGCGTGCTGCTGGCGAAGATGGAGGCTGTGGGCCTCACGCCCAAGGACATGAAGGCGTGGCTGTCGTCTAACGAGTGCGAGCCCGCGTCGGCCATCGGTGGCCCGGTTGAGGAATACCCGGCTGCGTGGGCTGACACCATCAAGGAACTTCTCCAGGACCCGAGCAAGGCATCGAAGGGCGTCGCTGCGAAGCAGGCCCCTCTGGGGGAGGACGACATCCCTTTTGATCCCGCCCCCATCACACGCTGATGGGGGCACAGAAAACGACGGTTGACGATCCATCTCCACCACGGTCTCCTCCGCTTCATCGCGGCGGGGACCTTTATGACAACGAACGAATCGAACTTTGGGCTGTCCTTCAAGGAAGGCGTGACGCGCGACACCGCGATACGCGACCTCGTGCTAGACGAGGGAACGAAGGCGGCGTTGGTGATCGCCGGGTACACGACGGTCGGCGAGCTTGAAGACCGCAAGATCGGGCCGATGGGGTATCCGGGCCGGTTGACGCTCATCAAGGGTATCAATGGGATGCGTGAGCGGTTGATCGAAGAGGCGTTGTACGCGGACATGGTTGAGTTGAACGACTGATCTCTCTCTCCTCATGCCCCGGCGCGGTGTAAAAGCCGTGCTGGGGATTCATGGTCCCCCACCCTGTCGCCGGCGGAAACACGGCGGCGGGGTTTTGAAAGGATGGTGTTCTATGGGCGTCGATGCGATGATTTTTGTAAAGCCAGCTACCCCGGTCAGTGACGACGAATTGCGTTCGCTTAGCTGGCGTCTTTGCGTTGCTACGGGATTCAAGCAGCGGGCCAATTCTCCAGCCCTGCACCGGAGCGAGTACCACGGTGGATGGATCGAGTTTTCCACGCTGTGGAGACTGTACAGCGACCACTACGAGCGCGGATCATGGCCCGACATCTACGCAGCAATCCGCTGGCTGTGGCTCAACTTCCCCGGTGGAGAGGTCCGGTACTTCGGAGATCACACCGACCTTGAAGATGCGATGGTCTTTACGCCGGAGGATGCGGACAAGCTGTGGAAGCACTGGGCATCTGAGAATGGGGACGACTATCACGCCCACGAGCGCGGCTGCGAGTGCTGCGGGAGGCCCATCTATGTGAACGGCGGAGGCGGTGGCGAGCGGTGGGGATCGTGCCCAGCGTGTGGCAAAGAGTTTGAAACCAAGTGCGGAGAGTGGCGGATTAGGACCACCGTTCGCCCCGTGATCTGAAAGGAACCCCATGCCCCCCATCCACCGCAAGTACCGCAAGAGCTACAGGCACGTCCCCACGTGGTTCCTCTACGCGACGTGCGCGTTCGTCATCGTCATGGTGTTCCTGGCGGTGGCGGCTGAGGGGGTGTATTGACCTGCCGCTGCGACAAGGTTACGGGCTGGTACTTCGCCAACGGAGTGCGCGTCGAATGCCCCTGCCGGGCTGCGGAACGGGCGAGGTGGAGGGCGTGGCTGGAAGACAAGGACAGGTGGGAGAGGGAGGTAGGAGCGGTCTATGAGCGAACAAAGCCAAGCCGACAAGCAGGACGAGGAACGGATGCGGCTCCGCCAGTCTCGGCGTGAGGTGTCCATGAGCCCGTGCGACAACTACCCAGCGTGCCATAACGGTGTCTGGGGCAGGTGGACGGTTTGCAGTGAGTGTCTGAGGAAGATGGAGGAGAAGAAGTGATTATCTCAACCCTTGAACCGTCAGCCCTTACCGCAGCCGCCCAGCGAAAGGCCGGTGACGACGAGGCGGCGAAGCGAAAGTACAAGGTCGGGGACCGCGTGGAGGTGCGGGCCGACTACTCGAACACCGAGTACCAGCCGGGCCGGATCTCGATGGTGTTCGACGGCTATTGCACGGTGAAGATGGACACTGGCGAGGTGAAGAAGCGGGGCAATGAGAGGATTCGGAGGGCGAAGAAATGAGACCCCGTTTCCGCGCCCGTGGGCGCACCACCCGCCATGTCCCCGGCACGATGAACAAAACCGAACAGGCGTACAGGGACTTCCTGATGGCCCGGGTTGCGGCGGGGACGGTCTACGAGTTCGCATTCGAGGCCGTGACGCTCAAGCTGGCCCCGGACACTCGTTTTACCCCGGACTTCCTGGTTGTCGGTCCTGACGGGGCTATCGAGCTGCATGAGGTGAAGGCCGGTATGCGGAGCGGGAAAGCCCTCATCGAGGACGACGCCAAAGTAAAGATCAAGGTCGCGGCGGCGAAGTTCCCGTACCTGACATTCCGCCTGTGCGTGCGTGCTGCGGCGTGTAATGGCGGAAATTGGGACATCACCGAAATCGAGCCCTGCTGATTAGGGCATCTACCTACGCAAAATGGGGCGGAAAAAGTAATTTTGGGCGGGACAAAGAAACTCCGAATCGTTATAGTGAACTCATGGGAAGACCTTGCAATCTCCCATCTTTTTAGGCCACCCCACCGGCGCGATTCTCGCAAGGTCTTCCGCCCGGTGAGGTGGTCCTTTTTTCCGAAGGATCTTGCACAATGAAGCTGAAGTACTACACGTTTACCCTCACGGGTGTTACGCCTCTCATTCTGCATCAGGACTCTGTTGAGTGGTCCGACAAGATGCAGGAGTGGCGCAAGGACTCTTCCAACGCGAAGAAGTCTGTGGCCGGTGACGATCGCACCCCGGCGTGGCGGTGGATCGGGTGCCTCCCCACGGACGGCGAGAAGGTGGGAATCACCGCTGACATGCTGCTGTCGATGCTGACGAAGGCGGGATCGAAGCTCCCCACCGGCAAGAAGCAGACCACGTTCAAGAACGCGGCGGCGACGATGTTTAACATCGTGGACCCGCTCATGCCCGTGGTGTGCGGCGGCGGCTCGATCACTGCGAAGGAATTGCAGACGGCGATGGAGGAAGAGAACTTCGCCCAGCATCAGAAGTGGGCGACGAGCAAGGGCTTTGAACTGTTTGTCAAGCGGGCGGCTGTGCAGAACTCCAAGCACATCCGCGTGCGGCCCATGTTCCGCCAGTGGTCAATCTCTGGTCAGGTCGAGGTGTTCGATGACACGGTGACGGCGGAAGTTCTCGCCAACCTCTTCGGTATCGCTGGTCAGTCCATCGGGCTCGGGGACTGGCGACCCAGCAGCAAGACCCCGGGCCGGTACGGTCGGTTCACTTCCAAGGTGGAGGCTGTCAAGTGATTCTGAATGGACGAGCAGTTGAGCCCCAGGTTCGGACGCTCCGCGAGAAGTTCACGGTGAAGCGCGGCGACAGGATTACCAAGCAGCAGATTGCGGCGGCGATCGGCGAAGAGATCGACGGCAATCGGTATCGCACGGTGGTTGCCGCGTGGCGTCGTCAGCTTGAGCGAGAGACAGGGATCTGGTTGAAGGCGCTTCCCAAGGAGGGGTTTGAGGCGTGTGCGGGTGACGATCAGGTCAGGGACGGTATGGGTCGCACCCGCTCGGCTGTTCGTCTGTTGCAGCGGGGCGTGGAGCGAGCGGCGGTTGTGCCGGATGGTGAACTGTCTGAGGGTGGGCGGACTTCCCGCCTGCACATGCAGATGCGTCTTGGCCCGATGATCGC
>JACCDG011953657.1_pt1 | contig 14870 bp, 20 predicted proteins | sample 7442471 | NCBI WGS metagenome assembly JACCDG01 (sample SAMN15323444, study PRJNA562643) | freshwater metagenome | isolation source: river surface water | place: USA:Blue River Watershed | collected 2017-08-17
AAAGATACGCAACCGAATATCCATAAAAGGTGATCCGAAGAACCTAGAACAAATTAATTAGTAAAGTATATATATATAACAATTAGTACTTTTGTTCTAGGTTCTTCGGATCACCTTTTATGGTAAATAACAGAGAGTATCTGGTATCCTTTTTATGCCACGTCATGGTAGACTCAAAGATGTTTATTGTAAATGCGGATGAGAGTTATCAAAAGACCGATATTGCAAGTGTTCAAGTGTGGTTTGTGTCTGGCTGTTAAAACTTTGCATGTGTTTTTCGTAGCCTTTTTTCGCGAGTTCTGCAAAGAGTTGTCCTTTCTCGTCCAAGATGTAATACGTTTCGTCAGTGCGGCTTCCCGCGCGGTTCCTGTCTATTTTGATTTTGACTCCACAATAAGAAGACAATACATCCTTGATAAATTCGATCACAATTTTGGGGTCAGGTGGCTCAAGCAATCGTTCTATATATTCCACGCTCTTCAGCTTTTTTTGTTTGATGAGTCCTTTGTGAATGAGAATCGAAGTGAGGTAGTTTTTGTCTATCGTCCTAAGGTGTTCGACAAGGTGATAGACTCTGTCTTTTTCAAACTGAAACTTTGTAATGTCCGGGTCTACTCCTAAAGGTTTAATAACATCGTCTTGAACGAACTTTCGGATGGGGTGCTCCCAATACTCGAGGATGGCCGGATTCTTCATTTTGGCTTGCTCGTACCAAAAAGTCCAAGGCACGCATAAATGCTGAAATGTCATAAAATCATCTGCGTTTTTTGGCGTATAAAGCATTTTTAAATGTCTGGGGTTTTCAGGAAGCTTCTCAACGCTGTAAATACTGAAAATGGCATCGGTTCTTTGAACTGGGTCTTTGGAGTGAATGTCGCCCTTTTGACGCTTTCTTTTTCTCTGGCCAGTGAAAGGATCTGATATAAGCATACCAGGAGGCGGATTCTGTTCGTAATAGACCCCCTTTTCAATTGTTTCCTTTTGGATTCTGTCGTTCAATTTTCTTAATTTTACATGGAAGCTGTTTGTTGTCGGGAAGGCCACCGCGTTGGCATAGTAAAATCTAGAATCCTCCACAAAGTCTGGATTAATACATATATTACTGCTGCTGTGGCTATTCTCATATATACTGGCACTTTGGGTTAGCCCTCTCTTGACAAATTCGACAGTGTAGGTGGTGGATAGATAATCAAGGAGGGCGGAAGCTGGATGATTTTCACTGATGTTTCTTTCGGTAAGGCAAAACGCGAGTCCTAACATATAATGGTCAACAATGTCCTTCCTCCCAGTAGATAAGACCCAAAGCTTCTCGAAAAATCGTAGATTTTCTGCTCCTAAAGTTTCCGACTTCTTCTTTATGAGTCTTTCAGAGTTCAGTACTGTCGGATAGTCAATCGGCAGAAACACATCTTTGGGGGCTTCAGGGCAGCAAATTGTGATTTTAGCTCCTGAAGTCAAATATCTGACACGGTTTAACATTTGACCGAATTCTCTAGCACAGCAAGAACCGCTTGTAAAAACCCCATAGAGCCTATCAAAATGCCTTGCTGTGAAATTGATGCCTGTACATATCATAGGAGAATAAACAAGAATGTCAAGATTGGTCCATCCTTCATTAGGGTCGTTCACGTTCGAAAGTGCTGTGTCTTTTGCAGAAGCTTGGTCGTCGTTTTTGGTTCCTCTGGTGTATAAAAAACTTCTCTTTGGAGGCAAACCGGATGACTCTATAAACTCAGTTATGTAATCGCGGATGAGCTCAGCTGTGTTGGCTGAAGAACAGGCAATGGCCATCTTAAGTCCTGCCTTGATATCGCTTTTGACTGTTTGAAGAAATTGGTGAACACAAGGCTCTATCAGGTAATGTCTGTGTCCGCATGTACCATCGCATTTTCCGTTGTAACCGTTGCAACTCGCCAGAGGAAAGATATGGGCCATGTCGAATCTGTAAGAGTTTTTAATCCATCTGAGGTTTCCTCGCCTGAAAGTCAACAAAAACTTAATGGCCAAATTCCCAATATCAGCATCGAGAGCAATCACTCTTTTCGCGAGATGAACAAGGTTATAAAATGTCAAAAAACAATCCCATCTTCTGGTCCCTTTACTGAGAGTGTCTGCTAGTTTCAAATGATTGAGCATGCTTGTGATTTCATCTAAAATAATCAAATCATAAACGGGGAGTTCCTGTTTGTCATCAAGGCCTATTCTGCGTACCGAATCCATCTGCACTACTAGTCTGTTGCAGGAGTTCAGATTGTCCGATCGGATTTCACTGTATTTTTTAAATTTAAAAGATTCCATTGCAAACTCATTGGATATGGCAGAACAAAGAGATATCCTGTGAGTGACTGCCAAAACCTTGAAATTGTCTGTGTTTGTTCTTGGAAGTAAAGGTTTTCCCTCCAAAACAGGCCCTGAAATTCGAGGCATGTAACGGTTCATCACTTCTTTCATTAACTGGCTCTTTCCAGTATTCATTGGGCTATTGATTAAAAAGGTTTCTTGATTCAAAACCGCAGAGGTTTCGTCCCAAATATCATCTAATACATTTCCTATCCATCGTTCTTTGACCTCTGTTCGTGATAGCCTTAAAACGTCTTGCGGTGTTACAGGATCAAAGTGCTTCAACATGTTTCCTATGGTAATGGAACAAGGAAGCTATTTGTGGAAAGAATACAGAAAAGAAATATCTCTTTCTGCAGGCTCGCTGTCAGCGATATTAGGTATTTGCCCTTACAAAAGCCGTAATCAATTGTGGAAAGAAAAAAACGGACTAGCAAAAAAAGAAGTACCGATAAGAGAAGAGATAATGTACGGAGTCCGAGAAGAGCCTTTTGCGAGAGAAAGATTCGAAGAGATAATGAATGTTAAAGTTGGACAGATAGGAACGATGAGCTACTTCAAAAAAATGGTTGGTTTCAAAGCCTCGCCAGACGGTTTGTTTTTATTGGACGGCGTTTTGAATGGTCTCGAAATCAAAAACCCCGCCAAAAAGGACATACCTTTTTCGGTAGAACAATTAGCGGTTCACTATTACCCTCAGGTCATCGCCAATCAAGAGGTATTCGAAGTGGAAACATGGTATCTTTTTTTTAACAGAAGAGTAACCAAAGAATATGCCTTATTCAAATTCACTAGAAACCCTCAATTCTGGGATACAACAATCATGCCAAAAATATGGGAATTCTCGAAAAGAAAAACCGAATTCCCGCGCATGAATTCAAAAGAAAAGGCCTATCTTGAAAACTTAATTAAATCCAATGTTAAAGTTGAATTGGTCGATAGCAATAAAGGGATCGACCTTTATTAATCTTTTTCGTAACCCTAACCAAATTCGCTTGTTTTAAAATAATTTCTGATACTTCTGGAGGTATTTTGAACTTCTCAAATACTTTGTCCGCTAGAAATAACACAATAGGTAGTTCGGCTCTTCTTTTTGTTAAAAATCTTCGTATTCGTCTTTGAGCCCTTCGGAGATTGATAATGTCGATGACAGTTAAATGTATCATTCTATAATCCAAAAAATATCCGCTTGGCCCTATAGTCCGTTTTGAATATATCAACCATTCAAAATGATAATCGAAAGAAGCGTTGTCTAATGATGCCATTAACTGATAAGTAGGAGAAAGAAAATAACTATCTTTAAGTAGGTTTCCGTGATGTATGAAACCCAAATAATGATAAGGACGGTGGACTATTTTTAAGCATGAAGGCAGTTCTTTTCTAGCTATTGTTCCTTTCTTAAATTTGTATTTAACCACTTGTAAATGATACCAGACTTCCATTTGATGTTTTTTTATCGTTTTGAAAATTTGTAAGTTTTTTTTTAAAAAAAACCATTTTGACTGGGGTATTTTGATTGGGGTACGTGGCGAGTGGAGAACCGTAATCCTAAACTCTCTGTGCAATCTATAAAAGAAAGAAAACCTGAAAGCTTTTTTTTTCCGGTCGCGCCCTTTTCGTTCGGCTTTGCCTTCAGCTCCCGCCATGTCCTTCGAACCGTTTTTAAAAGCTATCGAACATAGAAAAGCAATCCTCTTGCCTGCGTCATCGGACCCTCTTCAAATCACTATAAACCTCCACCGCAAAACAAAAGACAGTTATTCCATTTCAGATTACTTTACAGAAAAACCAGTCTCGTGTGTGAATTTACCCTTTTGTTTCAAAGAAAGAGGATACACAGCACATATATTTTACAACGAACTCTCTTTAAAAAACAACGAAACTTTTAATATCTTAGCGACAACAATTTTCAAAAATAATTTACACGAAGATTACAAAAAAGTCGACCCCAAAGTAGTGTCAGAATTTTGTATATACGGTCCTGCTGTACTGGTAGACATGTACAAAGATCTGCGACTCGAGGACATATCACTTTTAATCAAAGACCCTTCAAAAAGGGTAGGGTTGTTTGATCTGCTAGAGTTTCAATTTATAAAAAAAGGCTGCTTTGAAAATAAATAATCTAATTTTTGAAGACAGAGTTCTTTCAAGCATTCAAGCGGCTTGAAATATCTCTGTCTTCAAGAAATCACAGAAAGCGTGATGTCTGTCAACTTAGACCCCTATTTATATAAGCCTCCGATGGTGTACGCCGGTCAAAAATGGAAAACGGAAGGAAATACAGTTATTCATACTTTTACAGTTCTTCCAGAATACAAAGATTGTTTTGATGGCAAATGTAAAAGAGGAAATTGTCGAGGCTGCGATGCCTTTTTCCCTGTCTCAGACGAGTATAACGGATTTCCAGAACCCAGAAAATGTAAAGGATGTTATCGGATTGTTATAAGTCCTGATATTTTATGTAAAGAATGTATAGACAAAAAGGAAACCAAAATGCCAGAGAAAGCAGCTTTATCTAACAAAACGGTTTTTTGTCGGTGCCCTTGTTTGATTATGTAGATACTTTGACAAATAAATTATCTAATTTAAGATTGTCACGCTTTGATGTCTGTCGATATTACCCCGTATCTGTACAAATCAGTAGGTAGAAATTGCCGAACATATCATCTGCCGTATTGTCAATGTAAGTCGGCAACCTGGAGTAATTGTGTTGGCTATTTCCCTGTTTCCGATGAATATAACGGGTTTCCTGAGAGAAGACCTTGTAAGACCTGTGGGACAAAGATCTGGAGTCCCGATACTCAATGTGAAGAGTGTCAAGACTTTGAGGATGATACCGGCTTAGGATATGTAAAATACTTGTTCAAACGGCGTTTTTCTTAGCCTTTTTCAACATTTGTTCAGGTCTAGTTCCATATTTTTTTTCTTCTTCTATGAGCTGTTTTTTGATTTCTTTCCAGTCTATACCTACTTCCTTCAAATCAAACTTTTTGTTGGCTTTTTCTCTTGCCCTTCCTGTTAAAATTTCCTCATGTAAGTGTCTTGGATTGTCTTTCCAATATTCCTCAGAACCCATAAAGAAGTTCCCGGGATCATAAGCAAGTCCTGTGTAGATTCTTTCAAAAATAGGAGTGGTTCGGTCGCGCTTCCAGAAAGCCAAAAACTGTCTTCCAGAGGCGTAAATGTCGTTCATTTTGGCAAACATCGTAAAATCGACCCTTCTTCCCATGAGATCTTCCGTCATACCGTGAAGCTGGCCCCACATCTCCTGGTTAAAAACAACAATGAGATCCAAGTTTCCTCTCAATCCTTTTGGGATTGTGTACCAGTATTGGCTCAGCATAATGTTACAGAACGAGGAATGTCTACCATAAAAATAAATCTTTTTAAACAACTCGTCCCATTGCATGTTTTGAGGAAGACAGTCATCCCATATAATCAAAGCAAAAGGGTTTCCTTTGAATTTTCCTTCCCTCCAAGCATTCGTCTTTGCAGCTTGGTCTTCAAGGATCATCGAAAGAGCCCTCTCGTTGTATCCTTCAAAGATGCAATCGGGATTGACGAATTGCGCCCACCAACAATTCTGTTTTGTCTCAGTAAACACGTATATGTAAGGATAAATATTTCTTATAAGATAACACAGTTGCGTGACAAAGAAGGTTTTACCGCTGCCTCTCTGTCCAAAGACCGCCACGGTCATGTCTAACAACCACTCTGGAGAATCATTCAATATGTCGAAGGGTTTAGGTACAGGCATGATTCTTTTTTCTTCTTTAATGTCTTCATCGTTGAAAACAGTTACGCTCTCTGCTTCTGCTTTATTCTCCTTTTCTTTATTCATTTTGAACAAAAACACAGGCTTTAGAATTATTGAGAGCTCTCGCTAGTCTTTTGACGTTTCACAAAGAGACCCAAAAGCTTTTCTTTGTCATTTTCGATTCTTCGTTTTTGTTCTGCCTTCTTTTCTTCGGGAGTCTTGGGTGGTTTCTTTATCTTCTCCTTTTTAGGAGCAGTTTTTTTAGACGCAGCCTCTTCTTCTTCTTCGACATCGTCTTCTTCGCTCTCTATCTTTTGGTCAAAGAGTGAGATACGGCTAGTAGATAGAACGAGACATTCACCCGAGAATCGGTCGCCCAGGCCGATTGAAGCAAGATCGGGACAAGGAAGGGTAGAATCAGTTCGGCTATTGAAAACTAAACAAGGGCGACCGTCGATAGTAACAAACGACGAATTTTCTGATAGACTGTCGGAAGTGATGTCGTGTATCAAAGAGTTATATTTTCCAAGGTCAGTTTCTTCCTTTAAAATACGAAGACATTCGATTTCTCCGTCAGCAACGGCAGGCAAGAGGTAAAGGTTCCAGACTTCTCTTTCTTTTTTTGGTTTCTTTCTTTTTTCCAAAGGGTGAGCCAGGGCGTAGTCATGTGCAGAAGTCAAAGTCGACGCGTATTGGGGTGTACGCAGAGCAAATTCGCTCATAGGGACATCTTCTAGGTCTGCGGAAGCCTGAGCGATGGTTTTTAAATCTGCTCCTGTTTTGGATACCACATCTTTACAATGCTTGATGCTGGCCTGCTGGGCAGGACCTTCAACGAGGCGTTTGAAATAATAAAGGTAGGCAACGATTGGATCAAAAAACGCCTTTCCTTCAAAGAGGAATGCTACAGCTAATTGCAGTTTGGTATAAGCACAGACAAACACGGGAGAGTCATCCGCTAGGCGCTTGTACTGGACAGACTTTTCGGAAGTCAAAATTGATTCAGGTTGTTGAGAGCTCATAGTGGTGTGGTGGGTGGTGGTGTTGCGACCGGTTTTAGATTTTGAGCAGCGGCTTCTAACAAAATGGTTTTTTTATCTTCCAACGCTTTATATAATGCCTCAAGGGCTTCCTCTGGTGTGTTTCTGTCACAAGCAATTATTATTGGTCGATTTTGAATGCGTTCTTTTAACATGAAAAAGGCGCGAAACTTTCCGTTTGGCATCTCACACATTCCCATTTCTCTCGTTTCAACGTTCGTTTCATTTGGCATTTTTTTCACGCCGTTTTTTTCATTTAAAGCCTCTATCTCAAGTTCCTTCTTTTTAAAGTCTTCAATATTTTGCATGTTTGTATTTTCTTTCTTTTTTTCTATTGGTCATCAAATTAGATTAATTCATGGACCGTTTTTCTTTACCTAGAATTGTCCCAGACGAAGACACACAAGAGCTCAAGCGAAGGCAAGGAAGAAGTTACAAAGCCAGAAAAAGGATAAAGGAGAATGAAAGTCTATATCGTGGAGTCGTCTTTGTCTGCCCTGATTGCCTCAGTCGCCCTGAACTCATATACGATTCCACTTCAGGGGACGTCATATGCAACAACTGCGGCCTTGTTCTTGAAGACTTTGGTCACTTTGATAGTTTTGCGCCTTTTGGTGCTGGGGGTCGTTGTATTTATCTTTCGAAGGGTTATCGAACCGTTGATTATGCTCGCGAGAGGCTGGCTCAGCTCAACAATTGTGACCCTTGGATCTGGAATGATGAGTTCAACAAAATCAAAGAAGCAGCAAGAAAACTTACGTTTGGTCAGCTTGAACGCGCAGGCAAGCTCACGTTTGGAAAGATTTGCAAGTCTGTCGGACTAGGATTTCGAAAGTACGGCGAGAGATGGATCCAGATAAGGCTTAGGCTCAGGGAGGACTGGGGCGAAGAAACTGTGCCTATGAAAATGTACAGGCAAATGGATCCAGTGTTGATAAGAAGCTTGGCTGAAATGACAGAGTTAGCATCAAGATGTTATGAAGACCACTTTAAAAATAAAACCTTAAAAATCCAAGAAACCAACGGCTTCAAAATGTTCAACCGCAAGCTCAAATTCGGCAAAAATATACTCTCGACGTCCTACCTCTTCATTCAAATTTTAAGGATACTAGGGAAATTCCACTCTTCTTGGAAATCTTTCATATATATTTCCAGGAACAACCACAAGCTTTCAATATACAATGCAAAATGGAAAAAGATGATTGAAGTACTCCAATGTTATTATACTGTATACACACAAAGGAACAAAGAAGGGGACATCATTCAAGAAAGGAATTATTCATGGAAATATATGCCTTTACTCAAAGTACACTTGATGACAGACATCAAATTTGTATAGAAGCCGCTTCCTTGCCGATGTTCATCGTGATGTTTACAGGATCCGGTCGAAGTCTTTCAGTAAAAGAGAGGTTTGCTTTCTCTTCTTGATCTTCGAGTTTTCTTTCGAGTTCTATATTTCTTAAGAGGATCCTCTTTTCTCTATCTTCGGCGAGCTTTCTTGTTTCTTCAAGTTTCTTAATCAAATTCTCTTCCATCGGTAAACGCATTCTAAGATACAATTTTCCTTCTTCATAATTTTTCTTCAGGAAATTCTTTTCTCTCTCGTCTATGACTGAAGGTCTGACGTATCTATCTTTGAGCTTTTCAATTTCTTCTTTGAGCCTTTTAATCTCTTCATCCTTTTCTCTAGTTTTTAAGGCGAGTCTTGCCCGTGACACCATCACATTTTTACATTCTTTTTCTAGCCCTTGAATGCGACATTGCAAATAAGATTCTTTTTCTGACAAGAGGTCAGGCAGACCGAAAGTGGTAACGCTCTTGCCTTCGACGGTTATTGTTGTGGAAGAGGGGACGATTTCAATTTTAATTTCATCTTCATATCCTTCTCCATGTTTCTGAGTATCCTCTTGAGTAGTTTCCTGCGTGGAAGGGTCTCCTGAAACTCGATTTTAGCCAAGTCCAGGTAACCATCACCAAACTCAAATATAATTCTCTCACCTGTTTCGTCAGTCACTTGGTACGTGTTAAAACTCATCGCAGATGACCTGTTAGTTTTTAGATTTCTCTGTAAGCGTTGGTTTTTCGTCCTGAAGTTCGAATAACAGCTCCGTCTAGGCCACTGGGAGAATCGTAATAGGTGTAAGGTATACCGTAGGGACCTCTCGCGACGTGGGAAACTTTCAAATTGTAGTCGTAGTCGACCGTTGCCGAATCGTACGTGGCGTTCTTAACGTCCGCGTAGGCCAGCATCGGATCCGTTCGAATTTCTGGTTCTGTGACCGCATTGGCTGTTTTCAAAGTTTTGTATCCTGCATAACCTATACTTCCCGCCACAACAGCAGGTAGAAATACAGCCATCTTTTTTTTTTCTCTTTTTATTCAAACCATTAGAATATTCATTGTTTTGTTATGTCCGTCGAGCCCAGAAATAAGTTTGCTGTCTGTAAATACTGTTGCTACATTACAGGTCCCATCATAAACGGAGACATAGAAGCGAACGCGTGTGGAAATGAAAACTGCTGTAAAGGTTATGATGAAAGCCCTCAGAAAAAGATATCAGTAGAATGTCGGATTTGCTCAGACATGCGTTTATTTGAGCCATGTCGAGACGATTGCAAAAGCTGCTACGAGTGTCGATGCGAGACCTTAAACGCCGGCTGTGAAAGAAGACATGTCCAAGTCACGGTTAGAGGCCAAAATCCCAAATCAAAGTTTGCAATTTACGATGTTATTATGAACAGAATACCATTTCCCGATGTCTTTCAACCAAATTCGCAAACGAAAATAACTGCGTACTTTCCATAATAAAAAGCACTCAGTTTCCATCCCATTTAGGGGCAGACTTTCTTACTCCTGTAATACCCGCGATGTTCAAGGCTTCTTCTTTCAAATCTTCTCTGTGTGCTATAAAAATGAAAGGGTTACTTTTTGATTTTTCTTGAAGTTTTGTTTCATGGTCGAAATCGGAAATGTATTTTGATATTTTCTTCGAAAAAGAGTCTCTAAACCCTTCGCCTCTAGACGACATTTGTATTGTCCGAAGAAGATATGCCTATAGCGTCTTTTAGAATCTGTCGCCTTTCCGTCGAACTTGTTGCTGCTTCTGCCCCTCTTTCAAATGCTCTGTCCACCATCGAAACAAACTTCACTGCGGTATTAACAACATTTGCTAGTTTGTCTACAAGCTGGCTCACAGACTCGACTGTCTTGTCTATTCTTTCAATTGTGTGTTCTACCCTTTCGAGGTTAGTGACCGTCATCGTGTCTGTCGCCGCTGTAAGGAACTCTCTCTGGCTCGTATCACTTCGTTTAAACGTCGGATTAGCAAGATGTGCCGGTATATCGTTCGCTCGCTTTCCGAAAGGCGTCTGTGCGCTGTTCTCTGAGATAAACTTCGTGTATCCTTTAAAGTGCTCAGCCATCGTTGGAGGAGTGTGCCACTTGAAGGTCTTACACTCCTCGCATTTATAGAAGGTCTTACCCGCATTCTTTTCTGTGTTTGCCTGGAACGACTTTAGAGAATTGGGATCACAAGGTACAGTGGCCATATCAATTTTTTAGGCTAATATCCTCCTTGCTGGCGGCTGAGTAAAAATTTAGTGTCGGTGTAGGGGCTGGGAAGATAGGGGTCGTCCTTAAATACCACTTGCATCTCGACGTGCCCAAACGTGAACTGTGGTATATTACCGTTAGCTGTCCGTATCACAAAGTTTGAAATCGTGACTTTCCCGCCGCTCCAGTTTCCTTTTAAAAAAAAGTAGTCGTTGTAAAATTCGTGGTAAAACACACCAGAGTCTTTAACAAATATCGGTATGTTTTTCACTGTGTTCTGGTAAGGAGGAGTTGCGTTGGGTACGGGATTTGTGTTTTGAGCGTTGTAATAATTAATGTTCGGTAATTCGTCTGCGCTCATGAAAAAAAGGTCACCTTGGTTCGCCTGATCAATGCCTGCCATCATAAGCTTCCTCAACACTATGCTTTCCACGCATTGCGGAAACGAAGCTTCGAATCTGAGCCCGCTGCCAGAAACCATAGCATTTCGAGTGAAAGAGATGGTAAAATAATTAAATAGGTTTTTATTGCTGCCCATTTCAAACAAAACAAATACAGCCAACACATTAGAATTAGAACTGTATGCTTATTTGTAAACTTCGATAACGTTTCCGCCTTGGAACTGCACGTAAGTGTAATACCAGTATAAAACATTAAGAACCAGAACCTGAGGCTGTTGGTTGATAATCCCTGTTCCACCGGGTCCCCAGTATATGGAAAGCTGTGGATTGTTAGCATAAGCAATAGCGAAATTACCTAGGGCCGCGTTTTCTCTTTCAGGGTCAGCAGAGGCAGACCAACAGTATATGTTGTCTCCAAACTGACAGGAGTGGTATTGCATGTCGACGAGGGTTTTCATGAAGCGTTCTCTCCATGTCGCCCGAATCATGTAGACACCGTCACAGACAGCTTCGATGTGGTCGATGGGCTGGTAAGGAACCATGCCGGGAGGAACAGGAACAGGGGCATTGGCGATGACCCACCGATCGATGGATCCTGGAGTGTTAGTAAGATTTAAAGGTACGAACCATACCATTAGCTCTTTGATAACGCCATTCGTCAAGAGATTAACAGTGGTAGGAGTATTATTGTTTGGTGCCGAAACCTGGTATTGCTGTAAAAGAGTCTTGGAGTTAATGAGGTAAGGGATGCCGTTTTCGGTCTTTGACTTCATCACAAGCTTGTCGCCCCACTTTTTCATAGTGTGGTGGAAGTCGACATAGAGCTCGTAAGTGACAATTGGAGGATTGTAGGTTCCGTCGGTCTGTAAAAGGTTAGCCGCGGTGTCAGTGTCGATTTCAATGCGAAGCTTTTGAGTCAGAGTAATGTTGGGTGTGGCTTGAGAAGTGACATATGAGGTAGGAAGGCAGGAAGGCGTGAAGGTTTCGAACCCGTTGATGGTGGCTGAGATTCTCTCTGCTCTCGTCTTGTTTCCGAACACGGCTTCGTCGAGATGACTGCGCTTTTCGTTGGTGTAATACTTTCGTGTTCTGGCCCACATGTAATCGCGTCCGTATTTGAAGATTTCTTCTCCTTGGTACATGACTCGAAGCTGGGTGATCTCTGCGAACCCCGTGTAATCAGGATAACAGACAAAGGTTCCTGCGGTGAGAGTGACAGGTTGGTGGACAGCATGGATGTAGAAGTTGGTGATGGCTGCGCTCTGTTTTGATATTTCGAAGACATTTGTTGTTCCCAGCCCAGTGGGATTCAAAGAACCGATTACCTTGGTGTCCCTGAAAAAATCATCACAGCACTGAGGCCGTTGAGGGTTGATGATACAGACATCGCTGTCTGTGATAGCAGGATTGAGCGAGGTAACTTGGACTTTAAACAACGAGGGATCCATAATTCAGAAGCCGGTCTATTATGCCGTTTTTAGAATTATATTAACACTGCTAAACTTTGCCCGCCTCCTTCCAGGGTAGGATCGAATAATGAAGTCTTGGGGATGGTCTCGTAGCTGACGCCTTCGCTGTCGCTTGGCATAGTAAGATTCACAATCTTTCCTGACGTTCCCCAAGGATTCCACCAGGATATGAAATTAGGATTGACGTTTTCGGGTTTTCCTCTCGCGTCGATGTCCTCGCTGACCCATCCGCCTGCGGCGATAGTAGGGGCATGCTGGAAGGGACCACTGGAGCCAGCAGAAAGAGAAGTCGTGGTCAATCGGTCGCTCATGTTACCGCCTGGGACGCCAATATCCTTGGAGTTTGTCAGAGTGCGGGCAAATATAGGAGTGTTAGAAGAACTGTTGAGAGGAATCGCATTGCGGTTTCTCCACAATATGTGGTTTTGGGTCTCTTGCATTTCCTGGACATCTCGGGCCCAGTATTTTTGAGCCTTTGCCACTTGGCCAGGTTTCAGGTTTTGTCTCGGGGGAGCGAAAGGAAGATTGGCATTCTCACCGTAAAGGTCGGATATCTTATTGACAGTCAGAGGAATACCAGTAACTCGAGTTTCTTTGTAGGCCCTTTTAAAGTTTTCAACGGACCTTGGCAATACACTGTCCGTATAATATTTGGTACCTCCTGCGATACCCACTGCACCTAAAACAGGCAACATCGTCTTTTTTTGGTGACTTGTAATTTTAGACTATACATCTACTGAATAATCTAAATACATAACAAAGAAGCAACAAGAAATGCCTAGACCTTTTGCTTACAGGCCTTACTACGATCCTTTCAAACCACAAAAGGATCCATTGAAGCCTGAACCATCTCCTATTAAAGGAATCAGGCAGAGAGGGCTTACAATTCCTAGAAGCTTTTTCAGCAGTCTCAAACGAGTAAACGAGCGTAAATTACTCGCGAGTAAACCAGACGATTTAGATGTCTCGAATGACGTATGGCAAAGGTCTGTCACTGCCATATTAGCTCAAGAACGACTTGCGTCTTGTAACAGAGAATTAGCAGAAAAAGTAAAGCATGAATTCAATTACTGGCTGTTAGGGAAAAGCACATATAACAAAGAAAAACCTAGCAAAGACGATCCTACGTTTTGGGGACGAAGGAAATTAATCGGACCAGAAATAGACCTTTATTTTAAAAATATAGTAGAAGCAGAACATGAATTCTTAGGAGAACTCACAAAACTCCGTTTGAATATCCCTAACAAACTTATCGACGCATGGATATACTTCGTGTTTTTTGTTTACGAATGGCCTAACGATGAAACTCCTGACAAAAGTTATTTCGACTGGATAAAAGCATACTGGCCAGGATGGGGACCTGACAAAAAATGGAAAAATATTAAAAAATTAAGCAAAGAGACATCGATGGTCAGAGAAGAAAACGACTATGAAGCCCAACCTCAAGACGACGAAGCAATTCCTAGATATATAGGTTCAGGAATAAGGCCTGAAGATAGAGGAGTCCCTGTGTGTGGCGTTAACAGAAACAGAGGAGGAGGCGGAGGTGGAGGAGATGCGATGGACATGGACCATGCACCCCCGGACGATTTAGACCCTGAGGAATTGCCAGATGTTCAAGACCCTGACACAGAACTCAATAACGCGCCTTCGTCTAGGCCTCCGGGTCCTGACAGAGAATTGACAGACGCAATGAAAGAGTTTGCTGCTGTCCTCAAAGAGGCTATGTCGGCTCCTTCTTCGTCTTCAGCTTTGCCTCCACAAACACAAACACAAGGTAAGGCGAGTACCACAGAGAAAGATTGTTGTAGTTTTTACTAACTAACTAACTCTTTTATTTTCTTAGAAGTTTCTCCACCCCAACATCCTACGGTTAATGTTCCCCAGATACGCCCGCAAGAAATAGAAGTGCAAAAGAAAAAGCCCGTGGATCCTTTTAAAACTCTCAAGCCTCGCAAAAGACCAGCAGTAAGTTCTCTCAGTCCTACTCCTCCGAGAGTGCCTCCGGCTCCTGTTGTGCCCCGTCCTGACTTACCTTTGGCTTCGCCGACGCCATCCATCCCAAACAACACAACAATTTCACCTCGTCCGGATCAACCATTGACATCGCCAACCTTGCCTCCACCGAACAATACATCAGTTTTACCTCGTCCTGATTTACCTTTGGCAACCCCAGCTCAACCTCCTACTAACAACACGTCTGTTGTACCTCGAAAAGACTTGCCTGTTGTGCCTACTACTTCTACCCCGCCACCTCCCAGCAATACATCAGTTTTACCTCGTCCTGATTTACCTTTGGCAACCCCAGCTC
>JACCDG011542437.1_pt1 | contig 14866 bp, 11 predicted proteins | sample 7442471 | NCBI WGS metagenome assembly JACCDG01 (sample SAMN15323444, study PRJNA562643) | freshwater metagenome | isolation source: river surface water | place: USA:Blue River Watershed | collected 2017-08-17
AATCAAATCTCTTCAAGCCGCCTCCAGCGAATTTGATGCCGACTGGAAAAGTATCGAATCAAAATACAAAGCCATTGATGCTCAAGTGAAAGTGGATATCCAAACTCTTGAAAAGAAACTTCGCCTTCCTCAAATTGACGGTAAAAAAATTGTTCAAGCCCTGTTCCATCAGTATGCTGATAAATACCTTCAGCAAATTCAACATTACCAGCAGTTGGCTCAAAAGTATTTGCCACCAGGTCTTCTGAAGAAAGATCCTCAGGCCAAAGAAGAAGAAATCAAACCCCATCCTCGTGCCAAAGGCATTTCCTACGAATTTGGCAGACCTAACTCTTACCCGATGTTTTGGATCCAGCGCATTGGAATCAGCAGCAAGGCTGGCGTTTCACCTGGTGCTGGGGATATTGCGGGAGAAATTTTAAATATCACTTCGAATCAGAAACTGATTGGAAAACCCACAGAATTAAAAATTCAAGGAGGATTTCCTGATGCTGGGCTTTTAGGTCTGCGCATCCAATCCATTTTTGATGGCAGAAAAGAAAAATCCTTGGTTCGTCTGGATTTAAAAATTGATCAACTGAAGATGGAATCCAAAGACCTTATCAGCTCTTCAGATATTTCCATCAAGATGGCAAAGGCTGTGAATAAGATAGATGGCCATCTTCAGCTTCAGGATCTGAAAGAAGTCGAACTGGATGTCAAAAACTTATTTCAACAAGCAAGTTTCGAGGTCACTGCGAAAAACGATCAGCTTCAAGAAATTCTACGTCATAGTTTTTCACAACTTCCCTCGATCACTTTAGATGCCGAAGGAAAGGGAAACTTCCCCAATATTTCCCTAAATATGAATTCAAATTTTGGACCTGAAATTCAAAAACAAGTTGAAAAAGAAATCAGCTCTAAAGTGGCAGAGGCTAAAAAGAAATTAGATCAATATGTTCAAGATCAAGTTGGTACTCAAAAAGCGAAAGTGGAACAACAAGTCGCTGAACTTAAAAAGCACTTTCAAGGTGATCTTGATAAAACACAAAACCAACTGAACCAACAAAAAACACAATCTGAAGGCAAAGTGGATCAAGCCAAAAAAGATGCCGAGAAAAAAGCAAAATCACAAATTGAGAATGAAGTGAAAAAACGATTTGGTGATGATGGACAGAAAAAACTAGACGATCTTAAAAAGAAATTTGGAATTTAATATTTTACAGACTTCAAAGAAAAGCCCCACAGCATGAATAACTGTGGGGCTTTGTTTTTATGTGAATTCAAAAAACAGATCTTGAATTATTTTTTTGAAGGAGTTGGGTCACCTAAAACAATGGCCTCTCCTTTGACGACAATGTCTCCCTTTTGATTGCGAGCAATGGTCTCTAAGGTACCGATTCCTTTTTCTTCGCGAACACCTGTGACCGTGGCCTCGACAGTGATGACATCGTCAAGATACACAGGATTCACAAATTTCATGGTCTGACTGAGATAAACTCCCCCACGCACCAAAGTTGCTAGCAACCTTGAAATGAAAGCGCCCGTCAGCATTCCATGGGCAATGCGACGTTTGAAGACAGTTGTTTTTGCATACTCTTCATCCAAGTGGATGGGATTAAAATCTCCACTGAGCTCTGCAAACTTACGAACCATATCATCCGTCACAGTGACCGTTAAAGAAATCTTGTCCCCTACTTTAAACATTGCACCCGCTCCAGTTTAGAGAATATTTGCAGCAAGCTCTGCCAACTCGGAACGCTCACCTTTTGTCAAAGTGACATGTGCTCCAATGGGATAACCTTTGAAACGCTCAACAGCATAGGTCAATCCACTATTTGCAGAATCTACGTAAGGATTATCGATTTGATAAATATCGCCTGTCAAGACGACCTTTGTTCCCCTACCTGCACGTGTGATAATTGTTTTGATTTCATGAGGTGTCAAGTTTTGAGCTTCATCCACAATCAGATATTGTTTTGGAATACTTCTTCCACGAATATAAGTCAGTGGTTCAATATTCAACATCCCTTGATTGATCAATTCTTGAGCTCGACCAGCTGCTTTTTTATCGGCACCCATTAAAAACTCAACGTTATCAAAAATTGGCTGCATCCATGGGTTCAGCTTTTGTTCAATATCCCCAGGAAGATAACCAATATCTCGGCCCATAGGAAAAATAGGACGGCTGACGAGAAGTCTCTGAAATTTTCCTTCATCCAAAGTCTTATGTAACCCGGCCGCAATCGCCAGCAAGGTTTTTCCTGTTCCCGCTTTACCCACTAAAGACACAAAGAGAATTTCATCATTCAATAAACAGTCTAAAGCAAAAGACTGTTCGACGTTACGAGCATTTATCCCCCAAATACTGTCCATCCCATGCTGCAAAGGAACGATGGCATTTTCAGCTTTATGATAGCGTCCAATGGCGCTGTGGTTGGGATTCGAAGCATCTTTCATGATCACATACTGATTGGCGTACAATCGATGCTGATCACCCACCTCGTAACGTTTTTCTTTATAGAAAGCGTCCACTTTGGATGGATCTAATTCAAGCTCAAGATAACCCTCATACAAATCTTCGTCAGATTGGTTGTCAGGTTCATAATCCTTTGCAAAAATACCAAAAACGTCGGCCTTAATTCGCAAATTGATGTCCTTCGTAATCAGTTCAACTTTCATACGAGGATGTTGTTTTTGAAGAGCCATGGCTGTTGCTAAAATACGATTATCAGCCTTCGCCTGATCAAACTCAGAAGGCAATCCTGTCAAAGCAAAATCAGTATTGATATAGATAATCGTTTCACTATTATCTAAACCCACACCCTGAGCTAAACTTCCCTTTTCACGTAGAACGTCAACAAAACGACTAAACTGACGAGCATTTCGCCCATTTTCACCTGGATCACGCTTAAATCGATCCACTTCTTCAATGACAGAAATAGGAATATGTACATCTGCATCTTTGAACTTCGTCAAGGCCAAGGCATCAAAGAGAATGACGTTGGTATCAACAACGATCTTTCTTCTTTTTTGTTGAGAGGACGAAGAGCTAGTTCCTGCGTTTCCATTTTGTTTTGCCAACTGGACCTCCTTGGTCACATCTTTATTCGACATGATCCCATTCAGAAAGTCTAGCCTTTCGTCGTGTTGATGGCAGGGTGTTGAATCTTTTTTTATCGACCCAAATTCGAGACCAAAATATCTCCACCGTCGCGGCGAAGGGATGCGCTGATGTTTTCAATGAACTTCACAAAGTGATGAAGAGCCACATCATTGATCGTTCCTTTCACAAAAGAAACTCCATGACGGTAAACACCTTCTTCTTCGACAAATCTCATGTTGGAAACGGTGACGACAAAAGGAAAATATGTGTATTTATTTAAATACACTCGCATGGCGACTTGATCTCCAAGATCCAAATGGCCGTTTTCCTCTTCCGTTTCGAAGGAAAGTCCATTTTCACTGACATCGTACAAAGTAATTTTTTGCAAACCCTTCTGAGGAACCACCATAAAGGCCCCCAAAAATTCCGTCAAAATTGTACGCTTCACTTGCCGGCGCTCTTGTTGAATCATCTCTTCGCGGCGCTCTTTCATATCTAAAATTGGAGCCTCAGAATGAATGATCTCGCTGTGCGTTTGCTTTTCTTTGAGCTTATTGGAAATATCGATAATATTGGAATGACTCATGAACCCCACCTTCCCCACATTGATACAAGAGTCTTATCGGCTAAAAACGTTTCAACTTGAGCCCTTTTCTTGTTCCTGACTTGATTGCGACTGGACTTTCGTTTTAAAATTGTCTCAAGATGAAACAAAAACTGATTTTTTTTCTCACAATTCTACTCAGCCTTGGCCTGCATGTCCTGGGTTATTTAGGAGTTCTACGGGTCCCCGATCTTCCCCCTTTCGAATTAAGACCCCAAAAAAATGTGGAAATTGAAATCATTCATCAGCCTGAAAAAAATCAACGCCAACAGGTCACCCAAGTTGATATCCCCAAGGAAGTTCTTCTTCCCAGCCAAGAAGACCTTCTTGATCTTCGAGACAAAGCCAGCTTTCTTTCTGAAAAAACCCAAAGAGTGAAAAAAGAATTGCAGGCAAAAGAAAGTGGCCTTTCTCAAAACTCAAAGCCTGGAGCCAATCAAATTGAAACTCCAAACACTCCTTCCCCTCAACAGGGATCCGAAGCTCTAGCCCACGGAAAAGGTCGGCAAAAAATTCAGCTATATCCAAGCCTTGATCAGGCTCTTCTTCAGAAGGCGCAAAAAAAATCTCACACCGGAACTCAAAACGATTCCTATTCTTTAGGGTCTTTGGGATCTAGAACGATGGATGCCCTTCCCAATGATATCGATTTTGGAGACATCACGGTCTTAAACACAGACGCCCTGACCTACTATACTTTTTATCAAAGGATTCGAGAATCCGTGTACCCGCACTGGCACGACCTCACACACAAGGCTTTAGAATACTTACCCTCACGACTTCTGCACGAAGTTTCTGGAAAAGAATGGATCACCGAAATTGAGTTTTGGCTCAAACCCAATGGGGAATACCATTCCGCCCATGTTCATCGAGAATCAGGAATCAAAAACTTTGACCTGGCGGCCATTAAATCTTTTGAACAGTCAAAAATTTTTCCAAACCCTCCAAAGGATTTGATTGAATCTGACGGCTATGTCCATGTGAAATATTCATTCATTTTGAAAACCTATGGTCTGTCAGATTCATCCAAAGGAAGCTCGACTCGATGAAAACTCAACAGATATGGATTTTTCTGGGAAAACCCCTGATTCTTCTTCTGACTTGCTTATTACTTTCCTCCTGCGAAACAGGCTATCTGATTAAAAATAGCTATTATCAACTTCGCCTTTTACAAAAGCGCGAACCCATTGAGTCTATCCTGCAACAGGAAAAACTCAATGCCGAAGAAAAACGAAAACTGCAATTGGCCCAAGAAGCTAAACAATTTGCAGAAGAAAAAATGGGACTTGCGACCACAAAAAATTACACGAGCTATGTCGCTTTAGATGAAAAGTATCTAACCTATGTGGTCAGCGCTTCTGAAAAATGGAATCTTCAAGCCATTCAGTGGTCCTTTCCCATCACTGGGGCCGTTCCCTACAAAGGATTCTTTCAAGAAAATCAAGCTGTGGAATTTGAAAAAGAACTCTTGTTGAATAATGTGGATACTTACCGTCGAGGAGTTTCTGCATATTCAACTTTAGGTTGGTTCAATGATCCAATCTACTCAAGCATGTTGAACTATAACGATGAAGACTTGGTCAATACGATCATTCATGAAACCGTCCACGCAACGATCTATATTCCCTCTTCCGCCGACTTTAATGAACGTCTTGCAAGCTTTCTTGGAAACCAAGGGACCTTAGAGTTTTACCGCCAAAAAGAGGGGCCCCATAGCTTAACTGTGTTGAAAATTATCGAAAATAACCATGATGAAGCTGTCTTTGCCAAATTTATCTCCGAGGAACTTGTGAAATTGGAGGCTTGGTATCCAACAATTTCTGTGCAAGATGAATCCGTACGTCAAAAAAGATTTCAAGAAATTCAATCAAGATTTGAAAAAAATATTCGTCCTCAGATGCAAAGCACTCATTTTTTGAATTTCTCTAAGGCTCCATTAAATAACGCACGACTATTGGCTTTAAAAACTTACATGATGGATCAAGCTGATTTCGAATTTGTATTTCAAAAACTGAATAGAAATTTTTCTTTGTTTTTAGAAAAAATGAAGCTGCTGAAAAATGAAAAGAAGCCAGAAGTTGTTCTGAAAAAATGGGCCTTAGGAACTTCGAATTTTTGAGTTTTGATTTTTAGATTTTCGGTACTCTTGAAGAGAATGAAAGCCGTAGGTTTTTTTACGGTACATCTCCATCACTTCTTCGCGAAGATCAAGCTCAATGCTGTCCATCAGATGCTGGGGAACATTCCCCTTTTGGAAAAGAACTGAAAAGTATTCAGCAACCACCTCATAGATCAAGTCTTGAACAGTTTCTGTGTCCACAGATTCCTTATCCAGGTGCTTTAAAAAAATATCGTACAATTCATCTGAGTTTTTTGCTTTTCTATTCATACCCAACATATCGGTCATACTCCTTGAACTCCTCAGACTTTATTCGTTAAAGATTTTGCGAAAGATTTGTAAATCTTTATGCAGACTCTTTAAGATCTTGGTCCAGTAAAGCATCCTGACTCAATGGCAATGTCACAACAAAACGTGTATTTGGACTATTATTATCGATTTCCAATTTACCCTTATGATTCATTATGATACCCCGAGAAATACTCAATCCCAGGCCTGTCCCCTTTCCAACGGCTTTCGTTGTAAAGAATGGACGCATCAATTTCTCTTGAACCTCATATGGAATTCCATCACCTGAATCCGTCACACTGATAATAACTTGGTCTGGTATTGTTTGAATTTCTACTTTGATCCATTTTGTGGTTAAATTTTCGATGGCATCGTGGGCATTATTTAAAAGATTCACCAAGACCTGTTCAATTTGAATAAAGCGACATTCGATTGTCAGATCGGGATATTCACTTGGAAAATCCAATTGAATACTATGATTTTCAAATCGAGCAGCCACCAGCTCTTTCACGTCTGTCATGACTTGAGCAATTGTCACTTTATCATAAGGATCATTTTCACCATCACGAGCAAAGGCTCTGAGACCTTTGATAATTTTCGTGATTCTCTCGGACATGGAAAGAATTTTTTCTGCATTTCCCCTTAAAGTACCAATCTTTTCTTCATTGAGGTCTTGCCCCAAACCACGAATAATTTGTTTTGCCCGCGTCGTTACCACGGCCAAAGGGTTATTAATTTCATGAGCAATACCACTGGCCATTTCCCCCAGAGAAGACATTCTTGCCGCGTGCATAGCTTGAGATCTGGACTCAACAACCTGTCTTTCCATTTCAATACGTTCTGTCACATCAATTCCCACAATCACGGCCGCATGATCATTGTCATAGAGACTCATATTCATCATAAAATGACGAATTCCATTTTTATTATGAATCTCTGTGATATCGCCATGGACAGGAATTTTCGTTTCAAATAAACGACGGATGGTTTCTCCGAAGACAACATCTTCTTTCGTCATAAAACCAACAGATTGCCCTACAAAATCCTCAGGAGTTTTCCCAAAAGCTTGCGCCAAGGCTTGGTTAACCCCTTGATAGACAAGATCTTTGGATATCCATGACACGTAACCTGGAATTGCATCCATAATCGCACGCATTTGTTGTTGATCTTTGCGAGTCACTTCCAATAATTCATGCATTTCTTTATCATATTGCAATCTTGAATAAGCGACACTGAACATAGATGTGACTTGTTCGACCAACTGAATATCTTGACCCTCAAAGAAGGACTCTTCTTTTCTAGCCAACAGAAGCATCGCGAAAGGATTTTCTCCTAATTTTACAGGAACCAACATTCCTCTTTTCAGCCCCATGGATTGCAGTTCTTTGACAAGAACATCGTCGACATCCAAATCAATGGCAAATTCCAAACTTTGTCCTGATCGAAAATTTTGATCGAAGACAAAATTTGCATCATCCATTTCTCCACGATTTCCTTCATTTAAAAAGTCCGCAAGAAGATACTCATATCGATATTTTTTTTGATCACGATCTAAATAGAAAATGGAAATAAAATCTGTGGGAGCAAGTAAGGCAATGGATTCTTTCAGACTTTTTTCTAACATCGAAGTATCCGTGATCTCGCTGACTTCTAAGGATAAAATATTCAGCACTTTCATTTTTTCAATGAGCTCTTCAGATTTCGCATTACTTCGGATCAGTTCAAGCTTTTGCATTTTTGCTTCATGGATATCAGACAAAGAACCCGCTAAACGAACTGGGCGTCCTTTTTCATCCCAAATCGCCTGACCTTTGACTCGGAACCATCGGTAGTTTCCATATTTATCTCTTAATCGATATTCTAAATCATAAGGAGTACGAAATTTCAAATGCTCACGTAGGACTTTGGGCAACTTCATCTGATCTTCAGGATGAATAAGTTCTGTAAAGTGATTCAATGTCTGAGGTAACTCGTCACTGGAATAGCCCAAGATCTCTCGCAGTTTATTTGAAAAGAAAAGCCCCCCCTTTAAATCCCAATCCCAAATTGTATCACTACTCCCCTCGATCGCCAGTTGATATCGTTGCTGACTTTGACCCAACTCTTGCAGCATATCTTTTTCTTTTTGCTTGGAAGAAACCGCTTCTTCTCTCATCTGATCTAATCGCGACAATATGAAATAACTGACAAATGCAGCTATCAATGAAAGTAAGAAACCAATGAACAAGGTTAAACGCGAGCTGGAAAAATCAATGTTTTCATGAAACTCTTTGGTTTCTTTAATTTGAATCCCAAGCACTAACTCATCATTCACTAAAGAAAATTTTCGAAAAACATATTCAGCAGGAGAAAAATTTTCACCAACTTTAAAAGTTAAGACAGGTTCTGCATTTTCAATATTCATTGTAGGAAATATTTCAGCAATAACTTTGTTGTCGATAAAATTCGAAACTTCACGAAAGTGGTCCGTTGGATTCACCTCTAAAACGGCCCATCCTGACACATTTTCTACCGTTGCTTTAGAATTGTACTTAAAAACGGGAATAACCATTAGTAAATTCTTTGCATCCACAAAATACCAAAGCGTGCTATCACTGACGGAAGGCTTTGCCAAGGCTTGCCAAAATTTATCTTGTTTCCACCATTGCTGATGGGTCGGATCTTCCGCTCCTACACTCACATCAAACAAAGGCTCCGTGGCATTTTTTGGCAAATAATATACTTCTCGAATTCCAGGATAAATTTTTAATGCGCTCACCGAATCAAGGTAGATCGCCAAGACTTCCCTGGTCACATCAACCTGTGAATTCCACCATACTTGAAGTTGACGAATATGACTCAGGCTGGATTGGATATGATCGTTCAAATAATTATAAGTTCGCTCAGAGTATCTCTGAAAACTAGAAACGGCCTCTCTTCGCGAATGTTCTTTCCATCGAAAATATTCAGAGGTTGTGAATCCAATACCCACAATAAATAAAATGAAAGGAATGATTAAATAAAGTTTACTTCTTATCCAATTCACAATCGTCTCTTTTCCTCGCTGTCCTATCGGAAGAATTCAAAAAATCCTGATCGAGGAAATCGATTTTGAAAAAAACTTCATTTTTATCTCGACCCAACATGTTTTCAGATGCGAAAATTGCAAGACCTAAGTACAGTAGCAATGACTTCCGAAGGAGGATTTATGGATTGGATGCAAGTTGCATTTCTATCTCTCGTTGAAGGCATCACTGAGTTTCTGCCAATTTCGTCAACGGGTCATTTGATTCTGACATCTTCTTTTTTTGGAATTCAAGACGATGGCTTCGTCAAAGCATTTAATATTATTATCCAGTTCGGCGCCATCGCTTCAGTTCTTGTTATTTACCGACAACGCTTTTTCCAATGGAGACCTCGCTTTTTTACCTTGCTGGCCATTGCCGTTTTACCCGCAGTGATCCTCGGGCTCTTGGTGAAAAAAAAGATTGAGGCTCTTTTAGGAGATGCTCAAGTTGTTTCTTGGGCTCTCATTGTTGGTGGTGTTCTACTGATACTTAGCGATCGCTGGTTTCGCAAACAACTGGACGAAGGACAATCAGTTGATGACCTGACCTACAAACAAGGCTTTCTGATTGGCTTAGCTCAATGTTTTGCTTTTATTCCTGGGGTGTCTAGAAGTGCTGCCTCGATTCTTGGAGGCCTTGCTCTTGGACTGAAAAAACAAGATGCTGCGGAGTTTTCTTTTTTCTTAGCAGTACCCACCTTAGCCGGCGCAACTTTGTTGAATCTTTTCAAAATTCGTCATGAACTGAACTCAGATCATATTTCCATGCTGGTTGTTGGCAGCTTGCTTTCCTTTTTTGTCGCATGGCTAGCCATTAAGTTTTTTATTCATATTGTTGGTAAGTTTGGATTTAGCTCTTTTGGTATCTATCGTATTCTTTTGGGTCTTCTTACCCTTTTCTTAATTAGACATTAAAGGTGGATTATGAATTTTTCAATCGATGCAGGATCTCATTTTTTATGGTTAAACTTTTCTTCGGCTTTGAGTGAAACAGTTTTCATGATTCCAAATTGGAAATGGATTGTGCTTGCCTCCATGTTCTTTTTGGGGATTGTTCTGCAGCAGCTTCTTTCTCGTGTATTTGAATATCTGAAGCAAAAGTCCGGAATACTGAAAAATCTGCACCCTTGGATGCGCTATTTTTTAGAAACTGATATCAATGGTTCCTTAGCATGGCTGCTTATTGTTGGAGTCTGGATAGCCACTTTGGATATTTTAGAAATTCATGGCAATCTGGGCAAATATCTTTTTATTCTGAACCAGGTTATTCTTTCTTTTTATCTTATCCGCATAGCCTACCTAGGAGTTGAAGCCTTTGGTCGCTTTCTTGGTGACTTTGTGCAAACAACACCTGGGACCTTAGATGATCAATTAGCGCCCTTGATTGCCAAATCCATGAAGGTTCTGGTTATCCTTCTTGGGATTCTGATGACGATGCAGAATTTTGGCATCAACGTGATGGGTATCCTTGCCGGTCTTGGAATTGGAGGTTTGGCCCTTGCTCTTGCCGCCAAAGATACGGCCTCCAATTTATTTGGCTCCGTCACAATTATTTTGGATCGCCCTTTTCAAATAGGAGATTGGATCAAAGTTGGAGACCTTGAAGGAACTGTTGAAGAGCTTGGTTTTAGATCCACACGCATTCGTACTTTTTACAAAAGCTTAGTCACAATCCCCAATGCTGTTCTTGCAAATGAAAAAATTGATAACCTTGGCCTACGGCCTTGTCGTCGACTTCGCCATGTCATCGCTTTATCTAAAGCAACGGACCCCACGAAGTTACAACAATTCTGTGAACAACTGCGATATTTTCTTATTCAAATCCCAACAACTCAGAAAGAAAACGCTTCCGTTCAACTGACCAAAATTTCTGAATCTTGCTTGGATGTCACAATGACCACATTCATTGAACTTCAAGACTCCAAAGAGGAAGCTCGCATTCAAGAGGAAATTCTACTCGAAATTCTAAGATTGGTCAGCACGCTTAAGATTGAACTGACAAGTTCATCCATGACTTTGATTACAAAGTAGGAATATGAAGACGAGATCCCAAGCTTAATTTACTTCCACGAGGAAGTCTGTTTTGGCGAGTGATCATATGAATGGGAACGCGATAACGACGAGCAATATTTTGAAGAGTTTCACCACGTCGAACAACATGAACAATTATATCGCTATCACCATGGCGAGACTCTACATTCATTGGTTTAGTTACACCTGGAATGACAAGTTTATTGCCAGCCCGTAAAACAGAACGACGTCGTAAATTATTTGCTTTTCGTAAAGCTTGGACACTGACTCCATATTTACGTGCAATGGTGGAAAGACTTTCACCAGATCTTACAACATGAGTGGAGTGCCCCTCTGCCGCAGATGACTTGGCCACCTGCTTAGAGCTTTGGTGAGGAACTCTTTCTGGAACTTGCAAATAGGACCCAACCTTCAATCTCTGACGCTTTCGAAGATCATTTAAATCTCGCAAGTTCGCTTGAGTTGTATGAAATCGTCGAGCGATGGTGGATAAAGTATCCCCACGGCGAACTTTGTAGGTTGTGGTATCTGGATTATCCGCGATCAACTCAACTTTTGTCGTGAAGCTGTCTTTGGCCGCATTCATCGCAAGACTTGTCTGACCAAATGGTACTCGTAGTTCTAACTTCCCTTGTTTTAAAGGAGCAATTTCGCCACGAAACTTTGGATTTAATTTTTTTAACTCTTCATAGTCCATGGACATTTTCTGAGCCATCAGTTTCAAATTGACCGGCTGATCAACTGTGACATGCTCAAACTCAATGGGCTTTTCATACTCAACCTCATCAAAACCATATTTGGCAGGATCTGAAGCAATGATTTTTGCCGCAATAAATTTAGGAATATAATTGATTGTTTCTTTGGGAAGTCTTTTTTTACGAGCAATTTCCCAAAAGTTTCTGGTGTAATTTCTTCGAACTTCTCTGAGAACTCGATTTTCTCCAACATTGTAACTGGCCATTGCCAAATACCAAGAACCAAAAATTCCATACAATTCTTTAAAATAGGCTGCTGCCGCCTGTGTTGATAAAACAGGGTCACGACGTTCATCGATCAATTTATTAATTTCTAAACCGTAGCGACGACCTGTTCCACGAATGAACTGCCAATAACCAACGGCGGCTGCGCGACTTGTAGCTACAGAACTAAATCCAGACTCGATCAAAGCAATATAAATCAAATCCTCGGGCATATTGTTCTGCCGAAGAATGCGCTTCATCAAACTTGAATATCTTGTCGAACGACCAAGATATCGAGTCATATGCTTACGCCCTTTTCCTTGAAAATAAGCCATCCACTGCTGAACTTTGGGATTCACTTCCACAGGAATTTCATCAAACTCTTTATCTTTCACAACAGGAGGCTCTGGATCCGCCAAACGAAAGGAATCAATGTCTTGCAAGAGAATAGGCTGAGGTTCGCTGACGGAAGAACTCCCAGAAGCAGCAGAACCGGCTCCAACATCTGAAGTAGATGAATTAGCAAGTTGAACAGGAGCATTCACGCATCCTGTCACTAGCACAAATATCAATGAAGCTAATACTAGCTTTTGCATCCATCCTCCGTTGAGCCTTTTTTAAAGATTATACAAAAAGGGAATAAGGAGCAATCCCTCATGTCCCAAATGATGGAAATAAACGCAAATTCACTGGTTTGCGCGTCAAGAACTTGCCTTAGGTCCTAAGACCTTAGACAAGTTCTTTTGGCTTGAAAATGAATCGCAAGTTGTCTTGATTTATTTTGAAAGAAGAGTTTTTGAAATAGCTTTCTTCCAAGATTCTTTTCTTTTTTTCACAAGGGCTGGACTTTGCAGAGGTTGAAACTCTTGATCGATGCGCCAGATTTTTTGAATCTCACGAACATCCTTCCAAAATCCAATTCCTAAACCAGCAAGATAAGCGGCACCAATGGATGTTGTTTCTATGGACTGAGGTCTGACCACTTCGATTCCCATATAATCTGCCTGCAGCTGCATCAGCAGATCATTTTCAGAAGCACCGCCATCCACTTTGATGGATTTCAATTTTTTACCAAGATCATTTTTCATTGCTTCCAAAATATCCACATTTTGCAAAGCCATCGCATCCAATGTGGCACGAGCAATGTGAGCCCTTCCTGTACCACGAGTCATACCACACAAAAGTCCACGTGCATCGGCACTCCAATAGGGAGCACCCAATCCCGTCAACGCTGGCACAAACTCGACACCCTGACTGCTATCCACTTGACGTGCCAGCGCTTCAATCTCTTTGCTTTTTGTGATGATTTGCAATCCATCTCGCAACCACTGAACAGCCGCACCACAAATAAAGGCTCCACCCTCAAGAGCATAAACAGTCTTCTGACCTTTTAAACGCCAAGCCACCGTCGACAACAGCTGATGCTTGGAACGCACAATTTTATTTCCTGTATTTAACAAGATAAAACTTCCTGTTCCATAGGTGCATTTCACATCACCCACAGCAAAACATGTCTGACCAAATAAGGCCGCTTGTTGATCTCCAGCAATTCCTGAAATTGGAATACCATCAGGTAAAAAGCCTAAACCTTCTGTTTGACCAAAAACTCCTGAAGAGTCACAAATTTCAGGAAGTAAATTTTTTGTCACCCCAAATAATTGCAGCAACTCCTTATCCCAATCTGTTGTGTTGATATTCATCAACATCGTGCGAGAAGCATTGCTCACATCCGTTTTATGAGCCCGTCCTGAGGTCAACTTCCAAAGTAAATAAGTGTCCATCGTTCCAGCAAGCAACTGTCCCTGGGATGCACGAGCTTGAACTCCTTTGACATTTTTCAAAATCCAACGAATCTTGGATCCGGAAAAGTAAGGATCAATCACAAGCCCTGTTTTTTTTGCAATTTTATTCTTCCAACCACTTTTGCGAAGTTTCTGACAAAAGTCTTCTGTGCGACGGCATTGCCAAACAATGGCATTATAGACAGGAGCCCCTGTTTTTCGATCCCAGATAACAACAGTTTCTCTCTGATTGGTAATCCCGATGGCAGCAATTTCCGAACCTTTTAAGTGGGAAATTTCAAGACATTTTTTGATCGAAGTGATTGTGGATTTCCAAATATCTTCCGGGTTATGTTCGACCCAGCCGGGCTTTGGAAAAATTTGTGGAAATTCTTGATTGTGTTTGGCAACAGGAATCCCCGCGTGATTTAAAATTGAAACCGTCGTTCCCGTCGTTCCTTGATCTATGGATAAAATAAATTTGGACATCAATGTCCCCTTTCCATTCATCGGATGAATGGAAATATGCTGACACTGACATGATCATAGATCAAGTTTTTTCCCTATTGCTTCCCAAAAGGAAATCCAATATTCGCAAGCGTTGACAATCCATTTTTTGATTTTGGAAATTTCATTTTACGAAAAACATTCTGTACACATTGATTCAAAGAATCGCCCTGGGAAACTTCCGATCTTTTCACTTTCACTGTGGACACAACACCCGAGGCCTCAATCAGCCATTCATACTCCACACGTCCCGCCAGTCCAGCATTTTGCACAAGAGATCTTTCATAGCAATTTTGAATTTCACCCATGGCTGCTGTGACAACTTTCATAACCTCCTGCTGAGTCAATCCCTGAGGGGATGCTGCACTCTGAAATTTTGGAACTCCAACAACAGCTCCTCCAACATCGCGCTGACCAACACTGCCTCCTAAACCTTTTGTCGCAAA
>JACCDG011437449.1_pt1 | contig 14860 bp, 19 predicted proteins | sample 7442471 | NCBI WGS metagenome assembly JACCDG01 (sample SAMN15323444, study PRJNA562643) | freshwater metagenome | isolation source: river surface water | place: USA:Blue River Watershed | collected 2017-08-17
ATACCGCAACCTTTAGCACCTGTAAGGGAAAGCGATACGCAAAGTGAGACTGACTAGCGGCTATGACAAAATCAAAGCTATGGACGGCCGTTATCGTGTAGTACAAGGCGGGATGCGTGCAGGTAAAACCTTCGACATTCTCATCTACCTTATAGCTTTAGCTGAACAACGCCGTAACATAATCATTACTGTTACCACTAATACGTTTCCTGCTTTACGCCTAGGCGCTATGAGAGATTTCCAACGTATCTTAAGCGAGACTAATCATTGGATATATTTCGACGAAAACAAAACCAACCACACTTTCACATGTAAAGCTACAGGCTCTAAGATAGAGTTCGTAGGACTGGACGAAGAGTTGAAAGCCCGTGGAGCTGCAAGGCATATACTTTTTGTTAACGAAGCTAACCGTATCAAGTGGGATGTTTTCGACCAGCTTGCTATGCGTACATCTGATTTCATTTTCTTAGATTATAACCCTACATCTAAATTTTGGGCTCATGACAAGATAATCCCTCGTGAAGATGCAAGCTTCGAAATACTCACCTATCTAGACAATGAAGAGATACCACCCAAGATCAAAGCAGACATCGAATCTCATGACCGTGATAGTAATTGGTGGAAAGTATACGGCCTCGGACAAGTAGGCGAACTAGAAGGAAACATTTTCAAAGGCTGGGAGTTCGTCGACACACCACCACAAGCTAAAGAACTTCTAGGATACGGCTTAGACTTCGGTTTCCGACCTGACCCGTGCGCCCTCATATCGTTATGGCGTATAGATGGTGGCTTGTATGCTCATGAAGAATGGTTACAAACTGAACTCACACCCGACCAGATCATAGCTAAGACAATTATGACCACACCACCTAATAGTCTTATAGTAGCGGATAATGCACGCCCTGAAATTATCACTCAAATGCAACAAGCAGGTTTACAAGTAGTTGCATGTGTGAAACAAGAAAACATTAACGGTGTACATGTTGGAGTTAACGGTCAGCTCGAAAAGATGGCTCAAGAAAAATTTGTTGCATACGGAAATAACCTAGAAGAGGAATATTTAGATTATCGTTATACTGAATCTAAAGACGGTACTTTTACATCTAAGATACCTACAGGTAAAGATCATCTTATTGACGCGCTAAGGTATGTATGGTATTGGACTCACAGGCGTGATATATTAGAGACTGCGATGGCAGATATTTTGAGAGAGTATAAATGAGACTTAATCCGTTCAGCAATAAAACTAAAGTATTTGCTAGTAGTAATGATCTTGCTAACGTGGCTCAAACGAGTTTATCTACCCAATATACTACCCCTGGTATGCTTGCCCGATCTGCGTACGATAATGGTTTTGCGCCTATCTCTGCTATTTGTGACGAGATTTCTAAACGTAATATCCATTTAGGGAATCTTACTAATCCTGATAGTGACGTTAGCGCACAGTATCAGTTTTGGAATACTATGATAAGGCCTAACGATCGTATGGGTTTCATGCAGTTTATAGATACGCTCGTAGCGGGTTTCTTATCTAAGTCAGAGATGTCTTTACTTTTGTGGCATCCTAATGGTAATAACCCTCAGATACCTGGCGCGCCCGAAGGTGGTTTTACGCTTGATACTATTGGCGGGTTTACTATTATTCCTGACGACTGTAAAGGATTTACTGCGCAGAATGAGGAGGAATGGCAGATAGATTTTGGTAGTGCGGGCGGCGGGCTACAAAAATTCTATCGAGATAGCGTTATTACGCTTAAGTATTCTCTATTGCCAGATGATGGTGTTACTGGAGTGTCCCCTGGTTCAGCTTCAGCTCAAGAGGCAGCGATACGCGATAGGCTTAATCAGTATCAGCGGGCGATGTTTGATAATGGTGCTACACCCTCTTTGATAGTTACTATTCATGCTCGTACTCATGACGAATATAAATCTATGCAGCAAGCCTTTGAGAAAGCTAATAGAGGTGCGTCTAAAGCACAAGGCGTTGTATACCAGTCTGTAATAGATTCTGGTAATGCGATGCTTGCTAGTACAGCACAGCCCCACATTGAAGTTACTGTAGTAGGTACTACTAACAATAATCTTGCTATCTCGGAGATAGTAGATTTCACTCAAACTACTATTACTTCTAATTATGGTGTTAGCCCTATCATTTATGGTGACGCTACAACTACTACTTTCCAAAATCAGAATCTTGCCGATAATAAATTTATGGGTAGAGTACAAGCTATTCTTGTGCGCCTATTCTCATCATTTGAAAATGAGCTAGCTAGAATATGTAATCTGCCTGAGCTTCCTTTTACTTTTGTGTGGGATGATGTAGAGCTTGATATTGTCGAAGAGCAAAAACTTAAAGCCGAAGTGAACACTGAGCAAGTAAGGGCTTTTGTAGGTCTTGTACAATCTGGGGCTACACCTGAACAAGCAGCAGTAGTATTGGGTCTTAATGATGACTGGAAGATGATAGCTGTTAAACCTGCAGCTACGCCTGATCTTGCCCCTCAGCAACCATCTTTGAATATGGGTCTTAAACCATTAATGTTAGAGGGCTGTACTTGCCCTGACCATCAAGAAAATAGAGCTTTTACCCCTAAGCGTGTGAGTGAAACAGAACAAACGGCTCAAAAAAAAATTCTAAATCTGCTCAAAAAGATAGCTCAACAAATCTTCGATAAGAAATCTACGAATGCTGCAGGTATCAGCGAGCTAGATCAACAATTTATTGATGAGCTTACTAGTGTTATGCGTACAGGTGCGGAAGTGACAGGTGCACAAATAGTAAATGAAGCTAGCCTAGATCTAGTGTTGGCTGATTTTGGTGGGCTATCGAAACAGTCAGTATCTCGTCTAGAGAAACGCGCCACTAAAGTAGTCACTAACTATAAAGATTTCGTTACCGAGAAACTAGACGCATGGAGCGACCAAGATACTAAAGACGTGTTTTCTAGTTTCTATAGCGACAAGATAGAATCTCGTTCTAGCCTTATCTCTCAGCAAGAAACCAAGAATGCGTATCAGAATGGTGAGCTTGATGGTTCGGAAAATATAGATAAATGGTTACGAAAAAACCAGCCGTTATCGTATATTATTAAAACTTGGACTACAACGTCAGATAAGCCTTGTAGGTTTTGTAAAAAGATGGATGGTACTGAGGCGGGTATTAAAGATAGTTTTATTCCTGGCGGTCTGATAGATGCGGGCGATGTTAGCCTTAGGTTAGATCCGGCGTATGGTGACGGTACAATACCTGACGCTCACGCTAATTGTCAGTGTGTGTTTAAATTTAGTTTGAAATCAAAATAAGGGGCAAAGAATGGCAAATACTCAAGTAAGAATTAGATCACCTAAAGGTAACGTAGGTGTTACCGATGTAGTAGATGCGGGTGAGCTATCTGCTTATTCGCAAGGGGCTTTATCTGGTTTTGGTGCTACTAGCGCCGCATCGTTTACTATACAGATCGGTGGTTCATCTAGTGTTCAAGATGTCGCTGTAGGTAAAAACCCTGCAGGTGAATCTGAGCTTTTTGTTGGGACTAGTGGTACTACTATCCCGTTTATTATTGGTGGTGCGCCTGGTACTCCAGGTCAGTCTCGTACAGATGCGCTAGTTTTATATAAAGATCCGTTTACTACATCGGTAGTTAATAATGGGTTAGATGTGACTGACTATGCTGTAGTTGCTGGTACTGCTGCGACGACTGGGACTCAAGTTCCACCGAATGATGCTGCTATCAGGGCTGCGATACCTACTGGTTCGTTAAAATTTGTTGCTGTTATCGGTTACGTAACCACTGCATACGGTGCTAGTGGTACTACTACTGGTGCATATACAAAAAACCCAGCATTATTACACACTCAAGTTGTCGCTAATGCAACAGCAAGAGCAATGATTATACCAGTTGAGGGGATGCAAGTATATCAACTTGATGATGATGCTAAATATGTTTATACAGGTTCGGAATGGCTTGCTTTTGATACTAAATGGCAAACCTACACACCAACTTTAACTAATTTAACTTTAGGTTCGGGTACAAGTGTTGGTAAATATAAACGATCAGGTAAGGATTGTGAGATAGATTATGTATTTACTTTAGGTGCTGGTAGTGCTGTAGGTTCTAATCCAGAAGTTACATTACCATTCACACGTGCATCAGGCTATGGTACAAACTTATTGCAACCACTTGATGGGACAGCATTTTTCGTTGATGAAGGAAATGCAACTTACAATGGTTGTGTTACATCATCAACAGCACAATTCAGAGTTTATTGTATTGCGACTGGTTTCTCAGCAGGTTCACTTTCTCCAACGTCGGCAGCTAACCCATTCACCTTTGGGAGCACTGATCAGCTTGGTGCAAGATTTAAATATCAGATGGCCTAATAATGAAACTTGTTTTTATTCGCGAGATTGATAACGAAACTTTCGAACTTGGCGCATATCCTTGCGGGGCGTACAGGCTAGATAGTAGTGTCAATATTCCTGGCGGTACTAATCTCGATGTTACAGGCTATGAGTATTCGGGTAGAGATGGTGGCTATCAAACTTCGGCACGTACACAACGCCGCCCGTTCACCGCACCTTTTCAGATTCGTGAAGATCGTACTACCACTAAAGGGCTTTTCGAGTTGATGCGTGAAGCTTCTGGTTTTTTTGTACCTAAAGATGATGATCTTACCCCGCTCTATTATACGGTCGAGGTATATACGGACGATCGTGTGCAGTCGTCTTATCAGATGCGTCATGGTACTATTTCTGTACCGTTTCGGGCTAAAACTGAGGTGGGCGAATCGTTGGCTCAAGCGGAAGTTTCGTTTATTTTTGGTGATCCTAATCTTTATCCTATTGGTGATAGTGGTACTACTGTCAGGCTTTATGCTGGCGGGCAATCTCTTACTCTTAATGGCCGTAAGTGGGATGTTACTAACGGTGCTATGTGGTCTACTACTAACGGTAAATTGTGGCTTAATGCTGGCGGTTCAGGTGATCCTGTTTCTGTAGATGTGGTGTCTATTACTACAGTGCCAGTGTCTATCGTGTCTAATGGGCAGCTTGTAGATCCGATAATATATAACCTTACTAACGGATCGTTTTTTGCTTATGATGGTACGTTATCGCCTAGTGACGTTTTGACTGTAGATACTTTTGGTAACGTGCTAGTCAATGGTGCTGCGCCTGCTTTCCCTTATTCGGGTAGTCTTACAGCGTCCAATGGTACTAACACGTTTGCTCTGGTTGCTGCGGGTGGTTCGCCTGGCTATGTCGATCTAACTATTTTGGGTGCTTTCTAGTGTGGCAGCTCGAATATTCTTACGGTAGTGTACCGATAGGGGATTTGTTTCCTATAAGTTCAGGATTCACTAGCAAGATAGAACGCAATGGTGTAGGGTTTATAAATTTTAGTGTTTCTTTACGTAAGCTAAAACAGTTTTGTGACGATCTACAGTTTGATATTACACGCATGTTCACACCTTTGAAATCTTCTATAAGAATGATAGATCGTGACGGTACTAGTAAAACTATGGGCGGTTTTTTGGCTGCTACTCCACAGTTTAGTTTTGGTTCTAGCGCTGACGCTACAGTAGCTTTTACTTTTGTTGGCTGGCTAGGTTTCACTGCGGGTGGTTATATGATCCCGCCTTTTAGTTATAATGCTAATTTTGATTATGTGGCTCAAAGAGCTATAGAGCTTATGGTAGAGCGTAGTTATATTGCGGGCGCTATATGGCCTATATCTGCTAGCCCTAGCTTAAACGTACTGCCTGTAGTTAGCGGTACGTTGGATGCCCCTAAAACTCTTAAAGATTTTTTGCTTGAACGTGCAGATAATACTGAAGGTACGGGCACGTTCGATGTGTATGCTGACCCTGACGGTGTTATAAGCTTATACGAGAAATATGGTTTTGATATTAGTGCCGATAATACTTTTGTTTACCCTGACGATGGTACTAAATATGGTCTTAAAGGTATAGATTTCCCTCAGTGGGATCGTTATATTTCTGACATGTTTCTTACCGGAGCGGGTAATGGTTATAGTTCTACTTCGGGTGAAGAGGGTGCGGCTATATTTAGTGAAGCTCGCAATACTGATACGATAGCAAATACTGGATATTGGCAGTATGCATCTAGCGAATCTGACATATCGGATCAAACTACGTTGGATGCTAAAGCTACAAGTTACGTTAAAGATACAGATAAACCGTTTTCTACACCTAACATTAAACTTGATGGTGATAATTTCAAAGTATATGACCATGACCAGGGTGGCGATCTGTGGCTTGGCGATGTGATAACAGTGAACACTACCGGATGGGTAGAAGGACTATTGCCCTTAGAAACCCCTTTGACTTTACGTATCAATAGTGTCGATATGACTATAGATAAAACAGGTCATTGTGATCTTGCTTTAGGTATGATGGCAGATGGCTGATCTAGCTAAAGAATTAGCAGATATAGAACGTGAGCTTCTAGCGCTTACAGGTAATCAGCCGCCTAATCCTAGTCAGATGCAAATCTATACTGTTACGTCTTCCACAGTGAGCAATCCGCAAACTATAAAAATAGTATTTGATGATGGTATTATTCGGCTTACTAATGCTTATGCTATAACTCCAGGCGGGCTATTAAACATTTCTTTTAACCTGGGCAATCTAGAATTATATATTGGTGGTACTGCCCCTATCACTTTTGTTGTTGTTAGCTTGGGGAGTTTTCATCTTGTCTAGCGTACCTCAAGAAATCGCCGATATAAAACGGGAACTTGCAGCTATCAAAGCTGGCTTTAAAGGTACACCTGTAGAATTTACGGGTGCTACTCTCACGTCTCAAAGTTTCACTATTACCCCTACAACTTCGATGATAATAACAGTAGATTTTGAATATACAGAATATCCTGAACTGTATGTTTCGGGTGTGAGGCTTTTACCTTCAGCTGTGATCTATGTAGGGTATGCGCACCGTCGGAGTCTTTACGAATGGTATATAGAATATGACGTTGCTTTTGGTACTGTCCGCTGGGATTGCCTTCTAATTTCTGAGAATCCCCCGACATTATTTACTTTAACTCAGGTATCTTAAAATGGATATTCCTACACAAATCGCAGATATTAAACGAAGACTAAGAGGGCTCAAAGCATCGAGGCCAGCTAGCCTAACTCAAGTTAAAGTTTTCGAGATAGTACAATCTTTTGCTATAACTTTACAAGCTTCAGGTTCGCCAGGGGATGAAGCGGTATTTTCTTTAACTATAGTATGTTCTGATAAACCTATGGTATCTAGCGCGTTGGATGATTTTATTTTATTTCCAGTAAAGATTGTACCTAGAGAGTCAGTATGGACTATTACGGGTAATACTGCACAGCGTTTTGTCGTCGCTCATAATGTTTCGGCGAGTATAGTTAATGAGACTGTTACCCCTAGAGGCTTTGCTTTGAATGGTATATCTGGGTCGATTGTTAGGATAAGTTAATGAAAGCAAGACTTCGAATTAAAGAGAAACAAGTACGAGCAGAATGTAAACACTGCTCACGTTTCCTATCAGAGATACACGGTACTACTAACACTATTGTTAAATGTTCTAGTTGTAAGCGTGACAATCAGATAAACATCGTGTATAGTGAAGAGTAGACGACAGGTGTGACACACATGGTGTAACTGTTAAGAGCCAGAAACGAAAGTTATGGTTAAAACATTAAATAAAATTCAAGAATTAGATGCGGACCAACAGAAACGCTCTAATATTGTGGTAGCAGCATCCGGTTTAGTGATGGCTAATAAAGAACGCCAAGATCCTATGCTCGCTCAAGTGCGTCTACGTAACGGCGATATGGTTTATGTTAAAGACCTTCCAGTTATTAACAATAAAGACCGCCAACCTAACGGTGATTATCAAGTAGCTCTAGTTGTAGATCATACTGGTAAAGCCGAAGATCAAGTAGGTGCGGCTTGGTTATTTGTAGAAAATGGGATTCTTAAAGCGCTTGTAGTTTGGTCTACTAATCGTAAAGCTAATGATCTTAAACCTCTAGCAGATGATGGTTTCTTACAGTTCTCTACTGAGGGTTGGGTAGATAGTATTGATGATAGTGGTAAGTATGGTGATTTTTGGATAGATACTTTGAGTCCGGTGACTTCGGGTAATGATCCTGCTACACAAGTAATGAACAAAGTTCTAATTGCTAACGCGTTTAATGCGGAAGCCGAAGGGGAAATAATGACAAAAAAAGAAAACGAGATTACGCCTGAAGAGCGCCAATCTATTATTGATGAAGTTAAAGCTGAAATCATGGCGGAAATTCAAGACGAAACGGTCGCTGAAAATGAAGTTGAGAACGATGTAGAAACTGAAGAAGAAACTACTCCCGAAGAAGAAGTAGAAGAAATCGAAGAAGAGAAAGTAGAAAAAGAAGTGACTAAAAACAAAATTAGTACAACACCTAAAACGCTTGTAGCTAATCAAGCTGCAAAGCAACCTATCGTACGAGTAACTAATGAAGCTGCTCAAGATGCTGCAGTTGCAGAATTTGACCGTGTGCTTAATCAAGCATTCCGTGATGGTTCTGGACGCGGTGGTGTTGCTGCAGGTATGAAAGCGTATAAAGATAGAGTACAAAATGCTGGTATTACTGGTAGTGCTATTCTTCCAGATAAGATTGTTTCGACTTTCTTTAAAGCTTGGATGGATAACGAAGGTTCGTATTCTGCTTTCAAATTTATGAACTCTAGAGCTGGATCTGTTTATGCTGCGTCATCTACTGATACCGCTAAAGGTCACCTTAAAGGTGCTGATAAAGTAGAGCAGACAGTAGATCTTGTACGTCGTGATCTTAAAGCTGTAGGTCTTTATAAGAAACTCATTATTGATAAGCAAGATCTTTTTGATGATGAATCTGGTAACCTAGTGAAGTTTCGTGCGCAAGAACTTGCTGCTCGTATCCAAAACCAAATCCTTGTAGCTGCACTTTTGGGTTCAACTCAAGAGGGTTCAGTTGATGGTACTGGAGGCGGCGGTACTCGCGGTCTGTTCGGTATTGTACCTGACTCTGCAGCTGGTTCTGGTTTCGGTCCTAAAGTTGCTACTGCTATTGCTGGTACATCTAACGAAGATGCTTACAGTGCTGTAGTTAAAACTATTGGATCTATTGCTATCACAGCTGGCGGTAACGTTACTAGTGCAGGGCTTACATCTACAGGAATTACTTTATTTGTACCTTACGCTGCAGGTGGTGCTTCATGGATTACTAAGCTTTTGCTTACTAAAGACTTGAGCGGTAACTACATGTTTAATGGTGGAAATCTTGAACAAATGTTACGAGTTAAGCAAATAGTTGAAGTACCAGAATTGGCTGCAAGCAATAAAATTATTGCCGTAGCTGACGCTGCTTACCAACTTTACGGTGAGAATAAGCCAGAAATGTACCCATTCTTTGATACAGAAACTAACAAAGATGTGTTACTTGCTGAGCAATATATTGCTGGTTCACTTGCTGGATATAAGCAAGCTGCAGTTTACACACCGTTTAGTAGCTAATCATGTTAGATAAGTCTCAATTCGCTCTACTGTCAGGATCACAGGCTTTAGCTTGCCTAGATACGGGCGATTTTGAGACTGTCCGTAACACTATGGAAGCTAGGCTTTTAAGTTCGCTTTGTATGACTGAAGCACCCGCTGAAGATGACGCTAATATTTTGCTTTGGAATCAGCTACTAGCTGACGCTTTGGCTATATCGGTGTTAGTTAAACAGGATGAAGGTATCAAATCGGAAAGTATGCGTAACTATTCGTATACTTTGGCTGATTATGCTAATTCTTGGCGGATGTTACACGAAAAATCGGGCGATCTTTTAGCTATTTTTAACGTATGTGATAGCGGGGTTACGTTTCAAACTAATCTTGCTGGACGTATTTATGGTCATCGTCATCATTATTATGGATGTAGCTGTCATGAATGTGTTTAGCGGGCGTTTTGGTGCGAAAATTGATGCTGTTTATACAGTACAGAATCGTAAAGATGCTTTAGGTGTAGTTGCTAGGTCTTCTACACCTGTCACTATCATCGTGGATGAGTCTTATACGTCGGCTTGGCAGTCAAATACTATCTCTCAAAATTGGGACATCCTAGTATATGGCGAGGCTGGTAGCGTTTTGGAAGATCCTAAATGTGTTGGCGGTACTATCGAATATGATGGTCGTAAATTACGTATTGAAGCTTATGCTTTATCGCCTAATCAGCGTAGCGGGCAGACTGCTCATATAGAGTTAGGTTGTTCACAGTTATGATAGGGCTCGCAGTTTTGCAATATGTGGCATCTAAGATAGATGGGTTGGAAGTAGATACGAATTGTTTCTATGAAGATCTACCTATTGATTATGACACAGGGCAGATGATGCGTTATGGCGTTTTTGTTACTACTGAACCAGCACCTATGACGCGTACTTCGGATGATACGCAATATCTAACGTTTTATGTCGCTATAGGTGAAGGGGCAGAGGATGCTGACGGTAATACTATTGCTGAAAAATACGAAACAGATCGTATCCTGCAAGCAATACAAAAAACTGTTAAAGATTCCGATAGTGACTGGCAAGCGTTAAGCGAACTAAGTGTTAACGGTATAGAAGAAAAATATTCAGATGTACGTCTAGAACTCACAGCGTCTAAACAGCGTGGGGTTACTTTGACGAACGGGGCTATAGTCAAAAGTATTGTAGTTAAAGTTATTTATAAATAGAAAGGGTACTAATGAGTACTAATGATTTCACAGGTATGCGGAAAGTAACTATCAAAGATACTGCCACTGGCGGTACTGGCGAGTTTGTTGTTATGAATCCGGACAAGGTAGGGGCTGATGGTTTCACTATAGCTTTAGAAGCTAATGAGGTAACAGAGTCATCTATGGCAGGCGATAGAGTTTCACCGAATGGTACTAATACTAGTGCTGCTACGTTATCTTTGATCCCTAGAAGTATTGATGATCTAGCAGCTATATGGCCGCAAGGGTATGATGCGACTACTGGCACATGGCAGCCAACACTAGGCAAATGTGTTTTATCGGATGTTACTTTGGCTTACGAGAAAGTTTGCGATTCTAAAGGTAACGTTATCTTACGTCACGCAGAAATATCGTTGGCGTTTGAGCTTGCGCTTGCTCGCGACGATAGTTTCACTGCAGAGGTTATGGTTTACCCGTCATGGTCTTTAGGTTCAGAATATGGACTAGCTGGAGATCTTGCTAGTGATATGATCCCTTACCAAGTGTATGACGGTGTTTATGATGCGTCTACTGATCTTATTGATTTCGATGCAGTAGGAAGTTAATACTGGGATGGTAGTGAGACTAGTTGGGCTGGCTAGTCTCATTATCTAGAAACGAGGATTCTTAAATGGATGATCTGATTAATGATGAAGTCCGTAGATTCTTCCCTGGTCAAACTGACGAGCAGATACGCCAATTTTATGAGACAGCTAAAGCGGCTGAGGTAACTAAAGAAAGTATCTTTGAATCGGACTTGTCACATGCGCGTATTATTGATGCGCTTGGATGGGATGCTTTCAAAGAATATATGCGTATCACTACGGGTACAGACTATCTGGAAGATGATGATTTTGTTGCTCTTACTGAAGCTGTATCTTTTGTGCGGGAGATAGATAACCTTGGTTTATATGCTGCTATCTATGGTGCTGCAGCGGAAGCTACAAGTAAGAAAACTGTGGCATCTCGTAAAGAATCTTTAAATAATATTACTGCCCCTTTAAATAAAAATGAGATCGCTAAAGGTGTTTAGATGGCAGGTAAAAATGAAGTTATTATCGAGTTTATCGGTGAGGATGGTAAGCTAAAAAAAGCTACCTCGTCAGCTAAAGAATCTATTGATGAGGTTAAAAAAAGTTCGGATCAGGCTGACGATTCTTTAAAGAAAACCGGAGATTCTGGTAGTACCTCTGGCGATAAGATCTCTAAGGGTTTTAAAGTTGGCGCTGCGGCTATAGTTGCTGTGGGTGCTGCGTCTGCCGCTGCAGTAGGTAAGCTTGCTAAAGATGCTGTAGCGGCCTATGCGGATTATGAGCAGCTTAGTGGTGGTGTAGCTAAGCTTTTTGCTAAAGATGGTGCGACTGTCATGGAGTACGCTAATGATGCGTATAAGACAGCTGGCCTTAGCGCTAATCAATATATGGAAAGCGTCACAGGGTTTTCTGCATCTTTGATTTCTGGAGTGGGCGGCGATACTGCTAAAGCTGCACAGCTCGCAAATGTCGCTATTAGTGACATGTCCGATAATGCTAATACTTATGGTACGGATATGGATTCTATCCAACGTACCTATCAGGGTTTCGCTAAGTCACAATTCGGAATGCTTGATAATTTGAAGCTTGGCTATGGTGGTTCAGCTTCCGAAATGGCTCGCCTGATCAATGACTCTGGCGTGCTTGGTGACACGATGGTAGATGCCGCTAGTGTCTCTACTGTTTCGATGGATAAGATCATTGAGGCTGTTCACGCTACACAAGTAGAAATGAAAATAGCGGGTACTACTGCTAATGAAGCTGCTTCTACTATTTCGGGTTCGCTTGCTTCTACTAAAGCTGCTTGGACTAACACGCTTGGCGCGTTTGCTTCAGGTGACGATAATGCTATTAGTGAGGCCATGACTGGGCTTGTAGAGTCCGCTGGTAATTTTGTAGCAAATATTTCTACTATTCTGCCTGACGTACTTAAAGGTATTGTTACTTTAGTTAGCACTCTTATACCTAAGATACCGCCGATACTTGCTGATCTTTTACCTGCTTTCATTACGGGAGTTGTTAGTGTTATTGAGGGTCTTGTAGATGCTATGCCGGATCTTATTAAAGTTTTGGTAAAGGTTATACCGGATCTTGTCGACGGTCTTGTAGACGTATTTTTGAGTATTGTCGATGCGTTACCAGAAATTTTAGAAGGTTTCTTAGATCTTTTTACAGCGCTTGCTGAGGCTTTGCTTGATCCGGATGTTATCAAGAAAGTTATCGAATCTTTAGCTAAAGCTATCATTGGGCTTGTAGAGGCGTTTGTAGAATTTATTAAAGATCCTACAGCGTTAGATTCTATCTTACAGGGTGCTATCACTCTGTTTACTGAGATTGTAAAAGCGTTACCTGACATTATTGTCGCTCTAGTGAAAGCGTTACCGGATCTTATTAAAAGTCTCGTATCGTTTCTTACTAAGCCTGACAATCTTCAGATGGTTATAGAAGCAATGCTTACTTTAGGTAAAGAGCTAGTTAAAGCTATACCTGAGATTATTATGGCTATCCTTACTGCTTTGGGTGATCTTATACCTGGTATCAAAGATCTATTTTCGCGTGCTGGCAATAAAATTAAAGAGGTATGGAATAGTATTGTAGATTGGTTTAAAGGTCTTCCCGACAAGTTACTTAAAGCGCTTTCTGGTATTGGTGATGGTATCAAAAATATTTTTGATGATGCTGTAGATGGTATAAAAAAGGGTTTCAAATCTGGTTTAAACTGGGTTATTAAACAGATCAATAAGCTTGTCAAAGCTGCGAATAAAGTTATTGGCTGGATTCCTGGCGTAGACATGAAAATTCCTGAAGTGCCAGAATTAGCTTCGGGGGGGTATGTTAATTATGCGGGCGGCGGTAGCATTCGGGGTGCGGGTTCTGGTACTTCGGATTCTATACCTGCTATGGTTTCTAATGGTGAGTTTGTTTTGAAAGCTAGTGCTGTACGTCGTCTTGGTTTAGATAATGTCGCTGCTATGAATGAAGGTAAATCTACTGGTAGGGACGCGCCGATAGTTGGAGAGATGCACGTTAAAGAAGAAGCTGACGCTTTGGCGATTGCTCAACAAATAGGCGCTTTAGTACGCTGGGCGTGATATAGTAGAAATGTAAATACGAAAGGGAAAATGATGACAGCCAAAATGACACAAGCAGAAGCTTTAAAATCTGCACGTAAACGATTTATGGTAACGAGGTTAAAAGTTACCGTTCTACAAATACTTAATATTGAAGACGATAAGGTAGATGCTGAGTTAGAGAAACTTTTGAAACCGCTCACCAAAACTTTTGGCGCTGAAGCAGCTACAGAAATATTAAATGAAGCTATAGATGCTGCAGGCGATAAGTTCGGTGAGATCATGGATGCTGGTATGAAACAAATCATGAGTAACAATAAGCTTTTAGAGGAAATAGGCAAAGAGGCTGCAGCTTTAGAGGCTAAATAATGTTAGTTACTTTACTTGTATCGTGTGCTACCTGTGAAGGTACTAAAGCTTTAAAACAAGCTGCTTTAGATGAGGGACATAATGTGACTATAGAACTTGTTAAAGGTTCGGACGATAGAACTAGAAAATCTGCGTCTTTAGGTATAGGTATTCCTGTGCTTATTGGTGAAGATGGTTCGTATTCTGACGATGGTAAAGTATGGCATGGTACGGTCAAGAAACGTACGCATGTGACTCATCCTGTGGTAGAGGTTGTTGAAGATGCCGACGACGATAAATCTGAGTAACGAATTTCTTGATGGTTATAATCAGTCTACTGATACAGCTATAGAAAATCTTGCTGATCTTGTGAATGTCGAGATGAGAAAACTTGCGCCGTTTGCTAAACCTTCACAATATCTCTATGGTTATCCTGGTACGCCTGGTAGTCTCGTTAAATCTTTAACTCGTAAAGGTAAGGGTAAACGTACTCAAATTGTTTCTAGTGTGGCTTATGCGATACGGCGTAACTATGAGAATAATTTGAACCCTCAAACTACTCATTATATTGAACGTGGTATAGATAATGTTATGCGCGGGCAGACTTCACGATGGTGGCAAGCCGAAAGAAAATAAGGAGACAAAATGGTACAAGTAAT
>JACCDG011983207.1_pt1 | contig 14860 bp, 40 predicted proteins | sample 7442471 | NCBI WGS metagenome assembly JACCDG01 (sample SAMN15323444, study PRJNA562643) | freshwater metagenome | isolation source: river surface water | place: USA:Blue River Watershed | collected 2017-08-17
ACAATCTATGAAGAGAACTGGAAAGACCAGTCTGGCAATCAACGCAACTCATACGATATTCGTGCAGAGACCATTGCGGTCACAACAAGAAGTCTTAGCAAGTCAAAGCCTGAGCCTGCTGGCGTATGGTCAATGACTGGGGACGTCCCTTTCTAAGATGACAGAATTTTTATTTGGACTGCTCATAGGGTTTGCCATTGGCTACCCTATGGGTTTGTTCATTGATTTCTTAGATAAGAAAGAAAAGCGAAAGCAGCGTATTGACGCTGCTATACAAAAAGTTGTGGAAGAAGATGGCGAACTAATGGGAAGAATGATTGATTAATATGAGTATATTTAGGTCTAAAAGTGCGAAAAGTGCGGCGGCGGTAGAGAACATTCAGAAACAATTTAAGTCATTTGATTTAAAAGGGCCAGGCAATCTTACTTGGGCGGAAGAAGAAACTGGCCTATGGAAGGGTTGGACATTTAGCCAGAAGAAGAATAGATACTTCTTTGATGATATTGGATCAACATCTTTAATGGAATTATGGGAAACACAGTGGAAGTGGGAAGATGAAGAAGAATAATGTACAGACATCTCAGCATGGAATTAAGAGATATCTAAAGAACCTAAGACGCTTACAGCGTAAGACTATCTTGAGCACAGCTCAGATGAGAGAAGAGAGAATGCGTAAGAATATTTATGCTGATTTAGACTTCTCTGAAAAGATTGATAAGGAAGATGATTAATCTATTTAAATCAATCATCTGTAAGTTTAAGGGACATGACCTAGAACACGCTGGGTCATGCCCTTTTACTGGTTCTACCTATGATTTTTGTAAGCATTGTATGGCTATGATTCCTAGGCAGGTGGCAGCGTGATGTGGTCATGGATATTAGCAGCAATTGGGGTAACAGGCATATTCTTTGTGGGTCGGAAGACCATATGGGGATGGTTAGTATTACTACTTAATGAATGTCTATGGATCATTTACGCCATAACAACTGAGCAATATGGATTTATCTTTGCAGCAATTGCATATGCTACTGTTTATATTAAATCTTTTATTCATTGGAAGAGAGATGATGGATTCCCAGATTCTAGTCAACTAGAAATATTATGCTATAACTGTGGCGGGATGTATAAGGTAGGGTATGAAGCTGTGCGGGAATGCCCTAAATGTCTAAAGGATTAATGGTAGAATAGTATTATGGACAACCAAGAATTGACTGACGAAGAGATTACAAAGACCTATGTCTCAGAAGATGAGCATGAGGACAAATGGAACAACATGGAAAAGGCTTGCTGGAGCGGATATAAGCAGGTTGGAATGAAGAACAAGAATGGTAAGAAAGTACCTAATTGTGTTCCAGTAAATAAGGCAACAGGGTTGCCAGAAGAACCTAAACCAACTTGGGGCGGGACTTTCAGATAATGGCTATCCTAGATAACCTAGAAGCCTATATAGATATAACATGGGATAACTTCACTTTAGGTCTATCTCACGAACAAGAAGAAGATCAAGAGTAGATTATATATACATATAACTTCCTATGTAGATCAGATAACTCAGAGATGAATCTTGAGTTAAGTAAAGAACTAGACTATTTACCCAAATGTCTCAAATGTAGCAAGACAATGCTCTTGAGATACTCCATAGATAATAATGGATCTATATGGATGAATTCAGCTATAATGCACGATTAAGCCCAAAGAGTATGGGCTATACTCCTATATCCCCCTCCCTTTTATCTCCTTGCTATGGCCCTTCTAGGGCCTTTTTTGTGGAGTAAAGTGGAGCATTGTGGAGAATTTATACTATAGATTGTATATCATAGACTATAGTATTATATTAGTTTAGATATACATGTAATTGAGCATATCAAAGATGCCACCGTAATGTCAAATTTGCTGGCATGTTGGCCATAGCATATTATATTGGGCATGTCAAGCATTTCAGTGATATATTTTATGTGCCCGTAAATATGCATATTGGCCCGTATTTGTCAATATATTCTGCAGAAATTCTGCCAAATTTTATCAGATTGTTATATAGTTATATTAGATTTAATATACATTTTTGCAGAAAGCTGCAGAAATTCCAGTGATTTTTTTAGATCTGTCGTAAATAGAAAATTTGGCCCTTAGCCCGTACATAAAAAAATACCCCAGGGAATCCCTGGAGTATCTTTAATTTATTATATATGTATCTAGTACATTTCTAGTTCTAACTGGTCATTCTCTGCAAGTGTTCTAAACCAATCTCTAGCCTTTATCAAGCCATAACTTGTTTCCGCCGACATATCCCAATCTTCATTGTATTTCATATATTGATATGTGAGCAAGGCTTCAATTAGTTCCATTACTTTATCTTGTGTATAATGTGGAGCAAAGTTAATTAGATAATTAGCAACCAATGGAGCATTAAAGTTAGTATTGTCCATAGCCGTCTTCATTACTTCTGCTAACTTTTCTTCGGGAGTTCTTTTTCTAGCCATACCGCCTCTTTCTCTTGGTTGAATTATATCATTATAGGGGGGAGGTTGGCAACGAAAGGGAACCAACCTCCCCGTTCTATATGGGGCCTACTTCTTGGTAGGCTTTTCGGCTGTGAAGGTCAGACCCTTTTGAGTCGCCTCTGATAGAGCCTGCTTTGCTGCTGATGAGAAACGGCCACGGGCACCTACTGTAATGCCCTGCTGCTTTAGATATTCACGCTTTGTTGTCATTTGGTTTGTCCTTTCATAGACAGTTGTTTTTTATTATTTTATCAGGTTTTGGCGAATTTGTAAATAGTGTCGTAAGAAGCTCCGCCTGCCCTCACGAATTTTTTTGATCTTCCATTCGATCTTTAATTAATTTAGCAATCATGTTATGAGCTGCTATATTTTCAGTTTCAGATCCTCCCCACAGAAGCCGTTGGGCCTCTGCCAGGACCTCATCCACATATTGATCAGTCATCTTCATCTTCGTCCTCCTCATTGGTTTCAACAGCGCCAACCTTAATTAACCAATCACTGATGTGCTCGTCAAGGTCTTCTACGCCATATTCAAGTGTGAATCCATTCTCGTCTGCTTGCTCCCAGAATAGTTTCCAGACCTCTTCTTGAGTCATGTTGACCTTGTAGTCTTCATCTTCTCTGAAGTTCTCTAGCATGCTCTTGGCAACGTCCCAAGTCCATACCCAAACTAAGGGAGGGAAGACCCCTAGTTGTCCAATCTTATCTATAATAAAACTAATATCCTTATAGACATCTTGCATACGTGTTTGCTCTTGTAGGTCCATATTAGCCAATCATCCTTTCTCTAATATCTCTTACATCTTTATCTGCTTTAGCAAATGCTATGTCATATGTTAAACTGTACATTTCTCCATATGCCTCAAGGACACCTTCCCAATACTTCCGCTCCATAGAATCCATGGCTTCGCCTGATTCTTCTTCTGCTTCTTGGGCTAGTTCTAATTGCTGTTCTGCTTCTAGCATGAGGACCTTTAGTTCCCCGTGCATGATGTCTGCCCCGTCCATGCCCAAATTAACCATACGCAATAAATGGGGCGGGAGTTGATTATCATTCTTTACTATTTCCATTATTCATACCTTTCGTTAGAAGAGTTCATTATATCAGTAGCCACTGACAACAAATGTTCTGTAGCCATAATTTGTCCTTGAATATTTATCTTAGATTCAACATTCAAATCTTTATCTAAGTCCTGGTTAAGACTAATTAAATGAAGTTTCATATATTCTATGAAATGTGATGACTTAGACATGATCGAAATATCCCTCTGCCCACAGCCCTTGTAAGAAATCGTGGGCGGTTACTAGATAGTTATGAATAGCAGGATTCTCATCAGCGTCAATTAACAAATCAGCTTGATATACTCCATATGTCATATCTGCTAAATCTTTTTGTGTATAACCTAGCATTATTTCTCCTCATCCCACTCTATGTAATATTGGTCTTCAGGTTTCAAATCATAAAACTGATTAAATCTACCTTTTAGATAATTGCTTTCACACATTTCAGCAAATCTATAATCTGCATATAGTTGGCCTTCATCTAAATTAGAATTAACCCATTCCTCTACTAGTTGTTCACCAATATAAGAATATTCTGCGTCTATTACCATTTGGTTTTCATTTTCTAAGAAACTCATGCTTCCACCTTTTCTGTAGATTCCAATAATACACTATGGGTCTGACATTCTTTCATAGCCTCATCATCTTGCCAAGAACCCTCATTGCATTCTGAGCAGAATTGACCACAATCATTTTCACAATACTCAACACAATCAAAAGATTGGCAAGCATAGCAACGATTCTCATATTCTAGAATAGTCTTAACTTCACCACGGACAATCTCATATTCTCCACCCCAGCCTGTTTCTTCTTCATACTCTAATGTGAGCAGGCAGTTAGGAACAAGATTACTTAGTTTAGTTAGAATAGTTACAGCAGGTGACCATGCAGTCTCATATTTATATACAAGCCAGTTATCATCACCTTCTGATTTATATTCAAGTAATTCTGTATTAGAATACTCTTCGCCGTCACGGACGGCTACATCCCATTTAGTTCCCCAGTTGGTATTATTCCATGAATACCAATCTTTAGATACTTTAGCAATTTCAATAGATTTAGCAAACCAATTAGGGTCATTTGTATCTAGACCTGTGCGGTCAGGCTGGCAGGCATACTCCTCATCAGTAATTCCGTCATCCTTATATGAGTGGATATTAAAGAAAGCAAAGACAGGATTATTATATTCAACCTGCTTAATTTTGGTGGGGAAGCCTGAAGTACTAATATCACCCATACCATAAGTCTCTTGTGCTAATGTAAAAGGCTTATTCAATCTATCTTTAATCATATCTACCTCAGACTTAGGTCCTTGGATAGTTAAAGTGTTATAACACCAATTTGGCATTTTATATCCTTTCGTTGATATGGCTTAATTATATATTAGAGCACTGACAAATGTCTATAGAATATCCGTGTGATTCACACCACATGATCTCAAAGCTTGAGAATTCCTGTGAATTTACTTGACTGTCTTAAATACCTTATGCTATCCTCAGTCTTTTGCGGGCTTCCTGGCAAAAAGTTGGGGCCCTAGCAGTCTCTCCTCTGCTGGGCCCCTGGCGTTTGGCTGCATCCACACTATGCATATTTAAAGACTTGGCCGAAAGGGTGACCTGATAGCCTTACCAAACTATTTATGTTGAATTTATATTATATCATATCCTAGTTAACTGGAATTGTTGAACCAAGGTGATACGCAATAAACTCCTCAAAACTGTGACCGTCAATCATTTTGTTAACCATGTCGATTTCAACTGTGAAATCCCATGCTGCAAAATCAGACGGCTTAGCAACGGCACCAATTCCAAATCCTGTTTCTTGGTCCCATTCGCTTCCAATTAATTTACTAATGATGTTACGTATAGCATATGATGTGTCTTGCCAACGTGGACGTGCATGCATTAAAGCATTAGCAATGTCTATTTGCCAATCTGTCTCGCCCCAATGACTGTACAGCCATACTGCAGGTTCTTCAGCGCCTTCGTTGAAGAGATAATTAATCCGTGCTCCCATTTGTTACTTCCGCCTTTTCTGAGTTGATGATGTGTGCTAATTCTACAATCTCGTAGGACCACTTGTCAAGAGCATCTTTAAACTCATTGTAGTGGTGCCCACAAAAGAATAGGTCCCCTGCTAATCCCTTAGCTTGGTATAAAGCTTGTGCTGTTTCGCATTTGTCGCAGCCTTGCCATGTCATAGAGTTCCGCCTTCTATCATTTCCGAAAGACGATCTAAGATCCATGAGTCAATGTCAGCGATATCAATCTCTGATAACTTCTCCATGATTTCTTCACGAGCAAACTTGTACCCGTCATCAAAACCGTCTTTATAGTCCGACATTTTATCTCCCTGTGTATCCTGTTGCCTCGTACTCGCTTACATATGATTCTGATAGATTATATTTATCACGAATGCGGCTTACTTTCTCAATACTACCAGTTCCAATATTGAATGTCAATGGTGTCATTGCCTGCGGGTCTAGCCCTGTGATTTGTGCATCCCAATAGGCCCTCTCCATGGAGAGCCTATCGGGAGCGGTGAGTTCAAAGTACATTATGCTTCTCTCACATGACAGATTTCAATGTCGCCAATTTCAATACGACCTGACTGTGAATCAACATACAGATTATCTGTAACTTCATCTTCAAGGTCATTACCCCAATCAGAAAGCAAATCAATTTCCATTGTTCCGCTAACTTCGATTGTGCAAGTAAATTCAACCTGACGTGTTAGTTCAATATCAAGCGCTTCAGCAATTGCACGTAGAGTTTCTTGGTCCTCTGATTCTGAATATGCTTCAGTGATAATATCTTTAACTAAACTAATCTTGTTAGTTAGAACGCCGTTAGTCTTCTGAGCCTGACGAGCATTGTGTAGGTCCCATTCAAGGCTGGAAACCTTGGCGGTTGTAAATTCAGGGTCGGAGTAACCATGAATCACCTTATATGTAACTAGTAGATTAGGATTGTATTCCACTGCAGGTGAATGCAATGCATCCGAACCAATTGTTGTTTCTTCCATTTGTTCCTCTTTCGTTGTGGTTGTAGGTTGAATTGTAGCATGCTCCACTGACACCAATGTAGTATCTCTACCACATGGGCATGTGAGCTTTGTCACACCAGATGGGAATCCAAATCCATCTGATGATGTTAGTTCAATTAAACAATCACATTCATCTGGGTCACAGACAAACGTGTACTTACTTGACATTAATTCATTTGACATGCCGAGAATTATACACCACCCCACTGACATTTACAAGGAAATCCTGTGAAATTTTTACGTGTCCCGTATGAGCTTGGTCACATCCTCAATATATTGCGGGCGTCTCATTATGTGAAACAAATTGTCTTGCGATTCGTACGGGATTTGAACCCGTGATCTCTACCGTGACAGGGTAGCGCTTTAACCACTAAGCTAACGAACCAAATGGAAACGGGGGAGATTTCTCTCCCCCGTTAAATCATTTAGTTAAAATGATTTAACTAACTTGAGAATTTTATTTTTCTCTGCAGTTAGAACAGGGTCAAATCCTGATGCACCAGCCATTAGCGATTCAGAATTGCCACGACCAGAGCGGTAGTAATCAAGGCGTTCAGTGATTGCATTAAATGCACCCCACTTTGTTCCCTTGATTGTAGAATTTGTTGGTGAATTGTGGTAAAGGTCATCAAGCAAAACAACCTTGTTTTCCCACTTCTTCATTGCACCCTTCAAATCCTTATCAGGCTTTGGATAGATTGTCTGAATCAACTTTGAAAATTCAGCATCGGTGATTGCTTGATTAAACAAGCCCTGAGCCTCTTTTTCAAATTCATCAAAGTATCCAAGAGCAAGACCAAGAGTCTCACGAGCAACTTGAATGCGACCTTCAACAGATTGTGTGTGGCGAATCTTGAAAGATTGCTTAGCACTCTTCATTGCAAGGATTAGAGTATTTTGGCAAACAACACGAACAGGTGTAACCGCTGCCTGAACAGCAACAGAACCATCGTGTGATGTCCAAACAATGAGATATAGTTTTGTCTCATCATTTGCGCCTTGTGGGTCAAGAACCATTGTGCGAGGAATATCTACAGTTCCAAACACAACTTTGCCCTTCTTAAGAGAACCAGCAGATTCCCAACGGCAATCAGCATTGGCATCGTGAATTGCATCAGCAAATGCAAATAGTTCTTCATTCTGCACAGGCTTGTAACGCTTGCCAACAGTAGCAAGAACATCAGTTCCACCATTAAATGGATTAGTGCGTAACACTAAAGAAGATTGAGAAACATCGTTAAATGATTCTGGAATATGCTCAGTGATTGGAGACAAGCGAACATTCCAGTTGGAAAGTTTAGCCTCATCGAGCATTGTTTGAGTAGTTACATCTTCATCTTTATTGAAGATGCGATTGGCAAGATTATGCCAAGCAGGAGCACCACGAAGCGCAAACGCAACTTCGCCATTTTCTATTTCTAGATTGTGAGCCATTTTTGTCCTTTCGTTTAGTTGATTTGGTAATTATAACAGGTGGCACTGACATTGTCTAGATTAGTTAGTCATTTGTCCGAATTGATCCGTGTGAGTAATCTCACAAATTTTCAGGGTTGTGGATAAGTGGTCGTAACCTGTGGATAACCCCCGCACATAGTTGCGGGCATCTCACATTGTGAGAACGCTATCTCGATCTCAGCTGGCGGCAGCCCCGAAGGGTTGAGCAGTTTATACACTTGCTCAGGTGCTTCGCAATTTATCGTTATGCGAGAACGATTTTATTTAGAGATACTTAGCAATTTGCTTCATAGTAGAAGCATTTACTGTTTCCTCATCTGTCATCTTTAAGATGGTGAGAGCATTTGTAATGTCCTCTTTCATCTCACGATAAGTGTGCTGATGGATAATCTCAAAATCCTTTTCAGGCTCAGTAGGGAACTCTGTGTCCTTTGTGATGATGTCAAAATCAACATTGAGAGTGTTGTTCCATTGACGATAGTTTGTGCGAAGGTTCTCAGCCTTTGCGAAGTTTGCGATAGCCCACTTGCCAATTTCCTTCTGCCACTTTTCACGGGCTTTCTGATACTTGGCTTCGTTTGCTTCTTGTGAAGCATAGTCTTTTTCTAGTGTTGCTAGGCGAGTTTCTAGTGCCTTGATTACCTTTGGTGTTGCCACCTTTACTGTGATTGCTCTACTCATTTCTTACCTTTCGTTTGTGTGTTTGGAGAGTATTTTATCAGAAGGGTCTGACAAAAAATGTGTGAGGGTTCTTACTTACGACATTGGGCGAGGACTCCCTCTAAACTGCCCCTGTTTCGCTAGTTAATTAAACTAGAGCCGAATTGCTAACTGTTGTCCAACGAGTTTCTTTCGTTGGCATTTCCAGTAGCACTCGCACCGAGCCAGATGCGTTAGGAATAATCTCCTTGATTACTCCAGTTTTCTTTGACTTTAAGGTTGTGAATAAATCGCCAACCTTGTAAGTGTATCCATTTACTGTCATTTTGCTTCCTTTCTTGTTAGGGTAGTATTTTAGCATAGGGGTCTGACATTTATCAAGCCCCTAGAGTGTGAGTTATCTCACAATACTTCGGGCAACCAAGCGTCCAAGTGGTGGGCGTCTATAATTGCAGATGCAGGGCAAGAGGTCTTACCTTTCCAAGTAATGTCATCAGGTAGAGGTATCTCACGATCAAAATCCTCCTCATAGTATGCGTCAATAGCGTCTATGCAAGGTTGCACCATAGCAAGGGGAACGGGAGGGTAATGATTAGAGCGGAGATGAATACCAATAGCCATTTCTAAATCTAATTCTAATTCCTCAGATAAATCTAATGCTGTATTGTAACCCATTTATTACTCCCCCCAACTTACTTTGGCGTATGAATTGTTTGCGTTAATCTTATCTAATGCACCAATACTATCTAATGCACCTGTAAATACGCCACTAAGTAAATCATTTAATTCTTTTTCAGAATAATTTACTAGAGCGGTTAAGACATAATCAGGCATTGTTTTTTCATCAAAATCAACGCTGACTTTTACATTGTGTGTGAGTTTCATTTTTTCCCTTTCGTTATGGTCGCTATTTTACACTACCCCACCGACATTTACAATTCCTGCATCGGCGTGTCGCAGCTTTTGTGATATTTCTCACAATTCCCGTGTTTATCCACAGCCCCACTTAAACCTGTGGATAACCCCGCAAAAGACTGCGGGCCTCACCTCAGCTTTGTCAACATGTAAATGACTAATAAAATTGGTGTACATAAGAATGCAATAATACCAATTGCAAACACGGTACCAAGGAATTCATACATTATTTTTTACTCGCAGAAAATCGAATGTCTGACTTACCATAAACACATAGGCCACATGAAACACATGCGGACCCTGCATTGCTAATAAGTGGAATAGACTTATTATTTTCAGGACACTTAGCGCCAGGCTTTCCAGTCAATTCTTTCATTGTGCTTTCAGTTGCGGCGAATGTCTTCCCTAAATATGCAAGGCGGATACCAGAATTTAATTTAAGGTCATGAGCAATTTCTTTATTGTCATCATCGGTAGAATAGTAAAGAGATAGATTAGAGATATCCTTAAGAATAAGCGCTGCAGACTTTACACGAGTATAAACCCAGAATTGAACATCCGCATGATCATTAATTACATTCTTCCAGGCATACGTGTAGAAATCATTAAAGAAATCTCCGTCCCAGTGGATACGGAATAACATCGGTGCGTCTTTCTTTACACAATCAGCCTTGAAATCAATAATCATTTCATTAAGCAATTGATACATGGTCTCCATGTCTGCATTGCGTAGGAGCTCCCAGTTATGAAGAAGATTAGTTTTTACTCCAGGGAAGAGTTTTTCAAGCTTTCCCGCATAGCAGACGCTTTCGCACACGCTAGTGGCACCAGGACAGGAGAAAGCCTTGCCTGCAGGTAATCCAAAAGTATTAGCAATAGCGGCTTGCTTTCCATTTTTTGTGACAAGGTTAGCCACCTTTCTATCATTAGAACGTTTTAATTTCATGGGGGTAATTATAGCGGTTAGGTCTGACATATTAGTAATCCTCATCCATTCCAAATCCAGCGGAAGCAAGAGCGTCGTTATCAGCCCATCCAGTTAATTCATAGAATGAAACTTCATCAGCGTCATAGCAAGAAGCACACAAGAAGTCATCCTGATAATAACCATATTCATATGCGTCCATTAGGATATAATCAGCGCAATTATCGCCAGTGCAAAATACTATGTATTCCATTAGTTTGCCTTTCATTTGGAGAGGTTGCAATTGTAGCAGAATGGACCGACAAAATCTAATCAAAATGCTCAAAATTCCTGTGATTTATACCACACTCGTAACGACACGCCCGACCCCGCAAAAGCTGCGGGCTTTAGTTGAAATTTCAATCAGTTTTATTTTTATGTTTTATTTTTCGTGTGTATTTTTTTTTATTGCGAACAGGAGTTGCGGCATTTGATCTCCGCAATTCCTGAATGCGTTTTATTTTTTCTTTTAAATTCATTTTATACCTTTCCAAAAATTGTGTGATAGTTGCTCGCTTCGTGAAATCTTGTTACATCAAATCGAGGATTATCTTTTGCAAACATCTCCGCAAAATCTGTTACGACTTTAGAAAATAAAGCAGGGTGAGTTTTTGTGCTCATATAGTTTAAAATTTCTGCGGTTGCCACATAGTCTTTTCTTGTCATCATTTTACTGCCACCATTCCACTACGATAGAAAACTTTTGTATAGCATTTGCCTGAAGGCGTGTAGAGATTAACTGTTGAATATTCGTTAGCCATTCCCCAATCGGTGAATAAGAAAAAGTTTTCCCACGCACCATATTCATTTTCATATTCAGCAGACCAATGAGGGGCGTTGCTATCATAAGCGCAAGTTAGTTTATACATTATTCATTTACCCAATCTACTGTTAATTCATCTTCAACATTTGCGATACAATCGCAAGGCTCTACATCATAAGCCAATTCATTACCAAAGAAAATAAATCCTGCGCCACCGCATTCATCACATTCAGCAGAAACAATTTCGATTAGTTCTTTTACTTTAGCCATTTAGGTTTTCCCTTTCGTTATTTGTTGAAATTGTAGCAGATAGCACTGACAAGGCTTCCGCTTTTGTTGCTTCACGTTGTGCGATAACGTGAGCCTTGAATTCTTCTAAATTCATTATTCACCAACCTTTACTGCTAAATAGCGATAAGAATCTTTGAAAGATTTGTGAGGTCTAACCTGCACAAGATAGGTATCGCAATCTGCATACCATACCGCAGAAGTTTTTTCTGCGTCAATGATTTCACCTGTAAGGGTGCGGGAATGATAAGTCTTTCCGATAAGAAGACTTTCGACTGTATAGACATTTGCTGACATTAGTTGTCACCTTTCTTTAGTAATTTATAGGGAGATTGTATCAGTTACTACTGACAATTTTGGCAAGGACACGCCGTTAGAGAGAAAAGATATTTTAGCAATACCTTTTTTTCCGATACTGAAATTTCAGGGTGAAATTGTTTTACCCCACCATTTAGATATTCGTGAGAGATTTTATTTAGAGTTTTTTCAGTGAGCATTTTTGCCCCTTTCTTTTTGTTATGCTGAAATTATAGCCTAAGCCACTGACATTTTTCTACTTACTAGCCAGTAATTTCATATTTTGAGACGCTCAAGCCGTGTGATAAATATCACAAGAATTTCAGGGTTTTCCACAGGCTGTCTTAAGGGCTGTGGATAACCCCGCAGTCTTTTGCGGGCCAGCTTGATTTTGTCAAGCCGACACGCCGTTATTATTTAATTTTTTCTAAAAGTTTTTCTAGTTCTTTTAGTTGCTCTAGATTAAGGTGATCTAGTTGAATAGCTTTTTCAAATCCGAATTCGTCGCTCATTAATTTAACCCGTTTTCTTTTAGGTCTTTTATTACGGCGATTACTAGCGGGATAGTAACTCCCGCTAGTAGTAATTGGACGGCGGTAGTTAGTAGACGATTAGTAGTCATTACTTATTCCTCTTTCTCTTGATTACTGTATAGAGTGTAGCACCTACTACCGACAAGATAATAAACGCCCACGATTGGGATACATAGAGGAAATCCCCTAGGTCAATCATTAGCCCATAGTCATTTAGTTCAATAGTCATTAGTCATTCCAATCTAGTGTTAGTTCATCTTCATCAAAAGCATCAAAAGAAATGTCTCCCTTTTGGATAGCGTCTTCCCACGCTAGGTTTTCTTCTATGCCTACATAGGCATCTGCTACATCTGCTTGAATAGTATCCCATTTAGACATCATTACTTGTTATCTCCTGTCTTGATAGATTGAACATTAGCGGAAAACTTTACTTTCTTACCTAGATTGCTAGCATTTAGCGAATCTATTAGATGGTCAATAGCCTTCATTTCGTGGGCTACATTGTCAATGCTTAGTAGGCGAGAGCCTTGCCAAATTGAATAAGTTATAGTCATTTATTTACTTACCTTTCTTATCTTGGAGAGATTTAGCATAGTCTACATCAGAGACGGCGGTAGCACCAAACTCCTCGTAGATTTCTAGATAGATTTCATCATAGTATTCGTTATAGTCCATTATTAGACCTTCTTTCTTTTAGTTAGTTAGTTATTTAGTTATGAGAGAAGACTAGCAGAGTAGTCCGACAATTACAAGGCGACACGCTACCCTGTGGGTGTGATTTATACCACTATTCCCAAGAACGGGTAGTAGCATAGACTACACGCTTACTAGGCTTATAGTTTTCTAATTCTTTTAGAGAACACTCTAGGATAGTGCCTCTTTCTGCTAGTAGGTCTAGCATTTCATTAGCAGAGTATTCATCTTTTACGAGAACACCTAGACAAGTTCCAAACTCTTTAGAGAGAGGATACTCAGGGTTAGTATTGTATTCTATTTTATAACTTAGTGAGAACATTTTGTTCTCCTTTCTTTTGTTTATCTTATGTATAGAATACTAACATAGACCACTGACATTTTGACCTGTTTTTCGGGCGTGTCGCAAAACTATTTTTGTGAAGTGCATCACACAGATAATGGGCGCACTATACAGTTATCCACAGCCTGTGCAAAACTCGTATCATACAAATTAAAAATATATTAACATTTCTATAAATCTGAAATATTAGTTGACCAGAATACTTATAAATGCTATTATAAGGGTTATGAGTAAAGAACCTCTTGTTGTATATTGGGCTCCCATGGAATCGGCGGAAGCCAGTGATTATGGAGCATGGAATATGTTATATCCAGATCCTAAGTTGCTAATGCATGAGCTTATGGAAAAAAGAAATAGAGAAGATAAATATCCAAGAGGATTCTTGCAATGTCCTGCAGCTACAGGCAGATTTAAGCACACATATGTTTTTAGAAACGGAATTCGGTCAGAGATAGAGTTTGATATGTCTGATCCTGAAAATCCTAGAATTGAATCTCTTGGCAAAACAGGAGTAAACTTTAGAATAGAGAGACCATCTGCATTTACAGAGGGTGCATCTTTTGCGTTCATGCAAAAATATTTATTTTTTGCGGAAGAACCAACAATGGGAGTATTTAGTACGCCTATGATGCACAAACCTGGATATACCCAATATGGGACCCTAATCCCAGGAGCATTTGATATATCCTCTTGGTTTAGACCTATGAATGTAGAAATTCAAACGTGGGAAACACAAGGAAAGCTCATTATTGAGGAAGATGAGCCTTTGTTTTATTTTGAGGTACTCACTGATAGAGAAATTATTATGAAGAGATTCAAATGTAATGAGTCTTTGATCAGATATGCAGAAAGCTGTGCAGATTCTCCTAAGTGGTATGGAAATAATCTACCTCTAGTTAAGCGTTATACTAAATTTAAGCAATCACAGATGGATAAAATTATTTTAAAGGAAATTAAAAATAATCTAGTCGACTAGGATATTATGGCATCTCATAGAGTAGTAATTTGTGAAATATGTGGGCGGGAAATAGAAGTTAGATCTGACTTTGCCTATATGACTTTAAATAATCATATGAAGGAGCACAAATGAATAAAATTTGGCGGGATGAAATAGCCATGACTATTTCTGCTGCAAAGCTCAAGAATGAAAGCATCTACCTTGATGATCATATCATTGCAGAAGAGATTCTAGGATACCTTGTAAAAAGGCTAGAAGGGGTCTTAGAGAGATGTTTAAATGTACAGTTAGGTAGATGTATGACCTGGTGGAAACATGATGAATGTCTAAGCTTGCAGAAAATTCTTTTTGATATTACAGAAGATCCTAAATATATGACCC
>JACCDG011100941.1_pt1 | contig 14858 bp, 18 predicted proteins | sample 7442471 | NCBI WGS metagenome assembly JACCDG01 (sample SAMN15323444, study PRJNA562643) | freshwater metagenome | isolation source: river surface water | place: USA:Blue River Watershed | collected 2017-08-17
CGGCAAGCCTGAAGACACCCGACTCATTACGCTGAAGGCATGAACCTGCCTGCCTTCATTGATCATTTACCCTCGCTCTACCAAGACCCGATGTTCTGGCTGTTCCCCATGGGAACATTGGCCGTGAGCACGGGTACCTTCTTGCTATTTGCCATCCCCTACACCTTGGTGGCCGTGGTGCTGGTATTGATCTGGCCACTCCTGCGCTTGTCGCCCATTCATCAAGGCGAGATGCCCGCCTGGTATGTCGTGATCGCTCAATTGGGGTTCTTCATCCTGCTGGACGATTTTTTGTACTACTGGATGCACCGCACCATGCACAAAGGCTGGCTGCTCAAACACGTACACAGCATCCACCACCGCATTCGCCACACAACGGCCATCAACGGCAACTACATGCACCCGATCGAATACCTGTGCACCGCAGGCCTGGCCTTGATCGGCCCCATGTTGGTCGGTGCGCACCTGCATGTGTTGTGGATCTGGCTGGCTCTGCGGCAGTACGAGGCCACCGATGGGCACTGCGGCTATGTCTTCCCATGGAACCCTGGTCACTTGATTCCGCTGTACGAGGGGGCGGGGTACCACGACTTCCACCACGCCAAATACCAAGGCAATTACGCAGGCTTCCTGCCCTACCTGGACCGCTTCTGGAACACCTACGCACGAGGCTATCTGGCCTGGCGTCAAGCCCGACGCTCGGCTCGGTAAGCCTCAGATTGGCAAGGGGGGCCCTTCGTGGCCCACCAACGCAATGGCGCCACAGCCACGCGTCTCATACAAGTCAACTCGGTCCACCTCCGGCAAAACCACCCGTGCCTTGTGCAAGATCCAATGCGCCACGGTGGCGGCATCGCAATCGGCCAGGTCAGGGATCTCGTGCAAGGGGTGGTGGTCCAACATCTTGAAGATGGGGTTGAACAAGTCCTTCACGTCGCCAAAGTCCACCGTCCACCCCATGACTTGATCCAAGGGGGCCGACAGGTGCAGGCGCAGCGTATAGGTATGACCATGGACATGTGAAAGCGCATCGTCAGCAGGTGCCTGCTTGAGCACCAAGGCGCTGTCCAGCGTCATCTCTTTCCAGATGCGGTATTCGTGCCCATTGAAGTTGGCGCCGCATGAGCCGGTTTCATACACCGTCACCCAAGACAACTCAGGCAACACCGGCTTGAGTCGCTGCCACAACCACCCAGCCATGACTTCACTGGTCGGGTTGCTCAGGCCCTCAATGTCGTTGAGATACTTGCGGTGCAGTTGGTAATGAAAGGGCGCCCAGACCTCATCCAGGTGGTCGTAGTCAATGCTGATGTCTCGACCACCCGCATCTTGATTGGCATGCAGGATGACTTCAAAGCCATGACCGTGCAAACGACCACACTTGTGGCCCATCGGCACATTGGGCAACTTGTGGGCAGACTCAAACCGATAACGCCGCCAGACGTGCGCTTGATCGTGCTTGTCCAAGTCCACGCCCTGGTCCAAGGTGCTTTGAATGCCCACCTGCTCCAGACCCGGCACGTCAAGTTGATCGCGCAACCAACGGGCCAGGTTTTCATCAGTGGGTGAAGGCAGCAACTCGTTGAGCAGTCGGTAATCCAACTGCGAGGTGCAGGCCTCCAGCTTGTCTGACAAGGTTTGCACCTGGGCGCCCGGATAGCGCGCCCAGGTCGCTGGCAACGCCGCACGAACCTTGGCCCGAAAGCTGTGGCCATGCAAGCGCTGGCCCTTGTGTCCTGCTGGTAAGACATTCACCTGCCTGGCTGATTCAAAACCCGCAGATGCGGTGTGCAGGGTGGTCAAGGGCATAAGGGATTACTCATTGGCAGACATCAACTGGGATGTCTCGATTTTCGCGCAAATGCGCCAAAACATCAGCCTGCTTATTCCCTGCCATCGAAAACAGAACATTTGGATTTTCAGACAAACTCACCCATATTGGGGAGTCGCAAAGTCAGACGCAACAAGGATGGTGACTCAATTCTGTGTTTTCATCACACCAACTACACAGCCGCTACTTGGCAATTTATTCAGAAATCGGGAAGATGTGTGTCGGTTGTGAAACCCGTATCGACAAACATCAGTGGAGATCGTTCCTGTGAAAATCAAATATGCATGGCTCGCGTCAGCAACCGTCGTGTTTCTGACGGGTTGCGCCAATATGAATTACAGCAACAAGTTGACCAGCGTGTCAGACGGGCTGTATTCGGGCAATGTCAAAGCCAGCTTGGCGTCATTAGATAGTTTCAACGATGCCAAAAATGGCGCCGAAATTGATCTGCTGTATAAATTTGAACAGGGCGAACTGCGGCGCTTGGACGGCAACATCTCCGGCAGCACCGAGTCTTGGCTGCAAGCTGACAGCGTGGTCCGGGCTTGGGAAGACGAAGTGCGCGTGAGCACCGGCAGTTTGCTGGCTGGCGCAGGCTCGATGGTCTTCAACGACACCGTACGCAAATATGAAGGCCGCGACTACGAAAAGGTCATGCTCAATCTGGGCCTGGCACTGAACCACCTCACACTCAACGATTGGGACAGTGCCCGCATCGAAATCAAAAAGATGCACGAACGCCAAGCCTTGATTGCCGAGTACCAATCCAAAAAATTGGAACAAGCCAAGGCCGATGCCGAAGAAAAACAACTGAAGGTCACGTCCTTCAAAGAGCTGGGTGGCTACCCCATCGAAACGCTGGAAGCCCCCGAAGTGGCCAGCCTGAAAAACTCTTACGAGTCAGCCTTTGGCCATTACTTGGCGGGTTTTGTTTACGAAGCGTTGGGCGAGCCGTCGATGGCCGCGCCGGGTTACCGCAAAGCCGCTGAAATGGTGCCCAACAATCCCTTGATTGAAGAGGGCCTGAAAGGGTTGGACGCTCGCTCGCGCCCCAGCTTGCCACCCACCCCACCCGTGAACGCACCCAAAGTGGTCGCAGCCAAAGCCGGTAAGGGTGGCAAGGGCAGCCAAAAAACCGTTGTCGAGCCTGTGCAAGCCGTTCAACCTCCAGCCCTGCCTTTGGTTGACACCCTGATCGTGGTCGAAGGAGGCCTGGCGCCCAAGATCGACTCTCAGCAAATCGCCATTCCGGTGCCCATTCCGTGCCGGTCGGGCTACTGCGTGGAGCTGGCAGCCTTGTCCTGGCCCGTGGTTCGCCCGGTGTCCAACACTTACCCCAGCAAAATCGTCGTCAACAACACCGACCTCAGCCTGACATCGCTGACCAATGTCAACGCGATGTCACGGCGCGCGTTATACGACGAGATGCCCGCCATCATCACCCGAACCGCCATCCGCGCCATCGTGAAAATCTCTGCACAAAAAGCCACCGATGAAGTCGCCGCCCGTGCAGGCGCTGTTGGCAGCTTGATCTCTGTGGCCACCAAATTGGCGGTTGCAGCCACAGAAGTGGCCGACGAAAGAACCTGGCGCACCCTGCCAGATTCGATTTTGGTAGCCCGTACGCGCTTGACCCCAGGCACGCACACCCTTCAGATCGATGTGGGCGGCATCCCCAAGACGGTTCAGATCGACGTCAAAGGCAAGTATGCTGTCGCGACGTTACGCTTGATCGGTAACCAGCTTTACCAGATCACGCCACGCGCTGAACCTGTCGCCACCGTAGCGGTAGATGTTCCAAAGCAATGAACAGTTGGAGAAATCAATGAGCAAACGCATTTTTTCTGCGCTCCTGATGGCCTTGGCACTTGGCGCCAACGCCGGAGCTGAAACCATCGAATCCAAGATTGAAGAGCTGGGCACCGCCAAGTACTTGACCTTTAAGGGGCTGAGCTCCGTCGTCAAGAACAACATGCTGGTGGTCAACGTCGACGTCTACAACACCGACAACGACGACCGCAAGGCCTTCTACCGCTTCCGCTGGTTGGACAAGAGCGGTGACTCGGTGTGGGAAGAAGAGGGCTGGAAGCCTGTCCTGTTCCACGGCAATCAAACGATTCACATCCGCAAGATGGCCCCCACGCCCAAAGCCCAGGATTTCCGCATTGAATTCAGTGCAGAAGACAACTATCGCAAATAACGCTCAGTTCAATTTTTAGGGATTTCACATGAAAAAATTTCTCGCCCCAGCCGTCATCGTGCTGTCCATGTCCTTGTTCGGTTGCGCCTCCAAGGGCCCAACCGTGGGTAACGCCGTGTCCTATGGCAATGCCAGCGATGTCGATCAAGTGTCTCTGGAGTTCGGCTCCACCGACCTGCAAATGATGGCCGAAAAGATGGCCTCGTCGTTGTCCGAGTTCTCCGCTGAGAACTTCAAGGACAAGCCTTTTGTGACCCTGGCTGGCGTCAAGAACAAGACCGACGAGTACATCGACACCAAGTCGATCACCGACACCATCAAGACTCAGCTGATCAAGGGCCGCGCCTTCCGTCTGGCTGTTGACACATCGGACATGCAGAACCAGACTGACGAACTGCAACGTCAGAACAACACCGGCCTGTACAAGAAGTCCACCACCGCCAAGGTGGGCAACATGCAAGCGGCTAAGTACCGCATTGAAGGCAACCTGACTTCGATCGTCAAGAAGAACAGCAGCATCAAGGACGTGTACTACAAGTTCACCCTGCAAATGACCGACGTCGAAACCGGCGAAGTCACCTGGATGGACGAGAAGGAAATTCGTAAGTCGGCCAAGCGCTGATTGACGGAGGCACCACATGGCCCATTTCAAGAAAAGCGCCAGCTTGCTGGCAGCCGCAATTGCCTTGTCCATGCCTCTGGCTGCCTTCAGCCAGAGCCAGGGCGGCAACCAGCCGCAGGGTGAAGTCTCCAAGCGCGATCTGATCGCGGTGACAGACTTGTCCTACGAGAGCAAGATCGCCCAGTACTTCGTCAAATACGATCGCAAATCCAGCTCCAGCCAATCGCACTCCGGTAACGCAGGCGGTTTTGGCGGCTCTTCGCAATCGCAAGACAGCGTGCACTACGAGTCTGGCCGCGAAGTCGTCATCGACCGCGGTGAGTTGCGCCGCTTCACGGCTGACATCAAGGGTGAGCTGATCAAGTCCGGCAAGTTCTCCGTCGTTCAAGGCAAACCTTGGACCAAGGCTGACACCGACACCTTGTACGACATCATTGGTCGCATCAAGGCCGGTTACTACCCTGGTGCCAAGTACGTCCTGTTTGGCTCGGTCTCGGCGTTTGATGTGCGTGAAGACAATGCCCCGATCATCGGCTCCAACGCGTTCAATCACTCGTTGACCTATGACATGACGGTGGAGATGTCTTTGATCAGCACGTCCAACTACAAGGTCGTTGCCGCGTTTTCTGCCCAGGCAGAAGGCTCTGACAACCGCTTGGAGTCGGGCCGCGTCAACCATCCATTGAGCAGCAGCAAGGCCATCAGCGCGATGTCCAAAGCTTTGGGTGAGTCGGTCCGCAAACAATTGGATGAGCAAGTCAACGGCTTTCAATGAGTCCTGACCAAATCAAAAGGGTAGACATGCAAAAACACCTCTCTCTCACCAGCTTGGCCGCCGTTGCCTTGGCCGCCAGCGTTTCCACATCGGCCTTGGCACAAGAAGGTCAACGCCAGGTTTACCAACCCAGCGCCAGCGCGCCCACACAAACCGGTTTGTACCTGGGTGTGAGCGTGGGTCAACAATCGACCAAGCTGGAAACCGCTCTGGAAACGGACTCTGGCCTGAAGTACTCGGTGCTGGGCGGCTTCCGCTTCAACCGCAATCTGCGTCTGGAAGGCTCGATCTCGAACACCGCCAAGGTCAAGATTTCCGACACCGTCACCAGCAAGATCAGCGGCTTTGATGTGGTCGCGTTGGGCTCGGTGGACCTGGCTGACGGCGTGGCTTTGTACGGCAAGATCGGTGTGGCCCACAACGAAATGAAGTGGAACACCGCGCCAGCATCAGGCGTGGCCACATCGCAATCGTCCACCAACCTGTTGCTTGGTACCGGCTTCATTTTCGACATCAGCAAAGTCGGTGAGCTGCGCTTGTCTTTCGACCGCGTATCCGTGGGCGACAACAAGGTGGTGTCAGGCCATTCCAACTCGTTGTCGGTGGCCACCGTCTTCAAGTTCTGATTGAACCTGCTTCGATCAAGCCCGCATCGCGCAGATGCGGGCTTTTTTTATGGCGACTTACGGCTTGGTGTTGCCAGGCTCAACACGCGGCTGATGATTCAAGCCATGCCGCAGTTTGGACACGTCTTCATAGACCACTTTGCGCATCCGTGAAATGCCACCCAGGGGCTGATGCTCAGGCAATGTATGCCAAGGTGTGAAGGACAGCACCTCGCAAGCCGTACCTTGGTCCGGCACCTGCCCTGGCACCTCGATGGTGGCCACCGTCACAAAGGGTGACTCCGCCTCGGACCAGCGCACGGTGGGGTCTTCAATCGGCATGTGTTCTGGCACCGCCCGTGTTTGCACCATGAAGTCAAAACAGGCCGCTTGTTGACCCAAGTGTCGGGCCAGGTTCTGACCCAAACGATCTCGGCTTGAATTGGCTTGATCGGCCGCATCATTGAAGGCACTGCCCGCACAGGGCTTGGCAGAGAACTTCATTTGCCCCGCACCCAATCGTGATGGGGTCGTGCTCCAGTATTGCGCATGCAAGGGGTTGTCGATGGTCTGGCCGGTGAACGCCAACACCAAGGGCACCTCGTCAAACAAGTGACGCCCGAACCAGCTGGCCTTGGCCCACGTGCTGCCGCTCATGGCAGAGACAAATTCAACGTAACCCGCCGCATCGTGGATGAAGAACACCGGATGGTTGGTCAACACAAAGTCTTGCGTGCTGGCCTCTCGGTCTTCCGCCAACACCTTTTGACCCGGCACACCCAGCACTTTCAAGGCCATGCCTCGGGCATCGCGATCGTGGTCATCCTGGCTGTTGCCTGATCCATTTGAAAAGCGCACCACCGCGTCATACGCCTTGCCTTGCGCAAACAGGCCTTGCGCCAATGTAGGCGGCAAGTTGGCCTTGACGGTAAAGCGTGCCTGTACACAGCCATGTGCCTTGCGGTGCGCATCTCTGAAGGCATGCCCCTCGGCATCAAAGCCTTTTTGCACCGATGCGCTGATGATTTGACTGACCACCGCCGTCGCGGCTGCCTCATTGGCAGGAATGGACTCACCGTCGGCATTCGCAGAGGCTGGCACCACCGGGCTGGAACTGCATGCGGCGGCACAAGCGGTCAATGCCAAAACGGCCAACCGTGATAGGCGCCAAAGATGTGTATGTTGCATAGCCCGATCATGAACCTATTTGTTCAAACACGCTCGGCTCAACGCCAAGCTTGGGCCACCCGCTGGTGCGTGGGATACCGATCCAACCACCACACCAGGAACACGCAACCAGCGGCTGACAACACGGTGCCCACGGTAAAGGCCCAGGTGTAGCCCAAGTGGTCACCCACCACACCGCCGGCAATCCCACCCAAGCTGCCCACCAGGTTCACGATGCTGGCCAGCAAGGTGTAATCGGTGCCGGCGTGGTGCGGGTCAGATGCATCCATCATCAAGGCGAACAAAGCGATGGACGCCATCGTGCTGACGATGCCTTCGGCAATGGTGGCCGCCCACAGCATGGGCATGCCGCCCAAACCGACGGCAGCCAGAATGTACAAACCAAACGCCGCCACCTGCAACAAGCCACTGGACAGCAATGCAGCCCGGCGACTGACGCGCACCATCAACCAGCCGCCCAGCACCGCCCCCAGCAAACTGGCACCCGACCCGACGGCACCTTTCATCAAGGCAATGGTTTCCTTGGTCACCCCTTGGTCTAACAAAAACGGCGTGAGCAAAGACGTGACCATCTGGTCACCAAAGCGATAGCAAAAAATCAAACCGGCAAAGGTCAACAGCCCAGGTGACAGCACCCGATGCAACCAGACCAGGGCCAACCGCCACCCTTGCGGGATGACAGGGGTCTCAGATGCCGAACCATCGTGGGCCAAGGGGCCGGACTGTCGCGCAGGTTCTTTGAACCGCCAGACGGGCAAGGTGGTCAACGCCAACATGCCCGCCATGCACAAGAACATGACGGACCAATTGCTGCGTGCAAACAGCCACAGCAACCAGCCACCGCCCAAGATCATGCCCAGGCGGTACGCGCCCACCTGAATCGCATTGGCCAAGCCACGGTCTTTGCCATCGAGCATGCGCACAGCCAGCCCATCGGTCACGATGTCTTGCGTGGCGGCCATCAAGTTGAACAGGAACACAGCCACAAACAGCACGATGCTGCCCACCTTCATGTCCAAGGCCGCCAACACCAAGGCCATACAACATGCCGCGGCCTGCAAACCCAACAGCCAGTGTTTGCGACGCCCATGATGGTCAACAAAAGGGGCCCACAAGAACTTGATCGCCCAAGGTAGGGCCAAAAACTGCAGAAAACCGATTTGCGTCAACGACCAACCCGCCTCACGCAACAGCACGGGCAAGGCCAGGGTAAAAAAACCAAAAGGCAGACCTTGGGCCGCATACAAGCCGGTCAAGAGGGCGATTTGGTCTTGACGTGCCATCGTCACCGTGGCTGGCTGTTGCATCTCCATACGCCTCATGTCATCAAGCCAATCGGCCGGCCCTGAAATCTGCAATGGCCTGATGGATTTGCTCGGTCGAGTTCATCACAAAAGGGCCGTATTGGGCGATCGGCTCTTTCAAGGGCTGACCGGCGATCAACAAAGCGCGGACTTCTTGGTTCACATCCGAGCGGGCTTGCAATGTCACCCCATCACACTGGGGATCATTGGCCAGGACGGCCATGCGCTGAGCCGGTACCGTCGTGCCGGCCACATCCAGCACACCTCGGTACACGTACACAAATGCGTTGTGATGGGCAGGCAAGACCTGGCTGAAAGATGCCCCAGGTGGCAAGTGCAAATCCAGATACAAGGGTTGCGTCCCCGGTCGGGTGACGGCCCCCTGTACACCATGGCTCTCACCGGCAATCACGGTCACGGCCACGCCTTCAGGCGTCGTCAGCTTGGGCAAGTCAGCAGCCTTGAAGTCCTGATACCAGGGCTCACACATCTTGTCGGCAGCAGGCAAATTCAGCCACAGCTGAAAGCCTTCCATCACGCCTTCTTCCTGTTGAGGGATCTCTGAATGAATCACCCCACGGCCAGCCGTCATCCACTGCACGCCGCCGTTCTCAAGCAAACCTTCGTTGCCCGCGCTATCGCGGTGCTGCATGCGGCCCGCAATCATGTAGGTGATGGTTTCAAAACCCCGGTGCGGATGGTCAGGAAAGCCCGCAATGTAGTCATCGGGCTTGTCACTGCCAAAGGCATCCAGCATCAGATACGGATCCAGGCGGCGCTGCAACTGCTGCGTCAACACACGGGTGAGTTTGACCCCCGCACCGTCAGAGGTCGGGATGCCAGCAATCAGATGTTCAACAGGGCGTGCTTTAACCATACCCGCCACGATATCACCAGGTCAGCTCACAGCTCGTCGTACTTCTTGCTGCTGCCTTTGGCTTGTTCAACGGGGTATTTTTGCTCGTTCAACGCGACCTTGCGCTGGGCTGCATCAATCAGATCCACGCCCAGCTCATTGCCCATCTGGATCAGGTACAGCAAGACGTCGGCCATTTCAAAAGCCACCTCCTGCTTTTTGCCTGCATCCAGATGTCGGCTCTGGTCTTCGGTCAGCCACTGAAAGTGCTCCAGCAACTCGCCAGCCTCCACAATCAGGGCAGAGGCCAAGTTTTTAGGCGAATGAAACTGGCCCCAGTCTCGCGCCTGGGCAAAGGCTTGAAGGCGCTGTGCCAACTGGTCCAGTGAATCCGCCATCACACCGCTCCAAACACCTTCTTCAAAATGGCGCTGCCTGTGCCCACTGGGTCCTGGCGGATCTTGCGTTCTTCATCGCCAATCAAGGTGTACAGCCCGTCCAGGGTTTTGCCGGTCACATAGGTTTCAATGCTGGCCACCTGGTTGTCCACCACACCGGCCATGGCCAACTTGCCCGCCACGCGGTTGTAGGACTTGGCCAGGTTGACCTTTTGCGTGGCCTTGGTCACCACAGGCAAGAACTTCTCGCCCAAAGGCGTACGGGTCTTGTCAGCAAAGAAGGTGGTCACGGCGTTGTCGCCACCGCTGATGATCTTTTTGGCGTCTTCCACCGTCATGGATTTGACAGCGCCCACCAGCAAGTCTTTGCCCATGGGCACAGCCGCTTCTGCAGCACGGTTCATGGTGGTCACCAGCTCGTCGACCTTTTTGCCTTGGCCAGTCATGCGCAGCAAATCAGCTGCCTTTTCCAAGTTGCCTGGCAGGGGGATTTTGACCTTGGGGTTGCCCAAAAAGCCGTCTGTCTGACCGAGCATGCCCACTGCGGCCAATGCGCCTTTTTCAAGGGCGGCCTTGATGCCCGAGCTGACGTCTTTCTCAGTCAGGTCAGCCAAGGTCAATGCATGCGCTTGACGTGTAGCGGCCAACACAAACAGGGCCAAAGTGGATTGGGTGATGAAACTGCGACGTTGCATGATGGGTCAATGAGTCGGTTGAAGTCATCATCTTAGTGGCTTGACCATCTCGATGGCCCCAAACGGGCAAACCACCTTGCAAAGGGCGCACCCCGTGCAGTCTGTGGGCTGGTGCAACTCGGCTGATTTGGGTCCCCAGTTATGGGGACCTTGCACGGCCAGCCACAACACCCTGGGCGGACAGGCCGCCACGCAACGGCCACAGCCTGTACACAGATCTGCGTCAATCTGAGGGATGGCTTTGGGTGGCATGATCGTGCGCTTATCTGCGTCGCCCTGAATATTCCGATTGCTCAGTATGACAAAACACGGCCGCTTGCTGTTCTCAGCCTTGGCATTCATCTGCACATGGGGTGCCTCAAGCGCCCAAGCCGATACGGTGCAAGTCGCTGTGGCGGCGAACTTTGCAGAGCCATTTCAAAAGATCGCGGCAGCCTTCCTTGCGGACACGGGCCACAGCGCTGTCCCCATCGTGGGATCAACGGGCAAGTTTTACGCCCAGATCAAATTCGGCGCCCCCTTTGATGTGCTGCTGGCCGCCGATGACGAAACCCCACGCAAACTGGAAGACGAAGGCTTGGCCGTCAAAGGTCAACGCTTCACCTACGCCATCGGCAAGCTGGCCTTATGGAGCGCCCAACCCAACTTCGTGGATGCCCAAGGCGCCGTATTGAAAAAGGGCCTCTTTGAGCACCTCGCACTGGCCAACCCCAAACTGGCTCCCTATGGTGCAGCGGGTGTGGAAACGCTCAAAGCCTTGGGCTTGTACGAGGCGCTGTCCAGCAAAATCGTACAAGGTGAAAGCATTGCCCAGGCCCATCAATTTGTGTCTACTGGCAATGCGACGCTGGGCTTTGTCGCCTTGTCTCAAATTACCAAGCCCGACAAACCTGCCGTCGGGTCTTGGTGGCTGGTGCCAAGCCAGTACTACACCCCCATCTTGCAAGATGCCGCCTTGATCAACAAAGGGGCCAGCAACCCGGCAGCAACAGCGTTGATGAAGTACCTCAAAGGGGACAAGGCCAAAGCCGTGATCAAGGCTTACGGCTATGAACTCTGAGCCCCTTGCTTACACGGGGTTGCACAGATGGTCCACGAACACCCGCACACGCAAGGGCATGTAGCGGTCGCGCAAGTACATCAATGAAAACGGGCGTGAGCGGCCCCCATAGGGTTTCAACACCTCCACCAAACGGCCTTGTCGAATGTCTTCGTCCACGATGAATCGGTAGGTCTGCACCAACCCAGCACCGGCTTTGGCCAGGGTCACACATGCCAGGATGTCGTCCAGACAGGTGATGTTGCCTTGGGTTGTCAGCTCGACGTCCTGCTCGCCATTGCGGAATGCCCATTGCACCCGTTGGCCTGAGCTGGGCAGCACAAACTGCACACAGTCATGCTGCGCCAGATCCGCCAAGGTTTTGGGTGTGCCTCGTTGTTTGAGATACGGCCTTGTCGCCACCACCACCAATTCGGCATCCATCAACTTGCGTGCAATCAAGCCGGAATCAGCTTGTTCCCGCGCACGCACGGCCAGGTCAAACCCATCGGCCACAAAGTCGATGTTGCGGTTGCTCAGTTGCACCTCCAGTTGGATGTGGGGATACCGTGCCCGAAACGCTGGCAACAGGGGCAGCAAGGCGTATTGACCAAACGTCGTGGGCACGCTGATGCGCACCAACCCACTGGGCTCGGTTTGCGTGCCCGTCAATTCACGCTCCGCCTCTTGCAATTGGTTCAGCGCTGCACGGCATTGCGCCAGGTAGGCTCGGCCGCCATCGGTCAACCTGATTTGGCGCGTGGTGCGCACAAACAAGCGCACTTGCAAACGGGCCTCCAAGCGGCCAATGGCGCGGCTGACGGCTGCGGGCGTCAGTCCCACTTCGCGGGCCGCTGCCGCAAAGCTTTCCAAATCTGCGGCCAGGCAAAACAACTCAATGCTGCCCAGCATCACACCATCCAATTGCCGCGTCATACCTTACACCATGTAATGAATGAAGTACTCGTTGCCTAGTTTATCAATTCTGGACAGATCAATAGCATCACTTCCATTCACTCACCGACTGAACGGAAGCCCTCAAATGACCCACTCGACAACAGACATCGCCATCGTTTTTCACAGTGGTTATGGCCACACACGCCAGGTTGCCCAAGCCATCGCCGAGACCAGCCATGCCGCCTTGCTAGAGGTCGATGCCCAAGGTGAACTGAGTGCGCAAGCATGGGATCAGTTGGCCCAAGCCAAGTTGATCGTCTTCGGCTCGCCCACCTACATGGGCAACGTCAGCTGGCAGTTCAAGAAGTTCATCGACGCGACATCACGCGTCTGGGGCCAGCAAGGCTGGAAGGACAAGCTGGCCGCAGGCTTTACCAATTCGGCCAGCATCAATGGCGACAAGCTCGCCACCTTGCAAGCCTTGTTCACGCTGTCTCAACAACACGGCATGTTGTGGGTGGGCACCGGCATGATGCCCAGCAACAGCAAAGCCGCCACCCGCGATGACCTCAACTACCTGGCGTCTTTCTCAGGATTGATGACCGCCACACCATCAGACGCCAGCCCTGACGAGATGGTCCCAGGTGACTTGGCCACCGCTCGCCAATTTGGCACACGCATCGCCCACATCGTTCGCCGCTTCAACTGATTGCCAGGAGACCCGCATGCCCTACGTGAACATTCAAATCACCCGTGAAGGCGTAAGCGCCGAGCAAAAAGCCGCCTTGATCCAGGGCACGACTGATTTGCTCGTCAAGGTGCTCAACAAAGACCCCGCCACCACCTTTGTCGTCATCGACGAAGTGGACTTGGACAACTGGGGGGTCGGGGGGCTGCCCGTCGTCCAATACCGGCAGCGCCACACGCCCAACACATGAACGATCAGCACTTGATTGAGGCCCTGATGGCCCGCTATTTCGAGGGCCTGTATCAGGGCGATGTCACCCTGCTGGCAGAGGTCTTGCACCCCCAAGCCATCTATGCCACCGCCAGCGGGGGGCACCTGCTGCACCTGGACATGACCAGCTATTTTCAACGGGTCAAGCAGCGGCCGACACCTGCCAGCCAAGCCCATCGCCGTACGGACCAGATCGTGAGTGTTGAATGGGCCGGCCCTGTGACGGCGATGGTGCGAGCGCAATGCTCCATTCCCGGGCGCACCTTCATCGACTTGCTCACGCTGATCAAGGTCGATCAGCGCTGGCAAATCATCAGCAAAGTGTTTGACTTCACGGAGGTAGCTGAAGGGACTCGGCCAGATGCCCATAGACCGTCTTGACGCGCAGCGAATGGCGTGACTCCGGGTGCGTCAACAACCACAGGTCGGTCTGGCAGTCATCCAGAGGCTCGGTCAATTGCCGCAAATCAGATCGACCTTGCGCCAAGAAGGTGGGCAACAAACCGACACCCAAACCCAAGGACACACACGCCATGACCGACAGAATGCTGTTGACTTGGTAGCCAGGCACGACCTTTGGAAAATGCTTCTTCCGCCAGACCACGGAAGGGTGATCAGGCAAGGCCTCATCCGGGGCGACCCATTGCGCCTGCGCCAGCCATGACGCGTCGTACTGTTTGATCGGGGCCCGCTTGGCCGCATACAAAGCCACCTGGATCGACCCGATGCGTTTGCCCACCAGGTGTTGCGGCGGCCGCTTGGTCGCACGCACCGCGATGTCTGCATCACGACGCGTCAGGCTGGCCAACTCATTGCCGGTATGCAGGTCGTAACGCAATGAAGGATGCTGTTTGTTCAGCGCTTTCAAAGCCGGTGCCACCAGGCCATGCAGGATCGTGTCTGTGGTGGTGATGCGAACGCACCCAGTCACAGCGTCTGGCTGCAATTGCGCACTTGATCGGGCCTCTTCCAGTGCCGACTCAACCCGCTCTGCTTGCACAGCCAAGGTCAAGGCCAAGTCCAATGCCTGGTAGCCCTGACGAGACCGGTCAAACAAAGCCTGCCCCAAACCGCGCTCCATGCGTTGCAGATGTCTGAACACCGTTGAGGCATCCATGCTCAAACGATCGCCCGCTTCAGCCAAGGTGCCGCAGCGCACCAAGGCCAGTAACACCGCCAAATCAGTGGCGCTGAGTTGGTATTGCGGTTTTGCATTCATGGTTTGCCAAGCTGCCTATTTTCATTGCGAATCAGAAATCCTACATTGAACCCATTCACCATGACATCCACACACCCATCACAACTGACATTGATCAGCCACGCACTGTGCCCCTACGTTCAACGCGCAGCCATCGTGCTGGCTGAAAAGGGTCTGAGCTTTGAACGCGTCGACATCGATCTGGCCAACAAACCCGAATGGTTCTTGAAAGTGTCGCCCTTAGGCAAGACCCCCGTTTTACTGGTGGGAGACGAGGCCATATTTGAATCAG
>JACCDG010392798.1_pt1 | contig 14855 bp, 16 predicted proteins | sample 7442471 | NCBI WGS metagenome assembly JACCDG01 (sample SAMN15323444, study PRJNA562643) | freshwater metagenome | isolation source: river surface water | place: USA:Blue River Watershed | collected 2017-08-17
GTGCACACCCACCGAGCCGGCGTTGGCCGAGTCGCCGATCACCGCCATCACTTTGCGGATACCGCCCGCCTCCAGCCGCTGCAGCAGCTCGCTGAGCAGCGCTTTGCCCAGGCCTTGGCCGGCCGCTTCTGGCGCCAGGTAAATAGAGTCTTCCACCGAAAAACGGTAGGCCGGGCGGGGCTTGAACCAGTTGCCGTAGGCAAAGCCCAGCACCTGTCCGTCGCGCTCCGCCACCAGCCAAGGCAGGTCTTTGCCCAGCACATCGGCGCGGCGGGCGCGCATATCGTCTTCGCTGGGCGGGGTGGTTTCAAAGGTGCCGGTGCCGTGCAGCACATGGTGGCCATAAATGCGGGTGATGGCGCCAATGTCGGCGTCGGTGCTGGGGCGGATGGTGATCATGGTGGGCGGTGTCCAAACGGTGTGCAATCCACTCTGATTGTGCCCGCTGGCAAAAGTGCCCAGGCCAGCAAGGGCAGATCACAGCCTATAATCGCGGGCTTTGCAGCGTTTCGCTGGCCGGGTGGTCAGTCGTGTGTCTCAAGCGGTGCAGCGAAGCGGGGTGCTTCGACCCATCACACCCCATACCCAAAGGAATCACCATGGTCGTCATTCGACTCTCCCGCGGCGGCGCCAAAGCCCGTCCGTTCTACAACATCGTGGTCGCCGACAAGCGCAACCGCCGCGACGGCCGCTTCATCGAGCGCATCGGCTTCTACAACCCCCTGGCCAAGGGCGGTGAAGAGCCCCTGCGCATCGCCCAAGACCGCCTGAGCCACTGGATCGGCGTGGGCGCTCAGCCTTCGGACACCGTGGCCCGTCTGATCAAACAAGCCGCCGCCAAGGCCGCTTGATTGTTCCCGTGAGTGCCGCACCACACGTTGGCGTGTCGTCGCCGGCACTCACCCCCGCCCAGCGACCCGCCGACGCGGTCGAGCTGGCGCGGGTGTTGGACGCCTGGGGCATCAAAGGCTGGGTCCGCATCCTGCCTTTCCAGGCCGATCCTGTTGCCTTGGTGCACAGCGCGCAGTGGTGGCTTGAACCACCCGAAGCCCGTTTTGTGCGCGGCTTCTCTTTGTTCAGTGGCTGTGTGCAGGTGGCCGTGGCCGAAGTCAAACCCCACGCCGACGGCTGGGTGGCCCGACTCGAAGGTGTCAACGACCGCAACACCGCAGAAGCGCTCAAGGGCGTGCGCATCAGCGTGCCGCGCAGCGCTTTCCCCCCGCCCGCTGACGGCGAGTTTTATTGGGTGGATTTGCTGGGCTTGGACGTGATCAACCGCGAAGGGGTGCACTTGGGTCGGGTGACCGACTTGCTGGCTACAGGCCCCACGTCGGTGTTGGTGATGCAGGCCAGCGACCCGGCCGACAGCGCCAAAACGATTGAGCGCATGATCCCCTTTGTCGACGCCTATGTGGACGCGGTGGACACCGCAGCGCGCCGCATCACGGTGGATTGGCAGCCTGATTATTGAGGCTGCGGCGCCGATGCGCTTTGACCTCATCACCCTGTTTCCCGAACTCTTTGAGCCGTTTTTGAAAGCCGGCGTCACGCGCCGTGCCTACGAATCGCACCAGGTCGACGTGCGGCTGTGGAACCCACGCGACTTTGCCGACGGCAACTACCGCCGGGTCGACGACCGACCGTTTGGGGGTGGCCCCGGCATGGTGATGCTGGCCGAGCCCCTGCACCAGTGCCTGTTGGCCATCCGCGCCGACCGCGCCGAGCCAGAGCCCGTACCCTTGGTGCTGTTTTCGCCGATTGGGCAAGCGTTGAACCACGCAGCGGTGCAAAGCTGGGCCGATAGCGCTGGCGCGGTGCTGCTGTGCGGCCGCTACGAAGGGGTGGACCAGCGCTTCATCGACCGCCACGTCACGCACCAGATCAGCTTGGGCGACTTTGTGTTGTCCGGCGGCGAAATCGCCGCCATGGCGCTGCTCGACGCGGTGGCGCGCTTGCAGCCCGGGGTGCTCAACGACGAGGGCAGCCACCAATTCGACAGCTTCAACCCCGCGCTTGATGGATTGCTCGACAGCCCGCACTACACCCGGCCCGAGGTGTGGCAAGGGCAGGGCGTGCCCGAAGCGCTGGTGTCTGGTCACCACGCCCGCATAGAGCGTTGGCGCCGCGACCAAAGTCTGGTGCTGACGGCACAACACAGGCCAGAGCTGATCGAGCAAGCCCGAGCCCTTGGTCGCCTAGGGCGAGAAGACGAGGCCCTGCTGCGCCAGCGCGCGGCAACCGACGCCGACTGAGCGCCGCCTTGTCGCTCACGCTACTGTCGCTGGTGTAAAAAGCACGATCGTTCGATTATTGTGCGGAACCATGACCGCTTCGCACAACACCTACACCCCATTTGCCCTGACGGCCGCCGACGGCTGTGTGCTGCAGGCGCGTCGCTTCAGCCCTGTGGGGGAGCCTCTTGGCCAACTGGTGATCGCGGGAGCCACCGGTGTGCCGCAGCGCTTCTACGCACGCTTTGCTGAGTTTGTGATGACTCAGGGCATCGAGGTCTGGACCTTGGACTACCGGGGCATTGGCCTGTCGCGCCCCGCCGATCTGGGTGCGTTGCGCATGGACTATCGGGATTGGGCACGTTTGGACCTGGCGGCGTTGCTCGACCATGTGAGCGCTGAGCGTGCCGCGCCCTTGTGGATGGTCGGCCACTCGTATGGCGGACATGCCCTGGGTTTGTTGCCACATCCCGAGCGCATCAGCCGCTGCGCCACGTTTGCCACCGGCGCCGGCTGGCATGGATGGATGCCGCCACTGGAGCGCTGGCGGGTGCGTTTTATGTGGAGCGTGCTCGGGCCACTGGTCGTGCGGGTCAAGGGATACCTGGCCTGGAGCCTGCTGGGCATGGGTGAAGACCTGCCGCGCGATGTGTTTGTGCAGTGGCGCCGCTGGTGCCAGTGGCCGCGCTATTTCTTTGACGATCCCGAGCTGCCGGAACTGGCCGAGGCGTTTGCGCGTGTGCGTATCCCCATCCGGGCCATCAATGCGACCGACGACGCCTGGGCGCCGCCAGCGTCGCGCGACGCGTTCATGGCGGCTTACACCCACGCCACGGTGGAGGCCGTGACGGTGAGGCCGGCCGACTTGGGCATGCGCGCGATTGGTCACATGGATTACTTTCGCCCGCAAGCGCAGAGCCTTTGGCGCGAAACCCTGGACTGGCTGCGCAGCTGACCCATCAGCGCACCACCCACCCACCGGCCACGGGAAACACCTGACCCACAAAACAGCGTGCCAGGGGGCTGCACAAATAGGCCACTAGGCTGGCGTCTTCATCGGCGCTGACCAGCCGCCCCAGGGGCACTTCTCGCTTCAAGCGCTCTTGAAAGCGCGGATTGGCTTGCACCTCTGGGGGAAAGTATGTCGGGTTGTCGACAAAGTTTTGCGCAATCGCATTGATCTGGATGTTGTCGGGCGCCAACTCCACCCCGGCGGCCTGGACGTAGGCGAGTTGCGCGCCCCTGGCAGCGCTGTAGCTCGACGCCCGTTTCATGCCCCGCAAAGCCGACGCACTGCCCATCACCACAATCCGACCTCCGCCCCGTTCGCGCATGCCGGGCAACGCAGCCCGCACCAAGCGAGGCAGGGGGTCAACCATCACTTCAAACACGTCCCGCCATTCGGCATCGTTGGCGTCGTCTATCCGGCTTGACGGGGCTGGCAAGGCCAGGTTCACCACCATGGCATCCACCGGCCCGGCTGCTTGCACAACCTCATGTGCCAACGCTGGGGAGCGCAGAACGCGTGCGTCGGCGATCACTGAGGCGCCCAATCGACCCAACAGCTCGCACACGGCTGGTCCCATGAAGTCTTGGGCTTGGGTCACCAGAATGCGGTGCTGATGGAGTGAGATCATGGGGGTCATGTGATCTTTAAATGGGAATGTGTTTGCCGAGCGGGCGCCAACCGCTTCGGGAGAATACCCAAAAAAGCTATAATCCAAGGCTTTTCGGTCCTCTACCCGCCGCGGTCCGGCCGGTTGCAGTGCTTCTGCAGTCGTCAGTCTCTTGATCCAGAGCGCCAGGAACGCCCCTAGTGCAGCGGGCACGAACGGAAAAATTGTGGAGTTCTCATGAACCTGATCCAAACCCTTGAGCAAGAAGAAATTGCTCGTCTGAACAAGACCATCCCCGCGTTCGCGCCTGGCGACACCGTCATTGTGAGCGTGAACGTGATCGAAGGCACCCGCAAGCGCGTGCAGGCCTACGAAGGTGTGGTGATTGCCCGTCGCAACCGTGGTCTGAACTCGAGCTTCATCGTGCGCAAGATCTCCAACGGTGAAGGCGTGGAGCGTACTTTCCCGCTGTACAGCCCGCTGATTGCCAGTATCGAGGTCAAGCGCCGCGGTGACGTGCGCCGTGCCAAGTTGTACTACCTGCGCCAGCGCAGCGGCAAGTCGGCGCGTATCAAGGAAAAGCTGGGCGCCTGATCGGCGTTGCCCCGCTTGGCTTGTGTGCCCAAAAAACCGCGCCGTGGCGCGGTTTTTTTATGACCGATTCCCAATCCTCCTCCGCTCTGGACCCCCGACTGGCGCCGTGTATCGGCGACCGGCGCGGTGACCCCGCGCCGCCGGCTGATCGCCTGACCTCGGCGGGCTTGCGCGCCTTGTTCGCCGCGCCGCCGCTGTGGGAACCCGAGTTGCGGCGCGAACCGCGCTTCACCGACCGCCAGCCGGCCGAGGCGGCGGTCTTGATGCCGCTGATTGAGCGCGCCGACGGCCTGCACCTGCTGCTGACCGAGCGCACCCACGGGCTGTCGACCCACGCTGGGCAAGTGGCCTTGCCGGGCGGGCGCATCGACGCACAAGACGCCGACGCGGTGGCCGCCGCGCTGCGCGAGGCCGACGAAGAGGTGGGCTTGCCCGCCCACCATGTGGACACCTTGGGCACTTTGCCGGCGTATGTAACCGGCACCGCTTTTGTGGTGACGCCGGTGGTGGCGCTGGTGCGACCGGGTTTTGTGCTGCGCCCCAATCCGGCCGAGGTGGCCGACGTGTTTGAGGTGCCACTGACCTTTTTGATGAACCCGCAGCACCACCGTGTGCACGAGGCGCATTGGCGCGGTGAGCGCCGCCAGTGGTACGCCATGCCTTACCAAGACGGGGTGCAAGAGCGTTACATCTGGGGCGCCACCGCTGGGATGCTGCGCAATCTCTATCGCCTGTTGGTGGCTTGAAGCCGCGCCACAAAACGTATGATGGCGGCATGAGTTTTTTCGCCCTCGTCTTGGCGCTGCTCATTGAGCAAGCCCGACCTTTATCGGCCAGCAATGCGGTGCATGAAGCGCTGACCGCCTGGGTGCGCTGGGTGGCGCGCCAGGCCGACAACGGCCAACTCTGGCACGCCCGCTTGGCTTGGGGGGCATCGGTGGTGGCGCCAGCGCTGCTCGCTGGGGTGGTGTTTGTGCTGTTGGGCTGGTTCAGCGCGGTGCTGGCTTTTGCTTGGCTGGTGCTGGTGCTGTATCTGACGCTGGGTTTTCGGCAGTTCAGCCACCACTTCACTCAGGTGCGCGACGCTCTGCACAACGGGCAAGAAGCGACGGCGCGCGAGTCCTTTGTGCGCTGGTTTCCGGGTGAGGTGCCCCGTGGCTCCTCGGCGGTGTGGATCAAACCCTTTTTGGCCTATTCGGTGGTGAGCGCGCACCGCCACGTCTTCGGTGTGATCACCGCTTTTTTGTTGCTCTGGTGGCTGGGCCTGGGTCCTGCGGGGGCGGTGCTGTACCGCTTGGCCGAATACACCTCGCGCCAATGGGTGCCCGGCCGCGAGCGCGCTGGCGACCCTGGCCCAAGTGAGGCCCTGCAGCGGGTCACGCAGGGCGGTTGGCGTTGGGTCGATTGGCTGCCGGCGCGCGCCACCGCCAGCGCTTTTGCCGTGGTGGGCAATTTTGAAGAAGCGGTGGCCAGTTGGCGCGGCGAAGCCGCAGCCCATGGCCCAGACGGTGATGGCGTGGTGCTGGCCGCCGCCGCAGGTGCGCTGAATGTGCGTTTGGTCGACGAACGCGAACTGCCACCCGATGGCCCGTCTGCCAGTCGGCCTGAGCCAGCCCCAGCGCACCTGAGCAGCACAGTGGGGCTGGTGTGGCGCTCGGTGGTGCTGGCCATGCTGCTGCTGGCCCTGTTGGGGCTGGCGCGCTTGCCGCTCTGAGCGGCCCATGCGCCATGACCTTTAGGGGTGGCGGCGCTGGCTCAGCTCTTCAAACAGCCCTTGGTAGAGCCGGTAGCGCTGGGCGCTGATGGCGCAGCCGGTTCCCAGCCCTTGCACCTGCTCGCGCACACCACAGCCGGGCTCGTGCAGGTGGGTGCAGTTGTAGAAGCGGCAAGTCCCCAACGCCGCGCGCAGATCGGGCATGGCGCGCGCCAGGTGGTGTGGGTCGATGTGGTGCAGGCCAAATTCCTGAAAACCCGGCGAATCGATCAGCGCTGAGCGGTGCGCATCGTCCAGCCAGTACCAGGTGGTGCTGGTGGTGGTGTGTTTGCCGCTGTTGAGTGCGCGCGAAATCTCGTTGGTGTGCGCGCCAGCTTCTGGCACCAGGCGGTTGACCAGCGTGCTTTTGCCCACCCCTGAAGGTCCGAGTACCAAAGTGGTGTGGCCCTGCAGGCGCTCGCTCAACGCGGTCAGGCTGGGGTCGTCGCCGTGCAGGCACAGGGGCAAGACGTCCAAGCCCATGGCACGGTAGGGCGCTAAGCGTTGCCAAGCGGCGTCAAAGCGCTCGCCCAGATCGCTTTTGTTCAGCGCAATGAGGCTCGGAATGCCTTCGGCCTCGGCCGCGATCAGTGCGCGGGTGAGTTGGCTTTCCGAAAACTCCGGTTCGGCGGCCAGCAGCACCAGCACCAGGTCCAGGTTGGCGGCAAACGATTTGGTGCGAATGTCGTCTTGGCGGTAGAGCAGATTGCGCCGCTCTTGCACCGCTTCGATCACGCCTTCGTCGGTGCTGGCGCTCCAGCGCACCCGGTCGCCCACCACCGCTTGGCTTTTTTTGCCCCGGGGGTGGCACAAGCGGCGTTCGCCGTCCGGGCTTTCCACCACGCAGTGGCGACCGTGCGACGCAACCACCAAGCCCACCGCTGCGGTGGCGCCGGTGTTGGGTGCGGTGGGGGTGCGCGCGCCCATCAGGCGGCGCGCAAGCGGCTCAGGCGCTCGCTGGCGGGGGGGTGCGAATAGTAGAAACGCACATACCAAGGATCGGGCGTGAGCGTGCTGGCGTTGTCTTGGTAGAGCTTGAGCAGGGCTGAGGCCAAGTGGTCGGCGTTGGTCTGGGCTTTGGCGTAGGCGTCGGCTTCAAACTCGTGCTTGCGCGAGAGCTGGGCCATCAGCGGCGACAAAAAGTAGCTCAGCAACGGCACCACCAGCATGAACAGCAGCAGCGCCAGCGCGCTGTTGGCGCTGTCCATGGCGGGCAGCACACCCAGGCCGGTGTAGAACCACACTTGGTTGGACAACCAGCCCAGCAGCGCAAAGCCGCCGAGGCTGACCGCAAACATCATCAACAGTCGCGACACGATGTGGCGATGCTTGTAGTGGCCCAGCTCATGGGCCAGCACCGCATCGATCTCGTCGGCCGACAGTTGCTTCAGTAGGGTGTCAAAAAACACCACCCGCTTGGCCGCGCCAAAACCGGTGAAATAGGCGTTGGCGTGGGCGCTGCGGCGGCTGCCGTCCATCACAAACAGGCCGCTGGCCGAGAAGCCGCAGCGCTGCATCAGCGCGGTGACGCGCTGTTTGAGCGCCTCGTCCTGCAGCGGCTCAAAGCGGTTGAACAACGGCGCGATCACGGTGGGGTACACCACCATCAGCGTCAGGTTGAACACCATCCACACGCCCCAGGCCCACAGCCACCAATAGGTGCCGGCGCTGTTCATGAGCCACAGCACCAGCGCGGCAATCGGGCCGCCAATGAGCACCGCCACCAGCGCGCCTTTGAGCATATCGCCCAACCACAGGCCCAGGCCCATGCGGTTGAAGCCAAACTGGGCTTCGAGCCGGAAGGTCTGCCACCAGCCCAGCGGCAGCGACAGCAGGCCACCGATCAGCACAAAACTGCCCATCACCGCGAGCTGCTGCCACAGGCCAGTGCCCAGCCAATCGAGCCAGAGCTGGTTGAGCGCGTGCAGGCCACCGAGCAGCGTCCAGCCCACCAGCAGCGCACTGTCCCAGGCGGTATCGAGCAGGCCAAAGCGGGTTTTGGCCAAGGTGTAGTCGGCCGCTTTTTGGTGGGCGGCGATGTCGATGGTGGCGTCAAACGGCGCTGGCACCTGGTGGCGGTGTTGGGCCACATGCCGCATGTGCCGGTTGGCCAGCCACAGCCGGGTCAGCAGCGTGCCCACCAACAAGGCACAAAACACGGCGGTCCAAAGGTTAGAAGGGTTGTCCATGACCCCAAGTCTAGCGAAGTGGCCCGCTCGCGGGGGATGTGGGGACGTGTTCGGAGACAATCGTCGCCATGACCGAACAAGCAACAACACCCAGTCCAGCGCCTGCTACCCTGACCAAAAGCGACCAGAACCTGGTCTGGCTCGATTGTGAAATGAGCGGCCTGGACCCCGAAAAAGAGCGCCTGCTGGAAATTGCGGTGGTGGTGACCAACAGCGATTTGTCGCTTCGGGTGGAAGGCCCTGTGCTGGTGATCCACCAAAGCGACGCGGTGCTCAACGCCATGGACGCGTGGAACAAAGGCACCCACGGCAAAAGCGGCTTGATCGACAAGGTCAAGGCCAGCGCCACCAGCGAAGCCGACGCCGAGGCCCAAATCCTGGAGTTCTTGGCCCGTTACGTGCCGCGCAACGCCTCGCCGATGTGTGGCAACACCATCAGCCAAGACCGGCGTTTTTTGGTGAAGTACATGCCCAAGCTGGAGGCGTTTTTTCACTACCGTTGCCTGGACGTGAGCACCCTCAAAGAACTGGCCAAGCGCTGGCGGCCTGAGGTGTACGCGCAGTTCAAAAAGCAGCAGCGCCACACCGCGCTGGCCGATGTGCACGAGTCCATCGACGAGCTGGTGCATTACCGCACCCACTTCTTGCGCTGACACCCGCATTGACCCGCCACAGCAAGCGTTGAGATTCACCGCCATGCAATTGCAAGACATTCTTTTTTCTCAAGGCTTTGGTGTTCGGCGTGTGTGCTGGGGCTTGGTGCAGCAGGGCATGGTGAGCCTCACGCCTGATGGGCCGCCCTGCGACGACCCGACTGCCGACCTGGAGCCCGAAGGCTTGGTGTTGTGGGTGCAGGGCAAGCCTTGGCCATACCACCAGCGGGCCTATTTGCTCTTGCACAAACCGCCGGGGTTTGAGTGCTCGCACAAGCCTGGCGCACACCCCAGCGTCTACACCCTGTTGCCGGCGCCTTTGCGCCAGCGCGGCGGTGGCGCGGCCGCCGGTGTGCAGGCGGTGGGCCGGCTCGACCAAGACACCACCGGTTTGCTGCTGCTGTCGGACGACGGCGCCTTTATCCACCGCTTGACCTCGCCCAAGCACCATGTGCCAAAGGTGTATGAGGTGGGCGTAAAACACCCTCTGGACGACCAGCAGATCGGCCGTCTGTTGCAGGGGGTGGTGCTGGACGACGACCCCAAACCCGTGAAGGCCGCTGGAGCGGAGCGGGTGGACGACTTGCACCTGCGCCTGACCCTGACCGAGGGCAAATACCACCAGGTCAAGCGCATGGTGGCGGCGGTGGGCAACCGGGTGGAGACGCTGCACCGCAGCGCCATGGGGGCGCTGACCTTGAACGATCTGCCGCAGGGGCAGTGGCGCTGGCTGACCGCCGACGAGGTGCTGGCCGTTGGCCGCAAGGCCTGAGCCCGTTGATCAGCGCAGATAGCCCCAGCCGCGCAGGCGGCCAACGGCGTATTGGGCGGCGTCGCCCTGAGCGGTGTTTTGCAAAAACGCTCGGTAGTGCTGGGCTGCGCGCTCGCGCTGACCCATGCCTTCCAAGCTCACTCCCTTGAGGAACAAGACCCCAGGGTCGCCGGGCAGCAGCTGGTCAAAGCGGTGCAGGCCTTCGTAGGCCTTGGCCGGTTCGCGCAGGCTTAGGGCCAGCACACCGCCGAGTTTGTGGGCCTGGGCTTCTTGCGGGTAAATGCGCTGCGCCTGCTCGGCGTGCGCCTGGGCCTCGCGGCTGCGGCCCATGGCCTGCAGGCACTGGGCCATGCGCACATGGCTGGCGTAGTCGTCTGGGCTGTGCTTGAGCGCAGCACCGAATTCGCGCTGGGCGGCATCGGTTTTGCGCTGCGACAAGGCGGTTTCGCCGCGCTGGCAGGCGTCGATGGTGGGCTTGATGCGGCGCAGGCCGACGGTGTTGTCCATCAGCCGCTCGCGCTGGCGCGGCAGGCCGGCGCTGCTGGCGTAGCGGGTCTGGGCTTGTTGGGCGGCCGCGGCGCGGCGTTCGCCACTCATGGGGTGCGACGAAAACAGGGTGGCCAGCAGGCTGGGTGTTTCTTTTTCTTGGTCGACCACCAATTGGTGCAAATCGGTCATGCCACTGGCCGGGTAGCCGGCGCGCACCAGGTACTCCTGACCCAGGGCGTCTGCCTCGCGTTCGTGCTCGCGCGAATAGCTGGCCAACAGGGCGCTGGCGCCGATTTGGCTGCCGATGGCACCCAGGTCGGCCCAGCGGCTGTTTTGCGCGGCCACATTCACCCCAATCACCGCCACCTGTGCCACCAGGGCTTGGCCTTGGCGCTGGGCGGCGTGCCGGGCGTTCACGTGGCCGAGTTCGTGGCCCAGCAGAGCGGCGAGCTGGGCCTCGTCCTTCATGTCGGCCAAGATACCGCGTGTCACGCCCATGGCGCCTCCGGGAAAGGTGTAGGCGTTGACGTAATTGGCGTTGAGCACCCGGTACGAATAAGGCATGTCGGGGCGGTGGCTGAGCTTGTGCATGCGCTGGCCCAGCTCACTGACATAGCGGTTCAGCCCAGCGTCTTGTACCGCGCCAAGGTCTTGTGAAAACTGGTGCGGCGCCACCTGCGTGTCGACCGCGCGCTCCTGCGCTTCGGACATGCCAACCAAAATGCGTTCGCCGGTCACGGGCGACTGGGCGCAGCCTTGCAGCGCGCCCAAGGTGCTGGCGCCAGCGGCCGCACCCAGCAGCCACAGCGCATGGCGCCGTCCAATGCGGTTGTGTTGCAGGGCGTTGGGCAGATCGTGGGCGGGTACACCGAGGTGCTGGGTCATGGGGGCCTCCTGAGAACGGTCCCATTGTGCCGACCGTGTGTGGGCGCTTCGGTCAAGCTGGCCGCTCAATGGGTGACGGTTTGTAAAAAATCGCGCATCGCCGTGGTCAGCGCATCGGGCTGGTCGCGGTGTGGGCTGTGGCCGCAGGCGTCAAGCGCCAAGGTCTGTGTCTGGGGCGCGGCCCGTTGCAGGCGCTCCAGCTGGGCCAGCGTGCCGTAAGCGTCTTGCACGCCTTGTACCGCCAGCACCGGACAGGGGATGCGTGCGCATTCTTGAGCAATGTCGTAGCTGGCAAAGGCCGGGTCCAGCCAGATGTCGTTCCATTGCCAAAACGCGTTGTCCACATCGGCGTGAAAACGCGCCAGCTTGGCGCGCAGGCCCTGCGCACCGGTGTCTGAGTAGGCATCGCGCGCCTGCTCGATGGCCGCCAGCGTCATCGGCTCCACAAACAGGTGCGGCGCCATCACCACCACCGCGTCGCACGGCTGGCTGGCCGCGTGCAGCAGGGCGATGGTGGCGCCGTCCGAATGGCCCACCAGCACCACCTGTTGCAAGCCAAGGACTGAGCGCAGGAGCGGCAACACAGCCTCGGCCTCGTGGTGCATGTAACGCGGGGTGTGCCGGCCGTGTGGCCACAGGGCGCTCGCGGGCGCGTCTGTGCGGTGCGGCCCACGCACCTGGGGAATCGGGTCGGACTGGCCGTAGCCCCGGCGGGAATACAAGACACCTGCCCGACCGGTGGCAGCGCACAGCTCGGCGGGCCAATGGCGGCCGCGCTGGGGCCACATGGCCACGCTGCCCAGGCCTTCGTGCAAAAACAGCAAGGGCGCCCGATCGACCGGGCCCGGGATGTGCGCCACTTCCAAGCGCACACCGTCGATGGTGGTGTGTGTCGTGTCCATGGCGTCATGCTAGACCCACAAGGCCGTGGGGTCTGTCGCACAACCGAGGTCTGCATCGGTGTTGGCGGCTGTGCTGCGGCTATGCTTGGCGCATGAATCCGATGTTTGATGCGTTTTGGCGGGCGGTGGCGTATTGCTTGCACCCCCGGGTGGTGGTGTTGTCGCTGTTGCCCTTGTTGCTGATGGCCTTATCGGCGCTGGGACTGGGCTATGTTTTTTGGGATGCGGCGGTGGCCGGCATGGACGCTTGGTTGTCCAGTCTGGCGGTGGTCGAACGTTTGAGCGACTGGTTGGCCGTGATCGGTCTGTCGGGTGTGCGTTCGGTGCTGGCGCCGGTGATGGTGTTGGCCCTCGTGACACCTGTGGTGGTGGTGGGCTGCTTGCTGGTGGTCGCGTGGCTGATGACCCCGTCCCTGGTGAATTTGGTGGCCTCTCGCCGATTTTCCCAGCTGCAACGGCGCGAGGCCAGCGGCTGGTGGAGCAGCGCCGCTTGGACCTTGGGTGCCACGCTCGCGGCCCTGCTGGCCTTGCTGCTGTCCATGCCGCTGTGGGTGATACCGCCGCTGGTGCTGGTGTTGCCGCCCTTGATTTGGGGTTGGCTCACCTACCGGGTGTTCACCTTTGACGCCCTGGCCGCCCACGCCACGGCCGCCGAGCGCCAACAGATCTTGCGCGAGCACCGGATGCCTTTGCTGGCCATGGGCGTGCTGTGTGGTTACCTGGGCGCCGCCCCCACGCTCATTTGGGCCTCTGGCGCCATGTGGGTGGTGTTGGCGCCCTTGCTGATTCCGCTGGCGGTGTGGCTCTACACCTTGGTGCTGGCCTTTTCGTCGCTCTGGTTTGTGCATTACGCCCTGGCGGCGCTCGAACGCCTGCGCGCCACCCAGCCCTCTCAGCCTGTGCCCAGCCCGGTGGTCCCCGCCGCAGCGCCACCCGCCCCCGTTCTTCCTCTCGACACGCCCACACCATGAACCCCACCGCTCCCGCGTTTGGCCTCATCATCATTGGCGACGAAATTCTGTCTGGCAAACGCCAAGACAAGCACCTGCCCAAGGTAATTGAACTGCTGGCCGCGCGCGGTCTCAGCCTGTCGTGGTGCACCGTGCTGGGCGACGACCGACAGCGCCTGACCGACACCCTGCGCCACACCTTCGCCAGCTCGGACGTGGTGTTCTGTTGTGGTGGCATCGGTGCCACGCCCGACGACCACACCCGCCAAGCCGCCGCTGCGGCGCTGGACCAGCCGCTGGCGCTGCACCCCGAGGCGCGTGAACTGATCATGGAGCGGGTGCGCCAGCTGGCGGTCGAAAAAGGCTTTACCGCCGACCCGGACCACCCCGACACGGTGCACCGCCTCAACATGGGTGTGTTCCCTGCCAGCGCGCAGATCGTGCCCAACCCTTACAACAAGATCCCAGGCTTTTATTGCCAGGGGCCGGGTGGGGCGCGGGTGTTTTTTGTGCCGGGATTTCCGGTCATGGCCCACCCGATGATCGAGTGGGCGCTCGACACCCACTGCGCTGCTTGGCAGCGCAAGTTGGATTGGCTGGAGCGCTCGGTGGTGGTGTACGGCGCCATGGAAGCCAGCCTCACGCCACTGATGGAACGCTTGGAGGCCGAGCACCCGGTCAAAGTGTTCAGCCTGCCCAGCGTGGACCACCCGGTGCACGGTCGCCACATCGAGTTGGGCGTCAAGGGCGCGCGCGAGGCGGTAGAGGCCGCCTACCAAGCCTTGCTGAGCGGGCTGACCCCGTTTGCCGTCCAGCTTGGCCCTGAAATAGTGCGTTAATTGCACTTAAATGGTGCGTATGTTGTAATTGCACCGTTTTGGTGCAATTTGAAGTGAGGGCGCTTGTGCATGTGCCGCACGGGATGTCGGTCGCAAAGTCTTGTCAGACAAGGCGGCTATGATCCGCCCCCGGCGCTCAACGGTCTGGCCTCTGGTGGCACGGATTCTGCAAAGCCTCAAACACCGATTTTTTCTCCAACCCACCCGCTACAGGAGTTACTGATGGCCAAGACCGTCGCAGACGTGATGCAACTGGTGAAAGACAACGACGTCAAGTTCGTTGATTTCCGTTTCACCGATACCCGCGGCAAGCAGCACCACACCACGGTGCCGGTGTCGCACTTCGACGAAGACAAGTTCATCTCTGGCCACGCCTTCGACGGTTCGTCGATCGCCGGCTGGAAGGGCATCGAAGCATCGGACATGCAGCTGATCCCCGACCCGAACACGGCCAACATCGACCCCTTCTTTGAAGAAACCACGCTGATCCTGACCTGCGACGTGATCGAGCCGGCCGATGGCAAGTCCTACGACCGCGATCCGCGCTCCATCGCCAAGCGCGCTGAGGCTTACCTCAAGTCCTCCGGCCTGGGCGACACCGCCTTCTTCGGTCCGGAACCCGAATTCTTCATTTTTGACGGCGTGCGCTGGAGCTGTGAGCCTGGCCGCAGCTTCTACGAAATCGAAGAGTACGAAGCCCCGTGGAACACCGGCGCCAAGCTCGAAGGCGGCAACCGCGGCCACCGTCCCACCGTCAAGGGTGGCTACTTCCCTGTGCCCCCGGTCGACAGCACGCAGGACATGCGCGCCGAGATGTCCCAGGTTCTGGAGTCCGTGGGCATTCCCGTTGAAGTGCACCACCACGAAGTCGCCGGCGCTGGCCAGTGCGAAATCGGCACCAAGTTCAGCACGCTGGTCGAGCGCGCCGACTGGGTCCAGCTGCAGAAGTACATCATCCACAACGTGGCTGCTGCCTACGGCA
>JACCDG011182539.1_pt1 | contig 14855 bp, 16 predicted proteins | sample 7442471 | NCBI WGS metagenome assembly JACCDG01 (sample SAMN15323444, study PRJNA562643) | freshwater metagenome | isolation source: river surface water | place: USA:Blue River Watershed | collected 2017-08-17
GAAGGGCGGAAATCTTAGCACGGCTGGCACAAACAGTTCTGCCGCTGGTGGTGCCGCTGGCGCAGTCGGAAATACTGGTACAACCGGACCCGCAGGAACGTCAGTTAGAGGACCATCGGGGGCAACCGGCCCTACTGGAAGTCCTACTAGTGGACCTAACGGGGCTACTGGCCCTAGCGGCGCGGCGGGAAGTCCCGGTTCACAAGGCAGTGCAATCTCTGGCAATACAAATATCACATATATATCACTAGGCACAAGAACAGGACCAATTTCATAGGAGACTTTTACGATGGACATTCACTATAGAATACTTGGTGCAAACCCAAGAGAACATTCTATTGAAGTCAGATATTGGACAGATGATGTAGATGAGTTTGATTTGTGCAATCTCTACAATGACAATGGTAATCCCATGCTCACCGAAGATGGCTACCCTGTCAGATGTAGAACCGATGTGAATATCACCATCTATGAAACACCTAGCCCCGATGAAGCCAAACTAAAACAGATCATCATGAACAACGCCCCGATCAACTGGTTTAGGCTACTTGATGATGTTAAGAGCAATTCGATAGATACTAGTCTATCTAGTGTGATGGACAAAGTGAAGAAGCAAGATACGTTTACGGTGAATATGAGACGCAGAGGAATGTAATGATTAGTAATGATCCCTATGAGAAGCGACGACTAACCTATAGTCATGTCTGGTGGAATGAAGCATTTACCACAGAAGAACTAGACACCCTAGAAGAATACTGTTCCAAACAAACTCTTGAAGAAAGCTGTATTGTTGGTGAGGCTGACGTTAGAGAGTCACAGGTGAAGTTCATTAGCAGAAATGAAGACACTTCATGGGTGTTTGATAAGTTCAATCATGTCATCGATTCTCTCAACCAACAGTTCTATGGCTTTGACCTTTACGGTTACAACTCATTTCAATACACCACCTACAAGGCAGAAGTTCTAGGTCGATATGATTGGCATATGGACACGATACTTGATCACAATCTACCACAGAACATGGCGGCTGAATCCACCAGAAAACTCACTCTTGTTATGGCTTTGAATGACGACTTCACTGGCGGTGAGTTTCAGCTAAATCTAGGTAATGAAGAGACACCGACAACATTGGAAATGACTAGAGGAAAGATATATGCCTTTCCTTCGTTTCTGATACATCGTGTCAAGCCAGTTCTAACCGGCACACGAAAGTCTATTGTGATATGGGTGGAGGGACCAAAATTTGTTTAAGATTGATGACTTCATTGGCGTATTTCCTAATGCCATGACAGATGAATACTGTGATAGCATGGTAGACTTCTTTGAATACAAGAGTAAAGCCAGCGAGACATTCAATAGACAGATCAGAGGGTATTCCACTATTCGGAAGGAAACCGAAGTCTGTTATATGGACGAACCTTTACCACTGCATGATGTTTGCCAGAAGTGTGATGGTTTCACCAAACCTGTATGGGATTGTTATTATCAGTATGCAAATAAGTATGGCATTCTCTCTACTCTCTCGCGCCACAGAATCCTAGACATCAAGCTACAGAAGACCAGACCAAAGCAAGGCTATCATGAGTGGCATTGTGAGAACGGTTCACCTCTAACCACTAGACGACTGCTACTTGCTATTGGTTATCTCAACGATGTTGAAGAAGGTGGTGAGACAGAGTTTCTTTATCAGGGTGTCAGAATTAAGCCCACCAAGGGAACAATCATTCTATGCCCTGCCGCATTCACACATACACACAGAGGCAACCCACCACTATCGGGCGACAAGTATATCATCAACACATGGATTCAATATATCGAAACCGAAGACATGATCGTACCATGAAGATACTGATATTTGGTTTGCCCGGTACCGGCAAGACGACATTTGCCAGAGAGTTGCACCTATCTCTAATCGGTTCACGATGGATGAATGGTGATAGTCTTAGAGGGCGGTATGACGATTGGGATTTTTCGGAAGCTGGTAGAGAAAGACAGCTACAGAGAATGATACAGTTTTCGAATAGCACAACTCACTCTATCTGTGATTTTGTCTGCCCCAAGCAAGAGTATCGCGACAGGTTCAATGCCGATATTACGGTGTGGCTGAATACCAAGTCTGAAAGCGTCTATGAAGATACCAACAAGCTATTCGAGAAACCACAAAAGGTTGATTACCAGATAGACACATTCGAACAAAAGGCAGATGTGATCAAATGTATCTACCACAGAATGAAGTGTATCTGAAATCGTTCGATCATCTCAAAGAGGTATGGCGCACTGGCAACTGGCACCTAAATTCTATTCAAGACGATCATGTGATTGTCTCAAATCTTCGATGTGATACCAGAACAGGCTTCCCCTTCTGGTTTCGTTGTTCCCATGAATGGTTTCTAAGGTTAGATGAAACATGCCGCGTAAGTGGTTTGGTGTTTCATGTTTCCAGATGTGGAAGCACATTGTTGAGAAACCTACTTGATGTTCCTGACAATCAGATATGCCTAAACGAACCGCCACTATTCAATAAAGCTGTTATAAATAGGAATAGTGATCTACCCAAGTATATGGCAAGACTGACAGGTTCACAGACAAACATAATCGTCAAGACCACAAGTTGGAATGTTCTTCTCAAAGATTGGCTTGTCGATTTGTTTCCTGTTCCGACAGTCTTTGTATATCGGCATCCCTTTGACGTTCTGGCGTCTCTAAGTGTGAAGCCGAATGGTTGGATAGATGACAAAGACATACTGGCACTGTTTCAGATTGACGAAGAAGACCGACTGATACGGTATGCAAGATGTATCGATCAGCTTTTTGAACGCATAGACTTTGATATGGTCATACCCTATGAAAGAGTGATCGAAGAAGCTTTTGATGGTTTGCCAAATCTATTCGGCTATACCACCAAGGAAGAGATGAAAAGGGTGGCCACCCTCAATTCGAAGGGCAAAGAAGATTTTGTTGATGATCGTGAAGTGAAAAACTCATTATGGAATGAGATTAAGTCAAAGATACCAGAAGAATTAACTCAAAAACTATTGGAGAAACAACATGGCATTTCACACATTCGCTGACGGCACTCTAGTAAAGCTAAGTTCAATTGACGCTATCGGCCCCATTCTACCAGAATCTGAATTTGGTGGCCCCGTTCTACCAAATGTTCCAGAGGGGGCGTATGGCTACAGAATTATTACACTAGGTTTTGCTGGTTCGGCTGGCGCACTAGGTATCAACCCACTTGTCAGACTTTCTACAGACCTAACGGCTTTGACTGCCGAAAGAGACGCCCTAATCGCCGCCTTGACTGCCTGAAATAGCTAAATAGTAGGAAGATTTTAGGGACAACCGAATGACCATTCAATTTCCAGCATCGCCAGCCAATAATCAAATCTACTTTGATACTGCTACCGGTAATCGATATAAGTGGAGTTCGGTACATCAGTCATGGCTATATACCGCCAACAATGTCATTGGTGTAGGGGCTGGCATCAATGACACACAGATCATCTATCAGGATGGTGGTGGCGTTGCTGGTTCTGATGGTCTAACATTTAACACATCGGCCAATACCCTCACAGCCAACACCATCAATGCCTACTCTATGCGAGTGACCGGGAATCTGTATATTGGCTCTAATACGGTTGTTATCTCTAACAACTCTATCAGTGCTGATATGATCGATGCAACAGTAGTGATGGTTGCTGGTTCGGCTATTCCTACTGGTGATCAATCAAACGCTATGTATGTTGTGGCCAATGCTGCCTTTGGTCATAGTAACAGCACACTCACTCATTCACAGGCAGTTTATGGCGCAGTCAATTCAGCCTTTGGTGTTATCAACGCAGCATATACTAGCACCAATGCCAGCTATGTAGTTGCAAACGCAGCATTTGGTTCTATCAATACAGTTGGTGGTTATGCTAATACGGCTGGTTCACTAGCCAACCAAGCCGGTGTCATTGCGAATGCTGCATTTGGTCATTCAAATGTGACCTATGCTGCCGTCAACTCTGCTTTCGGTGTCATCAACGCCACCTTCTCACAGTCTAATTCTGAATTTTCAGTTATCAATGCAGCTTTCGGTTCTGTTAATACAGTTGGTGGATATGCCAACACAGCCGGTTCTTTGGCTAATCAGGCTGGTGTCATTGCTAACGCTGCTTTTGGCCATTCCAATACAACTTATGGCTCAGTCAATTCAGCTTTTGCAGTCATTAACTCTGCCTACACATCGGTCAATGCCGGTTATGTGGTAGCCAACTCGGCATATGGTGTTGCTAATTCTGCACTACCAAAAGCTGGTGGCACAATCACTGGTGATCTAGTCGTTCAAGGTAATGTCACACTTTCAGGTGTCACTACCTATGCTAATACACAGACACTACTCATCGGTGATAGTCTTCTAACTCTCAATGCCGATATGCCAATATCAGTAGCGCCAAGCGAAAATGCTGGTATCGAAGTTGGTCGCGGTTCTTCCGCTAACGTATCATTACTCTGGAATGAAGGTTCCGATAAGTGGACGTTCACTAATGATGGCACTACCTATTATCAGATTGCTTCTAACACAGATGTATCGACAGTCGATTCTAGATTAACATCTGCATATGGTGTTTCTAATGCTGCATACGGTCAGGCAAATACTCTAGCAACATCTGCCAATGCCTATGCTTCTGTAGTTGGCACATCTGCTAATGCCTACTCTGATACTTTACTAGTAACCGGTAGAGCATATACCAATACATCTACATCAGCAGCTAATGCTTATGCAGCATCTGTAGGAACATCAACCAACAACTATACTTCTGCCACCTACTCTACACTCACTCAACTAGGCCAGAATTGGGCTGTTACCAATGCTGCCTTTGGTGTAGCCAATACTGCATTACAAAATACCACAGGCACGTTTGCTGGTAATCTTTACATTACTGGCAATACTGGAATTGGCACATCAACTCCACAGTCTAAGGCCGAAGTCGTTAGCTATGGTGCCGATACTACTGCCCCCGTTTGGCTAACAATAAGAAACTCGCAGAATACAAATACCAACGATTACTATGTTGGTATTAAACTAAAGGCCAGTGACTATAGCAGTGCTAACGAAACAAACAAATATGCCGCGATCATCGCCAGCACAGAAACCACAGGTGGTTCCGATGGCTGGTTCAATAAAGTAAACCTAAACTTCCAGACAAAGAATGGTGTTGGTGTCGATCCCACAACCGTCATGAAGATCAGATATGATGGTAATGTGGGTATCAATACTCTATCGCCTGGTTATAAGCTTGATGTAAACGGCGTCATCAATACAACAGATCAATTTAGAGCATTTGGTGGCGGCGGTGACGTTCGACTAAATGGTAACTATTCAGGCACCATAGCGACTGTTGGCACAGTTGGTGCTAATGGCTTTGGTATCATGACTTCAAATGACCCTAGCCGTCTTTGGGTTACATCTGGTGGCAATGTTGGTATAAGCACATATAATCCAGCCTATAAGTTAGTCGTTTCAAATAGTGGCGCAGAAGGTTTTGAGTTTATCCCAACCGAAGCCAATAACGTATGTAAAATTCAGACATACAATCGTGGTAGTTCTTCGTGGGCTGAATTTAGAACAAGCGCCAACAACTATAGCTGGTTGCTATCTAATGCAACAGGAATGGTGTTCGATAATACTGGTAAACTAGGTGTGGGCTTATCTGCACCAGAGGCTAAGTTGCATATTAGAACTGGCGTAGCAACTAGCGCGTCGGCGGTCAATGCACAGACAGCCGTTTTGATTGAAGGCACAAACTCTGGATACATTCAATTTAGACAGACCGGTGATAATGGTTATTTCAACGGTATCATATTCACCGACAACAATCTTGGTGGGTATGTCGTTCATGGCAATGGTGCTAATGGTGATAATCTAAGAATTGGTGGATATAGTGCTATTATGTTTGACGTTGGTTCCGCAGATTCTTCCAGTGGAATTTCTGTAAAAACAAATATGGGCTACTTCAATTCTTCTGGTCTCACTGTTTCTGGCACAATCACCGAAACATCAAGCATTGCTTCTAAGGAAAACATCGAAGACCTTTATGATCCTACCAACCTTATCGATATGCTCAACCCGGTCATGTATGATCGTATTGGCAATAAGAAGACGCATAAAGAAGTCGGTCTAATTGCAGAACAAGTTTATGGCATTCTTCCAGAGATTGTTGAGTTAGACCAAGAAGGCAATCCTGTTGGTATTCAGTATAGTAAGCTTTCCATTTATCTATTGAAGGTTGTCAAAGACCTTAGAAACCAAATAAAAGACTTGAAGGCTGACTAATGGCTACTCTTAAGAACACAACGATTAATGACACAGGCTTTTTGCAGCTACCCAAGGGAACTACCGCACAGCGCCCCGGTTCGCCAGCTACAGGTTATACACGATATAACACTGACTATAACAAGCCAGAGTTTTGGAATGGTTCAATCTGGACAGTGCTAGGTTATCCTTATCCTTATCTATACTATGATGAAGGCACATATGCCTCTGCATATACTGGCAACTGGAATAATGCGACAACATACAGTATGAACCAGTTTGGTGGTTTGGGGTATGTCAATGCTCATGGTCATCAAGCATCAACAAATTTTACACTCACACTTAACAATCTACCACCACACAATACTATTCGATATAGGGTATATTGGCATTGCGTAGACTCTCTTGATAACGAAACCTCATACCTGTATTGCACCAATTCTTCTGGAACGGAAACAGAAAAGTTTAGGTTTACTAAAGTCTATAACGTAGATGGTTATTCGGCGGTAGTTGTGGATACGGGTGTTCGTCATAATTGGAGTGGTTCACAATCTTACTCATATGCACCTTGGTCAGGCGCTTCGATTGATGGTTTTATTAACATTGATACAGGATATTATGCTCATACAGGTTCATCTTTTTCTGCTAGACACTATATCGGTGCAGATCAAGGGGCCGATGACGAAGCTATGTATCTCTCTCATGTTCAAGTATGGCTTGGTATCTAAATGGCGACATTTAAGAATACAGTTATCGATGATACCGCAGCATTAGGTTTAGCCAAAGGAACAACGGCTGAAAGACCGGGAAGCCCTGTTTCTGGTATGATCAGATACAATACATCGTTCAATGTGACAGAGTATTATGACGGTTCATATTGGAGAGATTGTAAGAATGGTTATGTCGTTGCAGATGGTTCATCATCTACTTTAGCCGCAGAGTCGGCGGTCGCTATCAAATCTTTGACCAAAACCAATACCGATGGTGTTTACTGGATAAATCTACCAACTTCCGGCCCTACACAATGCTATTGTCTAATGGACGATAAATGGGATGGTGGTGGTTGGATTATGGCAATGAAAGCCACTAGAGGCACCACATTCAGCTACAGTGCTTCTTACTGGACAAGTGATAATACGCTATCAGCAACAGACCTTACACGTAATGATGCTGACGCCAAATATGACGCCATGAACAAGTTTCAGATGAAAGACATTCTAGCAGTATGGCCAGACATAACAACACAGGGCGGTAGCATTCCGGCTGTTGGTAACTGGACATGGATGGAAAAGGGAATCAACAATAGCGCCACAACTACACAAACCCTAATTGGTTTCTTTGGTGGCCCAACCAGAAGACTTTATATATCTAACTTATCAGGTTCTGGTTATTTAATACAAGATGCTAAACAGTTTGTTGGTTGGAGAAGCGGCGTTTTCTCTAGCCAGTCTGATATCAGATTTTATGGTTTCAACTACGCTAGTTATCCTGGACCACAATACAATAATGATTGTAGGGTCAGATGGGGATTTGGTTGGAACGAAAATGGTGAAGGATATTTCACCAACAATTCCGCTGCCGCAGGATCGAACGATATTAGTGGTGGCATAGGGTTTGGTGCTACCTATGGCAATTATTCTGCCGGTGATAGAATTGGCTGTTGTAACGATACAACTGGTATAAATAGAACAGCAAGAGTTGAGATATACATAAGATAAGAGGATTCTAAAATGGCAATCGAATATACATGGGAAGTAACAGGTCTCAAAGTTACCACCCTAAATAACACACCAAACGTGGTTGTTCAAACCTATTGGAAGAAGACGGGCAAGGACGGCAACTATACCGGCGTATTCTCTGGTGCTACACCATTTTCCGCCGATTCAATGCCAGCCGGAACTACCTTTGTTCCTTTTGATCAACTAACAGAGGCAGACGTTCTAGCTTGGATTCAAGCAGTCGTTGTCGGTTCTTATGAAGAACATGTCAACACCAAGATTCTAGAACAGATTGAAAGAGATCGTAACCCTGTTGAAGATTCAACTCTTCCGTGGGCTACACCAGAACCAACACCATAAAACAGGAGTAGATTATGGACCCTAAAGTTACAGTATCACTAACCGTGAATCAGCTAAACATCGTTCTAGCCGGTCTCGCCAAGCTACCACTAGAACAGTCGCTTGATACCTTTACTGTCATTCGCGAACAAGCAAACGCACAACTACAGCCACCATCTGGCCCAATGTCAGATAAGGTGATTAACTAAATAGTAGTAAAATGCAGAAGGGTAGCCCAAAATGTCACAATCTAAGCCAGCTAATAAGGAAGAACTTAAAGACTTCTGCCTAAGACAGTTGGGCTACCCTGTTGTGCAAATCAATGTTGATGATGTTCAAGTAGATGACGCCGTTGAACTAGCTTTCGAGTTCTGGAATGAGTTTCACTTCAATGGCACAGAACGCACCTATCTAAAGCACCAGATCACTAGCCAAGACAAAACCAACAAATATGTGACCGTTCCTGACGCCTTGATTGGTGCTACGCGCATCTTTCCTACGGGCGGTTCGGCCATTTCCATGGGTATGTTCGATCTTCGCTATCAGCTACGCCTAAACGATCTATGGGATTTGTCATCAACTTCCTATGCCAGCTATGCTCTTACCATGCAGCATCTGGCACAGCTAGACATGATTTTTACTGGCCAGACACCAGTTCGCTTCAATCGTCTCACCAACAAACTATACATCGATATGGATTGGGAAAACGACATTGATGTGAATGAATGGATTATCATCGAAGGGTATGTCGTCACAGACCCTGATGCTTATACCAAGGTTTGGAATGATCGTATGCTCAAAAAGCTGGCCACATCTTATGTCAAGAAACAGTGGGGGCAGAACCTAAAGAAGTTTAAGGGTATGCAGCTTCCCGGTGGTATCACCATGGATGGCCAGCAAATCTTCAATGAGGCGGTCAAGGAAATCGAAACGACAGAGGCAGAGATTCGTCAGACATACGAACAACCACCAACATTCTTGGTAGGATAATAAATGCCCGTATCGCCATACTTTAACAATTTCCCGTCAGAAGAACATATCAACAATGAGATGTTGCTGTTTGAAGATTTGGTTGCAGAGTCAATTCAGATCATGGGCCACAACGTCTACTACATTCCTAGAGAGTCCTTTGACGCTGGCGATATGATCTTTGGTGAGTATTCCAAGAGCAAGTTTGACAAGGCATATCTAATCGAAGCCTATATTCTAAACGTCGAAGGCTTTGGTGGCCAGCAAGACTTTTTCTCTAAGTTTGGTCTAGAGATTCGAGATACATCTAACTTTGTGCTATCTCGCCGTTCATTCCGCAAGATCATTCCTACAACTCTTAGAGAGAGACCGCAGGAAGGTGATCTTGTATATGTGCCTGTCTTCCATCGTATGTTCGAAATCAAGTTCATCGAAGAAGAATTGATGCACTTCTCACTAGGCAAGAGAAACCCCTACATCTATGAGATGAAGTGTGAACTATTCCGCTACAGCGAAGAATCAATCGACACTGGCATTCCAGAGGTTGATGACGTTCAAACCGAGAACGCCTATACCATCAAACTCAATCTCAATAATACCTTGGGCGACTTTGCTTCCGGTATGATTGTATATCAATCTGCCAATAACAACTGGAATGGCGCTTATGCACATGCCAAGGTCAAAGAATACTATGAGCCAAACAACACCATTCTTCTTTATGATGTGGTTGGCACATTTGACACCAACAACCCTTTAAGAAGCAACACAACCAGTGCATTCACTACTGTAGTTGCAACTGATACAACAGGCGACCACAGCTACTACGATATGTTTGACAATGACACTTTCACTGACTCTGCCAATCTTATTGTAGATTTGACTGAAACAAACCCATTTGGAGTGCCATAATGTTAGGTAACAGTCATTTCTACCATCAACTAACAAGAAAGGCAGTCATTCTTTTCGGTCGTCTCTTTGATGACATTACAGTTGTGCGCAAGAATGATCAGACCCAAAAAGAGATCAATCGTTTTCTGGTGCCAATCATCTACTCACCAAAAGAGAAGATGATCACGCGCATCATGTCAGACCCCGATCTACAAAGACAGATTCAGACCATTCTTCCTAGAATGGGTTTTGAGATTACAGGTATCTCATATGATCCTTCTCGTAAACAAAACTCACTACTAAGAGCCGCCAAGGCCAATACGGCTACACATGCTTCGGCTATGTATATGGGCGTTCCATATGATGTGAACTTTACGCTAAACATCTATGCGAGAAACATAGATGACGGCACACACATTGTTGAACAGATTCTACCATTCTTCAATCCCGATTTCACTGTCACTACAAACATGGTGCCAGACCTTGGTTTCCTAAAAGATATCCCGGTCATTCTCAATTCTGTGACCAATGATATCAGATATGAGGGTGATGCAGACTCTGTTAGATATGTCATGTGGACACTCGCGTTCACTATGAAGATGTATTACTACGGACCTATCAGCTATCCCAAGATCATTCGCACTGTCTATACGAACATCTACAATGATCCTTCGTTGAAGGCTGGCTATCTAATTCGCATCAATACAGCAAACGCCAATGGCACATTCAAGATTGATGACATTGTTTATCAGGGCAATGACTATGCCACCTCGAATGCCTATGGTTATGTTGTAGCCTATAATGAGAACAATCAAAAGCTGGTGTTGGGGGCTTCGCAAGGCACCTTCTATGTGAACAATACCATTCATGCAGTTTCTACCAATGGTGTCTGTCAGATTGATTCTTTTGATAACTCGCCTCTGAAACTAGCGGAAATCAAGATTACGCCCGATCCTGTCACAGCACAGCCGGAAGATGATTATGGTTATGATATTGAAATCAAAGAATGGCCAAACACAGAGAGTTAATAATGGGTTTGAAAGACAATTTATCAGATGCTTTAGGCGTCGAACATGTGCCTGTTGAAGAGAACAAGCCTCAACAGATTACACTCTATACGCCAGATGAAACAGAAGATGATGGCACACCTCTCAATATTGAGAAGGATACCGAAGACGATTATCGTCTGGCGCGTCGTGTTCTTAGAAACCTAATCACTAAAGGCAATGCTGCCATTGATCAGATTTCAGAGATTGCAAGACAGCAAGAGTCGGCCCGTTCATATGAAGTGGTTTCCACTCTCATTAAGACAGTTGGTGAAACCACCAAAGACCTTTATCAATTACAGAAAACCACAAGAGAACTACAGGCACCTTCCAAGGATTCCGATCCTCGCGTGAAAGGCGAACAGGGCAACATCAATGTTGAACAAGCCGTGTTCGTTGGTTCTGCCGCTGAATTGTTATCAGCCATCAAGAAAAAGAAAGAGGAAGAAGAATTGAATGGCTAGATTACCGTTTAGCTACCAGAACAATCCCAATCTGCCGAACGAACAGTATCGTCATGCTTTCACACAATGGGAACTAGAAGAATACCAGAAGTGTGTGGACGATCCCGTTTACTTCGCCAAGACCTATATCAAGATTGTCAACGTCGATGCTGGTTTGATCCCATTCAAGATGTGGGATTTCCAAGAGGATATGCTAAGTACGTTTCATAAGAATCGTTTCTCTATCTGCAAACTCCCACGACAGGTTGGTAAGTCAACTACCTCTGTTGCCTACATTCTTCATCAAGTTCTCTTTAATGAGAACATCATGGTCGCCATTCTCGCCAACCGTGCGCCAACAGCGCGTGAGTTGCTACAGAAGCTGAAACTAGCTTTTGAGTATCTACCCATGTTCCTGAAACAGGGTATCAAGGAATGGAACAAAGGCTCTATTCATCTTGCAAACGGTTCAAGAGTTCTAGCCGACTCAACGTCAGGTTCATCGGTTCGCGGTTTCTCATTCAACCTAATCTTTCTTGATGAGTTTGCGTTCGTTCCCAACAACATTGCCGAAGAGTTCTTTGCTTCTACCTATCCTACCATTTCATCTGGTCAGAAATCAAAGGTCATCATCGTTTCCACACCAAACGGTATGAACCTCTTTTATAAGATGTGGATGGACTCTATTGAGGGTAGATCAGACTATAAGAACATCGAAATTCACTGGTCAATGGTACCTGGCCGTGATCAGAAGTGGGCCGAACAAACTATTCGTAACACCTCACAGAGACAGTTCGATCAGGAATTTGGTTGTGAGTTCTTAGGTTCAACCAACACACTTATCTCTGGTGCCAAGCTTAGAACGCTATCATTCAAGCAACCAATCGAAACACAGACCTTTGGTGGTGATCAGGGTGTGACCGGCACCTATGACATCTATGAACAGCCAGAGAAGAAGCACGTTTACTTAATGTGTGTGGACGTTGCCGAAGGTCAGGGACTAGACTACTCCACCTTCAATATCTTTGATGTGACTTCTATTCCATATAGACAGGTTGCTAAATACAGGAACAATGATATCACGCCATTGCTGTTTCCGACAGTGATCTATGCCGCTGCCAAGAAATTCAATGACGCATTTGTTCTTGTTGAAATCAATTCTATTGGCTTACAGGTTGCCGACATTCTACATTTTGAACTTGCCTATGAGAACCTTCTAAAGTTCCAGCAAAAGGGTAAGCAAGGCACACAGGCGTCGGGCGGCTTTGCTGCCGGTAAAAACAAACTCGCCTATGGTCTCAAAATGTCTGCACAGACCAAGAGCATCGGCTGTGCCAATCTAAAAGCGTTAGTAGAGAACGATAAGCTTCTTCTATGTGACGCTGATACTATCATGGAACTTTCGACGTTTTCGGCAAGTAAGAAATCATTTGCCGCCGAAGAAGGTTCAAATGACGATCTTGCTATGACACTGGTTTCCCTTGGCTGGTTTACCTCACAGCGACTATTCAAGGAAACAGTATCAAACGACATTCGCGCCGTTCTACAGGCCGAACAGTTGGACATTTATGACCGTGAATTGGTGCCTTTTGGCTTCATAGATGACGGCCTTAGAGAAGATGTGGAACAGGATGCTAATGGTGACATATGGGTAAGTGGAAGGGAAGCCCTCTACCCCTTCGATGACTTAGGTTACGATTGGGGCGGTAGGTTCTAAAAATCATCAAAAAACTAAATAAACGGAAGAAATGAATTTTTTACACCATTTCAAACCTTCCAAAGGAGAATAAAATATGGCGTACCAACTTTCCCCCGGTGTAGCATGGTCAGAGATCGATCTTACGACCGTTGTTCCATCACTATCTACAACAGAGGGTGGTTTTGCCGGTGACTTTGATTGGGGTCCAGTAGATCATGTGCAAACTGTTAGCAGCGAGATTGACCTAGTTCGCTGGTTCCACAAGCCAAGTGCCAATACCTTTATGTCATGGTTCACCGCTGCAAACTTCCTTGCCTATGGCGACAGCCTAAAGCTAATTCGCGCCGCTGATACTTCTGTTGCCAAGAACGCAACAAACGGTTCACAGGGCGTTCTAATCAAGAATCGTGACGACTATGAGTTGAATTATATGTCAATGGAAGCTTCTAACACGGCTGGTATGTTTGCTGCCCGTTACCCAAGCGACCTTGGCAACTCACTCAAAGTTTCACTATTTGCCGGTGGTGCTAACGCATCAAACAACTTTGCCAATTGGGAATACTTTGCTGACTTCAACGGCACACCAAGCACATCAGCCTTCGTTGCTGATAAGGGTGGTGCAAACGATGAGATGCACCTTATCGTTGTTGACCGTTTCGGTAAGTTCACTGGTCAGGCAAACACAGTTCTAGAGAAGTTCCCATTCGTCTCTAAGGCCATTGACGCCAAGAACGATGACGGTTCTTCAAACTACTATGTCAATGTCATTAATGATCGTTCCGAGTTTGTTTATATTGTCAATCATGCTCAAAACCCAACAACACAGGTTGCCGAAACGACAACTTGGGGTCTTCCAGCACAGAACACAAACTTCGCACAGTCAAATGCTTCCTACACCTCTGTCCTAACAAATGGTGCAGTCGGCACACCAACTGACGCTGATATCATTTCTGCATTTGATACATTCGGCCAGGTTGATGAGATTGACGTTTCACTAATCATGACAGGTGCTGCTAACGCAACAATCCAGTCATCAATCATCAATAACGTAGCCGAAGACAGAAAAGACCTTGTTGTGTTCGTTTCACCTCCAATGAGTGCTGTTGTTGATAACGCTGGTAACGAAGCTGCCGACATCATTGCTCACCGTAATGCAATGAGCGTTTCATCTTCATACGCAGTTATGGATTCAGCTTGGAAGAAGCAGTTCGACAAGTACAACAATGTCTATCGTTGGGTTCCACTCAATGGCGATATTGCTGGTCTATGCGCCCGCACAGACTTCCTACGTGATCCTTGGTTCTCACCCGCTGGTTTCAACCGTGGTGGTATCAAGAATGTCACCAAGCTATCTTGGAATCCATCAAAGGCAGATCGTGATCTTCTCTACAAGAACGGCATCAACCCTGTTGTGTCATTCAAGGGCGAAGGCACTGTCCTTTACGGCGACAAGAC
>JACCDG010147584.1_pt1 | contig 14853 bp, 11 predicted proteins | sample 7442471 | NCBI WGS metagenome assembly JACCDG01 (sample SAMN15323444, study PRJNA562643) | freshwater metagenome | isolation source: river surface water | place: USA:Blue River Watershed | collected 2017-08-17
GATGTTGAGTTAGTTGGATCAACAGTTCTTGATGTAGATAAACCCAGAGATACTAATACCATAGATTCTGCACTTGTTCCATTTAGAATGGGGAGCCTTTTGAAGGTTAATAATGTACACGGTGTACCTTATATTAATCTTGGTAGTCCAGTAAGTAGTGGTACAAATATTATAAAACTCTATAATAGAAGAAGAGATGCTTCAACTGTTACTACAGGAACTGGATATCAAATAGGAGAGGCAAGAGTATATTGGTATGGTGTCTCTGATGCTCCATATTCTAATGCAGGAACTGAATGGGATTTATATTTGTTTGATGTTCAAACATACACTAACTTAGTTCTTTCAAGATCTATAGGTACAACTGAAGTTCCATTAACATCATTTGTCAGAGGATTAAGTAGTGGTGCTACTGGATATTTGGCAGCAAAACCAAGTGCATCAACTTTTAGTTTAACACAAACTTCTGGAACATTTATTCAGGGAGAGCAAGTTATCTTTAATGAAGATACTTCTACTTCTGCTGCCATTGTTTCCTTAGTTGCATTTACAACTGATGATATAAGGTCGGTTTATCAAGATTGTACAACTCTGAACTCATCTATCCAAACTGATTTTATTGCAGACGCTGTTCTTTATGATAGATTTCTTCCTAACTTTTTTGTTACAGATCAACTAACCATTACACCTTCTGGAACTGCAACTTGTCCCGGAAGATTCTTCTCCGGTGCAACTGGAATTAAAACAGATTCTCTTATAAAATATCAAAAAGGACACTTTAGAGTTCCAACACTCAACAGAGTAGATAGTATATCTGCAGATGGAACTTCTATTACGTTAACTGCTTTGAATAATACTGGTATTATAACTGCAGTTGCAGAAGGATCTTTACCAGGATTAACAACAACATCATCTTTCTCAATAGCAGTCCCAAAGATTGTCAATCTGGATCAATCATATCTGTATTCTGAGTTACCAAAGAAGAATATATCTTCAGTAAACTTATCAGATTCAAGTTTAACAATCACTAGACAAGTAACTGGTTTGTCTGTTTCTAGTGGATCTTTAACCATTACATCATCACAAGCATTAGATCCAAGTGCTGGAATCACTAGTGTTTTCTTTGAATCTTTTGATGCGGAAAGATATTCGATTCACTACAGTGATGGAACTACAGAACCTCTAAGATCTGACCAAGTTACAGTTGGATCTAATGGAAGTTCAGTTTCATTTACCGGTTTAAGAAATAATGGATCAACCACAAATGCAACTGCAGTAGTCGCACTCAGAAAAACTAATGTAAGCAGTAAATCAAAAGATTATATCAGAAGCACCAAATTATCAATCACTAGAACTAGTGGAATATCTACTTCTGCAAGTGGATTATCTACTAGCAAGTATTATGGAACAAGAATTGAAGACAGAGAAATATCTTTAAATGTTCCTGATGTTGTTAAGGTTATATCTGTTTATGAATCAACCAACACTTCTACACCAGTTTTAGATAAACTAACTTTTGTCTCTGGTTTAGGTCTAGATGTAAATACATTTTTAGGTGAAAAAATAGTTGGTGAAGATAGTAGAGCAATTGCTCAACTTGTAACTAGAAGTTCCGCTACTGAAATTGAGTTTGTTTATCTGAACTCTAACCAGTTTGAAGTGGGTGAAAAAGTAACATTCAAAGAATCCAATGTTCAGGCAAATATTTTAACAATTACAAGAGGAAGTTATATAAATCGAACAAACAACTATACCCTAGATAAAGGTCATAGAGATCAATATTGCGATTATTCTAGAATTGTTCGCACTCAAGGTGGTCCAATCCCATCAAAACAGTTGATGGTTATTTACGATCATTATCGTGTTTCTGCTGGCAGCACATCAGGGGACATTTTTACAGCGGATTCTTATACGAGTGACAGATATACTAATGATATTCCAGTATTAAAAAATAATGTAAGAGCAACTGATGTAATTGATTTCCGTCCAAGAGTTAGAGATTTTACTTCAACAACATCCTCACCATTTGCTTTTAGTAGCAGAGAATACGATTCCACTTACCGCTATGTTATTGCCCCAGATGAAAGTTCATTGATGGGATATAAGTATTATCTACCAAGGACTGATAAAGTAGTTATTAATAAGTTAGGACAAGTTAGTGTTATTAAAGGAACATCTTCAGATAATCCAAAGGCACCAGTAAATATTGACGATGTAATGGAAGTTGCAGAAATACAACTACCACCTTATCTCTATGATCCAATAAATGAACCAAAGATAAGATTATTTGATAATAGAAGATTTACGATGAGAGACATTGCAAGTCTTGAATCAAGAATCAAAAATCTTGAGACAACAACCACACTCAGTGCTTTAGAGTTAGATACGAAATCATTGCAAATAACTGATGCACAGGGATTAAACAGATTTAAAACTGGATTTGTAGTTGACAACTTCCAGAATAGAGACTTTATAGACTTGGAAGATAATGATACTAAATGTGATGTTAATGTTGTAGATAGGGAGTTAATCAGTGCAGTTGATTTTTGGTCAATGGCATCTGAGTTGGCACTTGATCCTGCGATAGATCCTGCAGTTGCCGATTTATCATCTAACTTAAAACTTCTCGATCCAAATATTCAAAAAACTGGAGATCTTTTAACTTTAAAGTATGCTGAAATTGGATGGATTGAGCAACCACAGGCAACCCAGGTAGAAAACGTTAATCCATTTAATGTTATTGTTTTTGTTGGAGGTGTAGTTTTAGATCCAGCTTCGGACAACTGGGTAAGAACAATTTACATTGATAATGCTAGAACAGAGTCAACAGGAGCTGCGTGGGCAGAAAAAGCAAATACTAACACTCAAACTAACGTTAGAAGAGAAGGTAAAAAGGAGATAGCAACAACCACTACTACAACCACCTTCACAAATTCTCTTGAAGGTCCATCAAGAGAATTTAACTATGTTGAAAGTGTTAAAATTTCTGGAGACGCAGATCCATATATGCGTTCTAGAAATGTTTATTTTGCTGCAAATGGTTTAAAACCATTTACTACACATTATCATTATTTGGATGCACAACAACCAGATATATGTCCAAAGTTAGTTGAAATTCAAATGAACTCTGGAACATTCCAAGTTTATGAAAATGCAAAAGTATATTATGGTGGAAAACAAATAGCAAGAATTCGTGTCCAAAAACCAAATCATAAGTTTGGCGATACAACTCGTCCAGATATCGGTGCCAAATTAGGGTCTCCATCGGTGCTAGTTGAAGAATATAATGTCGATCCTTATGATAGAACTCGTCCAGCTCCAGGAGAGTCTTATTCGCCAACATCAAGACTTTTTAATGTTGGGGTAAGAGCGTTAGCAAATGAACCTCATGATTATTTTGGATACATTGTCACGGGTGCAACTATTGTTGGGGAAACTAGTGGTGCAGTTGCAAATGTGACTAGATCGGAGTTAATATCAGATAACTGGGGAGATATCATTGGCAACTTCTACTTTAGAGATCCAAATACAAATCCACCTCCACCAACATTAGTTAGATCTGGAACTAAAACTTTCAAAGTAACAGCAACGCCACCAGGTGTAACTCCATTACCAGGAAGTACAGTTTTTGCAAGTGAGGCGCAAGGAACTTATAGTGGTTCTGGAACAGTTTTGACGCAGAATACAACAACAGTATCTGTAAGAAATCCTCCCCCACCAGCAACTAGACCAAATGAAGTAAACGTTGCCGTAAAAGCAACTCATAGAGATCCCCTTGCACAAACATTTACTGTTGATGAGACTGGTGCTTTCTTAACATCTTTTGATGTTTATTTTGCAACAAAAGATCCTTCAGCTAAGTTATTTGTTGAGTTAAGGTATGTTGAACTCGGAACTCCAACAAACTTCTTAGTTCAAGATTATACCCAAGTTGCTTTAAATCCAAGTGATATTAATACTTCCACAGATGCTTCTGTTCCGACTCGAATTCGTTTCCCATCTCCAGTTTATCTAGAATCTGGTAGAGAGTATGCTTTAGTATTCTTATCACCAGCCTCAGATCTCTATGAGATGTGGGTTGCTACTATGGGGCAAAAGACAGTTAGAACAAAAGATTTACCAGATGTTCAAAATGTTATTGTTTCTAAGCAATATATTGGTGGAAGTTTGTTTAAATCTCAGAATGGAACTATTTGGACTCCAAGCCAGTATCAAGACCTAACCTTCAAGTTATATAAGGCAGAGTTTGTTTCAAATGGAAAGTTAACTTTCTATAATACACCTATTGAACCTGGCAATATTAACGCATCAAAACTTCCATCCAACCCAATCAAAACGTTACCAAGAAAACTTAAAGTTCCCGTTGGTAACACATATTCTATAGTTTCAACATTAGTCCCTGGAGTAAAAATAGGTGAAGGATCTATTTCAGCAACAAGCACTACAGGTATTATTGAAAAAGTTGGTGGTCCTATATCATCTCTAACTATTGTTGGTGTTGGTAGTAACTATGGACCAGATGGATCTTACACAGGAGTCTCTTTACATTCACTTACTGGAAGTGGCGCAGACGCAACAGCAGATGTAACTATATCTGGTGGAGTTGTTAGCAGTGTTAGTGTTAATGGTATAGGAACTGGATATGTTCTCGGTGAAACTTTGGGTATCACAACCAACACTGGATCACTAACTAAGGGATCTGGTGCTAAGATTGGAGTTAGTGCTCTTGGAAACTATAGAACACATTTATATCTAACTAACGTTCAAGGTGAGCAGTTTAATAGTGGTCAAACTTTAATTTACTACAGCAATGATGTAAGAACATCAACAACAGCAACAATAAATGGTTCATCTTCGGTTGTAGAAAACAAGTATGCTGGAAATGTTCTCCAAGTATCACAGTATAACCACGCGCATCACGGTGCTAACAATAAGATTCAAATTAGAGATATTGAACCAGATACTCAACTAGTCGCTACGACTTCAGATCTTGGTATTAGTAGCACTACAGTTTCTGTCGCAAACACTGCACCATTTGCATCCTTTGAAGGAATATCTACTGCTAGTGGATATGCTCTAATAAGAGGTGAGGTTGTTTCATATAGTGATATTGGAACTGGAACTCTCACAATAAGTGGTAGGGGTCTTAATAATACTCCAGCACTACCACATCCACTGGGTGCATTTATACAACCATATCAGTGTAACGGTGTTTCTTTAATGAGAATCAATACCACACTCGATATTCCATCAACACAATCTCTCAGAACTGCCGCTGATTTAGATAATTATTATCTTGAGTTTGACAGAACAGGAAGATCTTCTGGTACAAGTCAAATAAGTTTCACTGATGAGAGAAGTGTTGGTGGTGATGATTGCAAGGTTTCACAAAATATCCAATTTAGTACGATAGAACCACAATTTAACATTATTACTCCAGGAAAGGGTACTTCTGTTTCTAGCCAAATAAGAACGGTTAGTGGAACAAGTGCGGGTGGATCTGAAGTATCATTTATTGATCAGGGATATGAACCAATACCACTAAATGAGACATCTTTCTTGTCTTCACCAAGAATGATTGCTTCTAAAATTAATGAGACTAACAGACTCACAACTTTACCTAAAAACAAATCTTTAACCCTTGCAGTTGAGTTTTCATCAGAAGATAAAAACTTATCTCCAGTTATGGATATTCAAAATGCAATATTTGTTCTTGGTAGAAATAGAGTCAACAATCCAATAACTGATTATGCATCAGATGATAGATCTAATAGAGTTAGTGGAGATCCACACGGATCAGTGTTTATTTCTAAGAGAATTGATTTAAAAAATCCTGCGACTTCTCTACAAGTTCTTGTTGGTGCCAATAGACCACCAGAAGCAGACTTTAGAGTATTCTATAGATTAATCAAGGCAGATTCAAGTGAAATCGAACAATCTTATGTTCCTTTCCCTGGTTATGATAATCTTAGAGATACTAATGGTGATGGATATGGAGACTTAGTAATAGACGCAACCAAAAATAATGGAAGACCTGATGCTTTTGTTTCACCAAATGTTGACGGACAATTTTCAGAATATCAGTTCACAGCGAACAACTTAGATCCATTCAATGGGTTTATTATTAAGATTGTAATGTCTTCAACTAATGAATCTGCAACGATTAAACTAAGAGATTTCAGAGCAATTGCTTTAGCATAATATGATACCTGTAGAGGGACATAAAAATCTTTTTAGAGATGAAAAAACTGGAGCAATCATAAATTATGATTCTGTAGGTTATTCTCAGTATATGAGACTAAAAGAGCAGAAAAAGAAAGAGCGAGATGAAATTGATGAAATCAAAAAAGACATTGATGAAATTAAATCTTTACTGAAGGAGTTGATTAATGGAACCAGAAATTAATCTTGAAACTATCAATAAACTTTTTGAATATGAAAAACATTCAAGACTTATTGATGAAATGGAAATTGACGATCTTAAAAAGTTTGCAAAACTATATTGCAAGTTATATTTGAAGCAACAAGAGGTTATTTCTTCTTTTGGATTTAATGAAGTATAAATATATTTTAGATCCTGAACTGTTTATAAATGGCAGAAATTAAGGTCAGAGTAGGACAACAACCTGCGGTAAAAGTTATATCTTCACTTGCTGGTGCTCAAGGTCTTTCTTTGTCTGAACTTAGTGATGTTAATGCCACAAATTTACTTGATGGTATGGTTCTAGTTTATAATGGTGCCACTAGAAAATGGGACGCTACATTAACCCTTACACCAGGGGCAACACAGAATTTAGACATCAACGGGGGAAGTTTCTAAATGGCAAGTATTATCAGGATCAAAAGATCCTCAGGTACTAATAAACCTTCTAGTCTAAATTGGGGTGAACTAGCCTACGTAACAGGTATTGGTAGTTACGGTGGTCTTAACCAATACAAAGATAGAGTTTTTATTGGTGATGATGGGAGTAATGTAAATCCAGTTGGTGGATATTATTATACTTCTATGATGGAGCATCAACCGGGCACGGTTGATGGCGTTACAAATACAAGAAATAGCGATGGTGGTATTGTCGCCATTCTTGACAATAATAGAAAGATTAATCAGTGGAATGTTGATAATCTTCGTTTAGATTCAAATACAGTATCATCAACCAATACTGATGGTGATATTGTTTTAGATCCAAATGGAACTGGTGAGGTTAACATTGTTGATGACACTTATCTGAGTTTTGGAAATGATAAAGATGTAAAACTTAGATATGATGAGGCAACGGATAATAGATTTGAAATTGAAGGTGCGGATTGGGCATTTGCAAGTGGAGTTGCAATAAACATCGGAGATACAACAGAATCTAGTAATAAAGATACTGGTGCTCTTGTAGTCGAAGGTGGCGTTGGCATTGAAAAGAATTTAAATGTTGGTGGAAGTATTTCCGTCACTGGTATTTCTACTTTTGATAACATCAAAATAGAAAATAATGTAATATCAACTCTTCCTGGAACTACAGAACTTTATATTGACCCATATCCTGATGGATTAAGCAATGATGGCACTGTCATCATTAAAGGTAATCTTCAAGTTGATGGAACTACGACATCAGTAAACTCAACGACTGTTGATCTTAATGACCCTATTATTATTCTTGGTGATGTAACGAGTGTAAGAACTGTAATGAGTCCAGTAAATAGTGGTGTTTCCACTATAAGACTAGACTCTGTTATTGGAATTAACACCGATGATGTAGTAAGTGGGAGTTCTGCATTATCACCTTCTGGAGTTGGAACTGTTACTGCAGTAGATTCTAATACTAAGATTATTACTTTAGCACAGGCAGTAATCTCAGGTATTACAACTACAACTCAGTTAACGATTACACACGCCTACGATACCAATAGTGATCGTGGTATTGGATTTAACTACAATACAAGTAGTGGAACTGCAAATACCAAGACTGGTTTCTTTGGATATATTGACGGAACTAATGTTGGAAGTGCAGCTACTGCTAGATCATGGACCTATGTTCCAGATGCTACCATTACTAACAGTGTAGTAACTGGAACTAGAGGATATCTTGATATTAAGGGTATCTATTATCAAACCGGAGACTTTAATACTCACGGCGTTGTCTATTTTGATGCTGATGGTCTACAAACTTCAACAAACAATCCAGCATCTCCGGTAATCACTTCGAAGCAGATACTAACTGCGATTACAAAAGTTACATTATCATTACCATCTGCAGTTACAGTAACTGTAGGCGATATTATTAAGCAAGATACTAGCGGTGCTTATGGCATTGTTGAAACTGGTGGAACCACTACTTCTTTAAGTCTTATTGGTGTTGAAGGAACATTTGTCAATACTTACAATCTTAGAAAAGAAGGTAATAATGGTTCTATTCAAGATCTTGCAGTAATACCTTCCTCAGTTACATCCATATATACTAATAAGCCACACTGGACGTCAACACTCGACGGGGGAACTTTCTAATTTATGTCAAGAGATAGTGAAGTTGATATTAATGTTTTAGTGCGTTTATATAATCAAAAACTAGCGGCACTAACTAATCAAAATGTTTTGTTAGAAGCAAAACTGCAAACTTTATCTGATGATTTTGCCGAAGAAAAAAATCAACTTTTGGCAGAAAATGTAGACCTTAAAACTAAGTATGAAGAATTATTGAAAAAATCTAAAAAGTCTGAAGAGTAGAAACAAATGGCTAAACCAGCAAGTAGGCAAGAACTTATTGATTACTGTCTAAGGCGTTTAGGAGCGCCTGTGCTGGAGATTAACGTTGATGATGACCAAATAGATGATTTAGTCGACGATGCCCTACAGTACTTCAATGAGCGCCATTTCGATGGCGTTGAGAGGATGTACTTAAAATATAAAATAGATCAAAAAGATATTGATAGAGGTTCTGCAAAAAATACTAATGGAGTGGGTATTGTTACAACAACAGGAACATCCACAATTACAGGATACGGTTCAACAACATTTAATTGGTATGAAACTTCAAATTATATCCAAGTTCCAGATTCTGTGATTGGTATTGAAAATGTCTTTAAGTTTGATACCAGTTCTATTTCTGGTGGAATGTTTAGTATTAAATATCAACTATTTTTAAATGACTTATATTATTTCAATTCCGTTGAACTTTTGCAGTATTCAATGGTTAAATCATATCTATCTGATATCGATTTTCTTCTCACCACAGATAAACAACTAAGATTTAATAAAAGACAAAATCGTTTATATCTGGACATTGATTGGGGAGCACAATCAGCAGGAAACTATCTAATTTTGGATTGTTATAGAATATTAGATCCATCCACGTTTACAAAAGTCTATAATGATAGTTTCTTAAAGAGATATTTAACTGCATTGATTAAGAGGCAGTGGGGACAGAACTTAATCAAGTTTAGAGGTGTTAAACTTCCTGGTGGCATTGAACTTAATGGTAGAGAAATATATGAAGATGCTGAAAGGGAGATTGATGAGATTATGAAGAGAATGTCTATGGATTACGAACTTCCACCATACGACTTTATTGGATAATGGCACTTAATCCTTTTTTCTTACAAGGAACTTCATCCGAACAAAGGTTAGTTCAAGATCTAATAAATGAACACCTTAGAATGTATGGTGTTGAAGTTACATATATTCCAAGAAAATTTGTTAATAAAAAAACAATCATAGAGGAAGTTCAATCATCTAGGTTTGATGATAACTTTGCCATTGAGGCATATGTTAATACTTATGATGGATATTCTGGTGCTGGAGATATTTTAACTAAGTTTGGAATGAGTTTAAGAGATGAGTTATTAATAACAATATCTAAAGAAAGATTTGAAGATTTTATCGCACCATTTTTGGGTGCATTAGATGACGGTTCTGGAGAGGGAGAGATTGTTCTATCATCAAGACCTAGAGAAGGTGATTTGATTTATTTTCCTCTTGGTCAAAGAATTTTTGAAGTTAAGTTTGTAGAGCACGAGCAACCATTTTATCAACTAGGAAAAAATTATGTTTATGAGTTGAAGTGTGAACTCTTTGAATATGAAGATGAGATCATCGATACTTCTATTGAAGAAATAGATACCCAAGTTCAGGAAGAGGGATATACCACAACTTTACGTTTGATTGGTGTTGGTAGAACTGCAACAGCAACTGCTTCTATTTTAGGAACCATAGGATCTGGATATATAAAACAAATTTTCTTAAATAATGATGGTAGCGGTTATACATCTCCTCCAGTTGTTGCTATAAGTAGTTCACCGACAGGATTTGATGGAGACAATGCTACTGCAGTTGCGATAACAACTGTTAGAGCTGGTGTTCGTTCTGTAGAAAGAATTTATTTGACAAATGCAGGTGCAGGATATACTGTTCCACCAACAATAACCATTTCTGGTGGTGGGGGAACTGGAGCAGCGGCAACGTGCTCAATTGAAACGACTTACAATGGGGTTATCAGATTCACTGTTACTGATGGTGGAGTTGGTTATGGCACAGTGCCCATCGTCACCATTTCTTCTCCAGGTGAACTTACACTTAGTGGTGTTGGTCAAACTGCGGTTGGTATTGCATCTATTGGTACAGTTGGATCCGATGTTGTGGTAAGAGCAATATATGTTTCTAATCCTGGATTTGGATATACAACTTCCCCAACAGTTACGATTGCAAATCCAGAAACACTCACTGGTATTGGAACATATCTATTCAATGAAATTATAAGGGGTTCAAGATCTCAAACTAGAGCAAGAGTTAAGAGTTGGGATTCCGACACTAAGATTCTCAGAATATCTAATGTTGGTATAGGATCAACACAACTAGGATTTTTCCCAGGAGAAACAATCATCGGAACAGAATCTGGAGCCCTATACTCAGTCAAATCTTTTGACCAAGATGAAACTTATGATAAATATAGTCAAAATGATGAAATTGAAGAAGAAGCAGATCTTATCATAGATTTTTCAGAGTCAAATCCTTTTGGTAACTACTAATGTTGGGAACTTATTATTATCACGAAATTATAAGAAAGACTATCATATCCTTTGGTACTCTTTTCAATCAAATTCATATTCGTCATCAAGAAAGTAATGGTAACAACTTTAGTGATACAAGAGTTCCGATTGCTTATGGTCCAAGACAAAAGTTTCTGGCAAGAATCGTACAGCAACCAGAATTAAACAAACCTATCCAAATCACATTACCAAGAATGTCATTTGAGATGGTTTCTATTCAATACGACCCAACCAGAAAATCTAGTGTAGTTCAAACTTTCAAAGCTTGTGATGATGGTGGAAACATTAAAAAAGTTTTCATGCCAGTTCCATATAATATTGGATTTGAACTTAATATTTTGTGCAAGTTAAATGATGATGCTCTACAAATTATTGAACAGATTTTACCATATTTTCAACCAGCATTTAACTTAACAATTGATCTTGTAGAATCTATTGGTGAAAAAAGAGATATTCCAATGGTTTTAGATAGTATATCTTTCCAAGATGATTATGAAGGAGATTTTTCTACTAGAAGGGCACTTATATACACGTTAAGTTTCACTGCAAAAACATACTTGTTTGGTCCTGTTGCAGAAAGCACAGATGGTCTTATTCGTAAGGTTCAAGTTGATCTTTATACAAATACAGATACAACAACTGCAAAGAGAGAGGTAAGGTATACTGTAACTCCAGATCCATATGATGCAGGTCCCGATGATAACTTTGGTTTTGATGAAAATTGGGAGTTCTTAGGAGACTCTAAAGATTTCAGCCCAACTCGTAAAATAGACTTGTAATTTAGTATGAAAAATAATTATGAAAAGTTAGATGAAACTCTGAATATTAAGAGTGAAATCGTTAATGTAGAAAAAGAAATTACACCAATAAAAGTAGAATCTTCAGGTCAAAATGATATAAAAAAAGATTATGAGTATACTCGGGCAAACTTATATTCTCTTATAGAAAAAGGTCAAGAAGCAATTAATGGAATTATGGAACTTGCTGGAGAATCTGATTCTCCAAGAGCATATGAAGTTGCTGGGCAGTTAATTAAAAGTGTTGGAGACGTAACTGATAAACTAATAGATTTGCAAAAGAAACTTAAAGATGTTGAAGAGGATACAGTTAAAACAACAAACAATGTAACTAATAATGCGGTATTTGTTGGTTCAACATCAGAACTTTCTAAACTGCTCAAACAAGGTTTTCTAAATAATAAAGAGTAAATTAATATTTTAATGAGTTGGTCTGACAAATATAAAAGATCAATTGATTGTGATAATCCACAAGGATTCTCACAAAAAGCTCATTGTGCTGCTCGTAAAAAAAGACAAAAAGGTGAGAAAACAAAGTCCAAATCTCCATTTAATGAAATGCACGAAGTAAAGTCCCATAAAACAGTTGAGCAGATTGCAAAGAAGCATCGTCTTGAAGTTTCTTTTATTAAGAATCAACTGAAGATGGGAATTCCTATTGAGCATGAACATACAAGAGATAAGGATTTAGCAACTGATATTGCTCTCCAACATCTTGATGAAATTCCAGATTATTATACTCGTCTAAAAAAAATGGAAGCAGATGCTAAAAAGCATCATAAAAAATTTAAAGATGTAAAAGAAGAAACTAAATCTGGAGATGAAGGTCTTCATGATTGGTTTAACAAATCAAAATCTTCTGATGGAAAATCGGGTTGGGTTCAACTTGGTGGAAAGTGGGCAGGAAAACCCTGTGCTCGACAACCAGGACAAACTTCAACACCAAAATGTGGAAGTTCTAAAATGGCAGCAAATCTTTCACCAGAAGAAGAAGAGAAAGCAAGACGTAGAAAAAATAGACAAGACCCAAATCAACCAGAAAAAACTGGTGGTGCTAAACCAACAAACGTAAGAACTGAAGAAATGGATCTCCAAGAAGTAAAAGACAAACCAAATAAAGGTAGCGGCAAAAAAGACGCTTGCTACCACAAAGTTAAGTCAAGATATGACGTTTGGCCAAGTGCATATGCATCAGGAGCACTTGTTAAATGCCGTAAAGTTGGTGCGGCAAATTGGGGAACAAAATCAGAAGCAGTAGAGATGATTAGATATTGCCCTAAGTGTCAAAAAGATGAAACTAGAGATGAGTGTAAATACGGTCCAAAATTTTGGGAAATGTTTTCAACACCCCCAGCATTGACTTCAAATCAGATGAAGTATGATCCGAACAGACCTCATCCTGCAAATGAAGAGAAAGATCATGAGTATTCAATGGCTCGCTCAGAACTTTCTACTATTATTTCTGCAGCAAAAAGACTGAAGAAAAAGATGAAAGGTGAAGGTAGTATTGAGGCTTGGGTTCAGTCAAAAATTACCAAAGCAGCAGATTACATTGACACCGCTGCAGATTATATTGAAAGTGGTGAACATAAAGTTGATGAGTCTATTATAGTTCAAGACTCTACTGGTAACGATTATGTTGAGTTTATTGATATTATTAAACCAGAACCATTACAACCCTCCAAAGGATTGGGAAATAAACTTTCTGTTAGAGAAGAAGTATATTCTGACTGGAGGCAAGAATTAGTAGAAGACTGGCAATCAGTAAACCGTAAAGACAAAACTGATGGTCTAAGTCAAGCAGCAGTTGATGCTTATCGCCGCGAAAATCCAGGTTCAAAACTTCAAACTGCTGTAACGGAAAAGAATCCAAAAGGCAAAAGAGCAAAGCGTCGTGCCAACTTCTGCCGCCGTATGAAAGGAATGAAAGATAAACTAACTTCTGCAAAAACTGCAAGAGACCCAGATTCAAGAATCAACAAAGCATTACGTCGTTGGAACTGTAACTAAAATGAAATCTTTTCAACAGTTTATTTCAGAAAGTATCACCATTAATGGTGATTTCAATGGAACTCTAAATGTAGGTTCCTCTCAACCAGAACAAGCAACCGAGTCTTTCTTTGCCGACGTTGTTTGGGAAGGAAAGATGTATCGTTTGGAAGTGGAAGGAAAGATGCTTCCCAAAAATGAACTTGCAGAACAAATACAAGGAGAATATCCTGGAGCAATCGTTCATAACGTTTATCCAAATCAGGTAAATACTTCAAGAATTAAAAACGCACAAAGGTATCAACCAGAAAGATTGTCTTGGAGTGAGTGATTAATGGCACAATTTAATAAAAATACTCAAGATTTTTTAAATCAAGAGAGAACTCTTTTTGAAGTCAATATGGTCGCCAACAAAAATGGCGAAGTTGTTACAGTTACCAATCCATTTCCAGTAACAGCAACTTTTGGAAATGAAACAGATAGTAATAGATTAAAAGTTTCTCAATACCAAACCGTTTTCTTCAATACCTTCCAGTATGGTAAAGAGACTGATGTTTGGGATGAAAGCATCGTTGGAGTTGGAACTGCAACCTGGAACCAATATTCTAGTAATGTAATCATGCAAGTGGGTTCCACTGGTGGAAGTAAAGTCATCAGACAAACCAAGAATGTAATGAGATACATTCCTGGTAGAGGCACAACACTTGCATTCGCAATTCGTCTTGACAATCCTCAAGTGGGTATTCGCAGAAGATTTGGATTGTTTGATGAATATAATGGTGCTTACTTTGAGGACAACGGAGGAACATATTCTTATGTAATTCGTACCAGCACATCTGGCATTACTACAGAAATAAGAGTTGGTAGAAATGACTGGAATGGTGAAAAGTTTGATGGTAATGGTTGGACTGGTGTAACCGCAGACCCAACAAAACAACAGATGATTTCTATTAATTATGAGTGGTATGGTGCAGGAACCGTAGATTTTGCTTGGTTAATGTCAGGTGAAACTGTTAAAAGTCATACTTTTTATAAC
>JACCDG011259989.1_pt1 | contig 14851 bp, 13 predicted proteins | sample 7442471 | NCBI WGS metagenome assembly JACCDG01 (sample SAMN15323444, study PRJNA562643) | freshwater metagenome | isolation source: river surface water | place: USA:Blue River Watershed | collected 2017-08-17
ATAGCTATTTCAGAAGAAGAAGTAAATTATTTCAGTGAGTACTTTAAATTATATGACAAAGATAAATTTATTGTGTGCAAAAATAGTATAAACGCCAAAAATCCAATAACATACAAAAAACTTTATGCTATTGATGAAATTAATAATCTTAATAAATATCGCGGAATTGCATCTATTGATGTAGATAGTGAGTTTCTAAGAAGTGGATTCAATGATTCATTTCTTAACTTTAAATCAAAAAAAGAAATTATAGGCTACTTTAGTGATGTTTCGTTTTTGATTAATATCCAAAAAGAAAGCTCTCAATATGTCCCAGAAAATGAAGAACTTAAAAAATTCAAAACTATATATTCAGTGTGGAATACACTTCCTTGGTTTATTTGTAGTGATTTATATGATTTTTTTAATGACATAAATTATCATAAAGACAAATTTATAAATTGCAAATGGGAAATTTTTGATCATAGCGTTTATCAGTCTTGGCTTATAAGCACAGGTAAATTCAAAATAAGCGGAGACCAATATAGACTTGAATACCCAGAAGATATGCCGCCAGAACAAAGAAAAATATTTAATAAATATGACACACTTGATTGGATTAGATATGGCGCTCGTCATTTAGTGTGTATGCAAAATAAAAACCCACTTATGTATTTTCATATTGATAGAGATATTAAATCAGACCAGGTAGACTAACAATGAAAAAAACGGATTTAGAAATAATTGATACAAAACAAGATATATATGATTCATTTAATTCATTTATTATGAGTGAAGATATTAAAGTATTTGGTAAACTTTTAGCGAGACAAGAATTATTCAATAAGGTAAAGCAAATCCCAGGAGACATAGTAGAGTGCGGAGTTTTTAAGGGCTCTGGGATTTACACATTTTTGAAACTAAAAAGATACTTATGCCCAAACACCTATAAAAAAGTCATAGGGTTTGACATGTTTAATTCAAAAGAGTTAGTGGAGTCGCTTAATCAAATTGATAAACATAGTATGTCTTCTTTGTTTGAGTTTAGGAATTTTGAGCATACTGATAAATTCAAAAACTACCTAGATACAAAAATAAAGTCTCATGGTTTCTTAAATCACGAATTTGAGTTAATAGAGGGTGATATTTCTTTAACCTCAAAGCAATACGTGGAAGAGAATCCAGGATTTAGAATATCTTTATTATATATGGATTTAGATTTATCATTACCTACTCTTCACACATTAGAACAATTTTGGAGTCGCGTATCAAAAGGAGGAATTGTTGTTTTTGACGAGTATGCATATGGAAAATGGTCAGAATCTTGCGGAGTTGATGAATTTTTTGCAGACAAAAACGTACAAATAATATCAATGGATTATATTTGTCCAACAGCATATGTGATTAAGGATTAAAAAATGGCACTAACAAGCTATGATATCAGCGCAACTATAATAGATCAAATTAACTCACTAAACGAATGGAGAATTATTGTTTATAACAATGATTCAACTCCTTTTAATTTAGTTTTCTATGTATTAAAAACTGTAGTCCCAATGTCTGACCAGGATGCCTATAATAAGACCCAAGAGATACATAATTTAGGAATGGCTGTGGTTTATTCTGGTGACAAAAAACATTGCGAAAAAATTAAGTCCGCACTAGATCAGATTAAAGTTGAGTGTGTAATCGAATCTTAATTTTTTTCAAATCTCACACAATCTGAGTATAATAAGCATGAATTGTGTAGGATACAAATTTTTTGACAAAGAAAAAACTCGAAGAAGCGCAGAAGTTCTGCATATGAACCAGGGTGAAAAACTTGATTCATTTAGAGTTAGATGCGAGTCTAATGGATTCGAGTGCGTAGATAAAAGAAATGTTATAGATAGATATAAACTCATGTCTGATGAGCTTATAATCGGAGACTTGAACGAAAGAAGGTTTAACTTTAGTGTATTTCTTCAAAATTTAGCTGGAGACTTTAACAAGGCTTCTGTTATACGAAGTAACAACGCATTTTGTGGGAAAGAAGTTATTATATTTGGAGATAAACAATGGGATAAAAGAGGGGCTTGTGGCTCGTATAAATATGAGCAATTCAGGCATGTCAAAGAAGTCTCAGAACTAGACGGTTTATTTGAAGAATATGATGAAGTTATAGCAATTGATAATATAGCAACCGCTATGCCAATTCAAAATCATCAATGGGATAATAACAAAAATACACTTTTTGTGTTTGGAGAAGAGGGTATAGGAATATGCCCGGAAATTCTACAAAAATGTGACACAACACTGTACATTCCTCAATTTGGAGCTATAAGGTCAATCAATGTTGCTTGTGCGGCTTCGATTATTATGTATGAATACACTAGAAACTATAGTTTAATTGTATAATTTAACTATATGGAAGTATCGGTATCAAAAGCATTAGAAAAGGCTATAGAAAAATTTATATCCAAAAAAACTAATCTTGTTGTTTTAGCTCAATCTGTCGGTAAAAAAATAATCGAAAACGGTCTTATAGACACAGAAGTGTCTATGCCTTTTCAAATTTTGCCGACAGAATTATTTGATGAAGACCGGGATTTAATATGTAAAATAATACTGTATTTAGATCACCCAATGTATGGATTCTTTTCAATAGAATTATTAGATGAAAGTTGCGCAGTCACTTGCCCAAATACATATATAGAAAGCTATAAAGTAATGAGCCATAAAGAGTTTGATGAGTGGCTTAACGAACTTATAGCCAATATGGAACAATTCTTCAATTTTGCTGGAAATGTAACTCATGGTAGCGTTAGTTATTCTGAATTATTCTTAAACGATCTGCTTAAGGATTATCAAAAAAATACCAAACCACATCTAGAAAAAATACAAGAAAGAATAAATTCTAATAATAAAGTGGCTATTATTTCAAATAATTTTTACGCCTTAGTTACTAGCGCCAAAAATGATTATACTAAAGCTTTATTAATTCCCCCAGCTTGGGTAGTATTTAAAGACTTAGATAATTTACCTGACCAAGATGAGCCAATTGACGATTATATAGACGAAGAGGAAACTGGAAAATTATTTGAAGAGCTAAATGCATTCTTTAAGTTAGAGGGTTACTATGCCGCGCCTATTTATTTAGCTCAACGAATTTGTTTACAAAATGGCTTTAATATCAACGGATATTCTATATCAAATCAAAATTGGGAAAAAGCCCATATAACCGAAGAAAACGGAGAATATGTTTTACCGGCAATTGACACTTCTGAATTTGTGGTGAATACATAGATTAATAACTGAATAAACAAAAAAAGGGCACAAGTGCCCTTTTTTTGTTATAGAATGAGACCTTACCAGCCTCTGTTGAATGAGCTTGGATATCGGCTTGTAGCATTCGCTCCGACCCGAAGATCGTTTCCAAATGTTTGACCAATATTTCTCTGTGAGTTTGCAAATCCAATAGCGGTGATGTTGTTTGTTCCGTAAGAACTGACCGAAGGAGAGAAATTCTCTCGTAGCTTATACATCCAGTACGCCATTCTTTCTGCTCTGTTTCTAAGATACACAAGTTTAGACTCAGAAGATTGAGCTAAGAAGCTATATTCAAATGTACCTATACCAGAACCAGCTAATGCCGTGTAAGCTGGCGCAATTAAACTGGTTTGCAATCCGTAACTGTAAGATGATACGGCAAATCCAATTCCTGTTCCAGACAACTGATCGGTTGCTGTACCCAAAGCAACACCAAATGAGCTTCCTACCTCCCATGCATCAACTGTCAATCCATAAAGCTTAGCTTTATTTGTTGTTCCATTTTCTATCATGAAAACTTTTGGTTTAACAAATTGCCACCAATATCTAAGATCAGGGCGTCTTTCAATTTTAACTGAAGCGCCGTCGGCAACAACTTGATAAACTCCATTGAGCGATGCGGTTGTTAATCCCTGATAAAGAATTGTTAAACCTGTAGCAATGCTAACTCCATCTATTTGGAATGCGGTCATGTGAGCAGCGTCGGCAATTGTCGTAACACCAATCGCATTATGTGTGGCAATTCCATATGCTTTATGGAAGAAGTTAGTAGCAACACCAACTCCGCTAAGAATAACAGTGTTGCCCATGTCTGGTAATATCGCCTGAGCTAAATTAATTTCACTAACTAATTGTTGGCAAGCGGCAACGGTTGTCATAACAGTTGAATCATATGGTCTTAGTGATCCTTTTGATTCAATATATTGTCCTGCAAATCTTGTGGATTGAGAAAACGAAACGTTGTCTCTCACACCTAGTCGTCGTCTTACATTATTGTTGTAAGCGCTATCAATATATGGTCCATAATATCCGGTTGGATAATGTAAGTTTGTATTTGGCATAATATCTTAATCTCCTTAAATCAGACCACCTTTTCGGTCCTAATAGTTATATTATAATAGTGAATTATATCTTCCTTCTTCTTGTTGTTAGTGGCTCTTCTGGATCAATTAATGGCACAACTGTAGCTAACCTTAACGTGCCGCTTACAACTCCAGAATTACATCGTATCCAGTACATAGGAGGATTGTAAACCATATTATTAGTCGAGATTGGCGCAAGATCATTTATCCTCTTATTATATAATGTCAAAGGATCATCTGTTATTGTTACCGGGAACCATGAAGCTGGTGGAACAAAAATAATAACTCCATCTTGGCTAAACTTATATGTTCCTGGTCCTGCGGCACCATTGTATACTTGAGTAGAAGCAAATGCTACAAAGTTATTGCCATCAAAATATGAAAACGTAACAAGCCCTATCTGTATGTTGTTATCGCTTGAAAAACCAAGAAACCATCTTCTTGTTTTATATGGTGTGCCAAAGTAAAAAACAGGATCAGTTGTGTTTAGATTAAACCCAAACTGAACTACATTTAAATTATTTCTCGCATTATAATGTTGAGCTACAAAATTAGTTTGATCTGTGTAACCTGCCCCAACATAAGTTCCTGTGCCAGTTTGTGAAATGATTCTATGAGGCTTATCGTATGATGATTGATTTCTGGTATTGAACGATGAATTGTATGTAATTTCTGGCTTATAAAACACAGTCATTTTAAAACTAACATTAAATGTACCGCCGTTGGCTCTAGTAAGTTTAACATAAATGTTTCCAAGCCCTTCTGCGTCTTGAACTGATTGATTTACATAAGCAACAGCAACTGTACTGCTTTGCTGTGTTAATATTGGGAAGTTTAATGTCCCACCTTGTACTGATTGACCAGCTCCAAATGAGGCAAATGTAGTGGGCAAAACTCCGTTAATCGAACCAGGGTATGCGTTTCCGCGATCTAAAATGTTGACAGTTACTTGGTTTACAAAAGTCGCATCAGCAGATGCAAAATTAAAAACTATTTTTTCAATAAATGCATATGGGTGACAGTTTTCAACGGTTAAGTTTAATGTTGTAACTGATGCATCAATTGCGGCACTGTAATTTAGCTCCTTGACTACAGTTGCGTTCAAATTAGAAAGCTGATTCATAGTTTAATATTCTTAACTATGTACAGCTAGTCCTATTTGAAACTATTTGTCTGACTCATAATGCCATCTTATGATTTTTTTTGAAACTGTCACCCATTCTTCGCCATATAGTTCGTCATTTTGTTGAATGTTTTTTAGAGTAGCGAAATTTTTAAGTTGACTCCAAGATAGATTCGATTGAGCCCAATCTATTAACTCAATCGAATCTTCAAGTAGTTTATTTTTAACATGCTTTTTCTCTGGTTCATGTATTATTTTTAGATTAGCAATATCATTTAAGGCAATAGTCCAAACTGATCCATCTGAAAATTTAAAAACAACATCTTGCATTAGTAGTTCATGTTGTTGTTTTTGAAAATCAAGAAATTGATCTAACCAAAGATCGTCACCAAATGAATAAATAAATTTAGGGTTTTCTCTTAAATAAGCCAAACATATATCTTTATATTTACAAAACGCTTGTTTGAAATCACGTTCTTTCTCAGAAATTATAGCCCTCGTAGACAAAAGATTTGCCATATGAGCGGCTATAACATTCTTAGGTACATTGGTTATTTTATTGCCCAATTTTGTTTTCATTTATTATATTTACGTTTTTTATTAATACATTGGATCAGCCATGATAAATTTCTCTGACTTATCATAAACTGGTGATATTAATGTTTCTGTTGTGAGAACCAATCCTGCAATTGAAACTGCATTAATTAATGCAGACTTTGTAACTTTAGCTGGGTCAACTATTCCAACTTCTATCATATTTACCATTTCACAATATTTAGCATCAAATCCAATTGGGAAGTCAGACATTAGTACTTTTTCGGAATAAACATCGGAAGAAAATCCACCATTCTCACAAATTAAATTAAATGGAGACCGAATTGCCTTCTGAAGAATTTTAACACCCAACATCTCATCTGTATCCTTTTCGTCATACTTAGTAGATTCTAAAAGCACTTCTGATATTCTAAGCAAACAAGTTCCTCCTCCTGGAACTATTCCTCCTGTTATAGCAGCACGAGTTGCGCTTAAAGCGTCTTCATATCTGTATTTTTTCTCTTTTAGCTCTATCTCTGTTGCTGCTGAAATCTTTATCATGGCAACTCCACCGCTTAGTTTACCAATTCTCTCATTGAGTTTTTCTTTAGCATAGTCAGACTCTTCAGTCTCAAGTAGTGTTTTAAGCAATTCTAGTCTATCATTGACCATTTGTTCATTAACATTTCCTTCAATAACAGTGGTGCTGTCTTTTGATATAACAACTCTTTTTGCAAATCCAAAGAACCTACTATCTATCTCCTCCCACTTATGCCCTAAACTCTCGTTAAAAACAGTTCCGCCAACCAATGCACAAATATCTTGTATTAACTCCTTTTTCTGATCACCAAATCCTGGTGTTTTTGTAGCTACCCAAGGCAATGCTCCCCTTGATTTATTCACAATAATCCCTTGCATTGCGGAATCAGAGAACCCTTCGGCTATAATTAGCACTGGCTTTTTGTGTCTATTAAGTTCTTCTAAAACTTTATATATTTTTTCAAATGCATCAATTCTGCAATCAAACATTAAAATAGTAACATCTTTATAATCTGCTATGTTTTTTGAGCCATCATTAATTAAATATGGTGAGACATATCCTTGATTATATGTAAACCCATCAACCATTTGAAAGTGAGTCTCTCCTCCGCGAGATTCTTCAAGTGTAATAATTCCATCTGACCCAACTGCAACTATGGCTTCTGCGACCACTCTACCTACCTCTGCGTCGTTCCCAGAGATTGTTGCAACAAATTCTATCTCTTCTCTTTCTTCAATTGATTTTGAATTTGCGTCAATTAGATAAAGCGCAGATTCCATAGCTTTATCAATCCCTCTTTTTAGAGATAAAGGATTTGCGCCAGAAGCAATATATTTAAGCCCCTCTTTGACAATTGCTTGTGCGAGCACAGTTGCAGTAGTTGTGTTATGTGTTAATGTATAGTCGTCAGTGAAATATAAATTATCAGAATTACTAACAGATATACACTGCATTTGTGTGAACTTGCCAGTGGGGGTAATATTAACAATACTATTACCGTGTTTTCGCCCTTTAATTTCTGTTATTCTATAAACACATCTCATTGAGTAAGATTTATTCTTTTTTCTATCATGCTTATAAAGTCTAGCCGTTTTACCAAGCCCTCTGATTAATTGCATAAAATCATTTGCCAAATTTAAACTAACTGTGTCGTATTCAAATCTGCCTCTTTTATTTATGTGCCCATCTGTATCTAATAAACCTTGTAAAAGCTTGGTCCTTGATTCTATACTAGAAAATAAATATTCTTTAGGTATAAATTTCGACTCACTTTTAGCGCCGAGCAAACCTATGTCATTTAAAATGCTTTTTATTGACTTGCCATCGACTGTTTTGCCTTGTATTTTAACCCTATAATAGTTTTTGGATTCAATAAATTTTGATTTTAGGTACATTCCTTGTGGTAATTTTATTTTATCAATAATATAGCTATCATTTGGTCCAAGAGATAATTCTACACCTCCAGTGCCACTTAGAGAACCGTAGCCAAGCAGTGCCCCTACTAAATATGGATCAAGTGGAAGTTGTGATTCTGAAAACTCAGCTTTACTTAGCGGAACATAATATTTTCTTCGCACTCTTCCTGATTTCACTGATATATAGTTTTTGAACATTTGTTTAACTGTTGTAGTTTTCTTTGTTCCTCTATCTGTAATAACAGACCACAAATGGTCTTCGCAGCACTCAACCTTTCGTCCGTCGAACAATTTAATCTCAAATATTTCCTTGCTACCTTTTGGAAAAATTCCAGTAACTATTTGAGTGGTGCCATTTGTGCCACAAATTTCATCCCCTAATTTCAACTTACCCATTTCGATGAAACCAGTTGGAGTTAATACATTGCTATAAAGTGGCTGTGGTCCGTCTCCAGCAACATCATTTGTCTTCATGCTCACTTGTTTACACAACTGAACACCTATATTAACTTGTGGGTCTTCAACTGAAGTAATAGCTTTAGCTACTGAAACTCCATCTTTCGTAATTATTGAATTGTATTCATTGTAGATAACAGAATTTCTACCCCTTGGTCCAAGAGTAGTGGCTACAGCATTTGCTACTAAATTAATTCCTTCTTCTAGCTTCTTTCTGGCGTCATCGGAGAATATCACACTTACATTATTCATACCTATATTGTACAAAAATAAAATGAATACAATCATAAAGTGGATGCTTGGGCAACTTATGAAAACAGAGGAAGAGACACAAGAGATAATTAAAGAAGTTGTCGGTGGAATAAATAAAAAATTTAATTATGATGAGTCTGGAAAAATTGATCATAATTTATATAAATTGTATTTGAATTATGACGAAGATACAAAAAGCCAAAAGTATATCTATTTCACTAATAATAGTGAAATTTTTCCTAGAGTATCATTGGAACAAAACGGAAATCCTGATTTTATAATTTCTGGAGAATTTTACACTGTGTACATATATGACAAAAAACCATCTATTTAATTTAAAAGTTAAAGAGCTAACTTTGCTTAAAAAACAGTTTAAGGTTATAGACGATGTTCTTGTGATAACCGAAAATGACTATGAGGTTTTGGGTTGTGTTGAGTGTTACATGACTAAACCAATTGCGACAACAAATGGTTATTCAATACCAGCAGGAGAACTAATAAACTTCTATGAAAAACTAAGTGAGGTTAATAATTTGCCAGTAGAAATTGCTATAAATTGTTGGATGTGCCCTTTTTGCGGTAGATTGTTCAAAGAACTTATTCCTGACTTCGAAATAGGGGAGCAATAATGTCAGCTTATAAAAAAATTACTTGTTCATTTAAAAATAAAAATATACTTATTGAGTGCTTAAAAAATATTGATTATTCACCTGTGGTATATGAAAAAAAACACAGTCTTTCTGGATACAGAGGTGACACTAGAGAAGAGATGGCTGAAATAATAGTGCCTAAAAATCAAATATCAAAAGCTTCAAATGATTTAGGGTTTATGTACGATGAAGAAAAAGATGAATACCATATGATTTGTTCAGACTATGACTTATCACTTGGGGTTGGAGACAAAGTTAAACAATCATATGCAATTACTGCTCTTAAATCAGCATTAAATAAACACAAATTTAACATTAGCTCAGAAACTAAAAATAAAACAGTAACTATTAATGCTAGCAAAATAATATGAGTAAAAAAGTAGAACTTATCATAGAAATATCAGAAGATGGCACAATAAAAGTTACACCATCCGGCACTATTGGTAAAGAATGTTTAGAGCTAATGGCTTTCCTTGATAAGATAGAAGGCTTCAATGTATCAGAAACTGTTTTAAATGATGATTTTAAAAAGACCAACATAATCTCTATAAACAAAGAAATTAACCGTAATAACCCGCATTAATTGGCATAGTGGATACAAGTGCTATATTAAATCCAGCCCCAGGAAGCCCTATTGTGCTCACACCATTAAGTGTATTGCTTTCTGATGCTACAACGTAATATGGTATATTTGGGCTATATACAATCAATGAATAGCCACCATTACCTACTATAGTAGTAGATGCGATTCCTGTTTTTGTTTTAAAATCATATGCTTTAATATTAATTGTGCCACCTGAGCTTCCGGTTATTGAACCGGTAATTGGAGTTTTTATGTTGTGATAACAAACTTGAAATACGCCACCGTATCTATTAGTTAATGCAATAGTGAACATTCTCCAATATCTAGTAGATTGAATACCTAACTTGTTATTAGTTTCTCCTGGAAAAGCACTAAAATAATCACCATATGGAACAACATGCGAGACATAAGATATCTCAGCATCACCAACTTGGGCTATACTATTAAAAACATTCCAGGCTAACCCATTAACTTCAGATGAATTAGTAGTACACATATATTCAATGTATCCAGAAGTATTAGCTGCAGCCCAAACATGTTGTATAGCCCCAAAGCTGTGTATATAATAAAAACCATTCACTGAAAGGTTAGTGCCTAAAACGCCAACTGGCGATTGAAAAACAATATAATCGGATGTGTTAGCAAACCCAATGACCCTATGTAAAAAAGATATGGTTTTAGATGAGTCGTCTATATCAGTTGGTGGAGATGAATTATATAAAAGTTTAATTTTACCAGATAGCCCCATCCAAAAATTAACTGATCGGGATAAATTAAAAATAAAAGAATTGTAACCACTCACTATAGTTGTTCCAACGCCATTTCTTGATCTAGTATCACCAAGGTGCTGGACCGCAAATTGACCTGATACTTGAGTTGCACTCATCGCATAAAGAGCCGCCGCTGACTGTGCGCCTGCAGAAACACCAATAGTAGTTGATGTTTGGGCAGTGTATGTAAAATTAATTGCGATGGCTCTTGAAATTACATTTGTCTCTGGAATAATTACATTTTTAACTATTCTTTCTATATATGCATTAAGGGTAAATTGAGGCGGTGAGTTAAGTGCTTTAAATGGCAACTCTATATAGTTTAATATTTGAGTCACACCAACGCCAGAATGAGTAAATGTTACAAATTGATCTAATATAACATTCATAAACCTGGCAGTTGTAGATGTGTATATGTATATAGTATTTGCTACACCAAGTGTTGTGTTTGAAAAATCTAACTGATAAAGCTGAAAAGAATCTGAAGCTAAGGCGCATTCTCTAGTTGGCAATGCAACCGTTGTTATTCCAGGCGTAACATTATAAGATACAGTAATATCTGTTGCGGAGTTGTTTGCGTTTACATTGCCATAAAGGTGAGCAAAATTATTCCTAATTTGAAGATCAGGATAACCATCAAGTATTGTCTCCAGTGGCATAAGTGCAGCAAATTTAGTTGATGCGTTAGTAGGCAAAGTTCCAGTTAAACTTTCATATGGAATAGATATTGTTTTTGTCCTATCAGCAGCAGTATCATCATAGGCATATGTTAAGTCAAACCAACCGTAAATCCCTCTTGATGCCTGACCTGTTCCTGTGGAAATTTGAAAAAATACACTCAACGAGCAACCTTTTATAGTTGAGATTCCAAAGTTAGTATTAAAATAATTAGTATAATCTATTGGACCTATTATGCCACCGGAGTTCTCTCCGGTGTTGGATAAGTCATTTAATTCTTTGTAAATATTAGTGGTAGCACCAGATAGAGTAACATGAGTTTGATATTCACTAATCGTTCCACCAGTGACTGTGGATGTATCTTGCCATGTAATATACAAAAGCGCGGAAGCAAAGGTTATACCTATACCAACATTTTCTGCAATATACATTGATGTTATACCAACGTAGGTGGTGGTAAGAGTTGCAGCGTCTGAAACCGCGCCAAATCCAATTGGGTATTTAATTGTATTTAATCTAACCGCCATATTAAGTTAATATCCTAAGTGTTATTGTAGCTCTGCCAACTGTTCCACCTGAAGCCTCAAATGCAAACAAGTCATCTACACCAACTGAGGTTATCCAGCTAGTTAGAGTAAATGATGAATTGATTTGCTGGCTTGATAGCGATGGTTTACTTGACGCAGTTATAGAATCAGCCTTAGCTGGTATTCCACTGTTGCTCTTCCAAATATCAATCACAACTCCTCCTGGTGCGTCGGCTATTATTGACCATGATTGTATTATACCGGAAAATGGACATGATGGTAAATAGCCTGTTGCTATTCCTATTGAATTTACTCCGTCACCGAAAATAAAAGTTATAGTTCTATTGGTTGGATTAGTCCAAGCAATACCAGTTCCAGTCGAAACTAATACAGACCTCGCTAAACCTGAATTATTAGAAGAGTCAAAAATCCTACCTGAAATATCTACATCTCCTCTAACGTCTAGTGTTTGTTCTGGGTATTGAGTTCCAATACCAACTTTATTTCTCCAATAAACAAAAGTAGAAATACCAGATACATTATTAGAACCATCCCCAAATGCAATTTGTGTGTCAGGTAAAACAACAGATGCTCCACTACCAGCTGGACTCCAAACTACACCAGATGCTCCAAAAGATTTAAGAACTTGTCCACTAACACCAATTCCATTTGTAGAATCGTTAACTACATTTCTTAAGAAAACTGCATTTAGTGATGTAACACCGATGACAGAAAGTTGATCTAGATTTCCTACCGATGAAATTCCAGCGTAGCTTCCAGATACTCTAGCGGTTGGTACTGTTCCAGATGCTAAATTAGACGCATCAAGAGTTATTAAAAGTCTTCCATCTCCAGAGAATGAAGACGTTGTGATACCTGAAATATTAGCGCTACCAACTACCTGTAAGGCAACAAATGCGGTTGTGCCAACACCAACTGAAGCGGCTCTAAACCCATCATCTGTTTGTAATACGTTTGGGTACCCTCTATAAAGATTAGTATCCGATCCCCACAACAAACCATCTTTATATGAATATCCTGTATTGTTAAATTGAATAGCAGCAGCGATTGTGCCGGTGTAAGTTGTTGGATCAGGTACTGCTCCAATTCTAATACCTATCCTACCCTGACCATTGGCATTAAAAACTGGACCAACACCAATTTCAAGTTGCCTAGAGTTTACAACAAAACCAGTTGAAGTATTTTGGTTTGCGTTTAAAATAAGGGCATACGCTCTTTCTAATGTCCCTATGCCTGAATTTCTAGCATAAAGAATAGCTCCGGTTATACCTGATGACACTCCTGTATTTGAGTTAATAACCAACCCTTCAATTCCAGTTGCGCCCGATGTATCAGTGTATGTTATGTTACCCGCTTGAGTTACTGTAAAAAACAGTCCCCAGGGTCTTTGTGCCCCATGAGTTGATTGTGTATATATATACGTAACATTCATACCCGCTGACGCTGTAGCAGCGGTCTCAGTTCTAGTTAAATTAACAATGTTTGTTGCACTAATAGATGCTTCAGCTAAAGCTAAATTACCAGCTAATCTACTATTTCCGCTAACATGCAAAGTGTTGGTGGCGTTTGCCACTCCAATTCCAAATGAGCCTATTCCAGTGTATGTAAGCGTGGATACGCCCATGATGGAATCAGCGGCATTACCAAACGGCACTTGTCCTGCTGCTATTGTTCCCTGAATCGTCCCTGATCCAGCACCTGGGTTTGCCCAAGTAACACCTACGCCAGTAGATTTTAGAATTTGATTGTTTTGACCAACAGAGCCAGATGTATCAGCTACTACATTTCTTAGATAAATTGCATTAAAAGACGAAACACCAATAACAGAAATCTGATCAAGATTTCCTACAGATGAAATACCAGCGTAGCTACCAGATACTCTAGCCGTTGGGACAGTTCCTGATGCTAGATTAGATGCATTTAAGTTAGTTAATAATCTTCCATCTCCAGAGAATGCAGATGTTGTAACTCCTGAGATGTTTGCATCTCCACTAACATCTAATGTAACTGTGGGGTATTGAGTTCCAATGCCTACTTTATTTCTCCAATAAACAAAAGTGGAAATGCCAGATACGTTATTAGAACCATCTCCAAATGCAATTTGTGTATCAGATAAAGTTACTGATGCTCCACTACCAGCCGGACTCCAAACAACTCCGTTGGTTCCTAATGATTTAAGAACTTGTCCACTAACACCAATTCCATTTGTAGAATCGTTAACTACATTTCTTAGATAAATTGCATTAAAAGACGAAACACCAATTACAGAAAGCTGATCTAGATTGCCTACGGATGAAATTCCAGCGTAGCTCCCAGTTACTCTAGCTGTTGGAACGGTCCCTGATGCTAGATTAGTTGCATTAAGAGTTGTTAATAACCGTCCATTTCCAGAGAACGCAGATGTTGTAACACCTTCTATTCTTACATCTCCAGTAACGTCTAAAATATAAGACGGAACAGCTTTCCCAATGCCGACAAAACCTATTACGCCCACTCCAGAATGGGCTAATATTACATTTCCTAAATTGGTAGCGTCTCCGCCATAAATATAAACATTTCCGCCAACGTCGTCTAAAACTGATGAGTTACCGGCTTTAATTACAAGATTTCCGCCTGTGGCTGTTGTAGAGTTTGATCCAAAAATTAATAAATTGCCACTATCTGTCGTTAATCCAATTGATCTACCAATTGAACCATTTAGGAGAATATTATTGACATATAAATCCCCTCTAACGTCAACTAAAGCATTAGGGTAAATAGTTCCAATACCAACTTTATTTCTCCAATATACGAAAGTTGAAATACCAGATACATTATTCGATCCGTCTCCAAATGCAATTTGTGTGTCAGATAAAGTTACTGAGGCTCCACCAACTGGACTCCAAACAACTCCGTTTGTTCCTAATGACTTAAGAACTTGTCCACTAACAC
>JACCDG010325028.1_pt1 | contig 14850 bp, 17 predicted proteins | sample 7442471 | NCBI WGS metagenome assembly JACCDG01 (sample SAMN15323444, study PRJNA562643) | freshwater metagenome | isolation source: river surface water | place: USA:Blue River Watershed | collected 2017-08-17
AAGCGCATGGGCCACGCCGGCGCGCTCATCAGCGGTGGCGCCGACACGGCAGACGCCAAACTCGCCATCATGGAAGAGTGTGGCTTCAAGGTCACTCGCAACCCGTCCGAAATGGGCAAGCTGCTCAAAGCACTGCTGTGACGCCGCGCTGAGTGCAAAAAGGCAACCGAGAGGTTGCCTTTTTTTTGTCTCGGTTTGCCATGTCTGTGGCTTTAACTATTAAGGGTTACACATCTGCGCTGCAAAGCGCGATATCAACCATTTGGGGAAAAATTACCCTCAAATGGTGAATATTCAACACGCTGCACAGCAGAATGTGACGAAAAATAACAACGTACCGCGCTATAAATTCCACAATGAATTACGTGTTCGCCAGCCTGTCCGACCCCGGTTTGGTGCGTCCCAACAATGAGGACGCGCTGGTGGTCGACGCTGCGCACCGCATGGCCTTTTTGGCCGATGGCATGGGAGGCTACAACGCGGGCGAGGTGGCCAGTTCCATGGCCATTGCCCAAATGCGGGCGGGCATGCTCGACTTTCAGCGCCTGAACCCCGACGCCGCGCCCGCCGAATGCGCCCGCCATTTGCAGGACTGTCTGATCGACACCAACCGCCGCATTTACGAGGCGGCGCTGACCCATTTGGAATACGACGGCATGGGCACCACCCTGGTGGCGCTCTGCCTGGTGAGCGACCGTGCCGTGGTCGGGCATGTGGGCGACTCACGTTGTTACCGCTGGCGCGATGGCGCACTCACCCTGCTGACGCGAGACCACTCCTTGCTGCAAGAGCAGATCGACGCAGGGCTGGTCGCCGGTGCCGACAGCCCCATGGCCGCACGGCGCAACCTGCTCACCCGCGCTGTTGGGGTCGAAGACGCGGTGCTCATGGATGTGCAAACGGTGCCCATTGAAGACCGCGATGTGTTCCTTCTGTGCTCAGACGGTTTGACCGATATGCTCAGCCATGAGCAGTTGGTGCATCTGCTGCAGCACGGTGACGATCTGCAAGAGCGGTGCGATGCGCTGGTCGGTGCCGCCAAGGACGCTGGCGGGCGGGATAATATCTCGGTCGTCTTGGTGCAGGCCTTGGGCTCAACCCGGTTGCGTCTGCCCCATTGGTTGGGTTTGTGAAGCGGCGCCCACGACGTATTTAATCCGGTGAGCGAACCATGCCCAAAATGATTGTGTCGATTGAAGGTGTCGTCGTGCGTGAGGTGCGCTTGTCCAAGGACCGCACCACACTCGGGCGTCGCCCGTACAACGACGTGGTGTTTGACAACTTGGCCGTCAGTGGCGAACACGCGGTGGTGTCCGTCTCTGATGGGGAGTACGCCATCGAGGACCTCAACAGCACCAACGGCACGTATGTGAACGGGCGCGCCGTCACCCGACACGTTCTGCGCCACGGCGACGCCATTGAGATCGGCAAGTACCGCGTCAAGTTTTACCAAGACAACCGCGAAGACGACCATGAGCGCGTCACCGTGGTCGACGACGGTGCGGCGCTGTTTGGCAACGAGCCCAAAGAACACGGCCGCTTGTTGGTCCTCAACGGCAACGCCGCTGGCAAAGCCGTGACCCTGACCAAACCCTCCACCACCATCGGCAAGCCCAGCCAGGCGGTGATCGCCATCTCCCGCCAGTCGCACGGACACAGCGTGTCGTTTGTCGAAGGCGTTTCCGCCGTCACGCTCAACGGCGAACCCATCACCCCCCACGGCAGCCCCTTGCAGTCCGGCGATCTGATCGAGATCGGTGGCGTGCAAATGCAGTTCCACCGCTTGTGAACAAACCCAGCACCCGAGGTGCCAGAGGCCTGCTGCAGCGGCAATGGCAGCGCATTCTGGCCAGCCTCGTGGTGGTGTGCGTGTTGCTGGGGCACGCGGTGGGGGTGTGGCCCATGGAGTGGCTCAACCAGCTCGACCGTCAGGTGCACGACGCCCGGCTGCGCACACAAACCCCGACCGCTGAGCACCCCGACGTGCTCATCGTTGACATCGACGAACGCAGCCTCGCGGCGCTGGGCCGTTGGCCGTGGCCACGCGATCAAGTGGCCCAGCTGCTCGACAGCTTGTTTGACCGCTATGGTGTGCGTTCGGTGACCTTTGACATGGTGTTTGCCGAGCCCGACGGCCAGCGCGATCAAGCGCTGGTGCGTGCCTTGCGCGACCGACCGGTGGTGCTGGGTTACTACCTGACCAGCGACCGCCAAGGCGAACGGCACGGCCAACTGCCGCAGCCCGTCATCAGCCTAGAAGACCCCGCCCAGCGCATCCGCGCCACCCGCTGGAACGGCTACGGAGCGAACTTGCCCACCCTGGCAGATGCCGCGCCCAGGGCCGGCTTTTTCAATGCCATCACCGACGAAGACGGGGTGGTGCGGGCCTTGCCCCTGTTGGCCGATGTGGATGGCCTGTATTACGAATCGCTGGCGCTCGCCACCTTTCGCACCGCCTTCCAAGTGCCTGCGGTCTTGCCTTCGTGGGGCAGCCAAAGTGCCGCTGGCCGCAGTTTGACCGGGCTCACGCTGCCCGTGCCCGGTGTGGGCAACGTGACCTTGGGTGTGGATGGACGCGCTGCCGCTTGGGTGCCGTACCGCGGCCCCGGCGGCCCGCTGGCAGGGTCGTTTCGTTATGTGTCGGCGGTGGACGTGCTGCAGGGGCGGGTCGCCCCGCAAGCCATGCGCCAACGGATTGTGCTGGTCGGCACCACCGCACCAGGCCTGCTCGACCTGCGCAACACACCGGTTGGTCAGGCCTATCCCGGGGTGGAGGTGCACGCCAACTTGATCGCCGGCATGTTGGACGGCCGCTGGTTGCAGCGCCCCGACTACGCCGAGGGGTTGGAACTGGTGCAGCTGCTGGTGATTGGCCTGGCACTGGCGGTGGCGCTGCCCCTCATCAGCGCCACCGCGTCTTTGCTGCTGGCCACCGCCGTGGCCGCAGGTGTTACCGCCGCCAACACCTGGTTTTTTCAGGCCCACGGCCAGATATTGCCCTTGGCCAGCACCTTGGTCCTGGTCGCGGTGCTCTTGCTCATGAACATGAGTTACGGCTACTTGTCCGAGAGCCGCTCGCGCCGCCGACTCGCCACCCTGTTTGGGCACTACGTCCCGCGCGAACTCGTGCGCGAGATGTACCGCGACCCCGAGCGCTACAGCATGCAAGCGCAGTCGCGCCACCTCACTGTCATGTTTTGCGACATGCGGGGCTTCACCACCCTGTCCGAAACCCTGCAGCCCGCCGCCTTGCAGCAGCTGCTCAACAAAGTCTTCAGCCGCCTGACCCTGCGCATCCAGAACCAACGCGGCACCATCGACAAATACATGGGCGACTGCGTCATGGCCTTCTGGGGGGCGCCCGTCCCATCGGTGCAGCACGCGGCCGACGCCGTGCAGGCCGCGCTCGACATGAGCGCTGAAGTCATCGACATCAACGCCGAACAGCAAGCCCAAGGCCTGCCGACCATCGGCGTGGGCATCGGCCTGTCCACCGGCGACATGATGGTGGGCGACATGGGGTCCGACATCCGCCGCAGCTACACCGTCATTGGCGACGCGGTCAACCTCGGCTCCCGGCTCGAAGGCCTGTCGCGCGTCTACGGCGTCGACATCATCGCCAGCCACGCCACCCGACAAGCCACCCCCGGATTTTTGTGGCTGGAACTCGACCGCGTGCGCGTCAAAGGCCGGGAACAACCCGAGACCATCCACACCCCGCTGGCTGCGCTGGCCCAAGCCAGCGAACTTGACCAGGCGCGGGTCGAGCGCTGGCAGCGCTTTCTGGCGCTGTGGCGCGGGCAAGACTGGGACGGTGCTGAAGCCCTCATCGCCCAACTGCTGGCCGAAAACGAGAAAAATGCCCTTTACCAGCTGTACGCCCAGCGGCTAACCTCGGTCCGGTACAAAAAAGTACCCGCCGATTGGGACGGGGTCACCGACTTTGACAGCAAGTGAGCGCCAGCGGTGATGAGTGCAACAAATACAACCGTTGGGCTGGCTGTGGGCCAGAGTTTGTGAAGGACCTCCCATGAGGGTGCGCATTTTGGGATGCTCGGGCGCCATCGCCCGCGACTGCCGGACCACGGCCTTTTTGCTCGATCACGACCTGCTGATCGACGCCGGCACCGGGGTGGGTGACCTCAGCCTTGAAGAAATGGCCCAAGTGCAGCATGTGCTGCTCACCCATTCCCACCTCGATCACATCGCCGCGCTGCCGCTGCTCATCGACTCCGTCGCCTCGCACCGCATCGGCGCCGACGCGGGTCCCATCCACGTCCACGCCCTGCCCGAGACCATCGCCGCCTTGCGCGCGCACATCTTCAACGACCTCATCTGGCCCGATTTCAGCGTCATTCCAACGGCGGCGGCGCCGCTGCTGCGCTTCTCCCCCATTCGCACCGGCCAAGTGTTGCAAATCGGCCGCCACCAAGTGGAAGTGCTGCCCGCCGTGCACACTGTGCCCGCCGTGGGCTTTGCGGTGTCTGGCAGCCGAGGCCAATGGGTCTTCAGTGGCGACACCGGCCCCAACCCCGACTTTTGGGCGCGCATCAACCAGATCGATGTGGCCATGCTCGTCATCGAAACCGCCTTCAGCAACCGCGAGCAGGCCTTGGCCGAAGTGAGCAAGCACTTGGCGCCTGTGCACCTGTCTACCGAGCTGGACCGCCGCGCCCAAGGCCGCAGCTACCCCATTTACATCACTCACACCAAACCGGCCGAAACCGGCCGCATCATGGCCGAGATCGCCCCCTTGAGCCAGCCCAAGCCCGACGGCAGCGCCCTGGCCATCCACTGGCTCAGCGCTGGGCAGGTGTTTGAGGTCTGACAAAAATTGTCCGTTCGCGGTGGGGCGACAATTTTTGACTGTCTCGGCACAGGCCCTCAGTGACATTCCTTGCCCGAGCACGCCTTGGGGTGTGACAGACACCACGTTGTGAGTGATATCTGTCCCTGGCACGGTACATGCTGATACCAAAGAGTTCGTTTTTAACCCCAGAGGAGTTTTTCACATGAAGCGTCAACTGCAAAAAGGTTTCACCCTGATCGAACTGATGATCGTGGTGGCCATCATTGGTATTCTCGCCGCTGTGGCTTTCCCAGCTTACAACGATTACACCGCTCGCAGTCAACTTGCTGCCGCCTTGGTTGAAGCACAGAGCGGTCAAACCCAAGCTGAAGTGCGTATCAATGATGGCGTGTCAACTGCAATTACAGGAGCAGATGCTCTCACAGCTTTGGGAATTGTTGCTGAGACTACCCGGTGCACGCGTACTGCGGTGATAAATAGCAATGGCACAGCAGGGGTGCTTTGTACAGTCAAGGGGAACCCTGCTGTAAAGGACAAGGTTTTGTTGTGGTCTAGAAACGGTACAACCGGCCAGTGGTCCTGTACCACTGACGCCGATGAAAAGGTTTTGCCTAAGGTCTGCACAAAGCCTGCAACGAAGCCTGTCCTGCCGAGCTAATTTGGCTAAAGATATGCAAGAGGGCCAGGTTATCCTGGCCCTTTTTATTAATACCTTGTTTGTTAGCTACCGGCCTTGTTCGAGTTTCCGATATTTATAATCTATCGCGTTTAAGTTGCGGAATTTGAACTTACAACACTATGGCCTCATACCCCGCCTCCGCCAACGCCGCCGCAATGTCTTCTGCCGCGATCATGGTGCTGTGGCTGACCCAGGCGGTGCGCTGGACCAGGTCGACATCGGCTTGGTGCACGCAGGGCAGGTCTTGCAGTTCAAACATCACCGCGTCGGCGTCGTCTTGGGTGTGCAGGGTGGGGATGTGAAACGTCGTTTCGGGCATGGGCGTTGGAGTGGCGGCTGGAACGGCTTAGAGTGTGCGCCATGCCAGCCCCGCGCAAAGCCTTGCCCTTGATCAACCCCGAGCGCTGCACGGGCTGTGGTTGGTGTGTGGCGGTGTGCGCGCCACACGTGTTGCACCTGCAGACGCATTATGGGCGCAAGCGCAGCACCTTGGCCGACGCGGCGGGCTGCACCGGCTGTGCCTTGTGTGCGGTGCGCTGCCCGTTTGACGCCATTGTGATGGCGAGGCCTGTGGCGGACGCGCCGGTCATTGTGGAATGACTTTGGCCTTGTCGAGCTTGTAGCTCCAGGGCAGGCCGGCGTTGCGCCAGCCGTTGACCACCCGTTGGCCCGCTTGGGGGCCGGTTTTGGCTTTGTCGCCTTCGTAGCCGTCGACCACGCTGTAGACCTGTGTGTAGCCGTATTTGGCCAGCAAGGTCACGGCGGTCGCGCTGCGGTTGCCCGAGCGGCACATGACGATGATGGGGCTGGTTTTGCCCAAGCCTTTGGCGCGGATCAGCGCCTCCATTTGGGGAACGAAATCGAGGTTGGCTTCGAGGCCGAAGGCGTTTTCTCGTTCGTCCCAGATGGCCATTTCACCGCCGAATTCTTGGTACGGCATGAGGGCGTCGACCTGGGTGGACATGCCCAAAAAGGTGGCTTCGGCGCGCGAGCGCACGTCGATGAACAGCGCTTTGCTGCCTTGTTCGGCTTTCATTTGGGCGGCTTCTTTGGCGTCGAGGTACAGGCCCAAGGCGGTGCGCTTGGCCTCGGGCACCAAGGCGGCGTCGAAGGCGAAGCTGGGTGGTGCGACCAGCGCCACCACAGCGGCGACCAAGGTGGTGTGGCGCAGGCGAGCAAGGGTGTTCATGGTCGTTGGTCCGACAGGGTTTTGGAGGTGTTCACAGGAATGGGGCGGGGGTTGAGTCCGCCCACATAAGCGGCCACGGCGCGCAGCTCAAGCTCGCTCAGGCCCTGGGTGACAAAGGCCATGGCGCCGGAGTCGTTGCGGCGCTCTTTGCTTTGAAAGCGGCGCAGCTGGGTCATGACGTATTGCGGGTGCTGGCCCGCCAGGCGTGGCAGCCTGGCGTTGCCGGCCCCGGTGGCGCTGTGGCACGACAAGCAAGCGGGCACTTGGCTGTAGATGTTGCCGCGCTCGTAGATGTAGCGGCCCATGCCGGCGAGCAGGGCGTCGTCGCTGGGGTGTGGCTGCGGGGTTTGGCCTTGGAAGTAGCTGGCCATGGCGCCGATTTGGGCGTCGCTCAAGCCTTGGGCGATGGCGGTCATGCCCACGTGTTGGCGCTGACCGCTGCGAAAGTCTTCGAGCTGTTTGCGCAGGTATTGGGCGTTTTGGCCGGCGAGCTGAGGGAATTCGTCGCTGGTGCTCTGACCTTGTTGCCCGTGGCAGGTGGCGCATTGGGCCGCCACTTGTTCGGCCACGGTTTGGGCGGCGCAGGGGCTGGCCAAGGCGGCGCCCAGCAGGGCCGCGCTCAGCGCGGAAAAGAGGCGGTGCGGTCGCGGGAACATGGGGCACTCACGGCGGTTGTGGCGTTGAGTGCACTGTAGGCTTGCTAACCCCCTGGGGTATTGAGCCAGATCAAGTGGCGCGCTGTTGACGAAAAAAAGGCCGCCCGAAGGCGGCCAAAGCACTGAGGAAAGGGGGCCCTGTCTCGCGTGGACCCAGGGCGAATGGTTGGCGGTTTATTGCACTTGTTGGATGCCGGCGATGACCCAGCCGGTGGCGCCGTTGCGCGGCTTGCTCAGGTGCCAGATTTCGTCGACCTGCACCGATTCGCCGTCTTCGCGCACGGTGCCGGTGAAGCGCACGCTCACGATGTAGAGCGCGGTTTCCTCGGCCACGTCGATCACGTCGGCGTCGAGCTGCACCACTTCGGTGGTCTGCGTCTTGCCAGCGCGCTCGACGATGTCCATCTTGATCTCGGCAAACATCTCGGGCGTGGTGAAGGCGCGGATGTCGTCCAGATTGCCGGCGTCGTTGGCGGCTTGCAGGCGGATGTAGTTGACTTTGGCGTTGCGCACAAAGCCGGCGACGTCGAAGTCGGCGGGGATGTGACCTTTGCCGGTTGCGACACCCGCGCTCTGGCTACCCGCGTTGGCACCGATGCCGGCGCCGATCATCGAACCGCCCTGTTGGCCCAAGCCTTGGCGCTGGGTCAGCGTGTCTTGGCCCACGGGAGCGTTGAACCCGCCGCCGCCTGCACCCGCCGCCGCACCGGCGTAGGCCATGCCACCTTGCTGGGCGGCCCGCTTGCGCATCACGAAGCCCACAATGGCCAGCACCACCATCACCGCCAGCATGATCATCATCATGGTGGCGAACTCTTCACCAAAGCCCAGGTACGAGGCCAGCGCGGCCAAACCCAGACCAGCGGCCAGACCGGCCAGCGGGCCCATCCACGAGCTTTTCTTGGCCGCAGCACCGGCCGCGCCAGCCGCACCTGCGGCCGCCGGGGCGGCGTTGGGCGTTTGCGCGGGGGTGGCGGTGTTGTCGGGCGCTTTTTGTGGGGTGGCTTGGCGCTGCATGCCGCTGGACTTGCCACCGCCAATGCGTTTGGCTTCGGCGTCGAACGCCACCGTGGCCATGCCGAGGCTCATCACCACGGCCAGCACACCAGAAAGAAATTTGTTCATACGGGTCTCCTACAGGGACAACAACACAGGCCTGCACCATACCCGTCTTTGGTATCTGTAAAAACCCACATTTATCGAATAATCCATCAGGTATTTACTGAATTTGAAAGGGTTTGCCCGATGGACAGGCTTGGGCTGCGCCGGGCCTGGGGTAGCATGCGCCGCCATGTCCGCCCGTTTTGCCATCCTCGACTTTGAGACCACCGGCATCTCGCCCGCCACGGGCGACCGCGCCACCGAGGTCGCGCTGGTGCTGATGGAGGGCGAGCGGGTGGTGGACCGTTTTGCCAGCCTGATGAACGCCGGCGTGCGGGTGCCGTCGTTCATCACCCAGCTCACCGGCATCAGCAACGCCATGGTGCAAGCCGCGCCGCCGGCCGCACAGGTGATGGCCGATGCGGCGCGCTTTGTGGCCGGTGTGCCGCTGGTGGCGCACAACGCGGCCTTTGACCGCAAGTTCTGGCAGGCCGAGTTGGCCTTGGCCGGCCAAGACGCGGCCCACCCGTTTGCCTGCACCGTGCTGCTGTCGCGCCGCTTGTTTCCGCAGGCGCCCAGCCACAAGCTCGGTGAACTGGCCAGCCTGCTGAACCTGCCGCGTTCGGGCCGTGCCCACCGCGCCCTGGCCGACGCCGAGGTCACCGCCGAGCTGTTGGCGCGCATGCTGCAAGAGTTGCGCACCCAATACCGTGTCGGCGAGCCGGACCACGCCTTGCTTCAAGCCATTGGCCAATGCCCCAAGGCCAAGCTGCCCGACTTTTTTGCCCAGCGCGCCCGTGCGGCGCGCCCCATCGCCCAACGACCATGACCCACGTGCCACCACACACCCACGCCCAGACGCTGGACAACACCCGCACCGACGATGTGCGCATTGGCGCGGTGCGCCCCCTCATCACGCCAGCGCTGCTGCAGGAATGGCTGCCCGCCCAGCCCGAGCAACTCGCTTTGGTGGAAGCCAGCCGCCGCGCCATCGCCGACGTGCTGCACGGCCGCGACGACCGCCTGTTGGTGGTGGTGGGCCCATGCTCCATTCACGACCACGAACAGGCCATGGCGTATGCGCGCCGACTCAAGCCGGTGGCCGACGCCCTGGCCGACCGCCTGCTGGTGGTGATGCGGGTGTACTTTGAAAAACCGCGCACCACGGTGGGCTGGAAGGGCTACATCAACGACCCGCGCCTCGACGGCAGCTTTGCCATCAACGAGGGGCTGGAAAAAGCGCGCGCGCTGTTGCTCGACATCACCGCGCTGGGCTTGCCAGTGGCCACCGAGTTTTTGGACCTGCTGAGCCCGCAGTTCATCAGCGATTTGGTGAGCTGGGGCGCGATTGGCGCCCGCACCACCGAAAGCCAGAGCCACCGCCAGCTCGCCAGCGGCCTGAGCTGCCCGGTGGGCTTTAAAAACGGCACCGATGGCGGGGTGAAGGTGGCGGTGGACGCGATCCAAGCGGCGCAAGCGCCCCACGCCTTTATGGGCATGACCAAAATGGGTCAAGCCGCGATTTTTGAAACGCGTGGCAACCCGGATTGCCACGTGATTTTGCGCGGTGGCCAACAGCCCAATTACAGCGCCGCCGACGTGCAGGCCAGCTGCGCCCGGCTTGAAGCCGCAGGCCTGCGCCCGGGGGTGATGATCGACTGCTCACACGCCAACAGCAGCAAGCAGCACCGCAAACAAATCGAGGTGGCGGCCGACATCGCGGCGCAGATGGCCGCCGGCGAGCGCCGCATCACCGGGGTGATGATCGAGAGCCATTTGGAAGAAGGCCGGCAAGACATCGTGCCGGGCCAGGCGCTGCGCCCAGGGGTGAGCGTGACGGATGCGTGCATTGCGTTTGCCGACACCGAGCCGCTGTTGCATGGGCTCGCTGCGGCGGTGCAGGCGCGGCGCACGCTGGCCAGCGCTTGAGGGGACGATCAGCGCTTGCGCGGACCCGACGATGGGCCGGGGCCACGGCCTTCGATGTGGCGGAAATTGATGCGGCCTTTGGTCAGGTCGTAGGGCGAGAGCTCCAGCGACACCCGGTCACCCGCCAGAATGCGGATGTGGTTCTTCTTCATCTTGCCGGCGGAATAGGCAATGAGCTGATGCCCGTTGTCCAGCGTCACGCGAAAGCGCGTGTCGGGCAGCACTTCGTTGACGATCCCCATCATGTCGATCAGTTCTTCTTTGGCCATTCGAACTCCAGTAAACGGAAAAAGGCCGCCCGGGGACGAGCGGCCTGAAACCCTTGAATTGTAAGGTCGATGCCCGCGCAAGCCCAAACGGCCTGACGCGCATTCGCCACAGCGGCGGTTTCAGCCCGCCACAAAACTGCCGCTTTTGCCGCCGTGTTTTTCCAGCAGGCGAATGCCGTCCATCACCATGCCCCGGTCGGCTGCCTTGCACATGTCGTAAATGGTGAGCAGGGCGGCACTGGCCGCGGTGAGGGCTTCCATCTCCACGCCGGTGGCACCGGTGCATTCGGCGGTGGCTTGGCAGCGCACGCTGCTGTTGGCGTGGTTCAGCTCAAAGGCGATCGCCACCCGCGTGAGCGCAATCGGGTGGCACAGCGGAATCAGATCGCTGGTGCGTTTGGCGGCTTGGATGCCGGCGATGCGCGCAATGCCCAGCACATCGCCTTTTTTGGCATTGCCGCTTTCGATCAGCGCCAAGGTGGCGGGCAGCATGCGGATGTGGCCTTCGGCCACCGCCACCCTGTGGGTGCTGGCTTTGGCGCTGATGTCGACCATGTGGGCCTGGCCTTGGGCGTCGAAATGGGTCAGTGGGCTGTGCGTGTCGGACATGGCGAAGCGGTGGTGAGGTGAACAGCGGGATTTACCAAGCTTTACCAGCGCTTGGCCGAACCCGCTCGCAATGGCGGCATCATACGGGGATGAGCTTGAGCGAACACAGGGCCCGCGCGCCCGGACCCCGCCGCTGGCTGAGCGCTGCGGCGCTGGCCACCCTGCTGAGCGGCGCCGCGCTGGCGCCGCAGGCCCCACGGGCGCAGACCGCCCCCGCTGCGACCCTGCCCCACCTGGGCGATGGTGAAGTGATGAGTGTGGCGGTCGAGCGGCGGCTGGGCGACCGCATCGTGCGCGACCTCTACCGCGACCCCGATTACCTGGACGACCCCCTCATTGGCGACTATTTGATGGCGGTGTGGTCGCCTTTGCTGGCCGCTGCGGTGGAGCGCGGCGAGGTGCCGGCCGATGTGCGCGAACAGCTGGCCTGGGAACTGCTGGTGTCGCGCGACCGCCGTGTCAACGCCTTTGCTTTGCCGGGCGGCTATTTGGGCGTGCATCTGGGCCTGCTGGCCGCCACCCAAGCCCCGGACGAGCTGGCCTCGGTGCTGGCGCACGAATTGAGCCATGTGTCGCAGCGCCACATTGCGCGCATGGTGACGCGGCAAAACCAGCAGGCGCCTTGGATGATCGGCGCCATGATCTTGGCCGCGCTGGCCGCCAGCGCCAGCAAAAACACCGACGTGGTGAGTGCCGCCGTGATGGGTGGGCAAGCGGTGGCGGTGCAAAACCAGCTCAGTTTTTCGCGCGACATGGAGCGCGAGGCCGACCGGGTGGGCCTGTCGGTGATGCGCGACGCCGGGTTTGAACCGGCTGGTTTTGTCGGCATGTTCGAGCGCCTGCAGCAGGCCTCGCGTCTCAACGACGACGGCGCTTTTCCCTACTTGCGCAGCCACCCATTGACCACCGAACGCATGGCCGATATGCGCGCACGCCTGTCGCTGGAGCCACCGCCCGGCGGTGGCACGCCGCCCGTGTCGCCGCTGTGGCATCGCCTGATGGCCGAACGCGCCCGGGTGCTGGCCGAGCGCAACCCCGAGACCTGGCAAGCCTGGTGGCGCCAAGGCCGACGGCCCCAAGCCAGTGCGTTGGAGCGCTACACCGCCGCCTTGGCCGCGTGGCGCCTGGGTCAGGTGGGCGATGCCTTGGCTCTGGCCGCCGTGGTGGCGAATGAGCCCACCTGGAACGCCGACCCAGCGGTGCAGCAGACCTTGGCCCACTGGCGCATGGAGCTGTGGCTGGCGCAGCCCGCTGCCCAGCGCCGCGCCAGCGCCGAGGTGCTGGCCTGGCGCGAAGCCGGTTTGCGCAGCACCGCGCGCGCTGCGCGCCTGTTGTCGTCGCAGGTGGCGCTGCACACTGGCGCCGCAGCGCTGGCCGAAGGGGCTTTGCGCGCCTGGGTGGTGGACCACCCGCGCGACGCCGCCGCTTGGCAGTTGCTGTCTTTGGTGCACGACGCCCAAGGCCATCCGCTGCGGGCGCGCCGCGCGCAAGCCGAAGCACGGGTGGCACAAGGCGACTTGTCGGCGGCGGCGGAGATTTTGCGTTCGGCCCAGGCCTTGCCCAAGGCGGTGCAAGACAGCGATGCGCTGGAGCAAGCGGTCATTCACAGCCGCTTGCGCGAGGTGCGCGAGCGCCTGAGCGAGGCGCTGCGCGAAGAGGCCGCCCGCTGAGGATGGCCTGCGGGCGTTACGCCGAAGCGGCGTCGTCCGACTTGGTGGCGCGCTGGTTGCGCCACCAGCCCAAACCCAACACACCCACCATGCACAGGGCGATCACCAGCCAGTAGCTGGCGTTGGGGGTGGGGGTCTTGAAGACATGGGCCAACAGGTTTTCGTTGACGATCATCTTGCCAGCGGTGAAGGCCAGCACGCCCGCGCCGATGTACATGATGGAGGGGAAGCGCTCCACCAGCTTGAGCACCACGGTGCTGCCGAACACCACAATCGGAATGCTCACCAGCAGGCCAATGACCACCAGGTCGAACGAGCCGTGCGCCGCACCGGCCACGCCCAACACGTTGTCGATGCCCATGATGGCGTCGGCGATCACAATGGTCTTCATCGCACCCCAGAACGTGGTGGCGGCGGGCCCGTGCTCGTCTTCACCGCTCTCGTCTTCGGCGATCAGCTTGTAGGCAATGAACAGCAGCGCCAAGCCACCGATGAGCATCAGCCCCGGTACCTTGAGCAGCCACACCACACCAATCGTCATGAGCGAGCGCACCACAATGGCGCCCACCGTGCCCCAGACGATGGCTTTGCGTTGGTGCTCTTTGGGCAGGCTGCGGGCAGCCAAAGCGATGACGATGGCGTTGTCGCCAGCGAGCACCAAATCGATCAAGATGATGGCCAGCAACGCTGACCACCAGGGGGCGGACATAAATTCCATGAAGAGGCTCCGGTCGTTGTGGGAACGAAGGTCTTGCCCGGCTGTCGTGTGGGACAACCCAGTGCGCCGGACGCCTGGCGGCGACGTGTTGACGACGGACTGATCGGCCTTGTCTGGCCGGTGCCAGGCAGTGCGTGGGAGCTACTCCCCTTCGAGTGTGGGGTTAATTTTAGTCGCTGCACCCCGCAGGGGAAGCCCCTTGGTCTACGTAGTCGCCACATGCGGGGCTATCATCGTCGCCCCATGTCTGGCATCCACATCACCGACATCGAAGCCGCCATCAACCACTGGCGCGAGCGCTCACCATCGCCCGATGGGGTGAGCCTGAGCGCGCCGCTGCGCGCGCTCGCCGAGGTCTACGCCTTGTTGGTCTATTTCCGCGAGAGCGAAGCCGACGAGGCCACCATGCCCGCTGCCGCGCGCGAGGCGTGGATGGCGTGGTACCAGACCACACCCGACACGCCCTGCATCGCGATTTGCTCGACCAGTCAGGGCGACGCCCAATGCAAAGGCTGCGGCCGCAGCTTTGATGAGGTGCAGCGCTGGACCGAGATGGGCCCCGCAGCCAAGCGGGCGGTGTGGCGGCGCATCACCTTGCAGGGCAGCGCCTGGCGCTTCAACCGCTACGCCGAGCGCGCGCCCGACGTGGCGCCCTGAGCCCTCAGACCCGGCGCGCCAGCGCCGCGGCTTGGCCGACGTAGCTCGCTGGCGTCATGGCCAGCAGGCGGTCTTTTTCGGTCTGAGGAATGTCCAAGCTGCGGATCAAACCGTGCAGCGCCTCGGGCGAGACGGTTTTGCCGCGTGTGACCTCTTTGAGCTTTTCGTAAGCGCCGGCCACACCAAATCGGCGCATCACCGTCTGAATCGGCTCGGCCAGCACTTCCCAGGCTGCGTCCAGGTCGGCGTCGAGCGCTTCGCGGTTGAGTTCGAGCTTGCCCAGGCCCACCCGCAGCGAGTCCCAAGCCAGCACCGCGTAGCCCAGCGCCACGCCCATGTTGCGCAGCACGGTGGAATCGGTCAGGTCGCGCTGCCAGCGGCTGATGGGCAGCTTTTCGCTCAGGTGTTTGAGCAAAGCGTTGGCCAAGCCCAGATTGCCTTCGGCGTTCTCAAAGTCGATCGGGTTGACCTTGTGCGGCATGGTGCTGGAGCCCACCTCGCCGGCACGCAGTTTTTGCTTAAAGTATCCGACCGATACATAGCCCCACACGTCGCGTGACCAG
>JACCDG011609469.1_pt1 | contig 14846 bp, 18 predicted proteins | sample 7442471 | NCBI WGS metagenome assembly JACCDG01 (sample SAMN15323444, study PRJNA562643) | freshwater metagenome | isolation source: river surface water | place: USA:Blue River Watershed | collected 2017-08-17
TAGTTTGTATGCGGTAGGTCTGGGATAGGCTGGTTATCGTCGGTGGGATAGGAAGAAAGACGGGCGGCAGATCGGGCGGGGACAAACACGGGGACAAGGTTGGGCGGGGTTTGGGACAAGCGGGAAGGGATGCGTGTGGGGCCCGGCGCGTGGCGGCCGGTAGGGGGAGAGGCAGAGGGGAGGCGCGGGAGAAGGTGGGGGAAGCTGGGGGGCGGAACGCGCTAGGCCGCGGCGGCGCTAGCGTCTAGGAGTCGTGACTTCGCCGACTGTGCGAGCGTCGAAGCATACTGTAGGAGCTTGCCGCACACGACGCTGGGGTCCAGCCCGGCGCCGACCAGCGCGTCCTGCTGCTCGTTGACGCTCTCGAAGATGGCCTTGGCGGAGCTCGCCTCGGAGGCGCCCAGGGTGGCGGGGGCGCGCACCGCGGCGGCCTTGTCGCGGGCGGCCTTCTCGGCGCGGCCGGCGCTGTCGATGTAGCCGAGGGCGCTGGAGATGGTGTTGGCGGTGTCGGCTAAGTACGAGCTGAGGTCGATCTTGGTGGCGGGCATGGGAGCCTCCGTGGTTGTACCTGGGGCGGCGATATCGACCAGCTACCGAGTCGCGGCGAGCCACTGGGCATCGCTCTGTCGCTCAGGGAACGGTTCGGGCTCGGTGTCCTGCCACGCGGCGCGCACCGCGAAGCTGCTCGGGCCCAGCTGCCCCGCCATCTTGGTGGGCGGCGGCTTGCGGGCCGTCTGCACGCATTCTCCGCGGCTACAGCGCGATGGAGGCTTGCACCAAGTGCTGTCGCAGTCTTTCTTGACCGGGCCCGGCGCGGTCCTGCCCGGAGCGGGAGTAGTCCCCGGGTCCCCGGTGCCGACCCGCGCGAGCTCACCGCGGGGGGAAGCCTGCGCGGAGGAAAGCCACAGGTCCGAGTCGAACTCCGAGGCCGGGCTCTGCTTGGCGCGGTGCGCCTGCAGGATGGACGGCGCCGGGCCCGGCTGCCCATGCAGCAAGGTGCAGCCGAGGAACACGATCAGCATGGCCCCTGGCACCGCGGGAGACGTCGGCACCTTGGTAAGTTTGGGGAGCGTCGCCGCCGTGGCGGCCCTGGCCATGGCCACCTCAGGAGAGACCTTGGCATGCCACTCGCGCTCCTCCCGCGAATTGAGGAGCCGCAGCCGAGCCATGTAACACAGAGTCGCCAAGAACATCGCGATGACGGCCACACCCTGCCAGGTGATCCCCTTCACCGCTTCAAGAAGCGGCACGAGGTTTAGTTCCACTTCAGCCTCCTATCTGCGGGCAGCCGCATCAAACGGGCCTGGACCCGATGGGAGCCGCCCAGCACAGGGTCCCGGCGGCCTTGTTTTGAAGCGCGATGTAGTAGACGTTCTGCGACAGCAGCCCGGCCGGCTCCCAGACTCCGGTCGCGTCCTGCACGCGCAAGGGGTCGCCGAAGCTGACCGCCGTCGCGCCGATCCGGAGCTGGACGTTGGACAGACCCGCCTGCAGCATCAGGCCGACGTTCGCGTCGTCGGGGTCGACCTCGAAGGTGACCCCGGAGATCTTCGCGTCGGCCCCCGCGGGGGGAGCGACGAGCGCGGCGCCGTCCGCGCCGAAGGAGCCTGTGAGCACGACGCCTCGGCCGGCGGGGATGCTGCCCGCGGTGCTGCGGCGGACGTTCCAGATGGCCTGGCGGTTGACAGGGGGAGTGTTTGCCAAGGGAGGACTCCTTTAGGTCGGGATGTACTGCGCGCTGACGCAGAGGCCGTTCGCCGGCCAGAAGGCGGAGCAGAAGGCCACGATCAGGTCTCCGGCCGACACGCTCACGGAGTGTGTCGCGTCGCTGCCGGCGGCGGCCGAGGAGCTCACCGACGCCACGAGGGCGGTCGAGGCGTAGCTCGGGCTGGCCGCGGAGCTCGCCTTGTAGATCGTCACGTTGAGGTTCGTTCCCGCGTTGGCGAGCCCCTGCACCCGCAGGTTCTTGAGCGTTCCCGCCGCCGGGACCACCCAGGGGACCACGTTCACGTTGACGGTGCTGCTGCCGTCGCCGCCGATGCCCAGGTAGGCGTTGGCGGTCCAGCTCTGGGAGGTGTTCAGGTAGAACACGGGGCCGCCCCCGCCGGTCTTCTGGGCCTCCGCGTAGGTGGCGGTGGCCGCGTCCGAGCTCGCCGCGGTCGGGGCACCCAGGCCCGTGACCTTGTTCCCGCCGGCAGCCAGGTTGCCGCCCAGCGTCGCGCTGCTCAGCGTCACCGCGCCCGACAGGGTCACCGTCCCGGAGACGGTCCCGGTGAGCGCGGTGATGGCGGCGGCCGGGACGGCGCCGAAGGCCGGCGCGGAGCCGCCCACGAGGACCTGGGAAGTCGTTCCGGCCGCCAGGGCGCTGTACGCGCTCCCGGTGTCGTAGACCATCTTCCCGGCGCCGCTGGGAGCCGGGGGTAGTCTCGAGTCGTTGCCGATGGTGACCGTGCTGGACGAGGTCCCCGTGGGCAGGTTGCCCACCGGCAACGTCCCGGACACGTCCGCGGTGAGGTCGACGGCGCCCCAGGTGGGAGCACCGGCCGCGCCGTGCAGGAGCTGGTGGGTGGTGCCTGCCGCGGTCTCCGCGTACGCGCTGCCGGTGTCGTAGACCACCTTGCCCGCCGCGGTCGGTGCCGGCGGGAACCGGGAGTCGTTCCCGATGGCGACCGAGCTGCTGTTCGTGCCCGTTGGGAGGTTGCCCACCGGCAGCGTCCCGGACACGTCCGCGGTGAGGCTCACCGCGGCGTAGGCGGGAGTCGCCCCCCCGTGCAGTACCTGGGTGGAGGAGCCCGCGGTCGCGGTCTCGCTGTACCCGGTCCCGTTGTCGTAGGGGATCTTTCCGGCGGTGGTCGGTGTCGGAGGGAATCGGGAGTCGCTGCCCAAAGCGACCGTGCTGGAGCTCGTGCCCGTGGGCAGGTCCAGGACGACCAGCGAGCGCAGCGCCGCGGTCCCGCTGCCGCCGCCCGCCGGGGTGGCCAGGACCTGGTTGCCGCTGCCGCTCGCCGCCGGGCCCGTGGCTCCGGTGGCTCCGGTCGCGCCGGTGCCGCCCGTAGCTCCGGTCGGTCCGGTGGCTCCGGTCGATCCCGTGGGACCTGGGACGGTGCTGTCCGCCCCCGTGGCTCCGGTCGCGCCCGTGCTGCCCGTGGGTCCCGTGCTGCCCGTGGGACCCGTGGCGCCGGTGCTGCCGGTCGAGCCCGTAGGACCCGTAGCCCCCGTGGCCCCGGTGCTGCCGGTGGGTCCGCCCGCCGTCGGGTATCCGCCGCCGAAGCTCACTACTGCACCCACGCGCGGACGACGATCGAGTCGCCCTCGCCGTACTCGACCCCGCCGGCCGCCTCGGCGACGACCCGGATCTGGGAGACAGCCAGGATCGAGGCGGTCTGCACGAGGTACGTGCCGGTCGCCGCGAAGGTCTGCTCGGCGGCGACCACCCCGGTGTCCTCGCGGACGAGCTGGATGTCCGTCCACGCGGTGGTGGAGTCGTAGCGCCCCTGGAGCTTCATCTTGACGCTGGTCGCGACCAGCAGCGCGACGTCCACGAACATGCTGATCGCGTCGCGGATGCCGACGTACGGGTGGGAGTAGTCGACCACTCCTCCCGTAGCCGGGACCGTGACCTGCTCGGTGTAGCTGCCGGTCAGCGTGCCGACGAGCTGCGTCACCCCGGCGATATCCACGTAGGTGGCGCCCGCGGGGAGGCCGTTCTTGTCGTACAGGATGCCGAGGTTGTTCGCGCGAGGCTGTGCAGAGCCCATAGGACCCCCTTGGCCGCTCCCCGATGGGAAGGGCCTGGAAGCAGAGTTAGGAGTGTTTCGGGAGGCGCGTTACAGGTCCGTAGGAACCAGGGCGCAGAGGCCGCCCACGCAGGACAGGCCCGGACAGCAGCGAAGCGGAGCCACGCAGCTCTTGAACTGCGGCTGGCAGGACATGTCGGCCGGCGCGGACAGGTCCGGGGGGACTGCCAGGTCCGCAGGCGAGCTCAGGTCCCGCGGCGGCTCGCCCAGGTCCAAACAGGGACAGCGCGGGCAGTGCGGGATGGGCGGGCCGACCGGTCGGCAGCCGTCGCAGGACGCGAAGAAGAGCGCGCCGAGCAGGATGGGAATCAGGCGGCGCATCAGTTGCTCTGCTCGAGGCTGCACGTCAGGTCCGCGGCGGTACCAGCGCTCGACACCGCCTTGATGCTCACCGCCTGCCCCGCGGTCACGGACGGGGTGTTGCTCGTATCGTTGCAGGTCGTGCCGGCCGCGGAGATCGTGCAGGTGAGCACGCTGTCCACCCCGGCGATCCGCGCCGTGACCACCACCGTATCGGCGCCGCCCGGAGCGGTCCCGAGGGCGCAGTACAGGTTCCGCAGGCTGCCCGCCCGCGTGGCCAAGCTCAGGTAGCCCTCGGTCGCGCTGGCCGCCGCGCCGGGGCTCACCAGGTATACCGTGGCCGCGCCCAGCGCCCCCTTGCCGCCGCCGTCGATCCGAGCGTGGACGAGCCCGCCAGGGTTGAAGGTGAGGCTGCCCCCGATGACCGCCAGGGGGCTGGAGATCGTCAGCGTCAGGGTCAGGTCCCCCGTGAGCGCTCCGCCGCCGCCGAGCGGCGCCGAGGTGAGGACCTGGCGGTCCGCGGTGAGGAGCTGCCCGCTCGCGGTGCCGTCGGCGAACCCCGTGCCCTTGAACCCTCCCCCGGCGAGGTTGGCCCCGAGGGTCGCGCCTCCGGAGAGGGTCGCGCTGGCGGTGAAGGTCTTGGCCCCGGTGATCGTCTCGGTGCCCGCCTTGTGGACGAGCAGCGAGTCGTTCGTCGGGCCCGAGGTCCACCCCGCGCTGTAGAAGCGGAACGCGGACAGGCCGGTGTCGTAGCAGACGTCCCCGTTGGCGGGACTCGCGAGCGCGGAGCAGTTGGCCGAGGTCCGGTAGGACTTGGCCGCGTGCGTCTTGAGCACCAGCCCGGCCGCGTCCACGTCGTAGACCTGGTTGTCCGAGGTCCGCGCGTAGAAGCACGCCAGGCCGCTCGGGCAGGTCGGCGCCGAGCCGAGCGGGTTGAGGACCAGCGTGTCGGTCTTGCCGCCCGTGATGGGCGCCGCCTGGACGGCGGAGCAGCCCGCCAGCGCCACGAGCCAGTAGATGCGGAACTTGGTCAGGAGCTTGCGGAGTCGGTTCATAGCTGGGCCTCCCAGTCGACGCTGCCGGAGTAGCCGGTGGTGTCACAGACGATGTCGAACCCCGTCGTGGTCTTGTTCGCCCACGCCACGCGGGGGATCGTGCCGTCCACGGTGTCGGTGCTCGGGGTGAGCTCGATCTGGTAGGTGTTGTCGACGAAGGGAGTCAGGAACACGATCGTCGAGGTCGCGCTGCCGCCGCTGAAGACCGCCGTCCCCTTGGCGAAGGTGCCCGCCGTCACCGGCGTGATGTAGACCTGCGAGGCCCACACCCACCCGTAGGAGCCGAGCAGGTCGTCGACCGTCACCGGCCCGGCCGTGCTCGGGACCGAGCCCCTGAGGATCGACCCGTCGGGGAAAACGAGGCTCCACTTGGCCTCCGGGACCGCGGGATGCGTCTCCGTCGCCCCGTAGGGCAGCGTGATGCTCCACACTCCGGAGGAGTCCGTGGTCGCGACCGTCCCGTACTTGTAGACCAGGGATCCCGTCACGTTGGGGTTGAGCGCGTTGAGCGGGTAGAAGGTCCCTCCGACGTCCGTGGTCAGGTTCGGGGAGCTCGGGACCGCGAGGATCTGCTGTCCCGGGAGCCCCACGAGGCTCCCGTCGGGGGCCCGGTAGGCGACCGTATCCGAGATGATGCAGGGCATGGGTTACTGCCTCAGGTGGTCTGCTGACCGTTGAAGGACACGGAAATGGAGACCGGGACCGGGAACGTCGTGAAGTTGATAAACGCCCCGGTCCCGAGGTTGAACACCGCGATGTCCGCCGTCGTCGTCGTCCTAGCGGCTACGTTCTCGACCACGAGCCCGGCGTCGCTGCCGATCAAGCAGCCGACGCTGCTGGTCACGTAGTGCACGTTGTCGAACGCGCTCGCGAACTGGACCCGTATGAAGAATATCGACGTGATTCCGGCGAGCGCGACGTTGTACCCGCCGTTGGTGTAGACCTGGACGCCGCCCATCTGAGCCACCATGAAGACGGCAGCCTTGGGGATGTTGATCGCTCGGAGTTCGTTGGATAAGGGAATCTGAAGGCCGGGGTTAGACCCCCCGCTGGCGGTGGATACGTTCTGATAGGCCACGCGCCGCGTCGTGAGGAAGGCTTTCTCCGAGCTCGATCCCGCCTGGAAGAACGCGTCCGTGTTCGATACGCGCACGGACCCCGAGGACGCTCCAGCGGAGTTTCCGCCGGTCCCGTCGACGTCGAGGGACTTGATCGTGTACTGACCTGCGTATATCCCGGCCAGGTACTTCTCCAGGTCGTTGAGATCAGCGGCTTTGATGGCCGGCGTCGTGCCGGCGCTGTAGGTAGTTGACGGGCTAAGCGGTAGCATGCTGCAAGCTCCTCAGCAGGGGATCGCGGTGTCCGGAATCGCGTTGTCCGTGTCAGGGATCGCGCAGACGGTCCCGAACCCGGACGCCAGCGAGATGAACCCCTGCGTGTGCGCGGGCTTCCACCTCGTGATGGATCGCTGCGCGCCGACGAGGTCGTACCCGGTACCGAGCAGCGCGGGGTCCGCGACGACGGTGAAGTTGAAGATCGGCGCTCCCAGACCCTGGCCGATCCGGTTGGGCGGCATCGCCGTGTCGTAGATGACCCCGATTCCCTCGACGAAGACCGCCCAGGAGTTCAGGCCGAGCGGCGCCGAGGCGGTGCGGACCCCCAGAGTCCAGGTTCCCTTGATCGCTTTCCCCGCGAAACCGGGCGCGCAGAGGTCGTAACCCTGCGCCGTCACGGTGAGCGGCGGCAGCGTGCCGGAAGAGAAAGAGACCAGAGTCCCGTCCGGGGCACCCATGACCAACGTGATGTCGCCGACGTAACCGGTCAGGTTGCAGAGCAGGTGGGCACCCGCGGGGCTCACCCGTGGCGAGTCCGGCACGTTGACGCCGTACAGGCGGGAGCTGGCCGCCGGGATGGACTCCGGCGTCGTGTAGGAGTACGTGTGAGCCGTCCGAAGCGCCGCCCGGGAAGTCTCCAGGATGACGATCTGGGAGGGGTCCTGGTACAGGAAGTAGGGCTGCACGATCGCGCGTATGTCGTCGTAGCTGAAGCTCCCCGAGGTCCGGAGCACGGCGAGCACCGCGTTGCGTCGCTGGTCGAGAGTCCCGAAGCGCGCGATCGGCGTGTTGGTGAGGCCGCACGCGCTCTCCCAGTCCGGGATCTTCTCCGTCATCGTGGACGGGTTGAGCTCCAGGTGCAGTTGCTCGATGCGGTCGAGCAGTACCTGCTTGAGCGCGCCGGCCAGCCCGTAGAGCGTCCCGCCGATGACCGCCGTGTTCTGGAGCGCGTACAGCTGGTCGCTGCCCGGCGGGAGCAGCGAGATCAGGAGCTGCTTGGCTTCGTCGCGGGAGATCATCTTACGGAGCCTTGGTCACGAGGATTCCCCCCGCGCGCAGGTAGGGGAGCTCGATGCCGAGCCCGACGTCCTTGGGGACGTAGGAGGTCGAGGTGTAGGAGCCGGCCCCCACGCCGATCTGCACGCCGTTGGGGCTCGGGATGTCGGCAAGGACGCTGGTCCCGTCGGTATCCCGGGTGTCCAGGCACACCTCGACGAGCCGGCTGACAGACACGGTGCTCTGCCAGGGGTCGTTGGGGTCGGCGAACCCGCTCTGCGTCGAGGGACCGAGGCTGTCGATGTAGGCCACGATGCTGTCGGCGACGGGACCGACGACGCTCCCGCCCGCGTAGAACTGGTCTACGCCGTCGACGGGCGCGAAGGTGAAAGTCGTGTCCAGGTTGAGCGTGGTCCCGACGATGCTGAGCACGCGCGCCTGGTAGGGCTGCGGGGTCGCCCCGGCCCGCGTGATCTGCATCTGGATCCGGGGCTTGCTCCCCGCGGCGACGGCGAGCGCCAGCGAGGGCGGGACCGCCGCCGTGGTGACCGAGGTAGCCGTGTGCGACACGATCGGCGACGACGCGCCGAGGTCGTTCCAGTCGAACAGGTAGGTCCCGTTCTTGGCCGTCGATGGGACCACGAGGACGAAGACGCGGATCGCGGCCAGGGGGTTGATGAACGGCGGGAAGATCGTCACCGTCGCGGTGACCGGCTTCTTGGTGTTCACGTAGTTCTGGACGGCGGTGATCGTCGCCGCGCCGGGCCTGCGGCTCGCGCCGCTGCCCGCCACGGTCGCGACCACGTCCACGCTCCCCAGGCCCGAGCGGAGCGGGTACACGTAGCCGCGGACGATCCCGTTGCTGGCCCCGTTGGCGTCTACGGACTCCTCGGTCCAGGCCCGGTAGTCCGCCGCCGTGCCGCCGCGCGGGGGGTTCTGGATGCGCCGGATGATGCGCGCTACGAGGTCGGAATCGGACTCGACGTCCACCGCCCCGGTCAGCGCGCTGGTCAGCGTTACCGTCGCGTTCAGGCCCGCTGGCGGGCTCACCCAGGTTAGTACGGCGCCGATGGGGAGGTTCGCCGCGGAGCCGGTCGTGACGGACACGAACGGGACCGAGTTGGTGTTCGGGGGGCCGTTCAGCGTGACGTTGGCGGTCGTCTTGACGGTGACCTGCCCGGTGCTGTCCACCGCGGTGGTGCCGGCGAGCACGATCGTCCCGGCCGTGCCGGTCGGGAACGCGAGCCCGCCCGTCGAGATGGTCGCGACGTGCCGGCCGTAGATGCCCGGCGTGCCGCTCGGGAGTCCGAACACGAACGCCCACGCGTCCAGAGCTGCGCTGCTGCACTTGGACCGGACCGTGCCGTCAGAGGCTTGCTGGTACGCGGGGGTCCCGTCGTTGTCCGCCTGCTCGATGCCGTACTGGGCGAGCACGACCACCTGGGCGAAGGCGCGCGCGACCAGGCCGAAGTATCCCCGGTCGGTCAGGTCCGCGCCGGGGAAGAGCGCCGTGAAGTACCCGAGCGCCGCCTGGTAGATCTGGTCTTCGGAGTACAGGACTACGGCCATCTACAGACTCACCGGTGGGGGGCTGTTGCCGTTGGGGAGCGTCCACACGGCGGTGACCGCGAACTTCCCGGGCGCGCGCCGGTTGGCGCTGGCCTTGAAGGTCGCGATGTACTTGAGGTTGATGAGCTGCTGCCCCCCGTCCTCGGCGTACGCCTGGAGCTGGGAGGGGGTCGCCAGGCGGTCCTGGGAGGTGGTCCAGATCAGCGTCCCGCGCGTCCCCGTCGTGTCCGGGTAGTAGCCACCCTCGGGAGTGCGGGAGCCTGGCCGGCTGCCCCGCTTCATGCTGACCAGCGTGGTCAGGACCGCGTGGGTGCGCGTGCTGTCCAGGACCGGGTTGCCCTTGTTCACGCCCGAGGTGGACAGGACGAGGTCGTAGCGCCCGGTCGTCGCGTTGCGCTGGAGCACAACATCGGACCCGGTGAACTGCATCGCCATCGGTTCAGGCCGTTACGTGCGGCGCTCCCTCGAAGATCTCGGAGTCGACCTCGACGTCGTAGGGGACGCCCGGGGCGGTCGGGATAGACACCGAGCCGGCCGCGGTGAAGCTGAACAGGACTGTCGAGGTGAGCCCGCTCACCGCTGAGACGGTCAGGGTGAACACGGGGGGGACCATGGTCACCGGAGTCCAGACGGACCGGATCGTCACCTTGGCGCGGTCCCCGACGCGCGCGACCTTGTGGGTCCCGCCGTTGAGGATGATGTCCTTGCCGCTCGCCGCGTCGACCTTGGTCGTGCCGTCCTGCGACATGCGCAGGACGCTGCCCGCCTTGTCGTACAGCGCGGTCTCGCCCTCCTTGAGGTCCTTGGGACCGTAGGAGTACTCGAGGCCGTTGGCGGTGCGACTGGTCGTCTCCGCGGCCATCAGGAGCAGGTTCGCCTGGGAGCCGCCGGCGCCGATGCCGACGCACTCGGACCCGACCGGCGGCAGCGCGCGCAGCCCCCAGGGTCCCATGCGGCGGGACGGGATCTGCTGCACCCACCCGTCCATCGCGTCGTCCCCGTTGCTGTTGGACCGGGTGACCTTGCCGTACTGGATCGCGGAGGCGAGCTGCGCCTGGATCCACTCCTTGTCCTCTTGCGTGAGCGTCATCATCGCGGGAGGAGCCTGTCGAAGGACGCCGCGAGCAGGTCCTTGAGCTTGAGCGTCACCTCGGTCTGGTCGCCGTCGCGCGTCCGCATCTGCTTGATGCTGGCGACGTAGTAGTTGCCGTCGTAGCCGTTGACCGAGTCGTGCAGCTCGCACATGGTCCCGGCCACCCACCAGTTGCCGCCCTGGTGGTGCGCGCGGACCTTGTAGACCGCCGAGAAGCTGTCGTACAGGAGCCGGTTCAGCTTGAACTTCGCCGCGTACGGGGCCAGCTGGGGCTGCCAGACCTCGGGGTCCGCGTAGGTGAGCTCGTGGTCGAACGGCACCACCCCGGGGTTGGTCGCTACGGAGCTGAACTTCCCCGGCGCGAGGTCGTTGATGTCGGTCGGGTACCAGCCGACCACCTGGCCGACCACTTCGACCCGCGTGTACGCGGTGTCGATCCTGTCGGTGACCTGGCAGGTGATGACGTTGTTCCGCACCACGTCCGGGTCGTCCGCGGTGTGGTAGTCGAGCCGGTAGAGCGGAGTCTGGGAGTAGTCCGGGTTCCAGACCTGCAGCACCCCGTCGGCGCTCACTCCGATCAGTCTGTTCAGGCGCCGGGCCGCGCTCGTGAGCAGGTCCGCCACGGACTGGCCGGGCTCGACGATCTGGCGGTAGACGGTGAGCTGGTCGCTCGCCGCCGCCTGTGCCTGGGCGCGCGTCGGAGGCAGGCCGCGCCGTAGCAGGATCGAGTCCTTGTCGCTCGTGAGGACGCGGACGTTCCCGGACGCGTCCGCGAAGCCCCAGGTGGGGTTACTCGCGAACATCTGGACGAGCTCCCCCAGGGTCGCCTTCTCGATGAGCTGGGGGCGTCCGTCTTTCAAGAACCGGGGGCAGTTGTTGACCAGGTGCCAGCCCCGGTCGGCGCACTGCAGCCGGATGACGCTGCCCGCGCCGCTGTCCCCCGAGACCTCCCGGTCCACTACGATCCCCGTGTGCGTGAGCGCCGGGGAGTTGGCCTCGACGGCGGGGTTCTGTAAGTAGAGCTGGACCTTGGCGCCCTTCTTCAGCTTCTTGGTGTACTGCCCGCGCGGGTTGGGGATCGTGACGCTGAACGGGTCGCCGAGCATCAGGATGTCCTGACTCGCGACCCACGAGGTAACCTTGTTGACCTCCTGCCCGTCGATGAGCAGCGTGGCGGTGCTCGTCGGGTCCTGCTGGAAGGCCGTCGAGTTGATCACTGGCGCACCACCGGGGCGACCGCCTTGAGGATCGTCCCCTGCGGGATCCAGTACGGGACGGCGATCCGGTTGAGGGAGCGCAGCTCGGGGACCTTCGCCTTGGCGTCCTTGCCGTACAGGGCCACCGCGACCTGCGTGAGCGGCATCGCGGTGGTGACCGGGTACAGGATGATCGGCGGCTTGAGCGCCGAGATGCTGTCCTGGAGCTGGACGCAGCCGTCGTAGATGGCGCGCGCCTCGGCCCGGTAGGGCGTCAGGCTCACGTCCGGCTCGAGCGAGTACGCCAGGGTCGCGGTCAGGGCCGCCAGGAACGCGTCCTGCTGCACGCGGACCGCTCCGAGGAGCTGGGTCAGGGTCGGGTCGGGGGACGCGCTCTGGATGGAAGCTAGGGCCGCTGTCGTGTACGCGGTCGCGGCGGCCGTGTAGACCGGCAGCAGCGCGACCACGGCGCGGAAGGAGGTCGCGAAGTTGCCGAGGAACCGAGCGTCCACCAGGTCCGTCAGGCTCGTGATGCTGTTGAGGACGTTCGCCGAGTAGGCGTTCGGGCTCACCGGCTGCTCGCTCGCGATGGCGGTGTCGACCGCGTCCTCGGCGAACCGGATGTCGAACTCGATGGTGTCGACCGCGTTCTCGGCGTCCTCGCTCGCGTCGATCCCCTCGCACGCCGCGCTGATCCGACCCAGGCGAGGGTCCACCAGGATGCCGCGCGGGTTCTGGCGGACGCTCAGGACCAGGTTGTTGTACCGGGCCGTGGCGTCCGGGCCGATGATCACGCAGGAGTACGAGAAGCGCCCCACCGCGGCGCCCATGGGCTCCTGCTCGCCGCCGTCCCGCTTGAGGTACTCGTGGGACGCGAGGCGGATGCCGATCCGGTGGTTCCAGCGGGTCAAGATCCCCTGAAGGACGAAGTCCTTGAACTGGAAGCTGGACCCGTTGCTGATGACGGACTGCGCCATGACTAGTTAGCCGGCCTGCTCCGCGCCTTGTCGACCCCGAGGCTGTTGGGGTCGTTCCGAAGCTGCTCGCCGATCTTTTGGGGTTGCTGCTCTAGGACGTTGTGGATGCTGCTCAGCAGGTCCTCGACCGCGTCCTGTCCACCCGTTTGAGAGCGGTACAGGGCTCCGGCCGCCGCCGCACCCTGCGCGGTCGTTCCGGCCAGGCCCGTCTGCGACTCCAGGGCAGCTTGTCCGAACCGGTTCCCCTCGAACCCTGCCTGGTACTCGTCGCGGGCTTCCAGGTAGTCCTGGGCCAGCGCCTTGTGCACCGCCTCGCGCTGCCGGTACGCCTTGTTGAGCCGCCCCGCCTTGGTCTCGATGTAGCGGTCGCGCTCGCGGCCCTCCTGGCGGAACTTGGCCGCCTCGGCCGCCTGAGACTCCGCGGACTCGAAGCGCTTGGCCGCCTCGGCCTCCAGCTCCGGGGTGAACTCGAACGACTTGGCGAAGTTCTTCCCGAACTCCTCCGCCTGGGTGTCGGCGGCGAGCTCGTCCAGCTTCGCCCGGTCGAGCTGCCCGAACGCCTCGGCCGCCTTCCGGTCGCCGAAGAGCTGCGTGAAGATCCGCAGGTAGGAGGCCTGACCGCGCGACCGGCGGACCCTCTCGCCGAGCGTGAAGAGCGCCTGCAGGTCGATGCGCCCCGACTTGAGCACGTCCTTGCCGAGGTAGCGGCCGATCTGCTGCGGGTTGCTCGCCAGCGCGGACAGGGCGCCCTCGGCCGCCTGGGTCGCCTGCTCGGGGGGGAGGTTCCGGCCGAGCGCCGCGACGAACGCCTCGAGCTGCCGGCGCTTGTCCGGCGTGCTCGCGTCATACTTGCGCAGCGTGGGGCCGAGCTGCGCGATGCGCTCCGCCAGGACCGTCCGGCCGCCGACCGTCCCGACCTTCTCCGCGAGCTGCCCGATCCGCCGGAGCTCGTCCCCGACGAGCCGGGCAGGTACGCCGAGCGAGTTCTTGAGCTCCGCCCCGACCTTGACCAGGTCCCGGAGCGAGCGGTTCGAGTTGTTGGACGCGATGCCGAGGTCCTCGATCCCCTCGATGGCCTCCTTGGTGCTGCCGATGGCCCGGCCGTACTCCTCGGTCGCCGCCGCCACTTCCTCGGCGGTCTGCCCGATGTGCTGGCCGATGATGGCGAAGCGGTCCTGGAGTCCCCCGAGCTGGTCGGCCGTGTAGCCGGCGGCGACCCCGATCCGGGTCACCACGTCGCGGTACTTCTCGGCCTCGTTCGTCGCCGCGGTAGGCGAGAAGGGCTTGATGTTCGCGATGGCGTTGGTCGCGTCCTTGGCGAACCGGATGAGCCCCACAGCCTCGTGGGCGATGCCCGCGAACGCCCCGGCGACGTTCTTCAGGTTCGTGATCGCCTGGCTCGTCCCCTCGACGCCGAGGAAGATCTTGGCTTCCTTATCCGCCACGGGTCACCTTCTTGGCGGCGATGACGCAGCAGCGCCACCGCCAGTAGTCCGCGTCGGGGATCATGCGCGGGTGACGCCCGAACCACTCCGGCGCGGTGCTGTCCAGCACCTTGCGCGCCAGCATGGGTCGGGCCTTCATTTTCCCAGCGCTTCCTCCACGACCTCGGCGACCTGCTCGGGGGTCGCGAGCTCCGGGTACTCGTCCGCGACGTAGCGCTTGTACTCGCGGAGGAGGTAGGAGACGACCTCCGAGACGAGCGCCCGGCGGAAGCGCGCGTAGTCTTTCAGCTCGCAGAAAGGCTCGGCGGGGTTATCGCTGTTGCGCAGCGCCCGGATGAGGAAGCAGTAGAACTCCTCCTCGGTCCGCTTCTGCGGAGGGATGACCCCGTCCTGGTACAGGGGGGACTCGCGCAGGAACCTGTCGGCCTGCCGGTCGCCCTCGTGGCGGAGCTGCTCGTCCACGAAGCGCAAGGTCGCCTTGACCCGCGCCTTGTGCTGCCGCTCCCCGACCACCCCGGGTACGACCCTGTCTTCCGCGATCTTCTCGTCCGAGACATGCTCGTACGTGTTCTTGAGGACGTGGAACTCGACCTCGCGGCCCACGGGGTGGAACTCCGCGCCGCCGTCCAGGATGTCGCCAAGCTGCATGATGCTCCCCTAGGAGGCGGGGCGTCGCCGGGCCCGGGAGAGGGGGAGCTCTACCCCGGACCCGGCGACGCCCCAGACGTAGCTGCTACGAGATGAGGCGCGGAGGGGCGCCGGACAGACTGATCGTCCGCTCCGAGTCGCCGCTCTCCGGGTCGTTGTTCAGGCGGTAGTTGCCCGCGAAGCAGTTGGTCACCAGCCAGTGGTACCCGGTGCCCACGTCGCCTTCCCAGTAGTCGTACGTGAACCCGAGGTCCCCGGACTTCTGCTGGGCGGCGAGCGCGAGCAGGTTGAACTGGGCCTTCTGCGACGGGGTCGCGAACGTGATGTTGACGTCCGCTCCGGCCTGCCCCTTCTGCGTGCCGATGTAGCCGGCCATGCCGAAGCGCCTCTTGAGAGGCGGGTTGAACGAGATGTCGACGCGCGTCGCCTCGACGCA
>JACCDG012084035.1_pt1 | contig 14846 bp, 8 predicted proteins | sample 7442471 | NCBI WGS metagenome assembly JACCDG01 (sample SAMN15323444, study PRJNA562643) | freshwater metagenome | isolation source: river surface water | place: USA:Blue River Watershed | collected 2017-08-17
AGGTATGGCACAAAAGTATACGGTCTCACCATTATTAATTGTATATGCTTGAGGATTGTTATAACAATCAGTATAGGAATAACCTTCAGATGGTGGGCCAGAAAAACCAAGAAATAGTGAGTAAGATACACAACTTGGTAATGATGAAGTAGGACTTGCAGTTATTGTATTTGTTGGAGTTATTGATGGAGTTGTCGGTGGGGTAACGTCAGGGGTTGGAGTAGGGGTTTCTGTCTCAGTAGGAGTAGGTGTTATTCCTTCTATACATCCACCACAAAAAGATTCATCTACCTGAATTGCACTAATATTTGTTGCAAGTTCAGAACCATTTATTGCGCACACATAAGTCGCAGGTCCAGGTGGGTAATCAATAATCGCCTGTGGATTGTAATTACAATCCAAATATGTGAATGAGTTTGAACCAGGTCCAACATCATTAACAACCATGAAACAAATACAGTTGTCTCCAGGAGGCGTTGTTGAAGGCGTTACTGCAGGTGTATCGGTTTGGGTTGGTGTTTGAGTTGGTGAAGGTGTTGGTTGAGGTCCTGGTATTGCTGCAGACAAGAAAAATTTATAACCACTGACCGCCGTTTCCACAGCAATAGTATTAATACCAATTGTGTCGGTTCCAGGACAAGTTGGTAGACCTGTGTTTTCCACAGCATAAACCATAGTAGACCCTGAACTAGTCCCTGATACTATTGTTGTAGTTGCACTATACCCGAAAGGATTTACACTAGAAGTTCCAGAAAGTAATATCTCAACATTGAAACCTAATGTAGTTAGGTTACCTCCTTCATCATACAAAGTAAAATCATAAGTGTCCTGTTCATCGGTATATGATGGACATGGTACTGATGCAAATGTATTGGAGGTAAATCCTGTAACAATATAAATTCCTAATCCATTTGTAGGTGTTTGTGTCGGGGTCGGTGTTTCTGTTTGAGTTGGTGTTAAAGTTGCCGTTGGAGTGGGTGCAGCACAAGTTCCACTACCTGGTGTTTGATTTGAAAGTGCTGCTGCCGATACCTCATCATCTTGATAGTAATTAAAAGTCATTGAACCCAAGCCAGTGTCCGCACATATTTGGTCGGGATAAATACCCGCAGGAAGTTGGGTCTGACCTGTGAGTCCTGAGCAGTCCGTATAATCAACATAAACAACACCGTTAGTGAATAAGGTATTGCCTGTCGCTTGGTTAGTGTCGAAAGAACTTATGTTTAAATTATATGATACGCAGGCCATCGAGTTTGTTAAATTGATTTACTCTTATAAATAACTTGATATGTTATTTTTATCACCTTCAAAATATAGTTTTGTTTGAAACAATATAAAGGGAGGTTTTGGTTATATTTATGATATATGAAACTTCTTAAAACGATAAAGAAGATTATTCAGGAAGCAGAGGAACAGTATAATGCGGCAAGCGAGACAAACACATCACTTGAAGAATTAGACCGACTTGAAAAACATTATAAGGATTCTCTAAAATTACTACGCCTATACAACTCAAAACAGGCAAAAAAGGACTTGAAAAAATAGTCATATTTTCTTTTTATTTTTATTGGGTATCTTTAATCTATGAACGAATTTAACAATATCGATGAGCAGAGGATTTGGAATAAATTAAGTTTGTGGACTGATGGTGGTCACGAATGGTCAAAATCTTTTGGAACAACAGAGAACCTATGGAATAATTATCTGTTCGAACCTTTAAAAAAATTTAGAGGTAAAAAAATTTTGGAGATTGCTCCAGGTCACGGAAGAATAACTCAATTTCTCAGTATCTTAGCAAGTGAAATAGTAGTTGTTGATTTGAATGAAACATGTATTGAACAAACAAAGAAAAAATTAGGTCCCCACGTAAAAGAATATCACGTAAACGACGGTCTATCTTTATCATCAATACCGAGTGAATCGGTTGATTTAGTATTTTCGTTTGACTCTTTTGTTCACATGCACAAAAATGTTGTACAAAGTTACGTCAAAGAAATTTCAAGAGTACTTGTTAAAGGTGGTCATGGTTTTATTCATCATTCATGTCTACAAGGTGGTCAAGACTATTCGTTCAAAAACTTAGGAGGAAGAGCAAATATGAACCCCGAAATCTTCAAGTCTTTTGTTGATGAAAACAATATGAATATAATTTCACAAGACTCAATTCAATTTGAACCAGTAGGTTTTTGGAATGGTATAGATACTCTTTCTTATTTTTACAAACCGTAATATAGATTTATAGGGTTCGTTTTCCTATATTTGCGGTATGAAATCCCCACTTTTAGATTTACACCTAAGTAAGGGGTTGGGTGATAGTATATGTGCTACCCCATCCCTTCGTAAGTTATACTTTGCTTACGGAAAAAAAATATCAGTATTAACTGACCACGTAACAATTTTCAAGAACAATCCATACGTAGATAAAATTTTCGACACAAGGGAAACTTCAAGGGATAGTCTGATGGAGCAGTATGAACTTTTAACAAGTTTTGCACCTAACCTTGAAAACAGATATGGTCTTGGTTTAAGACATAATGTTATGGATATCCGTCAGTTTCATGCTGCAGGTCTTGGGTTCCAACTTTTACCTGAAGACTCTGATATGGATTATATCCCTGAAGAGTGGGAACCAATTGAGGGTTTACCCGAAAAATTCGTTTTAATTCACCCTGTTCAAACTTGGGCATCAAGAACGTGGGCACCTGAAAAATGGCAACTTTTAACAAAGATGTTAAATGATTATGGTATCCCTGTTGTGTCTATGGGTAAGGTTTCAAGTGAGATTGGATTTCACATGGTAGATAAACCCGTATTTGACTTCCCAATCAAACTAGGTTTGAATCTTATGAATAAAGCCAACATTCCTCAGACTTGGTGGTTGATGCAAAAAAGTATTGCAACGGTCACTATGGATTCAGGAATGCTTCACTTGGCAGGAACTACTGACTGTGAGATTATTCACTTGGGTAGTTCTGTTGATTGGAGATTAAGGGCACCATTTAGAAAAGGTACACAACAGTACAAGTACCATTATGTTGACGGTGATTGTAAAATCGCATGTGCATCTGATATGAGATATGGTGTTAAGGAATGGAATTCAATCAGAGGTATTCCACCTTTAGTTGGATGTTTGGAACGAAAATCTGAATTTGTTTGCCACCCTTCGGCACTACAAGTTTTCAATAAAATTTTAGAAATTGTTAATAGATGAAAGGACTTTTATATAAAGGAAAAAAAATTGCAGACAAAGGTTATATCTTAAATCTACCAGAGAGAACAGACAGACTTGAGTCAACAAAAAAATTATTAGATGAATTAGGTTTTGAGGGTTATGAAGTTTTCTCAGGTACCAAGTTTGAAAATCCTGAATTTAGAAAACTTGGATGTACCGCATCTTACCTATCACTTTTCGGTACGATATTAACTTCGTCAGTTCAAGACGTTATCGTATTTGAAGATGATATTAAATTAATGAATAGTACTTCCAAAAATGACTTGGATAGTATTTTCAATGATTGGGATGAGATAAAAGAAAGGTACGATGTTGTTGCTTTAGGAACAAAACTATTACCAAGGACGAAGATTAAAGTTAATGGTGATACTCACGGGTCTTACCAAGAAATGTTATGTACTCAAAGTTTTTATTACAAAAGACCAATAATTGAACATACCTACGAACAGTTGAAGGCTTTTATGGATTCTTCAAGTCACCTTTACAAATGTACAATAGATATGTTCTTGAACGATTGTTCTTGTGAACAGTTTAGATTCATTCACTCAGATAAACACAAGAAATTTGAATTCGGAATTACAATTCCTATGATTTTCTCTCAGTCCGCAAGTTATTCAGATAACGAAAAAAGGGAACAAGATTACGATGAGATTATGGAACAGAGTTATTATAACGCATTAAAGTTTCCTAAAGCATACGTCTTATATTCAACTGAAAACTACTTGGATATTGTTACGGAATCGGTTAAATCAATCAGAGAATTCAGTTCACTTCCTGTTATCGTTTACATGTTGAACTCAGATAAAGTAATCAACGTGTCCAATACAAGAACAGTAAGATGGGATTGTACTTTGGAAGACTTGTCTGATAAATGTTACACAAAGGAGGGAGACAATTTTTACATAGACAGAAGAAATTCTGATATCTATAAGATTTTGATACAAAGACCTCTTATTATCAAAGATGCTTTAGTCAAACACGCCGAAGTTGTTTGTTATGTAGATAGTGATTCAATTGCAACACCTAATGTAGATAAGATATTTTCACATTATGATATGGATTCAACATATCCATACTTCGTTGAGGGAATTTATGAATACATGACCCTTTATGGCAGGGGTGGTGGTGGTCCAAACTTCGGTGGTGAATGGTCTGATACTTTGGAATACAACGCATGTAAACTTTTTGGTGTCGACCAAACGATTAGAAAGTTTTATAGACAAACAGGTTATTTTGTTGCAGGACAGAACACAATAGATTTTATTGATGAGTGGTATTGGATGTGTAATCACCCAAAAATTTGGAAAAACATCAACCATTTCGCTCCATTCAATGAAGAAACAATCGTAAACGTTCTTCTATGGAAAAATGAAATTCATAAAGGATTACCTTACATCTATGTTAACGGTGGTCCTGATATGGTAAATAAAATGTACAATGAAGTTGAATATAAAGGACCTGATGAGTTTAACTTTCTTGGTGATTGGTTAAGAGCACCTCAAGATTTATCACATCTTTTATTTTTCCACGGTGAAAAGAACCCAGAGAAAATGAGAGACATGGTTCGAAAAATTAAAAGAAACCAAAATAAGAAATTGAAAGTATTATATTTTGCACCTCACCTTTCAACAGGTGGAATGCCAGCATACTTACTAAAAAGGATTGAATCAATATCAAAATTCTATCCTGATGTTGAATTGTACGTTGTTGAGTTTTGTCTGTACGCTTCAAATTATGTAGTACAGAGAAATAAAATCAAACAGTTAGTACCTGATAATAGATTTTGGTCACTCAACAACTTGGACAATCATACTGAGGAAAACTCAATGAAGTTAATTGAGATTTTGAAAACAAATTCAATCGATATTGTTCATATTGATGAAATTCCTGAGGGATTTGATAGTTTCAATAAAATATCAAAAAATGTCCTAAATGCACTTTTTGATAATTCAAGAACTTGGCGTGTTGTAGAAACATGCCACAATATTTGGTTTGACCCAAAGAACCTTTCTTTCCTACCTGATGGCTTCGCATTTTGTACTCCATTCCATGAAAAGATTCAATTCAAAGATATCAAAACACTTAAACAAGTTTTTGAATTTCCGATTGAAAACAAATTAAGGACTGGGTTCGAACAACTGAAAGCACAAGAGAAACTTGGTTTAGAACTTGGTAAAGTTCATGTCCTAAATGTTGGTCTATGGACACAAGGAAAAAATCAAGGTGAGGGTGTTGAAATTGCACGACTATTAGAAAAAACCAGACCTCACATTCAATTTCATTTTGTAGGTAATCAGGCTTCAAATTTTGAGAAATATTGGGGACCTATTATGAAAAACTTACCATCAAACGTTAAGGTTTGGGGTGAGAGAGAAGATATCGATGAATTTATGAAAGCATCCGATATCTTAATGTTCAACTCAACTTGGGAATGTAATCCAATTGTTTTGAGGGAAGCTGCTTCTTATGGTTTAGAAATTTTATCAAGAAACCTTCCTCAGTACTTTGATATGTTCACTCCTTACATCACTCCAATTGAAGGAGATGATGTTAATGAAATTAAAGAACAACTTTTAACTTTAGTTAACAAAAGAAAAACCTCGATAGTATCTGAAAATACATCCGAAAAGTTTGCTAAGGACCACATTGAATTTTATAAAAAAGTTATTGAATCAAATGTTGTACCTCAAAACAAAATACCATCAAATCTTCATATAATCCAATATTATATTGAACAACCTTACTTAGAACTCAAGGGTGATTCGAAATCTAAATTCAAAATTCAGTTCTTCGATGAAAAGGGTGTAATTCATTATGAAAACACATTACCCGTAAACTCATGGGTGAAGCTTAATAGACAGTACTTCACAAAATGGAGAACAAAAATTTATGATGATAAGACCTTGGTATTGGACAGAACTTTGAATTATGAAGGTCAGCGAGTTTTTATTTCGTTCGATAGTAAATCCCTTGGTGATTCAGTTTCTTGGATACCGTATTGTTTGGAATTCAAAAAGAAACACAAATGTGATGTGATTGTTTCTACGTTTTGGAACAAACTATTCAAAAACGTTTACCCTGAACTTGAGTTTGTTGACCCAGGTACTGTTGTTCACAACATCCACGGTATGTACAAACTTGGTTGGTTTTGGAATAAGGATAGAGAACCTGAAGTTCCAAATACAATACCTCTTCAGAAAGCGGCAACAAACATTTTAGGTTTGGATTACACTGAAATTAAACCAAGAATTGATTACCACATATCTCAAAAACCATATGATGAGAAATATGTTACAATTGCAACAAACTCAACTGCAGGTTGTAAGTTTTGGACACCTGAGGGTTGGCAAGAACTTGTAGATTATTTGGTATCTCAAGGTTATAGAGTTGTTAACGTTTCAAAGGAAAATAATGAATTAAAAAACGTAACCAAAATCAAAGACGTATCAATTGAGAATACTATGAACGTGATTCACCACAGTGAATTTTTCATCGGTCTATCAAGTGGCCTATCTTGGTTGTCTTGGGGTATGGGAAAGAAAGTTGTTATGATTTCAAACTTCACAACTGCTGACCATGAATTCACAACCGATTGTATTAGAATAACAAATCCTTTGGTTTGTAACGGTTGTTGGAACAATCCGAATTTTAAATTCGATAAAGGTGATTGGAATTGGTGTCCTGTACACAAAGGAACGGATAGACAATTCGAATGCCACAAATCAATCACTTCACAAATGGTAATTGATAAAATACAAAACTTATTAAAATGAATTTAGATAATTTTATATGGGAACCTAAATGTTATGATGGGTTTAGAGAAACTGTAACAAAAGAAATTTTTGAAGATAAAATCTATGAAAGATTTTTTGAGGTTGAGGAAGGTGATGTAGTATTTGATATTGGTGCCAGTCTTGGTCCTTTCACTTATTCTATTCTTCATAAAAATCCTTCACATGTTTTTGCATTTGAACCAAGTTTTGAGGAATTCAAAACTTTGGTTTTGAACACAAGACATGGAAATGTTACCCATATTAATAAAGGTATCTCATCTGAGGTTGGTGAATTTGATTTTGGCTATGTATTTGATAAAACTGAGAATCATAAACTATATTCAACTACCTTCAAAAAAGTTATCGAAGATTATAATATTCAAAAAATAGATTTCCTAAAAACCGATTGTGAAACAGGGGAATATGATATTTTCAATATTGAAAACTTATACTGGATTAAGAACAATGTGAGGAAGATTTCAGGTGAGTGGCATTTACGTGAAAATTGGATGAAAGAAAAATTCAGAATATTCAGAGATGTTTACCTGAGAGTTTTCCCTAATTTCAAAGTTGTTTCTTTTGATGGTATTGATATCACATGGGAAATTTGGGAACCTCATTTCATTTCTTACTACAATGAAATTATGATTTTCATAGATAATAGAAATTAGTCTTGAATATTTATTTTTAAATCATCGATATCTTTTCTTTCAGCATTTACAACATAGAAATAATCACAAGTGGCACCACCGATTTTGATTGTTTCATCTGTTATTGCTTTAACAAATAACTCATCACCACAAGTTGATGTGAGGGAAACTGTTATCGAATCGATATCTATCAACCACACCCAATCAGTTGGTAATTCAATTTCATTTGAATTTGTTTTACCTCTGAAATACACTCCATTTTCAGGTCCTTCAAGTGAACCGTGTCTTAACTTATAACCTACTTTTGATGGGTTGTTAATCCAGAAAGATTTGGATGTTGCATATACTCCACCCTGATAATCAACATAAAAGTTAACACCACTTGAGCTTCCTGTTTCAAATGGATTTCCTGTTGTATCAACAACTTTAAATACTGAAGCCCCACTTCCACCAAAGGTTAACGAATACGGTCCAACCGATACTATCCTATTTGACGTTATTGTTCCGTTATTTGAATATACGTCAGGAATTGTAACTGATGTATTAACATCATTCCCTGAAAAACTTATTGTATTATTTGAAACTGTTCCTCCTGTGGCAGAATCAAATGATGTTGGGTTGACTGAAGCACCAGGTGCTGTTACCTGATATATTACCCCATTCTCATCTGAAGCCAAAGTGTAATTTGAACTTCCTGATTGAAGTCCAATAAATTTAAGTCCGAGACTTGTAATTACGGCTGTAAAAATTATCTGTGTTGGGTTCAAAAAGTTTACACCAACAGAAGCTCCACTGAAAGTAACCCTGATTGTTTCAACAGTTGTTGCATATAAGTTACCAGTAGATGGTTCATAGAAGAAACCATTCGCAGCAAATTCAACAGGATGGTTAGTTGGTGTTGGACTTGGAGTTACAGTTGGTGTTAGAGTCGTAGTAGGTGTTACAGTTGGGGTCATTGTGAGTGTTGGTGTTTGACTCGGAGTAGCCGTTAAAGTTGTTGTAGCCGTTGGAGATGGTGTTGGAGTTTCGGTTGGTATTGGTGAGTCCGTTGGTGTTGGAGTTGAGGTTAACTCTGGTGTTGCAGAATTGGATGGAGTATTAGTTTGAGTTGGTGTTGAGGTTGGTGTAGATGAAACTGCTGGCGTAGCGGAATTAGACGGTGTATTAGTTTGTGTTGGGGTATTTGTAGGACTTGAAGTCACTTGTGGTGTGGGTGAATTCGAAGGGGTGTTAGTTTGAGTTGGTGTTGAAGTTTGAGTTGAGGTAACCTGTGGTGTTGCAGAATTAGATGGAGTATTAGTTTGAGTTGGTGTTGCAGTTAAAGTCGTTGTTGTAGTAGGTGTTACAGTTGGTGATGACGTAACTTGTGGAGTCGCAGAATTAGATGGTGTATTAGTCTGAGTTGGGGTATTAGTTTGGCTTGCAGTAATACTTGGGGTAGGACTGTTTGACGGTGTATTAGTTTGTGTTGGTGTACCTGTTGGAGTAGATGTGAGTGCTGGAGTCGCAGAATTAGATGGTGTGTTTGTTTGAGTTGGAGTATTTGTAGGAGTTGACGTAACCGCTGGTGTAGGTGAATTAGACGGAGTATTAGTTTGTGTTGGCGTATTTGTGGGGGTGGAGGTTAGAGCAGGAGTTGCACTATTTGACGGTGTATTAGTTTGGGTAGGTGTTTGTGTTGGAGTTGCAGTAAGAGTTGTGGTAGTGGTCGGTGTTACAGTACTTGTAGACGTTGGAGTTGCAGTAAGAGTTGTAGTTGTTGTAGGAGTTTGTGTTGGAGTTGCAGTTAATGTAGTTGTAGTAGTTGGAGTTTGCGTGGGAGTGGCGGTAAGGGTTGTAGTTGTCGTAGGGGTCTGTGTTGGTGTTGCAGTTAGAGTGGTTGTAGTAGAAGGAGTTTGCGTAGCAGTTTGAGTTGGGGTTGCAGTTAATGTTGTGGTTGTTGTAGGAGTTTGAGTTGGTGTCGCAGTCAAAGTTGTTGTAGTGGTAGGAGTTTGAGTAGGGGTTGCAGTCAGGGTAGTTGTTGTGGTTGGAGTTTGGGTTGGAGTTGCTGTTAACGTAGTTGTTGTGGTTGGGGTCTGAGTTGGTGTAGCAGTCAAGGTTGTGGTTGTAGTGGGAGTCTGTGTAGGAGTCGCTGTTAATGTTGTAGTTGTCGTTGGCGTTTGAGTTGGTGTAGAGGTTAACGTAGTGGTTGTAGTTGGAGTTTGGGTAGGAGTTGCAGTCAACGTAGTGGTTGTAGTTGGAGTTTGGGTAGGAGTTGCAGTAAGAGTAGTTGTTGTTGTTGGAGTCGGCGTTGGTGTAGCCTGAGTTGTTGAAGTTGGAGTTGGTGTTGGGTCAGAAGGACAAGTTAAGTTTGCCTCCCAATAAGTTCCAGTTAATGGTGCGGTTATTACAATCGTAATTACTGATGGACTTTGTAAATTCTTGGTAAAACTTTGAGTTCCGTTAGGTCCACTTACATTAGGATACCCCAAAGCATTCAACTGAGCATTATAATTTACTGGACTTGAGCAACTACTAGGCCAACAATCAGAAACAAACCCCGTATCTATTTGTAATATATTATTCCAATAAACTTGGAATCGGTCAGGAATAGTTTGAGCATCATAACTGAAGTTTAAATTTCCTGTTCCATTACCAACATCGATTGTTACAGTGAAGATACCTCTATTACCACTACCACCCCACGCATTAGATGTAAATAGATTGTTACAAGTGGTTGCTGTAGTGTAAATTGAAAATGGTGTTGCGGTTGGTGTTTGTGTGTTAGTAGGCGTCGGCTGTGGGGTCGATGTTCTTGTCGGTGTTGGTGATGGGCAAGGACATGATGTGATACCTATGATTACACCATTTGAGTCAATCTGTAGAGCAGTATTTCCTCCATCCCAAGTAGTTCTCCACCATTGACTTGCACCATTTAGGGTTGTTGTAAGTGCTTGGTTGGTATAAACAATATCATTAATACTTGGGGTTGGGTCATTTGGTGAACGGTAAAGTGTTGTAACATAAGATGTAATGAGACAAGCTGCACATCCATCAATTTGCGGATTTGCGGTCAATATTGCAACCCCTGGACTTGTTGGTGTTACAGTTGGCGTTGAAGTTACTTCAGGGGTTGGTGTTTGTGTCGGTGTTACTGGTGGTGTTGCTGTTGGGGTAGGTGTTAATGCTAAGGTTGCACAACTTGGCGAAATTGAAAAATTTCCAGTCAGTGTTTTAGTAATCGAATAGCAGTTGGGCGGTCCATATCCACAATCTTCATAATATTGTGTACTGATTGTAAAATCGACATAGGAATTTCCATTAGTGATTGAAGTTGAACCTGTGTAATACCCTGAACTTCCACCAGGACATCCGTCACTTAAATAATATTCATAATCTATATTGACTGTTTGATTAACCGTTCCATTAATATATTCGAATCTCCAAGTTTCTGAGGTTTCTGTGTTTGCTCCAAAACAAGTATTATAATATGCGGTTGACTGATAGGTTAATGTAATACAACCAACAGGGTTTGTTGGTGTTGGTGTGTTTGTAACTGCGGGAGTGGGCGTAGGTGTCCCACAAGGACCTGACTGCGTTACAGAACTGTTTGTTGCATTATATGCAATATCATCTTGGTAGTATGTTAGTAGGATTGAATAATTTTCATCTGCACATATTGCGTCGGTCCAAGTGCCAGCATAGAATGTAGTATACTGAGGATTACCATCACAGTCAGTATAATTAACATATACTTCACCATCAAAATATATGGTATTACCAGTGGCACTACTGGTATCGGTAAAACTAATATTGGCGGTATAATAATAACAAGCCATTAACCAATCTTTTCATCAACAATCATTTTATCAATATCTTTTCTCTCCCCATGTATAATATAAAAACAATTAATGTTTTCTGAATTCTCGAGATTAGAGATTTCGATTTCTGATGTTGAGATTGACTCGACTAGATATTTCTGAAAAGTACCAATTGGTGTTAATTGAACTGTGATTGTTGATTCATCAACTAACCATTCCCAATAATCAGGAAGTTCAATCTTATTTGTATTATGTAATTTACCTCTTACATATACCCCATGTTCAGGTCCTTCCAAAGAACCGTGTCTGAGCATATATCCTGACTTCAATTTATTAGGTATTAAGAATGATTTTGAGGTTGCTGATAAATCTCCGTTTGCCGTTACATAAAAGTTTGAACCCCCACCTGTTCCTGATTCCAAAACTTTATCGGTAAGAGTTGCACCTGTATAGATGACTCTAACCATGTTAGCAGATGCCCCTGAAAAAGTAATTGAGTTTGAACCAACGGTCACAACTCTATTTCCTGTTAGTGAACCATCAGTGTTATATAGGGTCTTTATACCTGATATATTTGATATTGTACCTGAACCTTGAGATACTATTGTATCACCTGAAAAGGTACCTCCTGTAATCGCGTTTACCGTGAATGTTGTTGTTCCGCCACTACTATTTGTTGTTGTTACAACGTTGTTTGTTACTGTTACACCCGTTGTTACGTCCTCTCTGAATTTTACAAATCCGTCATTATCAACTACTAAGAACTTTGGTGCTGACTCATTTACAGATAAACCTATGAGTCTAAGTGGTGGGATTGAAGGTGAACCTGAAAAGGTCACTTGTGCAGTTAAAGCAGCGTTACCTGTTCCAAATCCAACTCTACCCGAGCTATCTATCTTAGCGGTCAAAACACCATTTGAACCAATAAAAATGGAATTCGTTGATGGGTCGTAGTAAAAACCTTTATAAAGATTGGGCATAAAAAAAAGCGTATTTAGTTTTTATATAAATACGCTTTTAATTTGTTTAATTTATGAATACCTTAAATAATTGGTCTATATTCTAAAAGAACTTTCTCAACGTCTTTTCTTTCAGCATTTACTGTGAAATAACAGTTTGGTTTTCCGTCCTCACAATTGATATAAACTTTATTATCTTCAATTTTTTCTATCCAATGTGTACAAGGTCCTCCGATTGGTGTTAGGTGTACTGAGATTGATTCTTCGTAAATCAAACCTGTCCAATAATCAGGTAGTAGGATAACATTTTCTGTTGCCTTACCTCTGAAGTAAACACCATGTTCAGGTCCTTCCAATACACCATATCTTAATCTCCAACCCTCTTTTGTTGGGTGTGGGATGTCGAATGATTTTGATGCTGCTGTTAAAGCCCCTGAGATGTTTGCCGCTCCCGTAACTGTTAAGGTTGAACCATCAAAAGTTAAGTTAGCTTCACCATTGATTGTACCCGCAGTTCCTGTTGCTGTAAGAACATAGTTGTTTACGTTGTTAGTAATTGTTCCAAGTCCTGAAGAACCACTTGTACCTGCCGTTCCTGAAGAACCGCTTGTACCTGATGTTCCTGATGAACCTGAAGTTCCACTAGTACCTGATGAACCTGATGTACCCGACGTTCCTGATGAACCTGAAGTTCCACTAGTTCCGTTTGTTCCTGATGTTCCATTAGTACCACTTGTACCCGAAGAACCACTTGAACCTGATGTTCCTGAACTACCTGAAGTTCCACTAGTTCCTGATGAACCCGAACTTCCTGAAGTTCCAGAAGAACCTGAACTACCACTCGTACCTGAAGAACCTGATGTTCCACTTGTACCATTTGTTCCTGATGTTCCATTTGTTCCCGATGTTCCATTAGTACCAGATGTTCCTGATGAACCGCTTGAACCAGATGTTCCTGATGACCCGTTGGACCCTGAGGTTCCCGATGAACCTGACCTACCAGATGAACCTGATGTGCCACTAGTTCCCGATGAACCTGATGTGCCACTTGTTCCCGATGAACCTGACGTACCACTTGTTCCCGATGAACCTGACGTGCCGCTTGTTCCATTAGTTCCTGATGTTCCATTGGTACCACTTGTTCCTGAAGAACCACTTGAACCAGATGTTCCTGATGAACCACTTGAGCCAGATGTTCCTGATGAACCTGATGTTCCTGAAGTCCCTGAACTACCTGAAGTTCCGCTAGTTCCTGATGAACCAGAGCTACCCGAAGTCCCTGAACTACCTGAAGTTCCACTTGTACCATTTGTACCTGATGTACCATTTGTACCTGAAGTTCCATTAGTACCACTTGTACCTGATGAACCAGATGAACCTGAAGTACCCGATGAACCTGATGTTCCGCTTGTTCCATTTGTTCCCGAAGTACCATTAGTACCACTTGTACCTGATGAACCGCTTGAACCAGATGTACCACTCGAACCTGAGGAACCTGATGTTCCTGATGAACCTGAAGTTCCACTTGTACCATTTGTACCTGAAGTACCACTTGAACCACTAGAACCTGATGTTCCTGATGAACCACTTGAACCCGAAGTTCCTGAAGAGCCTGAAGACCCAGATGTACCAGATGAACCAGAAGTTCCTGATGAGCCGCTTGAACCTGATGTTCCTGATGAACCACTTGAACCCGAAGTTCCTGAAGAACCTGATGTTCCACTTGTTCCATTAGTACCACTAGTTCCATTAGTACCACTAGTTCCTGAAGAACCTGATGTACCGCTTGTTCCAGATGAACCGCTAGAACCTGATGTTCCGGAAGAACCTGATGTTCCGCTTGTTCCTGATGAACCAGAACTACCTGATGTACCTGATGAACCTGAAGTACCGCTTGTTCCATTTGTACCTGAAGTACCATTAGTACCACTTGTTCCTGATGAGCCACTCGAACCAGATGTTCCTGAAGAACCTGACGAACCAGAAGTGCCTGAAGAACCTGATGTACCGCTTGTTCCAGATGAACCACTTGAACCTGACGTGCCTGAAGAACCGCTTGAACCAGATGTTCCTGAAGAACCTGACGTTCCACTTGTTCCTGAAGAACCTGAAGTACCGCTAGTTCCATTTGTACCTGAAGTTCCATTAGTACCACTTGTTCCTGATGAACCAGAGCTTCCTGATGTTCCTGATGAACCTGAAGACCCTGATGTTCCCGATGAACCTGAGGTTCCTGATGAACCAGAGCTACCTGAAGTACCTGATGAACCAGAGCTACCTGAAGTACCTGATGAACCTGAAGTTCCGCTTGTTCCATTTGTACCTGAAGTACCATTAGTACCACTTGTTCCAGATGAACCGCTAGAACCCGATGTTCCCGAAGAACCAGAACTTCCTGATGTACCTGATGAACCTGAAGTTCCACTAGTTCC